>Ga0307379_10000087_pt1 | contig 153866 bp, 140 predicted proteins | sample UN2MG_FD_202237 | JGI IMG/M metagenome (GOLD analysis project Ga0307379, IMG submission 202237) | Soil microbial communities from Risofladan, Vaasa, Finland - UN-2 | ecosystem: Environmental > Terrestrial > Soil > Coastal area > Acid sulfate soil | place: Finland: Risofladan, Vaasa...
CGCAATCGCCAAAACCCTCGATGCCTTCACGCCAACCGAATGCCAGAACTACTTCGCAGCCGCTGGATACGATCCGGATTAAGTCGAATCCGCTCTAGTCCGCGCAGATCAACACCCGACAAATCGGCTCCGACAAGATCGTTACTTGGCGAGAGCCCTGCAATCTCGAAAAGCTCCACAAAATTCTCAGTCTCAGCTGTGTTCAGTGCTTCGATCGCCCTGAGAACGTCTTCCGGTCGGCGGCGAACTCGCTTATCCTCAGGCATTAGAATTCCCCGGATTTAGCTACCGAGTGCCGAGGGATAAATTCTCTTTTGTCCCAATCAACTATAAAATCACCGATATCCCAGTCTTTCCCAATCAATTCAAACAACAATAGTTTTTGTAGTTTCTCTTTCGCCTTCGTTGGATATGTTGGTGATTCTACCCATTCCGTTGTGAATTCCACATCTTCCGGCCCAAGCTGCATACTAACCGAAAGCGCCATCTCTCTGTTTGGATCCACAACATCAATTCGGGCTATGGGTTCATCATCGCCATGGATCCGACCCTGCAAATAGGAATCCTTCGATAAACGATTCGTTCTTACTGTCGGCTCCACTCGCATCTGCAAACTACGCCCCGCAAACTGTGCTGTTTTGCGACCGGTTAAATCGGAATCAATGACTTTTTCAATGGTCTTTGCCGATTCGGACGTCTTGATACCCGAAGAACTGTCCGCCTTTGCCGACAGTGCGATTGGAGTACCTTTAGTGCTGACCTCTCCTCCGATACTAGACTCGTCGGAGTGTTCTTTCCCTGCACTACTTTCGGAAATTACCTCGTGGTGCAAACTTCGAGTATCAAAATACTTTTGGTCAAGTTCCGGGCTGAGTGAATCACGATCGAAGGATCCATTCCTGGGCACAAACCACATCGTGAATCCGCGAAGCCGGAAAGCAGTATAGAATAGCCTGGTTCTTAGCTGCGATACCGTCGCCCGAAGTGTCATACGCAGTTCATACCCACGCGATCTATCTGCCTGAAACGGTCGAAGAGATATTTCAACTGTGGCTTCGCGGGCTTGTCCAGCCGCTACTTCAACTGCGCTGGTCTGTTCCTTTTTCTGTCTGTACAGCACTGTGGTGTCTCTGTGAGATCAAGTTCGCCCTTGCGAGTTGGTCCACACCTAATTATTCGAGCAATCAACCCGCAAACTCGCAACTTATGCGCACATTCTAATACATTGCCACCATGGACTAACGCATTTCATCTGGCAACATTGCTTCCAGGAATGATTGATCAATGCAGCCCGTCCAACGTCTGCGCCATGGTCGAAGGCAAACTGCCTGGCAAAGGCTTCGTGCGCCAGGAGCAGTGCAAGCTCGACGACTTCCTGGCCAACCGCTTCGGCGCCCAATACGCGTGATCGGCCGCAGGCAGGCGGCGGTCAAGCCTACTATTTGATCCTGAACGCCTTCGTCTTCGCCCGCGCCTCGGCGAGCTGGGGCAGGGTCATCCGCCGCGCGATCTCGCGACGGCGCTGCTCGGCCCAATCATTGCCATGCTTGGCCGCGAGGCTGAGCCATATATGCGCGGCAACGAGATCGCGTTTCACACCCCGGCCGCGCGCGTAGTAGTCGCCGAGATTGAGCTGCGCCGTCACATGCCCGCGCCGGGCGGCTTCTTTGTACCAGCGCGCGGCCGCCTGGAAGTCCTGACGCACGCCGAAGCCACTGGCGTAGAGCCCGCCGAGGCCGTTCATCGCATCGACGTCTCCGGACTTGGCGGCAGCGAGCCATTCGCTTCGGGCGGTGGCGTAATCGCCGCCATCATAGGCTTGCAAACCGTCGCGGAAATCGGCAAGCGCCGCGCCGCCGCCACTCACCGCGGCGACGAGGGCTGCGGCCAGGGCGAGACGCCTCAGAATTGATCTTCGGCCAGTGCCATCACGGCGCTGCCGCCTTCGGTGATTGCGGCCTTCAAGCCCGGCGCGCGGGTGAGCCGTTGGTCGGCGAAAAACCGCGCGGTCTTGACCTTGGCTTCGTGGAAACCGGCATCACCATTGGCCGCGCCCGCACCATTTCCCCGCGCTTTGTCGGACGCCAGCGCGGCCTTGGCGAGCAGCCAGCCCGAGGTTACGTCGCCCCAGAGTTCTAAGTAGTGGCGCGCCCCGGCGGCGGCGAGATGCGGCTCTTTGGGGAAGGTTGCGACCATCCAGTCCGTCGCCTCGCCCAAACAGCGAAGCCCTTGGGTAAGCGCCCCGCGAATGGCCTTCAAATCGCCGTCCTCGGCCGCGCCCAGTTCGTTGTCGAGCGCACCCATGGTGGCGATGAAGGCCTTGGCCGTGGCGCCGCCGTCGCGCGCGACCTTGCGGCCGAGCAGGTCGTTCGCCTGGATGCCGTTGGTGCCTTCGTAGATCGGGTGGATGCGCGCGTCGCGCCAATGCTGGGCCGCGCCGGTTTCCTCGATAAAGCCCATGCCGCCATGAACCTGGATGCCGGTGTTGCAGACCTCGAGCCCGGTATCCGTGCACCAGGCTTTGACAACCGGGGTCAGGAGATCGATCAGCGCCTGCTGACGTTTTCGCTCCTCGGCGTCGGGATGGTGCTTGGCCTTGTCGAGCGCCGTGCCGGCGAAATAGATCAGCCCCCGCATCGCCTCGACATCCGACTTCATCGCCATCAGCATGCGGCGCACGTCGGGATGCTTGATGATCGTCACTTTATCGTTCGGATTGCCGGCGATATCGGCGCCCTGGACCCGATCGACCGCGTAGGCGCGGGCGTGCTGATAGGCGCGCACCGCCGTTCCGAGCCCCAGCATGCCGACATTGAGGCGGGCGTTGTTCATCATCGTGAACATGCAGGCGAGGCCGTTGTTCTCTTCGCCGATCAGATAGCCAACCGCGCCATCGTTGTCGCCGAAGCTCATCACGGCCGTCGGGCTCGCATGGATGCCGAGCTTGTGCTCCAGCGAAACCACCCGCACATCATTTGCCTCGCCCAGCGAGCCATCGGCGTTCACCAGCACCTTCGGCACCAGGAACAAGGAAATGCCCTTCGGCCCATCGGGCGCATCGGGCAGGCGCGCGAGCACCAGGTGGATCACGTTCTCGGTGTAGTCCTGGTCGCCGTAAGTGATGAAGATCTTCTGGCCGGTGATGCGGTAGTGATCGCCCTCGGGCACGGCTTTGGAGCGCAGCGCGCCGACGTCGGAGCCGGCCTGGGGCTCGGTCAGGTTCATCGTCCCCGTCCATTCACCCGAGACGAGCTTGGGCACGTAGAGCTTCTGCAGCGTCTCGGTACCATGGGCGGTCAGCGCCTCGATGGCGCCCTGGGTCAGCATCGGACACAGCGACCAGCCGGTATTGGCGGCGTCGAACATCTCGGTGATCGCGATGGAGAGCGTCCACGGGAAGCCCATGCCGCCCCAATCGGCCGCGAACATCATACCGTTCCAGCCGCCCTCGACATACTGGTGGTAAGCCTCGCGAAAGCCTTGCGGCGTATGCACGATCCCGTCTTCGAGGCGCGAGCCCTGCTCGTCGCCGATCCGGTTGAGCGGGCCCAGCACGCCGGCGGCGAACTTGCCGGCCTCCTCCAGCACGGCATCGACAATGTCGTCCGACACCTCCTCGAAGCCGGGCATCGAGGTGACGCCCTCCAGGCCGGCAACCTGGCGCAGGGTGAATTTGATGTCCTCCAGGGGGGCTGTGTAATCGCTCATGGCGCGTCTCGCCGTTTTTGGTGTTGGATTATGCGTGAATCTAGCGCATCAGCTAGGCCGAGTCCCGCCCGGCCGCAAGCGCGCGCGATGCCGCACATGCCAGGCTCGGAACTTGGAATTCAACGCAGAGGGGACAGATGGCCGGGACCGAATACGATATCGTCATTTCAGGCTATGGGCCGACGGGCCTCGCCGCGGCCGCGCTGCTTACGCGGCTCGGCCACCGGGTTTGTGTGTTCGAGCGCTGGCCCAGCCTCTACGGCCAGCCGCGTATCGCCACCATCGACGCCGAATCGGCACGCATTATTCAGGCCGCCTGCGATGTCGATGCGGCCTTCCGAAACTCGCTGCCGCGGGAGTGCTACCGGTTCGCCAACGAAAAGGGCGAGGTGCTGATCGACAATCACTGGGAGGGCGACCACGATTGCGGCTTTCCTCATCGGATCTCGCTGCATCAGCCCGACATCGAGGACGCGATGGATGCCGCCGCGCGCGCGGGCGGCGCCGCCATCCATCAGGGCTGGGAGGTGACTGCGATCGCCCAGGACGCGGACTTCGTCCGAGTAACGGCGTGCGAGAACACAAATGGAAATGGCAAAGAACACACTGTCAGAGCGCGCTACCTCATCGGCGCCGACGGCGCACGCAGCGCGGTGCGCGAACTGCTTGGTATCGAGCGCGAGGCCTGGCCCTTCCGGAATGCCTGGTACAGCGTCGACACGGTCCGCAAGGGCAAGCTGCCCGACTTCTGGGGAACCTCGCCCGACGGGCAGATCGCGGTGATCTTCTGCCTGCCCGAAGGCCGGGCGCATTCGATCATCCCGCTCGGCCGCAGCCATGTCCGCTTCAACTTCGAAGCCGACCCCGACGGCCGGCACGATGACAAGCTGAACGACGAGGTGGCCTATCGGCATTTGCGCGAGGTCTACGGCGTCGGCCCCGAGCATGTCGAGGTCACGCGCCAGGCCGTCTACCCCTTCGAAGGCAAGCTGGCGCGGCGCTGGCGGGTCGGCCGGGCCTTCCTGGCCGGCGACGCGGCGCATCTGATGACACCGTTTCTGGGTCAGGGCGGCTGCGCTGCCTTCCGGGACGCGATCAACCTGGCCTGGAAGCTCGACCTCGTGCTCAAGGGCGAGGCCGGCGCGGCGCTTCTCGATACCTACGAGGCCGAGCGGCTGCCCCATGTGCGCGTCCATGTCGACGGCTCGGACAAGCTGGCGGCGATAGCATTCGAGCCGGATCCCGAAAAGGCCGCGGCGCGCGACCGGCGCTATCTGGGAGAGCCCACCCCGCCGCGGGCGGCTGGGCCCGATCTGCCGCTCGCGGACGGCATCCTCATGCGCGATGCAAATGGAGAAATAGCAGCGCCCATCGGCGGCCTCGGCCCCCAGGGCGTTGTGCGACGCGGCGGCGAGGAAGGACGCTTCGACGATCTCATAGGCTGGGGCTTCCAGCTGCTCGCCTGGGATTGCGATCCGGCCGATTTCCTAAGCGACGATCAGACCGATTTCCTGGCGCGGATCGGCGGCGTTGCCGCCGGCCTGTCGGAGCAGGACAGCCCCGGGCGGGCGCACGATCTCGCCGGGGTCTACGGACGCTTCTTTGACAAGCACGGGATTGCCGGCCTGCTGATGCGGCCCGACTTCACCGTCTTCGGCGTCGCGCGCGTGGCCGAGGACTTGCCGCTGCTGGTCGACGCGCTGCGCCGGCAGCTCGGCGCGCCTTCCGGCTGAACCAGGCCCGATGGAGCCCGTACCGGTGCGGTTCATGCCGATCAGACGAACTGGCGGGCGCCGCCGGGCCCCCTCAGTCGACTGTCATCGCCAGGATACGGGAGATATGCGCCAGCGGGCGGCCGCTCTCCGCCGCCCAGGCGTTGAAGGCCTCCTGCATCTTCGCCTGATCGCGCTTGGCGCTGACCGCCTTGTCGACCACGCCCTCGCGGACCAGCGCTGCAACGACATGCTGGCTGGTGACCGGCGTGTCCTTGCCGATGCGGCGCAGCACGTATTGTCCGGTGAAGCCGCCGAGCCGATTGCCGCGCTTTTTCATCACCTCCCAGAGGCCGGTGATATCGTCGCCAGGCCAGTCGGCAAAGAAGCGCCCGGCCGACCCATGCTCTTTTGCCAGCGCGGCGACGAAGGCGGCATTGTCGCGGGTGGCGCGGATCTTGGCGCCGTTGCGGACGATCTCCTTGTTCGCCATCAGCCTTTCCAGATCCTCGTCGGAGAAGGCCGTGACCTTGCCCGGCACGAAGCCCTTGAAGGCTTTCTCAAAGCCGTCCCATTTCGCCTCGATCACTTTCCAGGCAAAGCCCGACTGGAAGACCGAGCGCGTCATCTCCGCCAGGATGCGGTCATCGGGCGTGGCCGCGACCTCCGCCGGGAATTTCACCTCCGGCAGCAGCTTCTCGAGCTCGGCAACGCCGCCCTTCTTCTCGGCGGCGAACTTCAGTATCTCGTCGAAGGTCTTCATGCGCGGCATCTCAAAATGATCTGAATGTCGGTTCCACGGCCCATTCGCCTAAATCACCTTCCCCGGATTCATGATGCCCTTGGGGTCGAGGGTGCGCTTGATGGCGCGCATCATCTCAAGCTCGGTCTCCGATTTGTAGCGTGTGATCTCCTCGCGCTTGAGGCGGCCAAGCCCGTGCTCGGCGCTGATCGAGCCGCCGAGATCGGCGACGATGTCGTGGACGATCTCGTTCATGTGCGCCCATTGCGCCATGAACGTGTCCCGGTCCATATCCTCGGGCTGGCTCAGATTGTAGTGCACGTTGCCGTCGCCGACATGGCCGAAGGCGCAAGGCCGGACACCGGGCATCGCCTTGGTGACGGCGGCATCAGCGCGGGCGATAAACTCGGGCACCCGCGAAACCGGCACCGAAACATCGTGCTTGATCGAACCACCGGCCGACATCTGAACCTCGGGCACGATCTCGCGAATGCGCCACAGCGCCTTTGCTTGCGCCCCGCTATCGGCGATCACGGCGTCGAGCACCAGACCGTCGGACATCGCCTCGGCCAATATCCCCTCGAAGGCCTCGCGCAACGGTCCTGGCGCCTGCGCCGAGGTCAGCTCGATCAGGAGATATTGCGGCGGCGGCTCGGCGAACGGGTCGCGCACCTCGGAGCCGAACTCCGTCGCCAGCGTAATGCAGAACCGCGCCATCAGCTCGAAGGCGCTGACGGCATCGCCGGTGGCGGCGCGGGCGCGGGCGAGCAGGTCGACGGCGGCTTGCGGGCCGGGAAGCCCGACCATCGCCGTGACCACGTCGTTGGGACGCGGGAAGAGCTTCAGGACCGCCGCGGTGATCACACCGAGCGTACCCTCCGCGCCAAGAAAAAGCTGTTTCAGATCGTAGCCGGTGTTGTCTTTCCGCAGGCCGCGCAGGCCCTCCCATATCTCGCCCGAGGGCAGCACCACCTCCAGGCCCAGCACCAGGCTGCGCGCATTGCCGTAGCGCAGCACACCGGTGCCGCCGGCATTGGTCGAAAGGTTGCCGCCGATCTGGCAGGTGCCTTCAGCGCCAAGAGAAAGCGGGAAGAGCCGGCCCGCCTCGTCGGCCGCTGCCTGCACATTGGCCAGGACACAGCCGGCCTCGACGGTGATCGTATCGTTCAGGGGATCGAGCGCGCGCACCGCGTTCATGCGCGAGAGGCTGAGCACGATCTCGTGGCCGTGCTCGTGCGGGACGGCCGCGCCCACCAGGCTGGTATTGCCGCCCTGGGGGACCACGGAAACGGCGAACTCATCGCAGACTTTCACCACATCGGCGACTTCCGCTGTTGTGGCGGGCTTGACCACCAGCGCGGCGCGGCCGTGCCAGAGCCCGCGCGGCTCTTCCAGATGCGGCGCCATATCGGCGGGATCGTCGATCCAGCCCTTGCGGCCGACGATCGTCTTGATCGCGTCAAGCGCGGCCTTCGACGGCGGCTTGGCTGCGGCGGGCGGCTTGTTCATGGGCTAGGAGGTAACGCGGGCGCGGGCCGGGAGCAAGTATGTGCAAGGAAACGCGGCAGGGCCGCTGACCTTTCCCTCTCCCGCTTGCGGGAGAGGGTGGCGCGCCCCTCAGGGCGGGCCGGGTGAGGGCAACGGCCGAGAAAGCAGATCGAGGTCCGCGGATAACTTGAACCGCAGGGTCCCTCACCCTCCCACCACCTTCGGCGGCGGGCCCCTCCCTCTCCCGCTTGCGGGAGAGGATAATTGGTGCCGGCGCATAGCAATGACACCCTAGCCAGCGCTACCATGGGGCATGCCCGATACAGCGACCGACATGAAAGATGGCTACCCGCGCCACCGCCTGATCGGCCTCGTGCTGGGGCCGCTTGCAGCCGCCATCGTGATCGCGAGCCCGCCGCCGTCGGGGCTCTCCGAAAACGGCTGGTGGGTCGCTGGGGTCGGCTTGTGGATGGCGCTGTGGTGGATGACCGAGGCGCTGCCGCTCGCGGTGACGGCGCTGTTGCCGCTGATCTTGTTCCCTCTGCTGGGGCTGCGCGGCATCGAGGCGACGACGCCGGCATACGCGCATCCGCTGATCTTTCTCTTTCTCGGCGGCTTCATGCTCGCCCGCGCGTTGCACGCCTGGGAGCTCGACCGGCGCATCGCGCTCACCGTGCTGCGCTTCGTCGGCACCAGCCCCCGCGGGGTGATCTTCGGGCTGATGGCGGTGACGGCCTTCTTGAGCATGTGGGTCAGCAACACCGCGACGACGATGGTGATGCTGCCGATCGGGCTGTCGATCGTCGCGACGTTTGATCAGGACGGCGCGGCCGACAACGAAAATGTCGCGCCCGCCCTCCTCCTCGGCATCGCCTATGCGGCGACCATCGGCGGCATGGGCACTATTATTGGCACCCCGCCCAACGCGCTCTTCGCCGCCTTCATGGCAAAGTCGCACGGGGTCGAGGTCAGCTTCTTCCGCTGGATGCTGATTGGCGTGCCGCTGGTGATCGTGCTGCTGCCGGTTGCCTGGCTGGTGCTGACGCGGCTCAGCTTCCGCATCCCGGGACGCGCCTCGGCGGAAACCGGCGCGATCATTGCGGAGAAAATCAAAAGCCTGCCGCCGGTCTCACGGGCCGAGCGCATGCTTGTCGTGCTGATGAGCGTGGTCGCGGCGGCCTGGATCTTCCGCCCGCTGCTCGCTGGTTTGCTGCCCTGGCTCAAACTGTCCGATGCCGGCATCGCCGTGACCGGCGCGGTACTGCTGTTCGTGCTGCCGGTGGATTTGAAACGCGGGCGCTTCCTGTTGTCGTGGAAGGAGGCGATGGCGATCCGCTGGGACGTGCTGATCCTTTTCGGCGGCGGTCTGGCGCTGGCCGCGGCGATCGGCGAATCGGATCTCGCAGGCTGGATCGGCGCCCAGCTCACGGGGCTGAAGACGCTGCCGGTGGTGCTGCTCCTGCTCGCGGTGGGCGTGCTCATCGTCTTCGTCGGCGAGCTTGCCAGCAACACCGCGATGGCCGCCGTCTTCCTGCCCATTGCCGGCGCCACGGCGATCGGCATGGGCGAGCCTGCCTTCGTGCTCACCCTGCCGGTGGCGCTCTTTGCCACGCTCGGCTTCATGCTGCCGGTGGCGACCCCGCCCAACGCCATCATCTTCGGCAGCGGCGCGGTGGAGATGCGTCACATGCTGCGCGCAGGCATCGTGCTCGATTTCATTGGCATCGCCGTCGTGGCGCTCGCCATCGTCACCCTCGGCCGCTGGGTGCTGGCACCCGGCTGATCGAGAGCGTGCTGGCACCGGGATAGCCGCTCAGTCGCGGGCCGCGGCCCGCCTCAGCCGGTCGTTGATGGCGCGGCCTAGTCCCACCTCAGGGATGGGCATGGTGGCGATGCCGGAAACGCCCGCCTCGTCGAGCGTGTGGAGATGCGCAAACAGGTTGGCGGCGGCCTCCGTAAGATCGCCCGTCCCGCTCAGATTGAGCACTCTTGCAAAGCCGTCCGGCACGTCGGCGCCAAAAGCCAGGAGCGCCTCGCCGGGACGCGGGTCCGCGCAGCCGAGCCGAAGCGGCGCCTTGGGCGCGTAGTGGCTGGCGAGTTGGCCCGGCGCGCGCAAGATTTGCGCGCCATCATCGCGCGCGCGGACGCCCTCTGAAACATCGCCGATCTCCAAGGCACCGACTTCCGTCCCGATGTCCTCGGCGGTGACGGCGCCGGGGCGCAGCAAGCACGCGGTCTCCCCGGAAAGATCGAGCACGGTCGATTCGATGCCGACCGGGCACGGCCCGCCATCGAGGATCAGCGCGACCGCATCGCCCAGCTCAGCGGCGACATGCTCGGCGCGGGTCGGGCTGACCGCACCCGAACGGTTGGCGCTGGGCGCGGCGACCGGGCGGCCGACGGCGTTCAGCAGCGCGTGGGCAACGGGGTGGCCGGGCACGCGCACGGCGATTGTCTCAAGGCCCGCGCCGGCCAGCAGCGAGACCGGGCAATCGCGCGCGCGCGGCAGCACCAGGGTCAGTGGACCCGGCCAGTGCCGGGCCGCCACGGCCCGCGCGCGCTCATCGAACGCCGCCACCGTCTCGGCCGCTTCGCGCGACGACAGGTGGATGATGAGCGGATTGAACGACGGCCGGCCCTTGGCCTCAAAAATCGCGGCGACGGCCGCATCGTCGGTGGCGTCGCCGCCAAGGCCGTAAACCGTCTCGGTCGGGAAGGCGACGAGGGCGCCGGCGCGCAGCAGACCGGCTGCTTCTAGTATATTTTCGTCGGTCGCCGGCGCGGCCCGCGCCGTCTCATCGTGAGACGGCATCAAGCATCGCGCCCGGAGGCGATGAAATGCGGGTTGCGGAAACTGGGCTTGCCGTAGGCGAATTCCTTGCCGTCAAAGGTTCGGACATGGCCGCCGGCCGCGGCGAGCACCGCATGGGCGGCGGCGGTGTCCCACTCCATGGTGGGCCCGAGGCGCGGATAGAGATCGGCCTTGCCTTCGGCGATCAAACAGAATTTTAGCGAGCTTCCGGCAACGATCGTTTCCTTCACGACAATATCCTTGAGGAACGCCGCAAGATCGTCCTTGTTCGCGTGGCTGCGGCTCGACGTGACCAGAATCCCGTCCGTGGGTGCGATGCGGGCGGCGATCGGACGGTGTTCGCCGCCATCCGCGCACATGGTGGCCCGGCCCGGCCCATCGGATGCGTAAAGCGTACCGCGCGCGGGCAGGCCGACCACGCCCAGCACCGGTGCGCCCGCGTCAATGAGCGCGATGTTGACGGTAAACTCGTCGCGATCGTTGATGAATTCGCGGGTCCCGTCGAGCGGGTCGACCAGCCAGAAGCGGCTGCCGACCCGGGTCGGGGCGAGACCGTCGGAGACCTCCTCCTCGGTGACCACAGGGATCTCGGGCGTCAGCGCGCGCAGACCCGCCGAGATGATCGCATCCGCCGCGCGGTCGGCATCGGTGACGGGGCTGTAGTCGTCCTTCCGTTCGATCGCCACATTGTTGCGGTAGTAACCCATGATCGCCTCACCGGCCTCGCGCGCCAGCGCTTCGACCGCCTGAAGCAGACCGGGCCTGATCAGCGCATCTGCGGAAGCGGTCACGCGCTGGCCTCCGCCCGGTGAATGAGGCGCCACAGCGTTTCGGGCGTGGCGGGCATGTCGATGCTGGTCACGCCGTACTCGGCCAGGGCGTCGAGAAGCGCGTGAATGACGGCCGGCGGCGCGCCGATGGCGCCTGCCTCGCCCGCGCCCTTGACCCCCAGCGGATTGGTGGCGCAGGGGATGTTCCGGGTCTCGAAGTGAATATCGGGGAAATCGTCCGCACGCGGCATCGCATAGTCCATGAACGAGCCGGTCAGCAGCTGGCCGCCGTCGTCATAAACCGCCTGTTCGAGCAAGGCCTGGCCGACGCCCTGGGCGATGCCGCCATGAACCTGTCCCTCGACCAGCATCGGGTTGATCAAATTGCCGAAATCATCCACCACCACATAATTGACGATGCGCGGCGCGCCGGTGTCGATGTCGACTTCGATTTCGCAGACATGGCAGCCATTGGGGAAGGTCGATCCGGCCGGCGAATAGTAGGCCATCTCGTCCAGCCCCGGCTCCATGCCTTTGGGCAACCCGCCCATCTGGAAGGCCGCGGCGGCGACCTCCAGCATGGTCATGCGTCGGTCGGTACCGGCGATCACGAACTCGCCGTCGGCGTATTCCAGATCGGCCTCGGCCGCTTCGAGCTTGTGGGCAGCAATCCTTTTCGCCTTCTCGATCACCTTCTCAGACGCTGCGATCACCGCGTTGCCGCCGACCGCGAGCGCACGCGATCCGCCCGTGCCGCGCCCGAAACCGACAATGTCGGTGTCGCCCTGGAAGACACGGATGTTCTCGAACGGCACGCCGAGGCGCTCCTCGACAAGCTGGGCATAGGCGGTCTCGTGGCCCTGGCCGTTGTTCTGGCTGCCGACCGTCACGGTAACGCCGCCCTTGGGCTCGATACGGACGGAGGCACGCTCCTCCATGCCGCCGCCGCAGACCTCGATGTAATAGGCCATGCCGATGCCGCGCAGCTTGCCGACCTCGCGCGCCGCGGCGCGGCGGGCTTCGAACCCGGCATGGTCGGCGCGGGTCATGGCCGCATCCATCAGCGCGGCGAAGTCGCCGCTGTCGTAAGCCAGTCCCATCGCGGTGGTGTAGGGCATCGCCTCGGGCTTGATGTAGTTGAGGCGCCGCAACTCGGCCGGATCCATCCCCGTCTCGCGCGCGGCGGCGTCGACCAGGCGCTCGATGACGTAGATCGCCTCCGGCCGCCCGGCGCCCCGATAGGCGTCGACCGGCACGGTATTGGTGAAGACGCCCTTCACTTCGGAATACACCGCCGGAATATCGTAAACCCCCGGCAGCATGCCGACGCCCGCATCGGTCGCAATGAACGGCGCGAAGTTAGAAAGATAAGCGCCCATATTGGCGATAGTGGCGACCTTGACCGCCAGGAACCGGTTCCCGGCGTCGAGCGCGAGTTCGGCGTGGGTCACGTTGTCGCGGCCATGGGTGTCGCTCAGTAGCCCCTCGGCGCGCTCGGACGTCCACTTGACCGGACGGCCCAGCTTCTTGGCCGCCCACAGCGCCACGACCTGCTCGGGGAAGACGAAGATCTTCATGCCGAAGCCGCCGCCGACATCCGGCGTCACCACGCGCATATCGGTCTCGTGGCCCGGGAACGGACCACTGGTGAGGGTGCGCCGCAGCCCATGGCCGCCCTGGGTCGAAGCGTAGAGCACGTAGCGGCTGGATATCTCGTCCCATTCGCCGATCGCCGCACGCGGCTCAATCGGATTGGGGATCAAGCGGTTGTTGACGAGATCGACCGAGATGACGCGTGCGGCCTTGTCGAACGCCGCCTGCGTCGCGGCCTTGTCGCCGCGCTCCCAATCGAAGCAGAGATTGTTCGGCGCTTCGTCCCAAACCTGCCCCGCGCCCTTGTCGAGTGCGGCGGCGGTGTCGGCGGCGGCATCCATCTCGTCATAATCGACCTCGACCAACTCGGCGGCGTCGCGCGCCTGGTCCAGCGTCTCGGCGATCACGGCCGCAACGGCATCGCCGACATGGCGCGCCCGGCCTTCGGCGAGCGCCGGCCGCGGCGGGGCCTTGAGCGGCGTGCCGTCCTTGCCGACCAGCGGGATCAGGCAGGGGATCGGCCCTACACCGTCAGCCGCGAGGTCAGCGGCCGTCGCCACCGCCAATACGCCCGGCGCGGCTTCAGCCTCGCGCGTATCGATCGCAGTGATCCGGGCATGGGCGTGGGGCGAGCGCACGAACACAGCATAAGTCTGACGCGGACGGTTGATATCGTCCATGTACTGCCCGTGCCCGCGCAGGAAACGCACGTCCTCGGTCCGTTTGACCGATTGACCAATGCCGAACTGACCCATTGGGACTCCTTCTAATCTTTCCAGGCTGTGGAGGGCTTTCGCATGCAAGCGGGCGCCACTTGCCGGATGTTTGCGCGCGCCAAGGGGATTTTCGCGTGCCGGAGGCGTGGTCGCCCGAGCGGGCACGCCGAACTATAGGAAAGCCCCCCCAGCGCGGCCAGCCCCAATTCCCATTTTCGCCCGAAACCCGCCAAGCAGGCTATCGCTCCGATGGTATCACACAGGCGTTAGACACGATCACAAGACTTTGAACGGGATTGACCGAGGCCGCGGCACGGGGCGCCATGGCGCGGGGTCTATACTCTGGCCGAACATCGCGCCTTCAAAACGGTGCCGATAAACTAGGGAGGATCCGACCATGATCACTGCATTGGTGCAGTTCGATCTTCCGTTGGGTACCACGGTCGCCGAGGCGACCGAATTGTTCCGGCAATCGGCGCCGGAATACCGCGCGATGCCGGGCTTGATCCGCAAATACTGCATGTTCGGCGAACAGGGGCAGGTGGTCGCCGCCTGTCTGTGGGAAAACCGAGAAGCCGCCGAACAGTGTTTTAATGCCGAATGGCAGCGCCGCTTCGGCCAGCGCTACGGCATGGTGCCCACGATCACCTACTTCGCCACGCCGGTTGTCGTCGACAATGCTCTTGGCCTGATCGAAAGCGATGCCGCCGCGGGCCCGTTCGGTGGCGGGTCGCACGGCACCACTGGACAACCAGTCGTCGCGGCGGGGCCAGATGCGCCGGTTCGTGTTCAGGGATAGTTTCGGAATTTGATCCCGCCGACGGCGGCGCCGGTTGGGGAACGGCCGGTTGGTGACGGTATGAACCTGCAATCGCGCCCGGGCAAATGCGCTGCGCCGAGGTTGAAACCGCCTGCGCGGCCGGCGACAGTCCGCCGGCCTGCGGCATCAATCGTTCCGGGGTCGCCGTACAGCCGGTGGCTATCCGGCCAGCGCTGATCCTGTGCGGCGCGGATCGCGATGCTTGAAGCAGAAAGCAGCAAGCGTTGCGACCGTGAACAGCATGACCCCATGCTCTATCAAAAACTGCGGCATCTGAGTTCTCTCTCCCTCGTTTGTCGGGTGTCTTTCGTTTTGTTACCGCTTTTCATCCCTGTGCGACCGATACTGCGCCTCGTTCATTAATCGTTAGTAAATAAATTAAGGCCCTTTTAAGGCTCTGTAATAGAACTCATCAAAATTTAAAGATAAACTATCCCCCGGTGTTTTAAACAAAAGCTCCGTTACATTGGCCATTACTACGGCGCCGCGGGCATTGCAGGCTGCCGCGGCTGCTACCAAATCAAAGGGTTCTGGTGATGATACTGGCGAATGCCGACCTCAACTGGGACGGCGGGGCGATGATTGCAAGGGTTCGAGACGGCAAATACCAGAAATACCAAGTCTCAGTGATATTGAGCCATTTGATGGCGGCGGATTGGCCCCACAGAAGGCCGCCATCTTTTGTCCGCCGGCGTCGTTGCGCGCGGCTTGTGGTGCGCCGCACCACAGCGCAACCCGCGCCTAACCGGCGGACAAAATCTTGGCGGTCAAATAGGTCAATATCACTGAGATTTGGTACATGGCGGATAAATGACCAGTCTTGAAATCGCCGACGAGCATCTGGACGGCCCCGCCGGACGTCACTGGCACGCCCTCGATGACGGCCGCATCCAGTGCGATCTCTGCCCCCGGTTCTGCAAGCTGAACGACGGCCAGCGCGGCCTCTGCTTCGTGCGGGCGCGGCGCGGCGGGGAAGTCGTGCTGACCACATATGGGCGGTCTTCCGGCTTTTGCGTCGATCCGATCGAGAAAAAGCCGCTCAACCACTTCCTGCCGGGCACGCCGGTGCTGTCTTTCGGCACGGCAGGCTGCAACCTCACCTGCAAGTTCTGCCAGAATTGGGATATCTCCAAGTCGCGCGAATGGGACACCCTGGCCGATGCGGCGGCGCCGGAGACGATTGCCCGCGCGGCGCAAGTGCTTGGCTGCCGGTCGGTCGCCTACACGTACAATGATCCGGTGATCTTTCTGGAATATGCGGTCGACGTGGCGCAGGCCTGCGCGGCGCGCAACATCAAGAGCGTCGCCGTGACCGCCGGCTATGTGACGCCCGAGCCACGGGCCGAATTCTTCGGCCACATCGACGCGGCGAATATCGACCTCAAGGCCTTCACCGAGGACTTCTACAAGAAGATCTGCGGCGGTGAGCTTGCGCCCGTGCTGGAGACCATCGAATACCTCAAGCACGAGACCTCCGTCTGGTTCGAGTTGACGACGCTGCTGATCCCCGGCGAGAACGATAGTGAAGCTGAGCTGGAGGCAATGACCCAATGGGTCGTCGAGCATCTTGGCCCGGACGTACCGATGCATTTCTCGGCCTTCCATCCCGACTGGAAGATGCGCGACAAGCCGAACACGCCGCACGAGACGCTGGCAACGGCGCGGCGGATCGCGCTCAAGGCCGGGGTGCGCCATGCCTACACCGGCAATGTCCACGACAAGGCGCGCCAATCGACGTACTGCCACAATTGCGGCCAGCGCCTGATCGGCCGCGACTGGTACGAGCTGTCCGACTGGGCGCTCGACGACGACGGCGCCTGTGACCAATGCGCCAGCCATTGCCCCGGCGTCTTCGACGGCCGGCCCGGCGATTGGGGCCGCAAGCGCAAGACGGTGCGGCTGAAGGACTTTGCGGCTTAGGCGCGTCCGTTGCCGGGCCTTGCCATTCGCCGCCTGGCCGCTCGACCCAGGCGGCCATCCACCGCGAGGAGCCCGGCGGCGATCAACGCCATTCCGGCAATATGTTGTGCGGCCAACTTCTCGCCCAAGATGGTGGTGCCCAGCAGGATCGCGCTCACCGGTATGAGGAAGGTCACGAGCGCGGCGTTCACCGCACCCGACGTCGCCAGCAGCCGAAAATAGATCACGTAAGCCAGCGCCGTCGATGCGACCGCAAGGGCGAGGATCGCCAAAACAGCGGCCATGCTTGGAGCCGGCAAGGTCCAGGGCCGGTCCGCGATAAGCGCAATCGGCGTCACCATCGCGGTTGATGCAATGAGTTGTCCGCAAGCGCCGGCACGACTTGAGATACCCAGCGTCCTGAAGCGGCGGCCGTAAACACTGGCGAATCCGTAGGACAGTGCCGCGCCCAGGCAGGCCACCATGCCAAGCGTGGCGATGCTGATCCCAGACAGGGCATCCGCGCCGATCAGCACGACGACCCCCAACAATCCCAGAATGACGCCCGCGGCCTTGCCGATGGTGAGCCGCTCATCGGCCAAAACGAAATGCGCCACGACGATGGAAAAGATCGGTGTCATGGCGTTGAGGATCGACGCCAGGCCGCCGGAGATCGACGTTTGCGCCCAGAAAAACAGGCCGAAGGGAATGAGATTGTTCAGCAATCCCATGATCAGAAACGCCGCGAGCGCCTCGCGCCGCGTCGGTATGGCTTCGCCGGTCAGGCGAAGCACGGCGAACAAGACAATCGCGGCAATGCCCACGCGGCCAAGGACGACCGTAAACGGCGGAACCTCCTTCACGGCAATGGCGACGAAGAAAAAGGAACCGCCCCAAAGCACGGACAGAATGCCCAGGAGCGACCACTCGCGCAGCGTCATTTGCATGGCAGAAACTATCCCGGCGGGTGACGTCGGCTCTTTGATAGGCGATATCGCCCGTGCGATCTGCCCGGAATCGGACTTCATAATCGATCATCGCCCGCGCGCGAGGCGCGAGCATCATACGATCGTCATATGCTGGATTTCGAAATCCGTGATGCTGCGCGACTGCGGCGTGATCCTGTCAATGACGGGCTGCTCTTTGCCGCGGTATTGACGACGCGGAATGTCGGCCACCACCCCAGCGTCGCGGTCGCCTTTCGCGCGGGATTTGGCAGCGTGCGGCGACCGCGTTCTGACCAACGCGGCACCGGGCAGGATTCGCCGCATATCCCGATCGCCGGTGAATTCCGCCGCCGCCGGCGGGCTCTGCGGCCACCTATGCCCATGGTTGTATTGATGAATTTTAAGTAAATGAAAACAATGTACTGAATACAATGCTCATCATTGATTGAAAGTCCCGAGGACCGTCCGCGGCAATGCTGAGCGAACCTCAAATACGCCAGAGCATGGCGGCCCAGATATTGGATTGGGTCCGCAAATGCCTGGCCGCCATCCAGCTGACAGCACCGCGGGCTGCCGGGTCCAAGGAGCCGCGTGCGCGGTCGGGCGGCAACCCGGCACAAGCGCAGTGCCCATTGGCGAACAACGAAGCGATACGAGGCCTGCTGGCCAAACTGCGCGCGGCCGAGATCGACGCCGCCGCTGGCATGATCCAGATGGTGCAATTGGGCGACGTGCGCGAAGCGTTCGGCGAGCAGTGGGCCAAAATGGCCGAAACGGCGATGTCGATAGCAGAGATGCTGTTGAGAGATCGCCTCGAACAGTCTGACGTCTTCGCCCGCTATCTGGACTACGGATTTGTGGTTGTGTTCACGAGATTGGACCTGGAAATGGCAGAGCCGCGCGCCGAGGCGCTCAGCCAGGAGATCAGCAATCTATTGTTGAAGAAGCCGGAGCTTAAAGAGGCATTCGGGGCGCAACAGGTAACCGGACCCGTCAGTGAGCTAATCGGTGCGAACGATAGCGCGCCACTGGAGACCATGACGCGCGAACTCGAGGCGCGGAGCCAAAGCAAAGCCCGGCAGAACGGCGCCATACCCGTTTCCGGCAGGACCACGCCCGCGCCGGGCGCCGACGCGAAATCAACCGCTGCCGGCCCAGCCAAACCGCCGCAAGACAGCGAAAAACCCCCGCCCCCGCAAAAAAAGACCGTCACCACGGCGACGCCCCCAACCCAACCCGCGCAAAAAAACCCGCCGCCACGGCGACGCCGGCAGCCCCGCCGCAGACCACGCAGAAGCCATCTGGGCCGTCGCTGGTCGGCCGGTACCAGCCCATGCTGCTGGTCCCCAAAAAGCTCGTTGGGATCAGCGTCGGTGTGCCTCTGCGCCGCGGCAATGACGGCGAATGGCTGACCGGCCAAAGCGCCTATACGCGCGGGCTGGGCGGTGACCACAATCTGTCGCTGGATCTGTTCATGTGCGAGCGGGTGGCTGCCGATCTGCAGCGCACCGCAAATACCGGCAGCCCCTCGATCGTTGCCTGCATGACCCGCCTTGATTCGCTGAACGCGTCATCGAAGTTCGCGGAAATGTACGACCAGTTGGCGGAGACGGAGCGCATCCGCCTCATACTGGAGATCGTCACTCTTGACGCGAACACGCCGACTTCAAAGATCCAGGAGGTCTTTGGCCGTTATCGGAACATCACGAAAAACCTCGTACTGCATGTCGACGTCACCAACACGAAATTTCGCGAATATGCCGCTGCCGGGGTCGGCGCTGTTGGCTGCTATCTGAAGCATGGCGAAGCCGACGGCAGCCCGAATAGCCGGAACGTCGAAAATTTGAATGCCTTCGGGTTAGGCGCGCGAGATGCCGGCTTGCGATGCCATGTTCACGGGATCGACGACGCCGAAACCTACGCGGCGGCGATCGCCGCCGGTGCCCAGTTCATCAGCGGCGGCATCATCGGCCCGTTGGTCGACAGCCCCTTCGCACCCTATCCATTCACTACACCGGCGACTGCGAGCGACGCCGCATAGCGCGGCTGCTCAACGATTTCTCTCCGCCTGCAGCGCCCCGGCCCGATCGGCAACCGCCACCCTTTCGGCAATTTTCAGCGTGCGCTGCATGGCGCGCAGCACCGGGGCCTCGACCAACTTGCCGTCGACCACGAGCAGCCCCGTGCCGCCCTCCGTCTCAAAGGCCTCGACGATTCGGCGCGCGGCGGCGACGTCGTCGGCTGAGGGGCTGAAGGTCTCGTTGATGACCGGGATCTGCTTGGGATGGATCGCGGCCTTGCCGGTAAAGCCGATCGCACGGGCATTGCGCGCGCCAACGCCGAGCCCATCCATATCCTCAAGATCGAGATTGGGGGCGTCCAGCAGATCAAGACCGGCGCCGGCCGCGGCGTGGGCGACGCGCGCGCGGGCATAGAGCAGCGGATCCCACAGCGGCTCGACGCGCAGCTCCGCCGCCATGTCGTAGCCGCCAAACAACAACGCGTCGACACGCGATGAGGATTGCGCGATGGCGTAAGCGTTCTCCAGCCCCTCATTGGTCTCGATGATGACCTGAAGCCGGATATGGGGTTGGGCATCGCCCAGAAGACCGTCGAGCTGGCGCACCTCGTCGGCCGTGCGCACCTTGGTCATCATCAGCGAGGGCGGCGGGTCCTTCGCCTCCACTACGGCGAGCACGTCGCGCAGCCCGTCGGCGGTGCTCATCGGATTGATCCGCACGATCGCTTCGACCGTCCCCGTCTCCGGTCTCTCGGCGAACAGCGTGAGGGTCTTGGCGCGCGCCTCGGCCTTGTAGGCGGGCGCGACCGCATCCTCGATATCGACGCAGACGATGTCGGCGCCGGCGCCGAGCGCCTTGGCGAACATCTCAGGCTTCAAACCCGGCGCGAAGATCAGGCTGCGGCGCGGACGGGGGGCTGACGCGGCAATAGGCGATGTCATGGGCGGGCGGCTCCGCTGCGATCGGGACGGCACCCGGAAACCCTAGCCGAACCGGCCGGGCAGCGCGAGCCTCCGGCGGCAAGCTCATCCTGCCGCAAGCTCATCCTGAGCCTGACGAAGGACGAGGGACGAGGGACGAAGCATGAGGGCCGTGAGGCTCAGACCGCGCAGAAGCTTTCGGTGGTGAAGCGGTAGGCCTTCATGTTCTGCGACCAGAAGTCGGGCTTCAATCCGGCCTTTTCCTTGAGCCGGCGCAGGAACGCGTCGGGCGTGCGCAGGCTTTCCCAGACCTGGGGCAGGAAGAGCCCGCGTTGCTCGCCATGTGCCAGCACGACCCCGTCGATATCGGGGTTGAGCGCATCGATGAGCTCGGCTTCGGAGGAGAATGCAATCGGCCGCGTATGGGAGAGGATCGAGACACCGATCTCGATGCGCGCCGCTTCGCCCTGGGTCACCGGCGGAAAGCGCGGATCCGAAAAGGCGGCCTTGTAGGCGCTCGCCGCCACGTCGACCACGAGCGCCTGATGCGGCGCCACCGAGCCGACGCAGCCACGCAGATTGCCGTCGAGCGTGACCGTGACAAAGCTCGCCCGCGCCGACATGAGCGGACGCGGCACGTTGCGGAGATGGAGTTTCGGCTGAGCCTGCGGGTCGCGCGGGCCCCCTATGTTGGATGTTGGGCGGCCAGCGCCCTGGCGGATCGACGCGCGCGCGATCTCGCCCAGATAGCGCCGCTGATCGTCGGGCAGGCGCGCGCTGGCGGCGTACTCGAAGGCATAGGCGCCGTAGCCGACGACGCGCGCCTTGTCGCCCGCCGTATCGCCGGAATTCCGTAGATCAAGCGTCGTCGCGCGGAGATCGAGCGCACGGGCGCGGGCCAGCAATCCCTTGACCGGATAGCGCCCACAGGCCTGGTCGTCGCCGAGCTTTGCGGCATCGAGTGTCTCGATGGCGAGGCTGGCGGCGCCGTCCATGCGCTGGGCGGCGGCGTAATCGTGGTAGTGGCTGAGATCGGAGCTGACGACGACCAGGGTCTCCTCGCCGCCCCAAAGCGCCTGCAGCACCGCATCGACTTGGGCTTCCGGCGCGCGGCCGACCACGATCGGCACGAGGGAAAAGTCGCTCAGTACCGTTTGCAGGAAGGGCAGATGCACCTCGAGGCTGTGCTCCTCGGCATGGGCGGTATCGAGTGTCTGGACGCCCGGCAGCTTAGCTATGCGCTCGCAGGCGGCGCGGTCGATGGGCACGTCGCCGAGCGGCGTGCGGAAGGCGCTCGCGCTCGACAGCGCCATGCCCTCGAAGGCGACCCGGTGCGACGGGCCGAGCAGGACGACGCGGGTGACTTTGTCGGCGATCGGTGCGAGCGAAGCGTAAGCCGTGGCGGCGATGGGGCCGGAATAAATATAGCCCGCATGGGGCGCGACCAGCGCCTTGGGCGGGGCCTGCTTGACACGCACAGCCTTCATGCACTGGTCGATCATGCCGCGCAGCGCGGCCTGCTCGCCCGGATAGAAGGTCCCGGCGATGGCGGGCGGTCGGATCGATGTGTCGGTACGAGCCATGGCGTCCAGTGTGGCGGGACCGGTTTACCAAGCGATTGATGGTATTGCGTACATATGCGCGGCGCGGCGGCGGCACAACGCCATACATGGCCTCAGCCAATCGGCTAAGCCGGGCACATCGAACCTCCGCGTCGGGCCAGATCGAACCAGCAATCGTCACGCCGCTCAGGAACGCGTCACGTGGAATTTGCGTGTTGATTTCATAATTCTCTCATAAGGGTTAGTTCTTTCAAATAATAAACGCTATTCGGGAGGACATAAAATGACCAGTGATCTCAAGCCCAGGACTTCGGAAGTAAACGGAAATCTTTGGGGCGCACGGGCGCAGGACTGGGCCGACATACAGGAAGGCACGGTTCGTCCGGTTTACGAAGCGGTCCTTGAGCGCACAAAAATTCAGTCCGGAAAGCGCTACCTTGACGCCGGCTGCGGCGCCGGAATGGCGGCGCAAATGGCAGCATCGCGCGGAGCCGAAGTGTCCGGTATCGATGCGGCCGATACGCTGCTTGCGATCGCGCGATCGCGCGTGCCTGGCGCCGAATTTCAACACGGCGATCTGGAAGACCTGCCGTTTTCCGACCAATCCTTCGACGTCGTGACCGGGTTCAACTCGTTCCAGTATGCCGGAAACCCGAGCGTGGCCTTGTCCGAAGCGCGCCGCGTCACCAAGCCCGATGGTGCAGTCGTCATCATGACCTGGGGCAACCCTGAGGGTATGGAAGCGGCTTCGCTCGTCGCGGCGATGCGGCCGCTGATGCCGACACCGCCACCCGGCGCGCCAGGACCGTTCGCGCTCTCCGACGAAGCGGCGTTGCGGCAGTTCGCCGGCGATGCCGGGCTTGAGCCGGTCGAGGTGTTCGACGTCGACAGCCCATTCATATACGCCGATGAAGCGGCGGCGGTACGCGGTCTCAACTCCTCCGGCGTGGCCGCCCGCGCGATGGATAATACGAGCGAGCAGGCCGTCACGGACGCCCATGCGGCAGCGATCGCGCCCTTCCGCCAGTCCGACGGCAGCTATCGCATCGGGGCCTCGTTCCGCTGCCTGCTCGCGCGGCCCTGATTTTGAGGTCCCGGTACGCGTAAGCGCGCGACTTAAAGGCCGTGCCCAGCCCGCCAGCGCCCCGGCGTCGGGGTGGCGAGCATGACGAACGTGGCGGCCAGGTTGAAGACGGCCGCCGCAAGGATCGGGATCGCGTAACTCTGCATCACGTCGAAGGCGAAACCTGAAAGCGTGGGTCCCGCCAGCGCGCCGATCGCGGCGGCTGAATATAGGATGCCGATGATGCCGGAGACGTTGCGGCCACCGAAGTAGTCCATCATCAGCGCCGGGCTCAAGGCGACGAAACCGCCATAGCAGGTGCCGAAGACGACGGCGAAGATGCCGAGCGACCAGATCGCCGTCGAGGCCCACCAGAGCACGCACATGGCGCCCATGATGGCGAAGGTCGCGGCCAGTGTCGGATGACGGCCAAAGCGGTCGGCGACAGCGCCCAGGAGAAAACGCCCGATCAGGCTGCCGAGCCCGAAGAGGCCGAGCAGCAGCACCCCCGCCTCATCGCCGAGCCCATGGTCGCGGGCATAATTCGGCAGATGCACGAGCGGCGTGAAAAGGCCGAGCGAGGTCAGGAAGGTCGCCCCCGCATAAAGCAAAAATGGGCGCGACCTGAGCGCGGCCCCAAGGTCGGTGCCGGGCACAACGAACGGTGCGCCGTCACCAGCGCCGCTACCATCGGGTACGGGGAGCGGATCGCCGTCGGGCGCCAGGCCACGGCGCTCGGGCGAGTGCTCGATCACCAACGCCCCCAACAGGCCGAGCACGACGCAGACGGCCGCCAGGGTCACATAAGCGCCGCGCCAGTCGAAAAGCCCGATCAGCCAGGTCGCGACGAACGGCCCGATCAGCGTTCCCGCCCCGATACCGCTCACCGCGATCCCCGAGGCAAGGCCCCTGCGGCGCAGGAACCAACGCTGCACCGTGCCAACCGCAGGAACGTATGAAAAGCCGACCCCAAGGCCGATGGTCAGCCCATAGAGCAGATAAAGATGCCACAGCGCCTGGGCCTTGCTGGCCGCGAGCAGCCCGACCCCGATCAGCACCATGCCGGCGGCGATCACCCGGCGCGGCCCCAGCCGGTCGGCGGCCGGCCCGGCGACGGCGCCGACGATGAACATGAGGAAGATCGAAAAGGAGAAAACGAAGGAGATCTCGGCGCGCTCGGCGGCGAATTCGGTTTCCAGCGCCTTGAAGAAGGCGCCGAAGGAATAGGCCACCAGGAAGCCCAGGAACATCACCGTGAAGGCGCCCCCGACGACCACCCAGCCGTAATAGATGCCGTCCCGACCGGGAACGGCCGCACCCTTCGTCGTCATGGGGGGTCATCCCTCCCTTGCCGCCCCACCTGGTCCCACCCTCGTACGCGCCGCGTTCGGTAACGCGTTTGTCGGTCGCGGACGGCCAGGCAAGACTCTAGGCTAGCATGGCTGCTGCCGACACCGAACGCCCGGAAAGCGAATGACGCCCATGCGACCCTCGCCCCTTGGACCTGCCGCGCTCATATCGGGCGCGCTGGCCGCGCTCGTGTTGATTGTTACCAGTGTCGGACCGGCTGCGGCGTTCAAGGCGAGTGACGTGGCGATGCTGCGGGCGACGCGGAGCTGCTTCAAATGCGATTTCCGCGGCGTCAAGCTGGCCGGCGAAAATCACTTCAAGGCCAATCTGCGCGAGACCGACATGACCGGCGCCAACCTGGAGCGCACTTATCTCAGCCAGGCATTTCTGGAGGATGCGGTCATGCACGCGGCCAATCTGCGCGGGGCCAATCTGCGCTTTGCCAAGCTGCAGCGCGCCGATCTCTCGGCCGCGAACCTGACCGGCGCGCAGCTCATCGTCGCCTGGATGCAGGGCACGGTGCTGCGCGGCGCTGTGCTCGACGGCGCCGATCTGCAGGGCGCCGATCTCGCCGGCGCCGATCTCACCGGCGCCAGCCTCGCCCGCGCGAAGCTATTTCGCACCGACCTCCGCACAGCCAGGGGATTGACGCAAGCCCAGCTCGACCGCGCCTGCGGCGATGCCTCGACGCGGTTGCCGGCGGGGCTGACAGCACGGGCATGTTGAGTTCCGATGCCGGTTCGGCAGGCCCGGCCAAGCAAACCACATCAAACCCGCTCGTCACTCCGGACGGCGCGGCAGCGACGATCCGGGGTCCATGCGATGTTTCAGCAGGGCATCGTCGGTGCCCGCCGGGACCGTCCGATGGACCCCGGATCAAGTCCGAGGTGACGGCGGATTTTCTGGCTGGGCATCGTCGAATACGCGGGAGGGCGAACGCTGCGGTATTGGCCAGCGTCCTTGCTTGGTCATTCGTTCATGGTTCAGCACCCGCCGCTGCGGAAACCGGCGCCGCGCCATCGCAGCCACTCACCCTGTTGGCGCGGATCGGGCCCTGGCCGGCGGTCTCGGCCATGATCGGCTATCGCGGCCGGCTGTGGTTCGCAAACTCGGTCAAGTGGGAGGACCACAACTCCGCGGATCTCTACAGCTACGATCCCGGCAAGGGCACGGTGCGCTATGAGGCGCACCTCTTCAGCCAGGATGCCGGCGACCCCACGATCCATCGCGGCCTGCTCTACTGGCCGTCCGAGGATCCGCGCTGGTCGATGGGCCGCGGCGAGTTCATGGCGACGAACGGCCGCGACTGGCGCTGGGGCTTCCTGCCGCAGATGCGCGCCTTTCATATTCACGCCATGGCAAGCCATGACGGCGCGCTCTATGCCGCGACCTCGGCCTGGCGGGCGGGGCTTCAGCGCTCGCGCGATGGCGGCGAGAGCTGGACGGTGCTGCACCGGCACACCAACCCGGTCCGGCAGATCAGCCGCATCGTGGCGCTGACGAGCCACAAAGGCGCGCTCTATGCCGGGCTGTTCGCGCGCTACCGTGTGGCGCCCAGCCTGCTGCGCCTGGAAGGCGGCAAGCTCGCACCGGTGGCGGGCTGGCCGGGGGGGCATGGCGCACTGCCGCTCACGTCCTGGCGCGGGCATCTCTATGCCTCGAACGCCGCGCCGGCCGGCCGCTCGCTCTGGCGCACCGACGGAGTGCAGCACGAACGCATCACCGCGCCCAATGGGTATTTTGTGCGCGACATTGCCGGCGGCGCGGGCGCGCTCTGGGCTATCACGGTGCATCGCGGCGGCGGCTCTCTGTGGCGGTCGGGCAACGGGCGCGCCTGGATCCGCATACAAGAATTCAAAGGCGCGCGGCCGGTCGATGTCGCGGTCTTCGCCGGCCGCGTTTATGTCGGAACGATCGGACCGGCAAAGCGCGGCGGGCTGTGGGGACCCAAGCCGCCCGCGTCTCCGCGCGTGGCAACCCCGCGATCTCTCAACCTGGCGCCCATGCCGCCACGAAAGCGCCACCCGCTCGGACGGCCTATTTCCGCCGTGCTGGCGGATCTTGACCGGCTGATGGCCGATGCGAAGACCTACCGAAACCACGCCCGCCCGATCCAGGCGATCTTGCGCGATCTTGCCGCTACGCGCTCATTGGCGGTCGGACGTGCGCTCGCGACCCGCCTTAAGCGCACCTACCCGACGGCGCTCCAGAGCATGTTTGGCGGCCGCTCCAAGGTTCCCACCGATCGCATGGCGCGTTGGTATCTTATGTGGGCGGTGGTCATGAACGGTAACGGCGTCATCCCACGCAAGCTGTTGACGGCACCCTGGACCGCGCGACCGAACGGTGCGCAGAAGTATCTCTCCCCGCCGCCCGGCGCTGCCTGGGCGATGGCGCGGCTCGGCCAGCGCGATCCAATGACGATCACGGCGCTGATCGGGCGCCTTGGGCGGCCCGGCGATCCGCCCTGGCTCGACGGCGACATCGTCGGCGCGCTGACCATGCTGACCGGACGGCGCTTTGGCTATGACCGCGTCCGCTGGCGCCGCTGGTGGGCGGCCCAGGCCCGTTAGGCCCACAAAATCCAATTGGCATTGAGGACCCCGTGTCCATGCTTACGCTCTATCATTTCAACAATTCTGTCTGCTCCGAGAAGGTCCGCATGGTGCTCTTCGAGAAGGGCATCGAGTGGGAAAGCCGTGAGGTCGACCTCTTCAAGAGCGAGCAATTCGATCCCGAATATCTGAAGCTCAACCCAAAGGGCGTGGTGCCGACGCTTGTCGATGAGGGCCATACACTCACCGAATCGACACTGATCGCCGAGTATCTCGACGACAAACATCCCGAGCCGGCACTGAAGCCCGCCGACCCGGCCGCACGCGCCGAGATGCGGCTCTATTCGAAGGCCTGCGACGAAGGGCTGCATCAAGGTGTGGCGGTCCTGAGCTATTCGGCGATGTTCATGGACCGGTTGCGCGCCATGCCGCGCGAGGCGCTGGAAGCGCATCTGGGACGTATTCCCGACCTCGAGCGGCGAGACCGACAAGTCGGCGTTTACGAACACGGTGTCGAGGCGCCTCACGTCGAGCGCGGCGTGGTCGCCTATGAAAAGGTGTTTCAAAAGATCGACAAGGCGCTCACCGACGGCCGTGACTGGCTGGTCGGCGACATGTTCTCGCTGGCCGAAATCAATCTGGCCGTCTATTTCGCCCGGCTCGAATACATGACCCTGCTCGACGTGTGGACCGGCGAGCGCCCGGCGGCAGCGGCGTGGTTCGAGCGGGTCAAGGCGCGCCCGTGCTTTCAGAAGGAAGTGGTCGACTGGGTGCGCGAGGACGAATGGGCGGAGATGGCGGCCGGCGGCGCGCGCATCAAGGACGCGGTAGCAGCAAAACGGCGGCACTATCTAGACACCGATCCGGCGGCCAACATTGCCTGACCGCGCCCAGCCGCCGCGCCTGTAACCGTTCAGCGCTCAATCCCGCGAAATTTGAGGGCGATGTGGCGGTTCTGCGCAACAATACTGAAAGGAGGATACAGCAAAAAACGAACGTTCGTTCTTGTTGCGAACAGCCATCCGACCCATGGATTTGTAGTCCGGTTGTCTGTTGCGTTGCTGTGACGAGGTCCTCCGCACCATCCGCCAGTGGTTCGCTCTTGAGCTTCCGGCTCCGGGCGTTCACCGTGTTGCAGACAGGCGGGGTCGCCATCCTGCCGATGGACGTCGGTTACTCCGCCATCGGCGGCTCAGCAGCTGCGCTCGAATGCATCATCGACGCGAAGGTGCGCGGCGTGATCGTCTATCCCTCGCAGATCGAGGATGCAATCGCGGCAACGCCGGGTACCGTGAAGGAAGCCTGGCAGATCTACGTGAACGCCGTCGACAAGACCCATGACACCATCACCGTCGCGGTCGGGGCCGAGCGCGGCTTCAACGGCGACCGCGCCGAGCTGGCGGACACGATCGGTCGCGCGCTGACCAGCCGGCTGGGCCTGAAGGTCCCGGTCGAATGCGCGCCCGAAGGCACCCTGCCCCGCTACGAGGCCAAGGCACAGCGCGTGTTGGTGCGCGAGGGCTGACGGCCGCGCCGACGACAAACGCCATGCCGATTGCAGCGCTACTGCTCGGCGCGGTATGGAAGGGCATGGCGGCGTCCGGATTGCGAGAGACCGACCTCTACCCACCCGTCAAGCAGCTGCTCGAAGGGCAGGGCTACGAAGTAAAGAGCGAGATCGGCGCAGCCGACGTCGTCGCCATACGCGATGGCGACGATCCCGTCATAGTCGAACTCAAGACCGGTTTTGCGCTGTCGCTGTTTCATCAGGCGATCGACCGGCAGCAGGTGACGGACGCGGTCTACATCGCCGTCCCGTTGAGCGCGGGCCGGGCTTTCCGCCAGGCGCTGCACAACAATCTGGGCCTGTGCCGCCGCCTCGGGCTGGGGCTGATGACGGTGCGCGCCGACGACGGTCTGGTCCAGATCCACTGCGACCCCGCACCCTACCAACCGCGCCGGTCAAAGGCTCGGCGCGGGCGCCTGCTGCGGGAGTTCGCCAGACGCGTTGGCGATCCCAATTCCGGCGGAGCAACACGGCGCGGCCTGATGACGGCCTATCGTCAGGACGCGCTCCGATGCGTGCAACTCCTCCACGAACACGGCCCGACAAAGGCATCGGAGGTGGCGAAGCGGACTGGCGTGGAAACGGCGCGCCGGCTGATGGCCGACGACCATTACGGCTGGTTCGAGCGTGTGCGAACTGGCGTCTACGCGCTAAGCCCGAAGGGCGTCGCCGCGCTCGTCGAATATGCCGATGCAATCGCGGCGTTGGATAAGGTCGCTCTCGCCCGCCCCTCTAAAGCGACCGGCCGATGATGTATTTCATGATCTCGTTGGTGCCCGCATAGATGCGGTGAATGCGCGAGTCGGCCCACAGGCGGGTGATCGGGAACTCCCACATATAGCCGTAGCCGCCGTGCAGCTGGACGCATTCGTCGACCACGCGGCCCTGCAGTTCGGTGGTCCAGAGCTTGGCCTTGGCCGCGGTTTCAGGCGACAGCGTGCCGTCTTCCACCATGGCGATACAGCGGTCGACGAAGGGCCGGCCGACCTCGATCTCGGTTGCCATCTCGGCGAGCTTGAACTGGGTGTTCTGGAAATCGAAGATGGCTTGATCGAAGGCTCTGCGCTGCTTGGTGTACTCGACCGTCATGTCGAGCGCCGCCTCGGCAATGGCCATCGAGCGGATCGCCACCACCATGCGCTCCCGCGCCAGCCCGGCCCAGAGGATGCGCCAGCCCTCGTTCTCTGCACCGATCATGTTGGTCGTCGGCACCCGCAGATCGTCAAAGAATAGCTCGGCCGTATCCTGCGCCTTGTTGCCTACCTTCTTGAGGTTGCGGCCTTTCTTGAAGCCTTCGGAATGCGAATCGACGAGCAGCAGCGAGATGCCCTTGGCGCCCAACTCGGGCGCGGTCTTGACCGCCAACAGCACCACGTCGCCAATGATGCCGTTGGTAATGAAAGTCTTCGACCCGTTGACGACATAATGGTTGCCGTCGAGCTTGGCGGTGGTGCGCAGCGTCTTGAGGTCGCTGCCCCCGTCGGGCTCGGTGAGGCCGATCGAAATGATCTTCTCGCCCGCCGCCAAGGCCGGCAGCCAGTCGCGCTTCTGGTCCTCGGAGCCGAAGCCGACGATGATCGGCGAGACGATATGCGCATGCATGTCCCAGGCGGGCGCCGCGACGCCGTAGCGGCCCAGTTCCTCGATCACCACCGCGTCGTATAGGAAGCCGCCTTCCGAGCCGCCATAGGCTTCGGGAATGCTGGTGCCCAGCAGTCCCACCTCGCCGGCGCGCAGCCAGATCTCGCGCGGCGTCTGCCCGGCCTCCTCCCAGTCGGCGTAGTGCGGCAGCACTTCGGCTTCCAGGAACTGGCGCACCGAGGAGCGGAAGATCTCGTGCTCGGTATCGTAGAGGGTGCGGGTGAGGCCGAAATCCATGACCGTTCGCTCGTGTGCTGTTCGTCCGGTACGCCCGGCCATGCCCTTTCCAGGCTTGATGCGGGCGCCGCCGGGCTATGCTAGTGACTATTCGGCCGCCGCGAAACCCGGGGCCGCCGCCGCGAAAGCCAGGCTGGACAGGCGGAAGAAACACGACAGAACAGGAGCGAGCAGGACCAATGGCACTCACCCTCGACCAAGCCTCCATCATCGTCGACACCGCGCTGGCCGCCGCGCGCACGGAAAAAATGAACCCGTTGACCGTCGTCGTACTTGATGCCGGCGGCCACCTGAAGGCACTGAAGCGCGAAGACGGCTCAGGCATCCTCCGCGTCGAGGTCGCCAGCGGCAAGGCCTACGGCGCCCTCGGCATGGGCATATCCAGCCGCAAGATCCGCGATAACCTGGTCGAAGCGCGGCCGACTTTCGTGAATGCACTCGCCGCAGCCTCGGGCGGGCGCTTCATCCCCGTGCCGGGCGGCGTGCTGATAAAGGACGGCGGCGAGATCGTCGGCGCCGTCGGGGTGACGGGCGACACCTCGGAGAAGGACGAATACGCCGCCATCGAGGGCATCAAGGCGGCGGGGCTCGCGTCCGACCCCGAAGAGCCCGATCCGAACTGGCAGGGATAAGTGAGCTTTCGTCTCCTCGCCCGATCTTTGAATTCCCCTCCCCCCTTGAGGGGGAGGGGAATTAGGGTATTGGCTGGAGGGAATGACGAGGCCTGCTGGCCTGGGTCCGCCCCTACATCTGGATCGACTTGATCTCCAGGAACTCTTCCAGGCCGTACTTGCCCCATTCGCGGCCTTTGCCGGACTGCTTCATGCCGCCGAAGGGCGCGGCGGGATTGAAGCGGCCGCCATTGATATCGATCGAGCCGGTGCGGATACGCTTGGCAATTTTAAGCGCGCGCGCCTCATCGGCCGACCAGACGCCGCCCGACAGACCGTAGATCGAGTTGTTGGCGATGGCCACCGCGTCGTCCTCGTCCTTGTAGGTCTGGATCGCCAGCACCGGGCCGAAGATCTCCTCCTGGGCGATGGTGGCATCGGGCGCGACCCTGCCGAACACGGTCGGCTTGACGAAGTAGCCCGTCTCCAAACCCTCCGGCTTTCCGGGGCCGCCGGTTATCAACTCCGCGCCCTCGTCGATGCCCTTCTGGATGTAGTCCGCAACGCGGTTCCATTGCGCTTCGGAGACCAGCGGGCCAAGGCGCGTGCCGTCCACCATGGGATCGCCCGGCGTCCATTTCTCGGCCGCCTCGGCGGCCAGCACCTTGATCTCGTCGTACTTGGACTCCGGCACCAGCATGCGCGTATGGGCCGCACAGGTCTGGCCCGAATTGAGGTAGCAGGCGGCGACAACGCCCTTGATCGCCTTGGACAGATCGGCGTCGTCGAGCACGATCGCGGCCGACTTGCCGCCGAGTTCGAGCGCCACACGCTTGATCGACTGGGCGGCGATCTCTGAGATGCGCCGGCCGGCACGCGTGGAGCCCGTGAACGAAATCATATCGGTATCGGCATGGCTGACCATGGCCTCGCCGATCACGGGGCCGTACCCGGTCACCATGTTGAAGACGCCGGCAGGAAGCCCGGCCTTCTCGACGACCTCGGCAAGAATGAATGCCGAGATCGGCGCCATCTCGCTCGGCTTCAGCGCCACCGTGCAACCGGCGGCGAGCGCCGGGGCGACCTTAGCGGTGATCTGGTTGAGCGGATAATTCCACGGCGTGATGCAAACCACGACGCCGACCGGCTCCTTGACGATCTTGGAGTTGCCGATTTCCTCCTCGAAGCTCTCGCTCTCAAGAAGCTCGACCGCTTGGCCAAAGTGGAAGGCAGGGTTCCCGGCCTGGATCATCTTGGAGAGCTTGATCGGCATGCCGACCTCGCCGGTGATCGCCAGCGCGATGTCGTCGGCACGGGCGACGAGCCCCTCCTGGATCTTCTTGAGATAGCCGATCCGCTCCTCAACGGAAGTCGCAGCCCAACCGTCGAACGCCGCGCGCGCCGCCTCGACCGCCTTGGCGCCGTCCTCGGCGCTGCCGGCGGGGATCCGGCCCATCACCTCCTCGGTGGTGCCATTGATGACGTCGATGGTCTCGTTACCGGTTGGCGCCACCCAGGCACCGCCAACATAGAACTTGTCGAATGTCTGCATCGTTCTCCCTCAACGCTTTTGGGGTAGCTCTGGATTCTTTACGGTCATGTAGAAAGTGATAGCGCAAGCGCCGCGCCGGTTCATCCAAATTATCGCGGCAGGCCGTCAAGCGCCATCACGGCGGCTTTCGTGTCAGGTGCGACGGTGAACGTCCTTCGCGGGATAAGCTGGCCGGCGCGCGCCTACCCCAGCACCGAGAAGCTGCTCTCCTGGTTGACTTCGCGCCGGCGGGAATAGAAGCCGACATCGATCGTCCGGCCGATGTGCTTGAGTTTGAATTGCAGCGGGTCGGCGTCGTGGTCGCGGCCGGCCTCGCAGGCCTCGATCAGCGCGGCCATCATGGCACCGGCGACGGGCGCGTTCTTGAACTGATTGCCGCTGGTGCCGATGGCGAGATAGAAACCTGGCACGTCCGACTTGTCGTAGATCGGGATCCAGTCGTCGGAAACGTCATAGAGATCGACCACGCCCTTGGCCTGGCCGGGAATACCGAGGGTCGGAATGCGTTGGCCGGCGCGCTGGGCCTGCACCGTCCACTGATCGGTGAAATCGCGGTTGAAGTCATCCGGATCGACCCAGTCGCGTGGATCGCATTCGGGGTCCTCGCTGCCGATCAGGATGTGGTTGCCGATCTCCGGGCGGATGTAGACGGCGATGTCACTGTCGGAGACCACATAGCCGTTCTTCTCGAAATCAAAGCCCTTCGGCGAGGGCACATGCGCGACCTCGTGGCGCAGCGCCCGGGTCTTGATCTTCATGCCCGCATCGGCGCCGGCCATGACGTTGATGATCGAGGAATGCGGGCCGGCGACATTGACGATCACCGGTGCGTCGATCGCCGTCCCGTCGCGCAGCGTCACGCCGGCGACGCGGCCGTTCGATTTGCGAATCTCGGCAACCTCGGCATTGAAACGGAAATCGCCGCCATGCGCCTCGGCGGCCCGCTGCAGATTGTGCGCGGCAAGCTGGGGGTCACTGACATATCCGCCATCGGGGAAATAGACCGCGCCCTCGACTTCGCCGCCGGTCGGCTCGGCAAACCCCGGATCGTCGGGACGCTTGGCCGGCGCATAGCAGGCAAGATCATAGATCGGCAGTTTTTCCTTCAGCGTCGCCGCGTCCCATTCCTCGAACGCAATACCGACGGCGTTCATGTTGCGCCGGATGCTGCTCATCCGGTCGCTGCCACCAGCGATCACCAGGACGACGCCGGTTTCGTGGAACTTGGCGATACCGCGTTCGTCCGCAGCGCCCAGGTAATCCGCCCAGCGGCGCCAGTCGAACACGGCCTCATAGGCGATGGCGCAGCCGTCGATGGTGGAATAGTAAGTCCGGATAATGGCGCAGGACGCCCCGGTCGAGCCATACCCGGACGCCGGCAGCTTGTCGAGATTGAGGGTCTTCATGCCCTTCTTGGCGAGTTCGAAACCGACAGCGGCGCCGATCACGCCGGCGCCGACAACGATCGCATCATAGGAATTCGGTCTTGGGGAATTAGCTCCAGGGGAATTGGCTCCAGGGGAATTGGCCATTTCATCCACCCACGCGTCTGCTCATTTCGAAGCCTTGTTTCGAATACTCATTCCGAGTATCGGCCGAAAAAAGGCCGAGCGCGGGCAGGCCCTGCGACTTCGAAACCCTATCGCTGCCGGGCGGGCAATGCACGGGCCTTTGCAAGGCTCGCGTGCCGATTATGGCTATGGAATCCTGTCGGCCGAAAATTGCCGGCGAGCTGCCCCGGAAACGCCGTTTCAGCGAATATCCTGCCGGCGGGCAACCGCGCCCTTGGCGGCACGCCGGGCGATGCTCCAGGGTGCGGGCGTGGCGCGCGGCGCCTCCTCCCGGCGGACCAGATTGCAACTATCGCCGACAAACGACCAGGACGTGTTGTTGAGGACCTTGCCGCAGCAGGCCCGGCGCGTGCTGCCGCCGACGCGCATGCACACGCATTGGCCGGTTTGGTAGAAAGCGCCCTGATAGCGGCAGCGGCAGTCCGGTGCTGCCGTCGCGGCCGCCGAGATCGACAAGACCGCCAGGCCCCAAGCCGCCACGCCCGCCAAGCCCATGGCCGCGGCGCATAAAGCACGATATAGCGATTTCGGCCACATGATCGGGACCCCGCTGAACACCGGTTTCGAAAGCCGTTCGAGGTGGTCAAATACCTTCATATGACCGTTCGAATACGCCAAACCTAACACAGCCCGGTTATGAATTCAGCAGGCGCGTGGGCTAACGGCCCGGCTGGAAAATCGGCCCGGTCAGGCTTCCAGCCCGGCGAACTGCCCATCCGCATAGAGCAAGGGCTCGCCGCCCGGCTTGGCCGCGACCGCCAGGACACGCGCCACGAAGATGCAGTGGCTGCCCGAATGGAGGACATCGCGGATTCGGCAGTCGAAGGCGGCCAGCGCATCCTCGAGCATCGGCGCACCGGTCTGCAGCGCGCCCCATTTGCCTTCCGCAAAGCGCGCCTCGCCCTGCTTGCCGGTCATCCCGGCAAAACAGCGCGCGAGGGCTTCATGGCGCTTGTCGAGCAAATTCACACAAAGCACGCCGGAATCGCGGATGGCTTCGTAGGTCTCGGAGTCCTGATCGACGCAGACCAGGAGCTGGGGCGGCTCGGCCGACACAGAACAAACCGCCGTTGCGGTCAACCCGGACCGGCCTTCTTCACGGCGCGTCGTTACGATCGATACGCCGGCGGCCAACTGTCGCATGCCAAGCTTGAAGGCGTCGGCGTCGATCTCGTTCATCAGAGTCCTGGCCCCTCGGGTCCCGATTGCCTGCTGGATTTTCCGACCATCAAGCAGGGACGACAACAGCCCGCGCGAGCTCAGGCGGCACGCGCGGCTCCCGCGAACTTCGGTATCACCTGCTCGGAGAAAAGACGCATCGATGCCGCCGCCTGTTCATACGTGATCGTGTTGAAGTTTACCTGCAAGGAGGCGATCTCGAAAGTGCCGGCATCGGCTAGGATAGTGGAAATCTGCTCGCAGATGCTCTCGGGCGAGCCGATCCAGGCGGCATTCTTGGCGCGCTGGGTATCCATCGTCTCCTTGGCCAACCCCTCGATGATCTTGTCATAGCCCGGATAATCCTTCGACGACGCGCCGCTGGTCCAGTCCGAGGCGGAGTTGACCAGCGACTTCAGGTAGCGATTGAGCGGCTCGCGCGCCGTCTTCACCGCCTCATTCTCGCTGGGCGTGCAGTACATATGAAAGGCCAGCATGACCCGGCCCGTGCCCTCGTGGCCGGCCGACTTCCAGGCTTCCCGGTAGACCCCCAGAAGCTCGCGCATCTTGGCGCCGGCCATCGGGATCGCCATCACCGAATCGCCCATCTTGCCGGCATTCTCAAAGCTCGCCGGGGTGGCGATGGCGGCGACCCAGAAGGGCGGGCGCGGCTTTTGCGTCGGCCGCGGCAGGGAGGTGAGTTTCCCGTAGGAATGAAACTCGCCGTCGGAGCTGACATTCTCATCCTCGAGGAGCGCGCGCACCTGATCGATGCCCTCCTGGAAGCGCGCCTTGCTCTCGTCGATGCTGATCCCGAACCGCTCGAATTCGTGCGGCAGGAACGCGCGCGCGAAGCCACTTTCAAGACGACCGCCGGAGATCGCATCCAGCATGCCGATCTCGCCAGCGATCTTCAGCGGATGGTTGAACACCGGCAGCACCGCGCCGGTCACCAGCCGCGCCTTGCGGGTGCGCTGGGAGGCCGCGGCCAGAAAGAGATGTGGATTGGGCGAATATCCGCCGTAGGACTCGAAGTAGTGCTCGACGGTTCGCACATGGGTGTATCCAAGCGCGTCGACCTGATCGACCAGACGCAGACAATCGTCCCAATAGGTCTCGGCGGAGGCGATATCCGGCCCGATGTCGGGAAAAAACTGAATGCCAAATTCCATGACCACTCCCCTTGAATACTTCTTGCGGCGCTGCTGCCGCCCGCGGCCGCAAGCTGATGACCGCGGCAGCTTGTCAGGCTCTTATTGGTCAGCGTACTTATCATGCGTTGGCCCGCAACCGTTATATCGCCACGCCGGCCCGAATTGTCGCGATTCGGCCGGTTCGTGCAACCTGGCCATGCGCTGGGTGAATGGCCTGCGACGTAATCTGCATGAGTATCGAGCAAGATGGAGTTGTGTATGTTGGCGATCCGCTGGATATTCGCGTCGGCTATTTCAACGAAATTCGTCGGGAGGGGTCGATGTCGGGCGACGGTTCGCGGCCGAACCAGGACGCTGAAGTGCGTGAGCTCGATGCGTATGACCTCACGAATGCGTCCTGCCGGTTGCTCAAACTGGCGCTCAAGCGGGCGGGGGAGCTGATCGCCGAGGAAATTGGCGAGGCGGGATTGCGGCCAAGACCGTTCATGACGTTGATCGCGATCTACCAGAACCCCGGCATTACACAGAACGACCTCGTCAAGACGACCGGCAGCGATCGCAGCACGATCGGCGAGCTGACCCACCGGTTCGAGACACGCGGCTATATCACGCGCGAGCGGGACAAGAGCGATCAGCGCGTCAACCGCCTTTTTGTGACCGCGGCGGGCACCGAGGCCCTGCAAAAAAGCCTTCAAGGCACGCGTCGCGCCGAAGCGCGCTTTCGTGCGACGATCCCGGCCGGGAAGCGCCACGACTTTTTCGAGGTACTGGCGCGTCTGGGCGAAGATGGCGAAGCAACGCAAAGGCCGCCCGGCGTTGTATCCCATGCCATCTCGACCGCTTGACCGATCGCTCTGGCGCAACGCCGGTTCGGTCATGTATCGTTGGTCGTATTCCGTGACCGGGCAGATTGGCGTCCCGAAGTTACGCACCAAAACAACGAGAAGGGGGTGAGGCGCGATGCGTTTGTGCCGATATGACGATGACCGATTGGGACTTGTGAAGGGCGATCAAGTCCTCGATGTCAGCGCCGCAATCGAGGCGATCCCAGCCACGCGCTGGCCGGCGCCGCAAGGCGACGCGTTGATCGCCCATCTCGATGCGGTGCTGGCCGAAGTCGCCAGGCTCGAAGGATCGGCCAAGGCTGTGCCGATCGCGGATGTCACGCTGAAGAGCCCGGTCGCCAACCCCACGAAGGTGATCGGCGCGCCGGTCAACTACGCCAAGCACCAGGCCGAGGCCGAAGCCGACCCGAACATCGCGACGGGTAAGAAGATCCTCGGCATCGCGGAATACGGCCCCTTCCTGAAGGCGAATTCATCGCTGGTAGGGCCGGGCCAGGGGGTGGCGCTGCGCTTCACCGACCGCCGCAACGACCATGAGGGCGAGCTCGGCGTGGTCATCTCCAAAACCGGCGTGGACATTCCGCTGGACGCGGCCGGCGACTACATCGCCGGATACGCGCTCGCCCTCGACATGACCGTGCGCGGCAACGAGGACCGCTCGGTGCGCAAGAGCCTCGACAGCTATTCGGTGTTGGGGCCGTGGCTGGTGACCAAGGACGAGGTTCCCGATCCCAATGCGCTCGACCTCAAGCTCTGGGTCGATGACGAGCTGCGGCAGGATTCCAACACCAGCTTTCTGATCTACAATGTCGAGAAGCTGATTTCCTGGTGCTCGAGCTTCTACACGCTCCATCCCGGCGACATCATCATGACCGGTACCCCCGAGGGCGTGGGCCCCGTGAAGGCCGGCAATGTGATCACCCTGGAGATCGAGAGCGTTGGGCGGATGGACGTGGCGGTCAGGAACGCCTAAGCGATAGCCGCTCGCACCGACCACGCCAGCCTACCAAGAGCCCCATCCTGAGCCTGTCGAAGGACGAGGCCGTCGACGCGGGAGTGGCGGTGGGCCGGCGCTCACCGACCTCTACCTGCATCCCTCATCCTTCGACAGGCTCAGGATGAGGAGCACGGGGATTTGCCCAAACGGCCCGGCCTCACAGCGTCCCCCGCAGCGCGTCGAGGGTCTCGCCCGGCTTCTCGATCATGTGCATGTGGCCGCAATCGATGGTGACGAATTTGGCGCCCGCGATGGCGTCGGCGACCGCGCGGCCGGCCTTGGGCGGCGTCATCTTGTCGCCGGCACCGGCGATCACGACCACCGGGCAGGCGACCATGGCCGCGGCTTCAAGCGCGCCTTCATAGGCCGCGCAGGCCGCGAAGTCCGTGCCAAGCGCGCCTCCGGTGCCGCGCTCCAGAAGCCGCGTCGCGCCACCCGACATCCATAAGCCCGGCGCCTGGTTGCCGCCCATGCGGCCACGTTTCCCGAAGCCCCAATCGACGACCAGGTCGTAGGCCTTGTGCTCGCCGGCATCGGCGGCCGCCTGGAGCTCGGGATGGACCGGCATCTTCGCCCCCGTCGCCACCAGGCCCAGCCCGCGCACGCGACCCGGCGCCCGCCTGGTCGCTTCGAGCGCGACGATCGTGCCCATGGAGTGGCCGACGAGCGAGGCTTCCGGCACCTTGGCCGCATCACACAGCGCCCACACCCAGTCGGCCATGTCGCCGATGGAGGTCAGCGCCGGGCCCTCGGATTTGCCGTGGCCGGGCAGATCGACCGCCAGCACGCTGTATTCGTGCCAGGCAAAATAGCGCGTCTGCAGCGCCCAGACGGTGTGGTCCATGCCGGCGCCGTGCAGGAAGACGATGCAGGGCAATGCCGGATCGAAATCCTTGCCCCCCGTCGCCGCGAAGACGGCCTTGCCGCCGACCTTGAATTCCATCGTGGGGTCGCTCCCCTTCCCTGCCGCCGTTGTTACTCGGCCGCGCTACTCAGCAGCCCGGGGCGTCACCGCGCGCGCCGCCGCCGCCAGTGCCTGGCCCAGATCGCCCATGAGATCGTCCGCATCCTCGAGCCCGACCGAGAGCCGCACCAGCCCCTCGCTGATGCCCGCCGCTTGAAGCGCCGCCGCATCCATTTGCTGGTGCGTGGTGCTGGCGGGGTGGATCACCAGCGACTTGGCATCGCCGACATTGGCGAGATGCGAGAACAGGCCAAGGCGCTCGATGAAGACACGGCCGGCCTCACGCCCGCCCTTGATGCCAAAGCTGAAGATCGCCCCCGCGCCCTTCGGTAGCAGGCGTTTGGCCAGATCGTGATCGGGATGGTCGGGCAGGTCAGGATGGCTCACCCAGTCCACCTCGGGCCGCTCCGAGAGGAACTTGGCAATGGCATGCGCGTTTTCGACATGGCGCGGCATGCGCAGGTGCAGCGTCTCGACCCCCTGCAGAATATAAAATGCGTTGGCCGGGCTCATGCAGGCGCCGAAATCGCGCAGGCCCTCGGCGCGGGCGCGCATGATGAAGGCGGCCGGCCCGAACTCCTCGGCAAAGTCGAGCCCGTGATAGCCGGCGTAAGGCTCGGTCAGCGTCGGGAATTTGCCGGACGCTTCCCAGTCGAAGGTGCCGCCGTCGACGATCACCCCGCCGATGGCGATGCCGTGGCCGCCGATGAACTTGGTCACCGAATGGTGGACGAGATCGGCGCCGTGCTCCAGCGGCCGGCAGAGATAGGGGCTGGCGAAGGTATTGTCGATCATCAGCGGCAGGCCGGCCGCGTGCGCCACCGCGGCGACGGCGGGCAGGTCCATCACCTCGCAGCCCGGATTGCCGATGGTCTCGCCGAAGACGAGGCGCGTGTCCTTGGTGATGGCTTGTCTGAAGGCATCCGGGTCGCGCGGATCGACAAAGGTGGTGGTGATGCCGAAGCGCGGCAATGTGTGGCTGAAAAGGTTGTGGCTGCCGCCATAGATCGACTGCGAGGAGACGATGTGGCTGCCCGCATCCATCAGCGTCACGATGGCAAGATGCAGCGCCGCCTGGCCGCTCGCTGTGCAGACCGCACCGACGCCGCCCTCGAGCGCCGCCAAGCGCTCTTCCAGCACGGCGACGGTCGGGTTGGAAATGCGCGAATAGATGTGGCCGGCGCGCTCCAGGTTGAAGAGCGCCGCGGCATGGTCGACGCCGTCGAAGACGAAGGAGGTCGTCTGGTAGATCGGCACCGCCCGCGCGCCGGTCGCCGGATCGGGCTGCTGGCCCGCATGCAGGCTCAGCGTATCGAATTTCGGCAGGTTCGGATCGACCATGGCGCGCCTCCCCGCTGGTTGGGGCTTTAGCGCCCTTGCGCGATGCGGGGCGCCTCCCGCGCTCAATACACGGAATCCGGCGGTCATGGGAAGGCCAGCAACGAACAGGCGCCCCAAGCCCGAAACGAGTGGCTAAAAAAGGAGCCGCCCTGGAGGGGGCGGCTCAAGTCTTGGGAACAGGGAGGCGTCAATACCGTGGCGTTTGGTCCTCCGAATGGAGGAGATCTCATGCCGAAGACCGACGCAGGCATCACCCTAAGATCAAATTGTTGACAAACCGTTAACCTTAATGAGGTTTGAAGTCTCGCTGTCGAAAGCGAAATGAGGCGGACATGACGGTCGTGGCCGGGATCGACGGTTGCCGCGGGGGCTGGCTGATGGTGCGGCGCGAGCCCGAGCGGGGCAGCGCGGATTTCGTGATTTTCGAGCGGTGGGCCGATCTGCCGGCGGCCGACATGATCGCGGTCGACATGCCGATCGGCCTGCCCGAGAGCGGCGAGCGCGGCTGCGACCGGCTGGCGCGCAAGCTGCTGGGCAAGCGCCGGTCGAGCGTCTTTCTCGGGCTGCGGCGACCGCTGCTCGACTTCGCGGATTATCCGAGCGCCAATGAGTGGGCGAAATCGGACGGCGCGGGCTTGAGCAAACAGGCCTGGTACCTGCTCGACAAGATCCGCGAGATCGACGCCACGATAAGGCCCGAGGATCAGGCGCGCATCCGCGAGACCCATCCCGAGCTCGCCTTCCTCTCGCTCAAGGGCGCGCCGCTGCAGCACTCAAAGAAATCCGCCGAGGGCATCGCCGAGCGCACCGGGCTGCTGGAGGCCGCCGGTTTCGTGCGCATCCAGCCCTGGATCGACCTGCTTGGCGGCGAGCGTGCGATGGCCGACGATCTGCTCGACGCCTGCGCGCTCACCCTGGCCGCCGAGCGCATGGCTCGCGGCAAGGCAAAGCGCCTGCCCGAAGATCCGCCGCGCGACGCCCGGGGCCTGGCGATGGAAATATGGTATTGAGGAATTATGATACTGAGGTCTTATGCGATCGAATGGATAAATCCCATTCAATGGTGACATTCTGGTCTTCCGGCCCGTATGACATGGCCAATGACACCGATCACAGCCTTCCGCCGCCCGCCCCCCTACCGTGGCAGGTAGACCCCCACGCTTCGCATTCATCGATTGATCAAGGAGACTTTGCCCATGCGTAAATTCATACTCGCCGCGGCGATCGCGGCCACCGCCCTAAGCCTTCCGGCACAGGCCAGCCGCCCGGCCTTGCTGGAAGGCTTGCTGCCGGGCAGCGAGGTCCGCCGTTCGACCTCGCATGGCGATGAAATGCGCGACGAGGTGCTGAAGCTGCACCCCGACGGCACGCTCACCGGCAACTACCAGGTCACCCGCAGCGGCGTCAAAGGCGGCGGCGTCGAGCATCGCCAGGGCCGAATTCGCGGCGTCTGGGCGGTTGTCGACGGCAAGCTGTGCATCTCCGGCACGGGGCTGAGCGAAGGCTACGAGACCTGCTACCGGGTCACCAAGTCCTTCGCCGGCAAGCGTCAGTTCGCCGGGGTCAACGAGCGCACCGGTGAGATCTGGCGGATGTTCATCTATCCGGGCCACCGGGACTGACCCGGCACTGCAAGCAGCCGCAATTCATGCGGTGAAGACCACGTTATCAACTGACGTCATCAACGAGGGAAAGCGGCGCTCGAATTATCGGGTGCCGCTTTTTCTTTAGGCGTTTTGGGCCGGTAGGCTCGCGAGCGGATCAGCCGAAGCGGTTCTCCCGGTCGGCGGTCGTCGCGCGGCCGATGCGCTCGAACGAGCGGGAAAGCCAGTCATCGGCCGCCGCGCGCCCAAGGTCGCGCAAATGCGTGATGTAGGCCCATTCGGCGTTGAACTTGGAGTAGCCGGGCCCGCCCTCGGCTTCGAGGTCTCGGTCGGGCCGGATCATGTGGAGATGGGTCTTGGGCATCTTGGGCTTGCGCGCGAGATCGCCGTCGGTGACGCCCTCCTGCAGCGCGATCGCCTCCAGCTCGCGGGCCAGCGTCGCGGTGAAGCTGATTTCGCTCATGCGTTCGATGAGCTGCGCGGCGGTGCGCGGCGGCGGGCGCGGGCCCGAGGGCTCGGTCTGCACCAACAAAATGTCGGGGCTCTTGCAGCCATAGACGAGCGGGGTCAGCGCCGGATTGCCCATGAAGCCGCCATCCCAATAATGGGCGCCGTCGATCTCGACCGGATGGAACAGCATCGGCAGGCAGGACGAGGCGCAGAGCGCATCGACGCTGATTGACGGCCGGGTGAAAATGCGCATCGAGGCGGTGCCGATATCGGTCGCGTTGACGAAAAGCTTGGGCGCCACGGCCGCATTGAGCCGCTTGAAATCGATGCTCGACGCGATCACCGAGCGCAGCGGATCCATGGTCGCCGCATCGAAGGCGTAGGGGATCATCAGACGGTGCATCACGTCGTGGAAGACGTTGAGGCTGGACAGGTTGAGCCGGCGCTCGCGCAGCTGCTTGCGGATCGAAAACCACGGCCGCCGACGCGCCTCGCAGGCTTTCGCGATTCCGTGCCAGAACGCCTCCAGCCGATCCTGCGCCGCCGCCGGACCGCCTTCGGCCATGCCGTCGGCGAAGAGCGCGGCATTGATGGCGCCTGATGAAGTGCCGCTGATGCCTTCGACCTCGATCCGCCCATCCATGAGCAGACGGTCGAGCACGCCCCAGACGAAGCCGCCCAACGCCCCGCCGCCTTGCAGCGCCAGGGTTATTCGCCGCACATTCTTGCGGCCAAGCCAAGTCGGTTTCTTGGGCACCAGCATATTAGCTCGATCTGTTTGTTCAGCCGCGCCGGCCAAGCAGGCGCCAATCGGCGGATGACCAATTCTATCCCGCAGATACCAATTCTATCCCGCAGATATAGGTACGAAGTTAATGCGCCGCCCGCTCCCCGCCCTGCGACGGAGTGTCCGGCTACAGCTGCCTGGCTGAAATATGGGCGTCGATGGCCTCGGCGACCTCTTGGGCATGACTGATCGGCGACATATGCCCGGCGCCGGCGATGATGATCGACCGGCAGGCCGGCGCGGTAGCCGTGATCAGGGCGCAAAAGCTGCGTTCGGCGATCGCCGCGTGCTCGCCTTGCAGCAGCAACGTTTCCTCACCGAGACGGGCGATGTCGGCGAGCGTCGTAGGATTGCTGTCCTGCGCCTGATAGACGCCGATCTGGGTGGGCGAGCGCGCGACGAGTTTGGCCCGAACGCGTTCCGACAGTCCCGCCCAGGCATCGCCGCGACCGTGGTAGTGGTCGATGAAGCCTTGCCAGGCAGCTGCGTGATCGCCCCGCCCGACGGCTGCCAGAAAAGCGTCGCGCACGCCGGCGTAGTCCGCGTAAGCCTCTTCGTGGCCGGCGTCGCGCAGTAACGGATAGCCCGGTGGCTCGATCAGGGTCAGGCTGAGCAGCGCCTCGCGGGCGAGCGCAGCGATGCGCAACGCCACCCCGCCGCCAAATGAATGCCCGACCAGATGGGCGCTGCCGCCGGCGCGCGCGATCAGCGCACGAACCAGCTGTGTCTCAGCATCGAAAGTCAGGGGACCCGGCCCCGGCCATGGTGAAGTCCCGCCGCAATTGTAAAGATCGGGCGCCAGCACCCGGTGGCGCTCGCCTAGCTGCGCCGCCACGCCGTCCCATTGGGCAGCGCTGTTCGAGCCGCTATGGATCAGCACGACCAGCGGCCCGACGCGTCCGAGCCCGGTCTCGGTGTAGTGAACCGTGATCCCTTGGTAGGTGAACGTCGGCACGTACGGCTATTGCGCCGTCCAGCCGCCATCGACTGGGATCGAAGCTCCTGTGATCTGGGCAGCGGCAGCGCTGCACAGGAAGACCACTAGACCCGCGAGCTGCTGCACGGTTACGAACTGCTGGGAGGGCTGCTTTTCCTTCAAAAGATCGCGGCCGGCCTCCTCCCGGTCGACGCCGAGCGCTTGCGAGCGCGCCTCGATCTGCGGCCTGATCAGCTCGGTCAGCGTCCAGCCGGGGCAGACCGCGTTGCAGGTGATGCCGGATCCCGCGGTCTCCAGCGCCACCACCTTGGTCATGCCGACGAGGCCGTGCTTGGAGGCGACGTAGGCTGCCTTTTGCACCGAGCCAACAAGGCCCTGGACCGAGGCAGTGTTGATGATCCGGCCCCAGCCTTTCGCGCGCATATGCGGCACCGCGTTGCGCATAGTGTGAAAGCCCGAGGACAGGTTGACCGCGATGATGGCGTCCCAGCGCTCGACCGGAAAATCCTCGATCGGCGCGGTGTGCTGGACGCCGGCATTGTTGACCAGGATATCGACCGACCCGAAGCTCGAAACCGTCGCCGCGATCAGGTTCTCGATCTCATCCGGCTTGGTCATGTCGGCGCCGTTATAGGCGGCCCTGACGCCATGCTCGGTCTCAAGGGCCGCGCGCGCCGTCTCGATTTCGGCCGTGTCGCCAAAGCCGTTGAGCATGATATTGGCGCCCTGGCCCGCCAGCGCAGTGGCGATCGCAAGGCCGATGCCGCTGGTCGAGCCGGTGACCAGCGCAGTCTTCGCTTCAAGCACGGGCATTCTCCAAAAAAGCCAAAAAAATATGTGTGACGATCGGACAGGAGGACCTTGCGGCGCGGGTCATACACGCCCGATCGCGGCACCGACCGCCCCACTGCAATGAAAATTTCGGATCAGCGCCGCCGCCCGCAACCGCGCCGGCCGTCCCTCAGGCGTCCTCGCGGGGCAACCAGGGAATGCGGCCGAATTCGACGCCTTCATCCTTCAGCGACTTGGCCTCGTCGCTGGAGGCCTCGCCGTAGATATTGCGCTTCTCGGTCTCGCCGTAGTGGATCTTGCGCGCTTCCTCGGCGAAGGACGGGCCGACATAGTCGCAGTTGCTTTCAACATGCGTGCGGATCTCGCCTATCGCCTGGCGCAGTCGCACGGCGAGCGCGGCCTTATCGCCGGTCTCTGCTTTTCCGTCGTTTGCCGTCGGACCGCTGGTCTGCTCGGCCTCGCCGCCACCGGCGCTCTTGCCCTTGCCGACACCCTTGCCCAAACGCGGCGCCATCGGGGCCTTGGCGATCTTGGTATCACCGCAGGCCGGGCACACCACCTCGCCGGCCGCGCTCTGCTGATCATACGTAGCGCTGTCCTTGAACCACGCCTCGAAGACGTGGTCGCCGCCGCATCTGAGGTTGAACACGATCATGGCTTCGCCCGGTCCGTTCCGATCCGATCCTTGACCCGTATGTGGGGGGCCAACGGTCTATAGTACAAGCCTTATGCGCCGCGAGTACAATATATGTTCGCAACCATATGTTCGCCACCTGAGCCCATCCAGACCGCCGCAATACGCGGCGCTAACCCACAGTAATTCCTCCATGTCTGACCCTACCCAGCCCGGCACCGCGCCGCCGCCGTCCGATTGGATCACCCGTTTCGCGGGGCTCATAAGACCCGCTGGGAGCGTGCTCGACCTGGCCGCCGGCAGCGGACGCCATACGCGCTATTTCCTGGGCCTTGGCCACCGGGTCGTCGCCGTCGACCGCGACGTATCACGGCTCGCCGATTTGGCAGCGGACGCGCACCGGGCGAAAATCACCGCCGAGGTGATCGAAGCGGATCTTGAGACCGGCGCGCCGTTGCCGCTCGCCGGACGCCGCTTCGATGGCGTCGTCGTCACCAATTATCTCTATCGCCCGCTTTTCGCCGAGCTGCGCAACGCGCTCGCGCCTTGCGGCGTGCTGCTCTACGAGACCTTCGGTATCGGCAACGAAGTGTATGGCCGGCCTCGTAATCCCGATCATTTGCTGCGGCCGGGCGAACTGCTGGAGCTGGCGCGCGGACAGCTGGAGGTCGTCGCTTACGAATCCGGCCTGGTCGAACGCAACGGGTCGGCGGTCATCCAGCGGCTTTGCGCGCGGCGCGACGGCGACGCGCCGGCCCGCTTGTAGTCCAGCCGCCCGTCACCCGAATGTGAATGGATTTATCCCACTAATAACCGTAGTGTTAACAATGGGGAATAAAGGGGGACAGACATGACGACCGATCTTTTCTATCTCACTCTGCTCGCCGGGCTGGGGCTGGTGTTGTGGATTCCGCACGTGATCGCGATCGTGCTGAACCACGGTTTTATGTCGGCGGGGGACTACCGCGAGATACCCGAAAAGGAACTTCCGGCCTGGGGTCGGCGCGCGAAGCGCAGTCACATCAATTTCGTCGAGAACTTCGCGCCCTTCGCCGCGCTGGTCATCGTCGCTCACCTGACCAAGACGGCGAATGAAACGACGGCGCTGATGGCGATGTTGTACTTCTGGATCCGCGTCGCCCACGCGGCCGTTTTCTACCTGGGCGTGCCGTTTGCGCGGACGTTGGTTTTCACAGCCGGGGTCGTCGTCAACGTGGTGCTCTTCCTGCAGATCGTGACCTGAGCCGAGCCGGCAGCGCGCATCGCGGCGGCGGTTGCCGCAAATACACCAAAATCTGGTGGGACAAAGATTCAACGGCGAACACGTTGCCAGGATCATCCGGGCGGCGTATATCGGCTTTATTCCGGGTCCCAGAAAAAACGTTTTAAAGGAGGTATTGCCATGGCCGTACAGATCGGCAGCGAGGCGCCTGACTTCACCGCTGATACCACCGAAGGGGAAATCAGCTTTCACAACTGGATCGGCGACAGCTGGTGCATCCTGTTCTCGCACCCCAAGGATTTCACGCCGGTGTGCACAACCGAGCTCGGCTACGTGGCCAAGATCAAGCCCGAGCTCGACAAGCGCAATGTCAAGGCGATCGGCCTCAGCGTCGACAGCGTCGAGGACCACAAGGCGTGGGCCAAGGACATCGAGGAAACCCAGGGTGTGGCACCGAACTACCCAATGATCGGCGATGCCGATCTCAAGGTCGCCAAGCTGTACAACATGCTGCCGGCCGATACGACGGGCGGCGCTGAAGGCCGGACGGCAGCGAATAACGCCACCGTGCGCAACGTCTACGTCGTCGGTCCCGACAAGCAGATCAAGCTGATGATCACCTATCCGATGTCGACCGGCCGTAACTTCGACGAGGTGCTGCGGGTGATCGACTCGCTGCAGCTCACGGCGAAGCACAAGGTCGCCACGCCGGTCAACTGGAAGCACGGCGAGGACGTCATCATCGTGCCGGCCGTCAGCGACGAGGATGCCAAGAAGGCATATCCCGGCGGCTGGCGCGCCGAGAAGCCCTATCTGCGCTACGTGCCGCAACCGAAAGGTTGAGCTGAACGCGGCAAGCCGCGAAGAATATGAAGCGCCCCTCCCGATCCATCGGGAGGGGCTGTTTCGTTGCGACCATCGCTCAGCGCCGACGCAGGCTCAGAATATAGGCGGTGAGATCGTCGATTTCGCGCCGGGTCAGGATGAAATCCGGCATGCGGCCATGCGGCCGGGCGAGAAACGTTGTGATCTGACGTTCACTACGCTTGAGCCCGTTGACGATGGTCGCGAAGGGCGGCGCGCCGTCGGTGCCACTGCGGCCGACCCTGCGACCGACGCCGGTGGCAACCACATGGCATTCCGCGCAGACCGCCTTGGCCCGGGCAAAACCGGCCTCGACGTCACCGGCCTGCAGCGCCGATGCGGCCAGCATCGCCCCGACAGCGATTGCGCCAAGCAGCAAGATTTTGCGCACCTCGAACCTCCACAATGATGATCGAACAACGATGCGCCGATACGCCGCCACCCACATTGACGTGGGTCAAGTCTGGCGCTTGTCTCCGCGATCGGCCGGGCCTGGGCGCGTAGGATCCCCGGCCGCGATCTCCTGCGTGCCGAGCGCATCGGCGAGACTGCCCGTTGCGCTGCCGGGCGCAAGCGGCCGGGGTTGTGCCGCGTCGGGCGCCCAGGCGGTCAGATAAATCACCTCAAAGCCCGCCGCGATCCGCCCATCGGCAGCGCCAAACCGTTCCTGATACAGCGCGGCCGCGCGCAGCAGCGTCTGGCGCCGGGTGAAGCGGGTGCTGCGCTCGGCAACCGCGTTGGTCTCGGCCATCGCCCGCAAATCGGCCATCAAGTCGAGCGCGCTGTCGTAACTGACGCTAATCCGGTCGCGGTCGACCACCGGCAGGGCGAACCCCGCGCGCTGGAGCAGCGCACCTGCGTCACGCACATCGGCGAAGGGCGAGACGCGCGGGCTCGCTCCGCCTTCGATTTCAAGCTCCGCGGCCATCAGCGCCTCGCGCAATTCGGCGAGCGTGGCGCCGCCGAGGAACGCTGCGAGCAACAAACCGTCAGGCTTGAGCGCGCGGCGCATCTGGATCAGCGCCCCCGGCACGTCGTTGACCCAGTGCAGCGCCAGATTGCTGATCACAAGGTCGAACGCGCCGGGCTCGAAGGGCAATGCCTCCTCATCGGCCACGACGCCGAATGCGCCTTTGCGTCGGCCGGTCGACAGGGCGACGCAGACGGGCGAGAGGTCGGCGGCAATCAAGGTTTCAACTCCGCTGCGCCCGGCCAGCAATCCGGTCAGCGCGCCGCGATGGCAGCCAAGCTCAAGCACGTTTGCAAAGTCCCGCCGCACTTCGTCGAGACGCTCGACCAGGCGGCCGGCGATCTCGCGATGCAGGAAATCGCCGCCACCACCTTCGCGGCCTCCAATCGAGGCTGCCGCCGCGCGGTCGCGATGCCGGCGCACCGTCCTGCGGTCGAATACGCGGACATTATCCGGCGCGGGCTCGCTCATCGGGTTGACATGGCGTGCCGCCGGCGCCACGGCTAGTGTGATGGTTCAGAAGTTCGTCGCATCACTGTGACGAATTTCGGGGGCTGAATCACACTAGAGTCAAATATTTAATGGCCTGCTCGTCCTGGAAATTCGTGGGACGAATTTCCAGGGCAGGGCACTAGAGAAAACTCGTGCCGCCGTCGACCATGATGGTCTGGCCGGTGACGAAACGGCTGGCGTCGGAGGCCAGATAGAGCACGGTGCCGGCAAGATCGCCGGTCTCCAGACTGCGCTTCAACGACTGCGCCTCGCGGATCACCTCCACAGCGCGTTCTTTCTTGTCGCCGAAGAACTCGTCCGTCCCCTCGGTCAGCACGCCGCTCGGCGCCACCGCATTGACGCGGATCCAGTTGCGCCCGAGCTCGCGCGCGAGGCCCCTTGTCAGCCCGATCACCGCGCCCTTGGAGGTCGTGTAATGGAGCGCGAAGGGCAAGCCGTAGACGGCCGCGAGCGAGGAGATGTTGATGATCGAGCCGCCGCCCGCCTCCTTCATCGCCGGCACCGCCGCTTTGCAGGCGTTCCAGATGCCTTTGACGTTGACGGTCATGCAGGCGTCCCACTCACCCTCGTCGAGCTTGTCGAAGGGACCGCCTTTGAGGCCGCCGTAAAGCGCCGCATTGTTCACCAGCACATTGATGCCGCCGAAGGCCTCGACCGCCGCACCGGCCATCGCGGCCGTGCTCGCGGCATCGCCCACATCGACCGTGCAGGCCTCGATCCGGCCCGGGCCCTTGCCGCCCTGGACCGTTTCCGCGCAATCGGCGCGGTCGGCGGCGAGCACATTCGCCCCGGCCGCAGCGAACTGCCAGGCATATTCCTGGCCGAGCCCACGCGCGGCCCCGGTGACGATGACGGATTTTCCTTCAAGATCGGAATGTTGGGGCATGGCTGGCGGCCTCTCGTTGATGGTCGGCTTCGCGCGCGCCGGCGCGGTTCGCCAAGCATGGCGAATTGACTTGGTCCATGCAACGCCGTCACTCTCGGGGGCCATGGACGGACCTTCGACCGCGCTCGGCCTGCTGCGCCGCGCCGGCGGTTTGGCGCTCGATGCGCTGCTGCCGCCGCGCTGTCTTTCCTGCGGCATGGTCGTCGAGCGCAGCGGCGCCATCTGTCCGGGCTGCTGGCGCGAGCTTGCCTTCCTCAGCGATCCCCAATGCGCCTGCTGTGGTTTTCCGTTCGAGTTCGAGCTTGCCAGCGAGGCCATTTGCGGCGCCTGCACGCGTCAGCTGCCGGCCTTCGACCGCGCCCGCGCCGTCCTCACATACGATGACATCAGCCGCTCGCTGGTGCTGGGCCTGAAGCACGGCGACAAGACCCATATGGCGCCCGCCTTCGGTGCGCTGATGGCGCGGGCCGGCACGGCGCTCACCCGCGAGGCCGACGCGCTTGTCCCGGTGCCGCTGCATCGCTGGCGTCTGTGGCGGCGGCGCTACAACCAGTCGGCACTGCTGGCGCAGGCGATCGCCAGGGAGAGCGGCCTGGCGGTGTTGCACGACACGCTGATCCGCCGCAAACCGACCGCCTCGCTCGGCCATATGAGCCCCTCGGCGCGCCGCCGGACGCTACGGGGCGCCTTCGCGGTCGCGAAGGCGAAACGCGCCGATGTCGAGGGCAAGCGCCTGGTGCTGGTCGACGACGTGCTGACCACCGGCGCCACGGCCGAGGCCTGCGCCCGCACGCTGAAACGCGCCGGCGCCGCCAGCGTCGATGTCCTGGTCTTCACCCGCGTCGTGCGCAGCGGACACGTCTGGGAAGGGGTCTAGTATTGTTGCGGCATCAGCCCACTCCCCCTCCCGGCCGCCCACGGGATCGTACAATCATGGGGGCCGGGAGGGGGAGTGGGCCGGTGCAGCGGCATCCAAAATGATTAGACGCCCGCGCTCCCCTTGGGCTATGTCAAAGGCGGGGTCGCGGCGGGAAAGGACAAAAATGTCCGTCTTGCCGTTGTAAGCTAATACGCGGAAGAGCCGTCAAGGCCGGGAGCCGGGTGCCATGAACGCGAGCGGCGAGCACACTCTAAAGAACATCGGAATGCTGGAAACCTTGCCGGCCGAGCAACTCACCAAGCTCGAAGGCATCGCCAACTGGCGCAACTACACCAGCCACGAGCAGATCATCGATCGCGACAGCGACAGCCGCGACGTCTATTTCGTGACGCGCGGGCGCGTGCGGGTGGTCAACTTCTCCTATTCGGGACGTGAGGTCTCGTACGACGAGATCGTCGAGGGCGGCGTCTTCGGCGAGCTGGCCGCGATCGACGAGGCGCCGCGGTCGGCCAATGTGATCGCGCTAAAGGACACCACGGTCGCTTCGGTGAGCCCGGCGCAGTTCCAGCAGTTGCTGGCGGACAATCCCTATTTCGCGCTGTTGATTATGCGGCGACTGGTCCAGATCGTGCGCGGCTCGACCGACCGCATCATGGATCTCTCGACATTGGGCGCCTACAACCGGGTCTATGCGGAGATCCTGCGCCTTGCCCGCGAAGCCGAAGAGGACGAAGACGGCAAGGCTCTGATCAAGCCGGCGCCTGTGCATTCCAACGTCGCCAGCCGCTCGGGCACCACGCGCGAAACCGTTGCGCGGGCGCTCTCCGATCTCTCGCGCAAGGACATCGTCAAGCGCGACGGCGACAATCTCGTCATCCTCGACATGTGGGAGCTCGAGGAGATCGTCGAAGGCCACGGCGACATCTGAGGTTGTTTCGGGCACGCCTGTTTGCCCGCAATCCACCAACCGACCCGTCAATATCGCCAAATCCCCTCCCCTTCTTCAGAGGGGGAGGGTTAGGGAGGGGGTGCCGGTGGCGCAGCGCGCGCGATCGGCTGGACAAGGATACGCGGACGGAGAGACGCCCCCTCCCCGACCTTCCCCTCTGAAGAGGTGGAGAGGGAAGTCAGACCAACCGCCCACCATCCGGCCGAATTCGGCAGCTACCTCGATTTATTTTCGCGCCCTGTGACAGCCGTCACAGCGTCTTCGCGCGCCCCCGCATATGGTCCTCCTCATCGACGGCGTCGCCGTCGTGCGGAGCAAGAACGGAGGAGGACTTCGAGACGCGATCATCCAAGCCGCATCCCCCATGCGGCCGACCTCCCTCCCCTGGATCGCGGATCGGGTCCTCTTTCCGGCTTCCTCCTCGAGGCTCGTCATTTGAGCCTTCTCTCCAGACCCCAAACTTGGGCCGGCTCGCGCCGGCCCTCTTTTTTTGGCCGGTCACCACCGATTCGATGTGAAAGAGCAATAATTCTCATTGTCTAGTAGTCTGAAATAAAACGAAAAATAAAAAATTTTTGGCTGCTGGTTAATTTTTTCGCCCCCCTGTGACAGCCGTCACAGCCCTCAAGCCGGGCCTCGCATAAGCTCCTCCTCATCGACGGCGTTGCCGTCGTGCGGAGTTAGAACGGAGGAGGATTTCAAGACGCGATCATTCATGCCGTATCCCCCATGCGGCCGACCTCCCTCCCTTGAATCGCAGATTGGGTCCTTTTCCGGCTTCCTCCTCGAGGCTCGTCTTTCGAGCCTTCTCTCCAGACCCCAAACTTGGGCCGGCTCACGCCGGCCCTCTTTTTTTGACCAGTCACCCCCGCGGCAAGCCCCATGGAAAATTTACCCGCGCCGACCTATAAATAGTTGGGGGGAGATGCGACATCCCTGCAATCGGCTACGGAGCCCCGGAATGCCCGACGTCACCATCTATACCACCGGCCTATGCGGCTTCTGCTACCGTGCCAAGGCGCTGCTGGACTCCAAGGGCGTTGCCTTCGATGAGATCGACGTCACGTTCAATCCCAAGAAGCGCGCCGAGATGAGCGCCAGGGCGGGCGGCGCGAACTCGGTGCCGCAGATCTGGATCGGCGAGCGCCATATCGGCGGCTCCGACGAGCTTTACACGCTGGAAGCCCAGGGCGAGCTCGACGCGCTGCTGGCAAACACTGCGTGACCCGCGATTGAGGAAACAGTGACCCCTGCGAGCTTCACCGCAGCCTGCGTCCAGATCACCGCCGGGCGGGAGATCGAGCCGAATGTCGCGCGCGGGCTGGCGCTTGCCCGCGAAGCCGCCAGGCAAGGCGCTGATTTCATTACGCTGCCCGAGAACGCGACCCTGATCGAGCCCGACACCAAGCTCGCGCTCGCCAAGGGGCTGCCCGAAAACGAACATCCAGCGTTGCCGGCCTTCCGCGCGCTGGCCCAGGAAACCGGGACGTGGATCCTGCTGGGCTCGCTTTCGATCCGCGACCGGGGCGCCGAGAAACTGTCCAACCGCTCCTTCCTGATCGACGCCGCCGGCAACATCGCCGCGCGCTATGACAAGATATTCCTCTTCGATGTGAACCTGCGCGAGGACGAGTGGTACCGCGAGAGCGAGCGTATCCGGCCTGGCAGCGAGGCGGTGGTGGCGCCCAGCCCGTGGGGCCTCATCGGGCTCACGATCTGTTACGACCTTCGCTTCCCGCAGCTCTACCGCGCGCTCGCCCATGCCGGAGCGGGCATCCTCACCATCCCCTCGGCCTTCACCGTGACGACCGGCCGGGCGCATTGGCATGTGCTGATGCGCGCGCGGGCGATCGAGACCGGTGCCTTCGTCATCGCGCCCGCCCAATGCGGCGAGCACGCGCAAGGCCGTAAGACCTACGGCCACTCGCTGATCGTCGATCCGTGGGGGGAAATCCTCGCCGAGGCCGGCGAGGGCGAAGGTGTGATCCTCGCCGAGATCGACATGGCCAAGGTGGCCCAAGCACGCAAACGCATTCCCAGCCTCGGTCACGACCGCGACTTCGAGGGCCCCGCCACCGTCACCGTCGATGGGCTTGTCGCTGACGGGGGTTAAGCAGAGCTACCGGCCTCCTCTACGCCCCGAAGTCCGCCTCGATCTGCTGCGCGACTGCGCCTTCGGGGTCGAGCGCCCAGACGACGCAGCCGCTGGCATCGTCCGTCGGCGCGCCGCATAGCGCGAAGGGTGCGGTGTCGTAGAGCGGGCGCATCGCGCGATATGACAACGATTTGAGCGGCCGGTCGGTATTGCGGCGGATCAGGTCGAGCAACAGCGTGGCGATCAACGGCCCGTGCACCAGCAATCCCGGATAGCCCTCGACCTCGGTCGTGTAGGGCCGGTCGTAATGGATGCGGTGCGGGTTGAACGTGAGCGCGGAGTACTTGAACAACAACACCGGATCGGGCGTGACCGTGCGCGTCCAGCGCGCCTCCATCGGCGCGGCGGCCGGCGGCGGTGCGGTCTCGCCCGGCTGCGCGGCGGCGCGGTAGGCGACATCGAGCTCCTCGGCGACCGCCAGACCGTTTTCGCCCGAATAGTCGTAGGCCAGCGTGACGAAGGCGATCGGCCCGCTGCGGCCGACCTTCTGCACGGCCGATTTGATCGTCGTCACGCAGCGCACCGCCTCGCCGACGCGGAGCGGCCGGTGGATCGTCATGCGGCCGCCGGCCCACATGCGGCGCGGCAAGGGGATTGGCGGCAGAATGCCGCCGCTCTTGGACAGCCCATCGGGCGCCGTGTCTTTCGGGCCTACTGCCGACGCACAGACCATCCACTGCCAGCCGGGCGGCATGGCATCGCCCGCGCGCGCCGGTGGGTCTTCGCGGCCAAGCGTGGAGCCCATGTGATCGAGCATCCGCGCCGTGACGACATCTTCGGCCGTCTGTTTTTTGCCAATCCATTGTTCGAGGTTTGCAGCAGCGTCCATCTGAAACTCCCTCCCCAAAATCTTTGCCGCTATTCCGCCGGTTCGCTCACCAAGCGGTCTCCGGCCGTGCCGTCATGCGCGAAGATGAGAAAGCCGCGGCGCTCAAACCACACCTTGGTTGAGAGCGTAAAGATCAGGGCGAGATAGATACTGAACAGAACATCGCTCAGATAATGCACGGTCTGCACGACACGCGCCAATCCGACCAGCACCGCCAACACGGCGAACGGCGCCACTAGCCGCGGCCAGAGGAAATAGATTGCTGCCGCGACCGCCGCTGCGGTCACCGTATGGCCCGACGGGAACGACCAGACATCGGCATTGGTCCCGAAGAACTGGAACGCGTAGGCGTCTTCGCTGAACAGCAGGCGCGGTCGGGTTCGCCCAAAGACGAACTTGAGGAGATTGACCGTGAGCCCCGCGCCGCCCACCGCAACCAGGAAGAAAAGCGCGCGCTGCGAGGCCTCGCGGTAACGTTCCGCCGCATCCTCCGTGTCTACCCGCCGGCTCGCCAGCCACAGTGCGATGCCCATCACCCCGGCGGCGACCAGCCACATGGTCGAGCTGCCGAAGGCGGCGATCGCCTCCGCCAGCCCGGCCAGACCGCCGGCATTCGCCTTGAGGGCAAGGGCGAGCGGCCGGTCGATCCACAAGATCCCGAGCGCGCAGGCCACAACGGTCGCCAGCGACACCAGCGTCAGCAGCCGCGTGCCCATTGCCTCCAGATGCGACGGTGTTGCCGAGACAGGCTTGGCGCGGGCAATCGCGAAGAGCTCGCGCAGGAAAACCGCGATCTCACCCCCGGCCTTGCGCGCGCCCGGCGGCGCACCGGCGCGGGGCATCGCGCCATCAAGGCGCAGCGGCAGCACCAGCCGGTAGAGCACCCAGGAGACGATGAACATCACCACGCCGGAAAAAATCACGTCGCTCAGGAAATGCCCGCCCTGTATGACGCGGCCGAGCCCGGCCATCGCGCCGCCGACCGTGACCGCCGCCAGAGCCAGCCCTCGCCGCCTCCCGGCAAACAAGGCCAGGCCGAAAAACGCGAAAACCAATGATGGGTGGCCAGCCACGAACGAGCAGTTGCGCTCGCACTGTTCGGCGATGGCGAAGGGCGGGGTGAATTGCATGACACCGCCAAACTCGGTGATCTGGCTCGGCCGCGCCCGGCCCCATTGGTCCTTGAGCAGCGTGTTGACGATCAGTCCCGACCCAATGGCGATGCAGGCGAGGAGGACAAGTGCCGGCTTGCGCGCTCGAATTGTGGCCTCGCTGGTGCGCACGAACCCAAGCAGCAGCACAACGCATAACAGGACGACCACGACCGGCGTCGCCCAGCGGATGCCCTTATAGAAGACCGTCGCGAAGGCGCTGTTCTTGAGGAAGAACCCCTGCGTCTCGTCCCAGAACAGACGCTGGAACCAAAGATCGATTTCCGGGAAGAGGCGAAACAACACCACGATCGCGGCCGTCGCCAGCACCAGGCCGGTGAACGAAAGCGCCGCGGGCCGCGCGCCGCGCATCCCTGTGCCCGGCCGGCTCACCGTGCATCCCGCACAGCGCGCGCCTTCTTGGGCGTCAGGCGGTAGAGCGTCAGGGTCACCCAGTTGCCCTTGGAATAATTGAAGCCGCGCGCCGTGCCGAGCGCCTTCAGCCGGACGGCATCGCCTGCCAGGGCGGCGCGAAACCGCCCTTCCTTGTCGGCGCCGATGAGCCCCAGCACCGAGGCATCGCCGCGCATGGTTGTTGCGATCTCTTCCGGGGCGATCAGTTTGGTCTGCCGGCCCAGGATAAAGACCAGGCTCGGCTCGTGATAGCCGCTCGCCGCGACGGTCGGCCCAGGCGTGGTCGGCCTGGCAGTGGGCGCGCTCTTTTGGACCAGCCGCCCGGCCGAACGCGACAGCCACAGCGCCTCGACCCCCGGCAGCACCCACTGCGCAGCGGGACCAAAGATGAAGGCGGCGCCGATGATGGCGGCGGCGAGTGCCGGAACCACGCGGGCGCGGTGGCATTGGATCAGCACGTAAGCCGACAGACCGATCGCAACAGCGAGCGGGACCAGCGCGGCCCAGGAAAAGCGGCTGTCGAGGGCGATCGGCAGCGCCACCAGACCACCGCCGATGGCAAGCGCGACGCCGGCGAAGGCGCCAAGTGCGAGGCGGCTGTCCCATTTATAGAAGCGCGGAATGTCGCCCTCTGCCACGGCGAAGGCCGCGCGCGCGGCAAGCAGTGCCAGCGCCGGGTAGAGCGGCAGCACATAATGCGGCAGCTTGGTCGGCACGAGCTCGAAGACGATCCAGGAGGGCAGTGCCCAGGCGACGCAAAACGTCACCGGCCATTCCCAGCGGTTCTGCCAGCCCCAGACGATGCCGTGCCAGACGAAGAGCGCGCCCGGCCACATCGTGGCGGTCAGCAGAAACAGGAAATAGCCCGGCGGAAAGCCGTGCCCCTCCTGGCCCGAGATCAGCTTGGGCAACAGATCACTCTTCACCGCGTCGCCGACGAAGCTGCCGCCGGTGGCGCTCATGATGGCGATCAGCCAGGGCGCAAAAATCGCGGCCGCCAGCGGCACGCCGATATGGGGCTTCAGCCGCGCGATCAGCCGTGTCGGCCGGCCCGCCCGCCGGTCGGCGATCCAGAGCGCGGCAATGGTGAGCAGCGCCACCATCGGCCCGATCGGACCTTTGACCAGGGCGGAGACGCCGAGCGCCGCCCAGAACACGATCGGCGCGGACCATCCGATCTCCGGCTTTTCGTGTTCATAAGAGTCGCGCGCTCCGGCGTAAATCCGTGCCAGCGCCAACATCGCCGCCAATATGCAGGCCAGCAGCACTGCATCGGTTTTGGCGAGATGCGCCTCGATGACGAGCAATGTGGAGCTGGCCAGAACCGCAGCGCCAAGGAAGGCGACACGTCGCTCGAACAGCACGCAGCCGAGTGCGAAGGTCAGCAGCACCGCCGCGATCGCACCCAGCACCGAGGGCAGCCGATAGGGCCAGACGGCGTTCGCGTTCGTCTCGCCGAACAGCCCGACCGACGCCGCCTGCAGCCAATAGATCCCCGCAGGCTTTTTGTGCCGGGGTGTGTCCTGGAAGCGGATGTTGATGAGATCGCCGGTTTGCAGCATCTGCCGCGTGGCCTGGGCGAAACGCGCCTCGTCGCGGTCGACCGGCGGCAACGCCGACTGGCCCGGCAAAAAGAACGCCAGGCACAGCAGCACGAGCAGAATGTATGGCCGCGATCCGGTCAGCAGGCTATGCAATTTGGGTGCGAACCTCCGAGTAGCGCGTGGCAGAATTCGGTCGGGGCGCGCCGGCTTGGTAACCAGGTGGAACCGTCCGGGCCGGCCGCGCGGCACGCGCTGACTGGTAACAGTTGGTACAGTCGTGCTAAGGAGCGGCCCGATTTCCGCGCGTTAAGTATGACAGTTGCCGGGGACCGGTCAATTCGGGCGGGCGTCCGGAAACGCTGGCGCCTGCTCAACCCCGGCCGAGGCCAAGCTTCATGGACCTGTCCGTCGTCGTGCCCGTCCACAACGAGGCGGAGAACATAGCGCCTTTGGCGGCCGAGATCGTCAGCACGCTCATGGACGCGCTCGACGGCCGGCTCGATTTCGAGATCGTCTATGTCGATGACGGCTCAAGCGACGGCACCGCCGAGGCGCTCGCCGAAGCGGCTAAGGCGCATCACCGCCTGCGGGTGATCCGCCACGACGTCTGCTGCGGCCAGAGCCGCGCCGTCATCAGCGGCGTCAAGGCGGCCCGCGCGCCGATCGTGGCAACCCTCGACGGCGATGGCCAGAACGACCCGGAGGGCATCGTCCGGCTTTGGCAGCGCATGACGGCAAGCGGTGCGCCCGACGAAAATCTCGTCGCCTGCGGCCACCGCAAGAACCGCAAGGATACCGGCTGGCGGCGCTTTGCCTCGAAGGTGGGCAATGGCATCCGGTCCCGTTTGCTGGGCGACGCCACACCCGATTCAGGCTGCGGGCTCAAGCTCTTCGCGCGCGAGGCGTTCTTGGATTTGCCGCGCTTCGACCACATGCACCGTTTCCTGCCGCCGCTCTTCCTGCGGCAGGGCCGCGAGGTTGTCTCGGTCGAGGTCAAGCACCGTCCGCGCGAACGTGGAACATCCAAGTACGGCGTGTTCGACCGGCTATGGGTCGGCATCTGGGACCTGCTCGGCGTGATGTGGCTGCAACGCCGGTCGCGCTATCCCGGCAAAACGAAACAAACAAGCTCGAGAGAGGACTGACGCTCCATGAACGCGACGCTTTCAACCGCGGAGGTCATCTGGATCGTGGTCGGCTTCTTCGGCCAGGCGCTGTTCTCGATGCGCTTCATCATCCAGTGGTTCGTCTCCGAGCGGGCCAAGAAGAGCATCGTGCCGGTCGCCTTCTGGTATTTCAGCGTGCTGGGCGGCGTGACGCTGCTGTCCTACGCGATCTACCGCGGCGACCCGGTGTTCATCGCCGGCCAGGCAGGCGGGCTGGTCATCTATGCCCGCAACCTCTACCTCATCCACAAGCAACGCGGCGGCGACGCCGACCAGGTGCCGATCGACGACTAGTGTGATGGTTCCGAAGTTCGTCGCATCAATGTGACGAAATTTGGAAGCTGAATCACACTAGAACCAAGTATTTGGTGGCCTGCTAGTCCCGGAAATTCGTGGGACGAATTTCCGGGGCAGGACACTAGAATGGGAAACGGGCTTTGAGTTTCACAACCCGACCGGAGCTGCGCGGCACGTTCGGCATGGTTGCTTCGACGCACTGGCTGGCCTCGGCCGCCGGCATGGCGATGCTCGAGCGCGGCGGCAATGCCTTCGATGCTGCCGCCGCTGCGGGTTTCGTCCTCCAAGTCGTCGAGCCGCACCAGAATGGGCCCGGCGGGGACATGCCGGTGCTGTTCTGGAGCGCCAAAGAGAAAAAGCCGCAAGTGCTGTGCGCCCAGGGCCCGGCCCCGGCGGCGGCGACGATCGCGCGCTACAGAGACCTTGGCCTCGACCTTATTCCGGGCACGGGACTGCTCTCCGCCGTGGTGCCGGGCGCGGTCGGCGGCTGGCTCACCCTGCTGCGCGACCACGGCACGATGAAGCTCGCCGACATTCTGGAGCCCGCCATCGGTTATGCGAGCGGCGGCTATCCGGTGGTGCCGGTGCTCGCGGCTTATATCGGCAGTGTCGCCGAGCTGTTCCGCAAAGCCTGGCCGACCAGCGCGGCGGTATATCTGACCGGCGGCGGCCCGCCCGCGGCCGGCAGCCTGTTCCGCAACGAGGCGCTGGGCGCGTTCTATCGCCGTCTCGTGCACGAAGCCGAGGCCGCGGGGCGGAGCCGCAAGAAGCAGTACCAGGCCGCGCAAGACGCCTTCTACAAAGGCTTCGTTGCCGAGACAATCGACCGCTTCTGCCGCGAAACCAAGTGGCTCGATTCGACCGGCGAGCTGCATGGCGGCCTGCTCACGGGCGACGACATGGCCGCCTGGCGTCCACAGTACGAAGACGCCCTGACGCTCGACTATGGCGGGCTCACCATCTGCAAGACCGGGCCATGGGGCCAGGGGCCGGCGGCGCTGCAGACGCTGGCGCTGCTTAAGGGCTTCGATGTCGGCAAGATGGACCCGCTCGGGCCCGAATTCGTGCATGTGATGCTCGAATGCCTGAAGCTCGCTTACGCCGACCGCGAGGCCTGGTACGGCGATCCAAACTTTGTTGATGTGCCGATCGAGACGCTGCTGTCCGACGAGTACAATGACGCCCGGCGAAAGCTGATTGGCGACAAGGCCTCGCTGGAGCTGCGGCCGGGTGAGCCGGGCGGGCTGGCGCCGCGTCTGCCCGAAATGGTCGAATGGAAACCACCCGCAGGCGCCGCGGCGGCCGGCGTCGGCGAGCCCGGCCTGGCGGTCGCCGGCCCAGCGGCAGCAGGTGAGGTGCGCTCAGACACGGTGCATATCGACGTGATCGACCGGCACGGCAACGCGGTCTCGGCGATGCCCTCGGGCGGCTGGATGCAGAGCTCACCGGTCATCCCCGAGCTCGGTTTTCCCCTTGGCTCGCGCGCCCAGATGTTTTGGCTCGAGGAGGGATTGCCGGCGAGCCTGGCGCCCGGCAAACGCCCGCGCACGACCCTCACTCCAGGCCTCGCGCTGAAGGACGGCGAGCCCGCGATGGCGTTCGGCTCGCCCGGCGGCGACGGCCAGGACCAGTGGGCGCTGACCTTCCTGATGCGCCACCTGCATCACGGGATGGACCTGCAGGCGGCGATCGACGCGCCGCAGTTCCTCTCATTCCATTGGCCCAGTTCGTTCTATCCGCGTGACGCGCGGCCGGGCCATGTCCAGATGGAGGCGCGCTTCCCGATGGCGACGATGGACGCGCTGAAGCGGCGCGGGCATGGCGTCGAGGTCACCGACGACTGGTCGCTGTCACGCCTCGCCGCGGTGGCGCGCGCGGACGGCATGTTGAAAGCCGCCGCCAACCCCCGCTTTATGCAGGGCTATGCGGCCGGGCGGTAGGTCGTTGTCGGATGCGTTTTGCGTACCAATCCCCTCCCCCTCTTCAGAGGGCGAGGGTTAGGGAGGGGGTGAAGGCGTTGCCGACCGCGCTCATTCTGAAAACGCCTACACGGGTTGCACGACACCCCCGCCCCGACCCGCCCCCTCTGAAGAGGCGGAGTGGGATATCGTGCGGCGCCTGTCCCACTTGACAGACGAGCCCTCCATGCACGCCCGCGTCTGGCGCCTGGCTGGGCCGATCATCCTGTCCAATCTGTCGGTGCCCCTCCTGGGCGCGGTCGACACGGCGGTGATGGGCCACCTGCCCGACCCCGCCTATATCGGCGGGGTGGCGATCGGCGGCCTGGTTTTTTCCTACATCTATTGGGGCTTCGGTTTCCTGCGCATGGGCACGACGGGTTTCGTCGCCCAGGCAACAGGGGCCAAGGACGCCGACGAGATCCGCGCCGTACTGGCGCGCGGGCTTTTACTGGCGCTCATTTTTGGCGGCGGCATTATCGCGCTGCAGCTTCCCATCGCACTTGGTGCTTTTGCCATCATCGAGGGCAGCGCCAAGGTAGAGGCATTGGGGGAAGCCTATTTCTTGATCCGCATCTGGGGCGCGCCGGCAGCGCTCGCCAACTACGTTGCGATCGGCTGGCTGCTCGGCATGCAGCGCGCGGGCGCCACCTTTGTGCTGACGGTCTTCGTCAACGGGCTCAACATTGCGCTGTCGCTATTGTTCGTGGTCGGTTTCGGCTGGGGCATCGAAGGGGTGGCCGCCGCGACGCTGATCGCCGAGTGGAGCGCCGCCTTCCTCGGCCTGGTGCTGATCAGCCGGCGCTTGCGCAGGGTCGGCGGCGCTTGGCGCTGGGCGCTGATCCGCAACCGCGCGCGCCTCATCCGCATGCTGCGGGTCAATCTCGACATCTTCATCCGCACGCTTTGCTTGATCACGGGCTTTGCCTGGTTTACCGCGCGGGGCGCGATCTTCGGGGACACGGTGCTGGCGGCCAACGCCGTGCTGCTGATTTTCCAGAGCTTCCTCGCCCACGGCCTCGACGGCTTCGCGCATGCCACCGAGGCACTGGTCGGCAACGCCGTCGGGGCCCGCGACCGCGCCGGCCTGCGCGCCGCGGTCAGGGTCTCAACGCTCTGGGCCGCAATCTGTGCGGGCGGCTTCACGCTCATCTTTTTCGTCGGCGGCGGCCCGATCATCGCAGCGCTGACCAACATCGAGCCAGTGCGCGCCACCGCGCTCATCTATCTGCCCTACGTGATCGCCTCGCCCCTCGTGTCGGTGTGGTGCTACCAGCTCGACGGCATCTTCATCGGCGCCACGCGGACGGCGGAGATGCGCAACGCCATGCTGCTCTCGCTCGCCGCCTTCATCGCCGCCGAACAGGTCCTGGTGCCGCTCTATGCGAACCATGGGCTCTGGCTTGCCTTACTGATCTACATGGGCGCACGCGCGATCACGCTCGGCTTGTGGTATCCGCGCCTCGAACGCAGCGCGGCAGCGGCCGAAGCGAACTAGACGCGCCGACCGGCGATTGACCTCGGTCAAGCCCGCGAGAATTCGCGCTGCGGCGCGATCGTGCCCCCGGGGCAATATCCGAATGGTTTGAATTGTCATTTCGACCGAACGGAGAAATACAGCTGGCGACGGCACATGCGGTAGGCCGGATTTCTCCGCTCGGTCGCTCGCGCGCCCTCAGTCGAAATGACGGGCCTGTCAGTTCGGATTGCGCGTTAGTGTCCTGCCCCCGAAGTTCGTCACGTCAATGCGACGAACTTCGGAACCATCAGACTAGTAGCCTTGGGTCGCCGCGCGCTTGGCGGCCTGATCGTAGGCGCCGGCCATCAGGTCGAGCAGCTGGCCGGCCTCCTCGAACGGGCTCTCGCCTTCCGCCAGATGCGGCGACATCGCGATCAGCACCGTGCGGCGCATCTCCGCATAGGCCTCGGTGACGCCGATCCCCGCTTCCGTCGCGCGATACGTCGCGGTCTTGCGAGAGGCGGCGTCGCATTTCTCGATCAGTCCCTCGCGCAACAGCTTGCGCAACGCATACTGGATGTTGGAGACATCCTCGCGGTTCAAGAGCCGCGCGATCTCGGTGCGCGATTTCGCCCGCTCCTTCATGCGGATCGTGTTCAGCACCGCGACATCGTTGCCCGTCAGCCCCGCATCGCTCACCGCCTCCAGACAGGCTGCCTTCCAGCGGTAAAAAGCGTGCATCACCCGCTCCAGGCTGAACTCGAACCCGGTCAGCCGCGCCTCGCTCGCATCGCGCGACAGATGCCAAAGGTCGGGGTCGGCGGATTGCTTCGCTTGTCTGGTCGTTTTCGCGTCTGGCATTGGCCGGCGGTTTGTTTGCTGCGGCGCGGAGGCACCGCGATCACTGTTCAGTTTATCGTTTTATAGTAAGTTTTAAAGTTTATTTTACAATTTAAAATTCACAGCCTTTGATTCGGACGCCAGATTGCTCATTCGGACGGCTCGGCGCAATATGGCCGCCGGGTCATGCCGCCGCCGCGGGCGGAACGGGTCTTGCCTTCGGCGGCGCGAGCATAGTCCGACAAAGATGCGATATCCGGGGAGGGTCGAAATGGCGGGACAATTCATCGACATCACAGCCAAGGACGGCGGCACGTTCCAGGGCTATCTGGCGCTGCCACCCTCGGGCAAGGGCCCGGGGCTGATGATCATGCAAGAGATCTTCGGCGTGAACTTGGCAATGCGCACCACGGCCGACTACTTCGCCGAGGAAGGCTATGTGGTGCTGGTGCCCGACATGTTCTGGCGCATCGAGCCGCGGATCGATCTCACCTACTCCGAAGACGACCGCAAGGCCGCCTTCGATTACTACGCGAAGTTCGACTTCGCCAAGGCCATCGAGGATATGACCGCCACCGTCGATCACCTGAAATCGATGGCTGAGGTCAAGGGCCAGGGCAAGGGCGGGGCCACGCAAGTCGGCGTCATTGGCTACTGCCTGGGCGGCGCGCTGGCCTACCAGGCGGCCGCGCATGCCGGCGTCGACTGTGCGGCGGCCTATTACGGCGTTGCCATCGAAAAGCAGCTCGATGTCGCAGACAAGATCAAATGCCCCGTCGTGTTCCATTTCGGCGGCGCGGACAGCCACGTCACGCAAGAGGCGGTCGAGGCGATCAGGACGAAGTTCGAGGGCCGCGACGAAATCCTCGTCAACGTCTACGAGGGCGCCGAGCACGGTTTCGCCAACAAGATCCGCACCGACGTCTACCACAAATCCGCCGCGGGCATGGCGCATTCGCGCACGATTGCGCTGCTGCGCGGCGTGATGGGGCCGGTCTACGATCTTGAGCATCTTTGGGACATGCATTGCTACTACGAGTTCGCGACCCGCGACGTCGATGCGACCATGGCGACAATGGTGGCCGAGCCGTACGTCAACCACGTGCCCACGATGACCGGCGGCGTCGGCTTCACCGATCTCCACCGCTTCTACACAAATCATTTTGTCAATTCCAACCCCGACGACACCGCGCTGATCCCGGTCAGCCGCACCGTCGGCGCGGACCGCATCGTCGACGAGATGATCTTCGCCTTCACCCATGACCGCGAGATCGACTGGTTGCTGCCCGGCGTTGCGCCCACCGGCAAACGCGTCGAAGTCCCGCTGGTCGCCATCATCAACTTCCGCGGCGACAAGCTCTATCACGAGCACATCTATTGGGATCAGGCCTCGGTGCTGGTCCAGATCGGCTTGCTCGATGCCAAGACTCTGCCGGTCGCCGGCGCCGAGACGGCGAAGAAGCTGCTCGACGAAACGCTGCCCTCCAATGAGTTGATGGAGAAGTGGGCCGACAGTGCGCCCAACAAGGCGGCGGAATAACCAGACCCGCCCAACGAGGCGGCGGAATTCAATACTTCGAACAAGCCGCGCGGCCTGCACGCGCGCGGGTGAATGCGACGCCGCGCTCTCGCTGCCCGACCTCGGCCGCAAGCCGCCCTTCGGCCCGGCTCCGACAGTCGATATCCTGAAGAACATCACCATGACCCTGGCGCCCGGCGAGGCGCTGGGGCTGGTCGGCGAATCGGGCTCGGGCAAGACCTCGCTCGGCCGCACCATCGTGCGGCTCTACAAGCCCAGCGCAGGAGCAATCCGTTTCGAAGACAGCGACATCACGCATTTGGGGAGCCGGCGCTCAGGCCCCCTGCGGCCGCGTTTCCAGATGATCTTCCAGGACCCGCAATCCTCACTCAATCCGCGCCAGCGCATCGCCGATATCATCGCCCAGCCGCTCCTGGCATACGGCCGCGTGTCCGGCCGCACCGAGGCCTGGGCGCGAGCCTGGACCCCCCTTGAGCAGGTGGCCCTTGGGCCGCAATTCGCCGGGCGCTATCCGCACGAGCTGTCCTGCGGCCAGCGCCAGCGTGTCGGCATCGCCCGCGCCATCGCGCTCGATCCGGCGCTCGTCGTGGCCGACGAGATCGTCTCGGGGCTCGACGTCTCCAGCCAGGCGCAGATCCTGGCGCTGCTGCGCCGGCTGCGCGCCGATCTTGGCCTGGCGCTCATCTTCATCAGCCACGATCTTTCGGTGGTGCGCACCGTCTGCGACCGTGTGATGGTGATGTATGGCGGCGAGATCATCGAGGAAGGCGACTTCGCGGCCCTGTTCGCAAGGCCGCGCCGGCCTTACACTTCGCGGCTGCTGGCGGCTATCCCGCTGCCCGACGTGGAGCCGGACTGGATCACATCGACCGATATCGAGGATGCGGGCGCGGACCCGCGCGGAGAGGAGAAATTGGCAATGAACATCAAAGGAAGCGTGGCGCTGGTGACCGGCGCCAATCGGGGGATCGGCGAGGCCTATGTCGCAGCGTTGCAGGCGCGCGGCGCCGCGAAGATCTATGCGGGCGTGCGCGATCCATCGAGCTACGATGCGCCCGACGGCGTCGAGATCGTGGTGCTCGACGTCACCAAGCCGGACCAGGTTGCCGCCGCCGCGGAGGAATGCAGCGACGTGACGCTGCTGGTGAACAATGCCGGCGTCAATTTCAACGCGCCGCTCTTCGCCGCGGATGCCATGTCCAACGCGCGCGCTGAAATAGAAGTGAATTTTTTCGGCACGCTCTCGATGGTTCGCGCGTTCGCTCCAGTGCTGAAAGCGAATGGCGGCGGCGGCATCGTCAACATGCTCTCGATCCTCTCGCGGGTTAGTCTCCCCGCGCTCGGTTCCTATGCGGCGTCCAAGGCGGCCGGATATTCGATGACCCAGGGCGTGCGCGCCCTGCTCGCCGCGCAGGGCACGCTGGTCGTCGGCGTCATGCCGGGCTCGGTCGATACACGCATGACCCCGGGCGGCGAGGAAAAGCCGGCGAGCGTCGTCAAAGCCGCACTGGACGCGGTCGAGGCCGGCGAGGAAGATGTCTATCCTGGCGGCATGGCCCAAGGCGTCTCGCAGGGGCTAGCCGCCGATGCCAAGGCCGTCGAGAAGGAATTTGCCAGCTTCCTGCCCGAGTGAGATTTGTGTCAGTCATTTCAACCGGAGCGGGTCGCGGCCCGCGCAGGGAGAAATCCAGTTGAAGGCAATGCGCGTCCTCGACCCGGATTTCTCGGCCGCTGACGGGCCGTCGAAATGACGGCTGACGGGAGTGCGAAAGGAGACTGCCAATGGAGATAAATCCACTTCCTGGCGGGACCGGCGCCGAGATCAAGGGTGCCGACCTGACCGCCGCGTTGAGCGACGATGATGTCGCCGCGATCGTCGCGGCGCTCTACGAGCGGTTGCTCGTCTGTATTCGCGGCCAGCATCTGAGCCCGGCCCAATTCGCCGCCTTTGGCCGCCGCCTTGGCACACCCATCGTCCATGTCGAGCGCGACATCCTGGTCGAGGACGTGCCCGAGGTGATGACGCTGTCCAACGCCGACGGCCGGCCCGAGCGCCAGCGCAACGGTGGCTTTCACTGGCACACCGACCTCGTCTTCACCGACGACCCGGTGAGCTTCACCATGCTGAACGCCGTCGCCGTACCGAAGTCGGGCGGCGAGACGGGCTTTGCCAACCAATACGCCGCGCTCGACGCGCTGCCGGCGGGCTTGCGCAAGCAGGCCGAGGCCGCAACCGTGGCGCATTGCTATGAGGGTCGGCGCGACGGCTCATACCCTACGGTGCACCATCCGCTGGTCCGCGCCCATCCGGCGACGGGACGCCCGGCGCTCTACGGGGCGACCAGCACCTGCATCGGCATCGACGGCATGCCCGGCGATGAGGCGCGCGATTTCCTGGACGAGATCGGCCGCTACGCGATCGCGCCGGAGGTCCAGTACGCGCATAGCTACGCGGTCGACGACGTGGTGATCTGGGACAACGCGGCCACGCTCCACACCGGCCCCAAGCTCGACGAGGCGCATGGGCCCGAAGAGGCGCGCATCATGAACCGCGTCAGCGTGCGTGGCTGGCCGAAGGCGGCGTGAGGATGACGGGCGCCTAAGACTGCTTCTCGAGCCCCGGAATGTCGGCAAGGTCGCCGATCCAGGGCTGGGCCGAGCGGGTCCAGACCTGCCCCGTCGGGCGGAGCTGGTCGCGCTGTTTGATCGGACCGAGGCGGAGACCGTACATCTTCGGCCCGTCGTCACCGACGGAGGTGGCGTAGATCGGCGTACCGCAATCGCCGCAGAAGACTTGGGCGCGCTTGTTCCCGCTCTCGGCCGTCTTGACGTAGGTCTTGGGTTCGCCGGAGAGGACCCGGAAATCGGCCTCCTTGGCGATCACGATGGCGCGGTAGGGCGCCCCCGACATGGTCTGGCAATCGGAGCAGTGGCAGACCCGTACCATCTCGGGATCGACCTCCGCCTCGTAGGTGATCGCGCCGCAGTGGCAGCTTCCGTCGATTTTCATGCTCGTCCTCTCCTGTCCCGTATTATTCCGCCGCCGCGCGCGAGTTCGCGGCCTGCAACATCGTCTCGCCCATATCGTTCCAGACGCGCTGATCGACAAGCTTGCCGTCGCGCACGGTGAAGCGATCGATGAAGCGGATATCCTTGAAGCTCGCGCCGTCGAGCCACTCGCCGGCGAGCATGCCATAGCAATAGACCGCGACACCGTCCGCCGACGGGGCGACATCGAAACACTCATAGGTCTTGCCGACTGCTGCGTAGCGCTCCTTTGCCCAAGCCAGAAGCTGGTCGAGGCCGCGCATCGCGCCGGTGCCGGGAAAATGCATCACGAAGTCGTCGGCCAGCATCGCCTTCGCCGCGCCAAGATCGCGCGCCTCCATCGCCGCAAGGTAGTCGCGCACCACGGTGGCCGCGTCGGGCACCGGCGCGCCCGGCTTGCGGCGTTCGCGGCCGCGCATGTAACCGGTCGGCTTGACCTCGTTGATCTGCACGGTGATGCCGTCCAGCGGCGCGGCGATGGTCGCGCGGACCGCGTCGGTCAGCCGCTCGCCAAGCGCGGTCCGCACGCTGTCGTCGTAGCCTTCCATCAAGGTGATCGTCACGACCGGCATTGTCTCCTCCCGCGAATTCTGTTCGCCCGATTGCTATACCCGGGAGCCCGCCCGACCCTAACACGGCGTCGGCGCCTCGTCGGCATCGTGATTGGGGGGTGGCATGGCCGCAAATGATATGTCAGTATACCATTTAATCCAATGCCGCGTGGAACCCCCCGCTAACAAGCTGGAAACCGTTTGGGATCAGGGAGATGGGTGCGGAACGTGACACCGGCCCACGGGCCGAACAGAGCTTTTTCGAGGACCCCGCGATCGACCGGATCCTCGGGCTGACGATGGCGTTGGCAAGCGAGGTCTATGTGCTGCGCGACCGTTTGCGCGCGCTCGAAGCGCGGCTCGCGGAGGCAGGCGTGGTCGCGCCCGAGGCGCTCGACGCCGAGCCCGGCCCCGAGGAAATCGCCCGCAATGGCGCCGACCGCGACGCCTTCGTCGCGCATCTGATGGGCAACCTGCTGGGCGAGCAGGTCTCCAAGGGCGCGCGCTGAATGTCCGGGCCTCAGGTCACAGATCCACCAGCCATTGACGGCCGCAGCTTTGCCGCCGCCCAGGCCTTCCTGCTCTCGGCCAAGCTTTACTGGACGCGCGAGATCTTTCCGGCGCTGAAACGCGACTACCAGATACGCGCGGCGGACGCGGGCAAACAGCCCGAGAGCGCGGCCGAGGTTGCCGCGCTGATCGGCGACACCACCCTCTACCGAAGCTATGCCTGGCTGGAGCGTCATCTCCAGCGCTTCAAGTATTCCGGGCGCTACGGGCTCCAGCCCTATCACGCCCAGCAACGCGCGGCGCTGGAGCCAGGCATCGATCCGGCGGCGCTGCCACCGGGCATGTTGGAGCTCGACGACCCAACCGAGCTGCCCGCCTACTATACGGGCGTCGATATCCATCAGCATCCGGGCGGGGTCTGGTCGGACGAAATCGCCGGCTTCGTCTATGAGCGCGGCGCCCGCACGACGACGCCGACGCATGGCGGCCGGCACCAGGACTTGCACGACCGGCTGGCCGACGCGATCGAAGCCGGCGGCGCGCCCGAACGCCTGCTCGACATGGGCTGCGGCTTCGGCAAGTCGACCGAGCCACTCTATGAGCGGTTCCGCGACAGCGATGTGTTCGGCGTGGACCTTTCGGCGCCGTGCCTCAAGCTCGCGGCGCGGCGCGCGGCCGATCATCAGGCGCGCAACGTCCGCTATGCCCAGCGCGACGCCGCCGCAACAGGTCTCGAAGCTGGCACTTTTGATGTCGTTACTTCGACCATGCTGCTGCACGAGATGCCGCCCAAGGTCGTGGAAGCGACCTTCGCGGAAGCCCACCGGCTTTTGAAGCCGGGCGGCCGGATGGTGCATCTCGATTTCCACCACCTGCCCGACGCCTTCGCGCGGTTCATCCATTACGGCCACGGCCGCCGCAACAACGAGCCCTTCATGGAGCCCTTTGCCAAGATGGAGCTCAAGTCGGTTCTGGCGGACGCGGGCTTCGAAAACGTCGCGGTGACGCCTTACGAGGAGGCCGACGGCGCGCTCGAACCGGGCCATGCCGACTGGCGTTTTCCGTGGACGCTTATCATGGCGGAACGCCCGGCATGAGCGGCGAGACGTCAGCCAACGCGGCCTTGACCGTGGGAAACTGATGGTTGGATTATTGTTGGATATCCAGCAAAAACGTTGTCGAACCGCGGGCAGCGTGGGATGATCGTGACAACGCACATTAAGAATAAGAATGCGGACCTGAGAGAGAACAGCAAGCTAGGAGGCAGACTGTGAAAATGAAACTGAAAGCATTCATGCTGGCGGCAAGCGCCGCCGCGGTGATCGGAACCGCGTCGGCGCCGGCGAACGCCGCGGCGACCGAGCTCACGCTCGTTCACCCGTTCCCCGACTACCTGATCTACACCAAGCTCTGCAAGGAGCTGGTCGGCAAGATCAACGCCGCCGGCAAAGGCGCGGTGAGCATCAAGGTTCTGCCGTTCAACTCGATCGGCATGTTCAAGCAGCCGCCAGCGGTCCGCGCCGGGCGTGTCGACATCGCCTGCACCCCGGCCGCCTTCTATGCGCGCGGCCTGCCCGAAGCCGAGGCGGTGGCGACCTCGAACTCCTCGCCGGGGCATGTCCGCGCCAACGGCGGCATGAAGCTGCTCGACGCGATGCACCAGAAGCATTTCGGCGTGAAGTATCTGGGCTGGACCTCATCGGGCGGACATTTCCGCATCTATATGAAAAGCCCGCCGAAGTTCACCTCCAATGGGCTGATCGACTTCACCGGCGTCAAGCTGCGTGACAACCCGATCTACGGCGCCTTCTTCCGCGCCATGAAGGCCACCACCCACACCCTGCGCGCGACCGACACCTATCCGGCGCTGGAGAAGGGCGTGGTCGACGCGGCGGCCTGGGCAACGATCGGCATCAAGGGCCTGAAGTGGGACAAGTTCCTGCGCCACGCGGTCGAGCCGGAATTCTTCCAGACCGATATCGGCTGGATCATGAATCTCGCCAAGTGGAATTCGCTGAGCCCCGCCGCGAAAAAGGTGATCCAGGATACGATCATCGAGCATGAGAAATACGCGCGCGCCAAGCTTCTGAGCATGGCCGCCGCCGAGCGCAAGACGCTCATGGCCGAGGGCATGAAGTTCTACACGGTGTCCAATCCCAAAGCTTACGTGAAGCTGGCCGTCGACAGCGCCTATCAGCGGATGGCCGACCGCCTGAAGAAGGCCAAGCGCGGTGCCGGCACGGCCGCGAAGTTGCGCGCCGCCTGGCGCGAGTAATCGCCGAAGGCACGTTCCAAACGATCCCGGGGCCATATCGCATAATGGCTCCGGGATCGATGTTTTGGGGTTTTTGGCGTCATTGGCGTGGGGGCAATGGCAGTTCTGAAGGCCATTGATGGGCTATGGGGGCGTCTGCTGTGGCTGCTCATGGCCATCGCAGCAGTTTATGTCGGCGCCATCATGGTGTTGATCGTCTATGTGACGATTTTCCGCGCCGCCGGCTGGTCCTATACGCCGTTTGCCAACATCGCGATCGAATACGGCTTCGTCTACATCCTGTTTCTGGGCTCGCCCTGGCTGGTCCGCCAGCGCGCCCACATCTATATCGAAATCCTGACCGCCGCGATCCCAGAGGGCGCCCGCAAGATCCTCTCGCGCGGCATCGTTACCGCAGCCGCCATCATCTGCTTCATCTGGACCTGGTATACGTGGGGGCTCTTTGTCGAGCGCTGGGGCGATACGATGTCGTTTGACGAGCTGCGCGCCCAGTTCAACATTCCGCTCTGGCTCAGCACGATCCCCTTCCCCATCGGGTTTTTCATGATGGGTGTGGAGTTCCTGCGCTTTGCCTTCACCGCCGAGCCGATGCATGTCGGTATCGCCGGCGTGGCGAGCGACCGCATCGAGCTCGAAGAACAACAACGCGACCTGGCCCGCGAGCGCTAGATGGAGTGGTACTGGATCCTCCTCGCGCTTTTGGGCTCAATCCTGATCCTGATGTTCGTCGGCGTGCCGGTGGGCATCGCCTTCCTGATCGTCTGCACCGTCACGGCCTATCTGATCTACGGGCGCTTCGGCAGCTTCGATGCCAACCTCGAAGCGAGCGTCTTCCAGCTCGCGGACAACGCCTTTTCCAATCTCTCGATCTTCGCGATCGTGCCGATACCGATGTTCCTGCTGATGGGCGAGCTCTTTTTCCATACCGGGCTCGCCAACCGCATGTTCAACGCGGTCGAGATGCTGATGGGCAAGGTGCCGGCGCGGCTTTCCTACGTGACCGTTGCCGGCGGCACGGCGCTGGCGACGCTGTCGGGCTCGTCGATGGGCTCGACCGCGCTGCTCGGCACGCTGATGGTCCCGGAGATGACCAAGCGCGGCTACAAGAAGCACATGTCGATCGGGCCGATCTTGGGCACCGGCGGTCTCGCCATGCTGATCCCGCCCTCGGCGCTCGCCGTGCTGCTCGGCACCATCGCCGAGATAGATATCGGCAAGCTGCTCATCGCCGGCATCGTTCCGGGTGTGATACTGGCGATTATGTACGCCGTGCTGATCTTCGTCCGGGCGACCATCGATCCCGACGCCGCACCGGCCTATGACGTCGAATACGTGCCGTACAGCGCGCGCCTGGTTCTGCTGGTGCGCGACGTCTTGCCGATGATATCGATCATCGGCATGGTCATCGCACTGATCATGGGCGGCATCGCCACGCCGTCGGAGGCGGCCGCGTACGGCTCGGTCGGCGTTATCCTGCTGGCGCTGCTCTATCTTTTCTTTGCACCGTTGGCCCGCCTTGTCTTTGGCGGCGGATCCAGCGAAGCGGCGGCTGTTCGGCGCCGCGAGAACCTGGCCCAGCTGCGCAAGTTCGGTCCGGAATTCGGCCGGGCGCTCTGGAAGTCGATGTGGGGCGCCGGGCGCGTCACCGTCATCGCGCTGGTGATCCTGCTGGGCTCGTCACTCTTTTCCAACGTGCTCGCCGCCTCGGGGGCCAGCGTGAAGCTGATCGAGTGGGTCACCAGCTTCGACGTTTCGCCCTACGTCATGCTGATGATGATGATCGGCATTCTGCTGCTGCTCGGCATGTTCATGGACCAGCTCGCGATGATGCTGCTGACCGTGCCGATCTTCTTCCCCGTAGTCGCCAAGCTGCAATTCGGCCTGCCGCTGGAGGTCACCCAGATCTGGTTCGGTGTGATCATGCTGCTGGCGATGGAGATCAGTTTCACGACGCCACCCTTCGGGCTCTTGCTCTTCGTCATGCAGGGCGTGGCGCCGCCGGGCACCAAGTTCAGCGAGATCTGCCTCGCCGCGATCCCCTACATGGCCTGCGCGATGGCACTGGTGGCGCTGATCATCACCTTCCCGGGGATCGCCACCTGGCTGCCCTGGGCGAAATTCTGATCAAGACCTTGTGGCTGGCGCCTCGCTCCAGCCCACTCCCCCTCCCGGCCGCCCAATTAGGATACTCTCGTTGGGCGGCCGGGAGGGGGAGTGGGCCGGAGCCGCAAAAATATCAACCGTTCTTGAAAACGATCTTGCCGCGCGAATGCCCGGTCTCGATGCGGGCGTAAGCCTCGGCGAAATCTTCGAGCGCGTAGGTCTGCTCGACCGCCGGCTTGAACGTGCCCTCGCCCACCAGCGCTACGATGCGCTCCAGCCCCGCCCGGTCGCCGCGGACTTGGGCGTTGAGTACGGTCACATCGGGCCGGCCCGGGCTTTCGGGCAGCGGCTCGGCGTTGATGTAGACCAGCAGGCCGCCCGGCTTCAGGGCATCGAAGGAGCGGCGATGCACGTCGCCGCCCATGGTGTCGAATACAACGTCGCAACCGGCCGCCGCTTCGGTGAAATCCGCGGCCGTGTAGTCGATCGCCTCATCCGCGCCGAGTGCGGCCACGAAGTCGTGGTTGGTCGCGCGCGCCGTGGTCAGCACCTGCGCGCCCTTGTGCTTGGCGTACTGGATGGCAAGATGCCCGACGCCGCCCGCCCCGGCATGGATCAGGATACGGTCGCCCGCGCCGATGGGCGCGGTCTCTTCAAGCGCCGCCAGCACCGTGATTCCGGAAATACCGAGCGCCGCTGCCGCTTCGTGGGAAAGCGCCTCGGGCTTGGCGGCCACCAGCCCCGCCTTCACCGCGATCGCCTCGGCATGGCTGCCCCAGCGCGCGACCTCCGCGATGCCGAAGACAGCATCGCCGACGGAAATTCCATCGACGCCGGCGCCCACCGACCGGACGATGCCCGAGAAATCGCGGCCGAGCACGTGGGGCAGGTCGAACTCGAAGAACTTGCGCACATGGCCCGCGCGCATCTTCCAGTCGATCGGGTTGAGGCTGGCCGCCGCGATATCGACGACCACGTCTCCCGCGCCAGGCTCGGGATCGGCGACCTCACCGATGGCGAGCTGCTCGGGTCCACCGTAATCCTGCATAACAACTGCCTTCATGCGCCAAAGCCCCCCTCAGGTCCCGGATTGCCGCCGGACTCGGTGCCGGGTGAACGCGGGTTATAGGCTGGAATGGCCGGTTTGACGACCGGTGCGGGCGCATCGTCGCTGGCGACGATCCAAATGAGTCGCTGGCGACGATCCAAATGATATGTCAGTATATCATTTGGATCGTATCGTGCTTCAGCCACTTCCCGCTTTCACCAAAAGATCATGGTGACCGATGGCCGTCCAGCCGAAAGCCGACACCCTGCTCGCCAGACGCCCGGCCGGGTCCGAAATCCCGCCGCAGGCGCGCGGCGGCGTCGATGCGCGCCAACCCACGCCGCTCTACCACCAGATCTACGTGATCTTGCGCGACGAGATCGTCAGCGGCGCCTATCCAAACGGCGCCATCCTGCCGAGCGAGTTCGAGCTGACCCGGCAATATGGCGTCAGCCGCGTCACCGCCAAGCGGGCGCTGAACGAGCTGGCCGGCGAGGATCTGGTGAGCCGCGAGCGCGGGCGGGGCACCGTGGTGCGCTTCGAGGCACCCTCGCCGCCGGTGCGCGCCTCGGTCGAGGGGCTGCTGGAAAACCTGCTGCAGATGGGCCTCAAGACCGAGGTGCGGCTCCTGGCCTTCGACTATGTCGCGGCGTCGGAAAACATCGCGCGCGCGCTCGGCTGCGAAGCCGGCACATTGGTTCAGCGCGCGGTGCGGGTGCGGCACATGGAGGGCGAGCCCTTCTCGCATCTGACCACCCATGTGCCCGAGGCGATCGGCCGCTCCTACAGCCGCGAGGACCTGGCGAACCGGCCGCTGCTGGCCCTCTTGGAGCGCTGCGGGGTGATCGTATCCTCGGCGCGCCAGACGCTCACCGCCACGCTTGCCGATGCGCGCATCGCGCCGCTGCTCGAGGTTCAGGCCGGCGCGCCGCTGCTGCGCATTTCGCGCACCGTCTTCGACCAGGACCACCGCGCGGTCGAGTTCATCACTGGGCTCTACCGGCCCGACCGCTACCAGTATCAGATGACCCTCAACCGGATCGACGGCGACGACCGCAAGATATGGTCGCCGGCGGGGTGAGGCGGCAATGGTGACAACTTTGGCGATGACCCCGGCTATGACACTGGCGGAAAAACTGTGTGCCCGGGCAGCGGGCCTGCCCTTGGTCAAGCCGGGTGAGATCATCACGGCCAAGGTCGATCTGGCCATGGTCCACGATTCCAGCGGACCGCGGCGCCTGGTGCCCAAGCTCGCGGAAATCGGCGCCGAGATTTGGGATCCGTCCAAGGTCGTCGTCATCACCGATCACTACGTCCCCGCGGTCGATGCCGAGAGCGCCGCCATCCTCGACCTCACCCGCAAATGGGTGGCCGAGAAGGGCGTCGAGGCCTTTTACGACATGCAGGGCATCTGCCATATCGTGCTGCCCGAGCGGGGGCATCTGAAGCCCGGCATTTTTGTCGCGGGCGGCGATTCGCACTCCACGACGGGCGGAGCCTTCGGCGCCTTCATGATCGGCATCGGCGCGACCGAGATGGCGGGCGTGATGGCGACGGGCGAGATCTGGGTGCGCGTGCCCCCGACGATCCGCATCGAATGGACCGGTTCGCTGGGCGAAGGTCTGGCGGCAAAGGACATGATGCTGAAGCTTTGCGGTGCGCTCGGCATGGGCGTTGGCAACTACAAGGCGATCGAGTATGCCGGCCCCGCCATTGCGGCGATGCCGATGGTCGAGCGCATGGTGCTTTCCAACATGGCGGCCGAGCTTGGCGGCAAGGTCGGGCTGATCGCGCCCGACGCCGTGACACTCGAATATCTGCGCGGGACAGGCGCGGATGTGGCTGATGATGCACTCGGCTGGAAGAGCGATCCGGGCGCCGAGATCGAGGCGGTCCACACATTCGACGCGGGCACGCTGGCGCCCCAGGTCGCCGCCCCGCACAGCCCGGAGAACGCCGCCGACGCCGACGCGCATGGCGCGGTCAAAATCGACCAGGCCTATATCGGCGCCTGCACCGGGGCCAAGCTGAGCGACCTCCACATGGCCGCGGCGATCCTGCGCGGCCGCAAGGTGGCGCGCGGCGTGCGCCTTCTGGTTGCCCCCGCTTCGGTACGGATCACCAGCGAAGCCGCCGCCGACGGCACGCTGGCGACGCTGACCGAGGCCGGCGCCATCCTGATGCCGAGCGGCTGCGGCGCCTGCGCGGGCTATGGCGCGGGGGTGCTGGCGGCCGGCGAGGTCTGCATTTCCTCCACGGCGCGAAACTTCAAAGGCCGCATGGGCCATGCCGACAGCCAGGTCTATCTCGCCTCCCCCTACACGGTTGCCGCCGCGGCAGTTGCCGGCCACATCACCGATCCGCGGCCCATGCTGTTGGAGAAAGCCGCATGACCGCGCTCACCGGCCGTGCCTGGGTGTTCGAGGACAATGTCGACACCGACGTGTTGGCGCCGGGCATCTACATGAAGGGCTCGCTGGCCGAGCTGGCGCGGCATTGCCTGGAATCTGTCGATCCGGCGTTTGCGGCGAACGTCAAGCCCGGGGACATCGTGGTGGCAGGCGAGAATTTCGGCATGGGCTCGTCGCGCGAACAGGCCGCCCAGGCGCTGATCGAGCTCGGCGTTGCGGCGCTGATCGCCAAGTCCTTTGCCCGCATCTTCTACCGTAACGCCATCAATCTCGGCCTGCCCGCGCTGGTTTGTCCCGACGCTGGCAAGATCGCCGCTGGCGACACACTGACCCTCGATCCGGCAGCAGGTTCAATCACCATCACCCGCAGGGGCGAGAGCTTTACCTGCGAGCCGATCCCGCCGCATCTCCTCACGATGATCGCCGACGGCGGTTTGCTGCCGCATCTGAAGAAAAAGCTCAAAGGGCAAGCGGCATGAACGTCGCTGTTACCCGCAACGACGAAACACTCCGCGCCATGCTCGCCGGCGCGGAGATCGTGTTGGCCCCTGGCTGCTACGACGCGTTCACGGCGCTGTTGGTCGAGGAGGCGGGCTTTCGCGCCGCCTATCTCTCCGGCGCCTCGATCGCTTACGCCCGCTTCGGGCGGCCCGATATCGGCCTCGTCGGCATGGAGGAGGTCGCGGCAACAATCTCGGCGATCCGCGAGCGCATCGCGATCCCGCTCATCGTCGACGCCGATACCGGTTTCGGCAACGCGCTCAACGTGATCCGCACGGTCAAGCTGTTCGAGCGCCTGGGCGCCTCGGCGATCCAAATCGAGGACCAGACATTTCCCAAACGCTGCGGCCACCTGGACAACAAGGAGCTCGTCGACGTCAACGAAATGGTCGGCAAGATAAAGGCCGCCCTCGATGCGCGCGCCGACGAGGATACGCTCATCATTGCCCGAACCGATGCGATCGGCGTCGAAGGGTTCGAGCCGGCGCTCGACCGCGCCGCGCTTTATGCCGAGGCCGGCGCCGACCTGCTGTTCGTCGAAGCGCCGCGCAGCGAAGATGAAATGCGCGCGATGGTCGCGCGGCTCGGCGATACCGTCCCGTTGATGGCCAACATGGTCGAGGGCGGCAAGACGCCGAGCCTCGACGCTGAAGCGTTGCAGGCGCTCGGCTTTTCGCTGGTGATCTTTCCCGGCGGCACCGCGCGCGCGGTCGGCCATGCGCTGCGCGCTTATTTTGCCAGCCTGGCCGAACACGGCACCACCGAGCCCTGGCGCGGCCACATGCTCGACTTCGACGCATTGCAGGCGCTGCTCGGCACCAAGGCCATGCTTGCCATGGGCAAGCGCTACACGAGCGATGAGGATTAGGGGAGACGGAGCCATGGAAACATCGGACAAGACGGCGCGCCAGCTCTATGAGGAGATCAAGGCGAACCCGACCCGCCCGCGCTTTGGCTTCGGCCGCAAGCCCGCGATCGTCAACATCGATCTGCAGAAGTCCTACACCAATGTCGGCGAGTTCAAGACCGCCTACGAGACCGATCCCAAGCAGATGGAGTACGTGAACGAGATCTCCGATCTCGCACGCTCGAAGGCGATCCCGGTTGTCTGGACCTACGTCGCCTATATGGACTCAGGCGAGGATTGCGGCATCTGGGGCACGCGCACCGACACGCCCGATTCGCTGCAAAACATCAAGGCCGGCTCGCGGCGCTCCGAATTCGACGACCGCCTCAAGATCGACAAGGTGCGCGACGTCATCATCAACAAGCGCATGGCCTCGGCCTTTCACGAGACCAACCTGCAGTCGCTGTTGATCTGGCACCAATGCGACACGCTGGTGCTGACCGGCGGCTCGACCAGCGGCTGCGTGCGCGCGACCTGCGTCGACAGCCTGTCGCGCGGCTACCGCACCGTGGTCGCCGAGGAGTGCGTCGCCGACAAGCATGAGAGCCCGCATTTTTCGAACCTCTACGACATGGCGATCAAATACGCCGACGTCGTGCCCGCGGCCGACGTGATCGGCTATCTGGCGGACTGGTCTGCGCCCAATTGAGCGAGTAGAGCCGCATGCAGAAGGAAGATCCCGGGCTCTACGATTACTGGCCCTACAAGGACCGCCCGAAACTGGAATGGCCGAACGGCGCCCGCGTCGCCTTATGGGTGGCGCCCAACATCGAGTTCTACGAGCTCGACCCACCGACAAACCCCAAGCGCACGCCCTGGCCGCGGCCGACCCCGGCGATCCTGCCTTACGCCCAGCGCGATTACGGCAACCGCGCCGGGCACTGGCGGATGATGGAGGTGATGGACCGCTGCGGCGTGCGCGGCAGCGTCTCGCTCAACGTGGCGCTGTGCGAGCACCATCCCGAACTGATCGCCGAATGCGCCAAGCGCGGCTGGGAGTTCTACTCCCACGGCATCTACAACACCCGCTACTGCTACGACATGGACGAGGGCCAAGAGCGCGCCATCATCGAGGACGCGATCGCGACGGTGAAAAAGCACACCGGGCAAATGATCGCGGGCTGGCTGGCGCCGGCGCTCACCCATACCGAACGCACCATGGACCTGCTCGCCGAGTACGGGCTGCTTTATACCTGCGATCTCTTCTGCGACGACCAGCCCCAGCCGGTAAACGTGAAAGACGGCCGCTTCATCTCGATCCCCTACTCGCTCGAGATGAACGACATCATCGTCTACAACTTCAACTTCCAGGCCCCGCGCCGCTACGCCGACATGCTGAAGGCGAATTTCGATCAGCTCTACGAAGAAGGCGCGGAGAGCGGCACTGTCATGTGCATTCCGCTCCACGCTTACGCAGTCGGCCAGCCCCACCGCATCCAGCCCTTCGCCGAGGCGCTCGAATACATCACCGGCCATGACGATGTTTGGGTGACGACGGGCCGCGAGATCGCCCAGTGGTATCTGGAACATCACTACGATACGGCCACGGCCGATATCGCCAAGTATCAGGGGGCCTGATCCGATGGCGCTCCCCGACGACTATCTGAAGTACCCCAGGCGCGGCTACGGCATGGATCACGACCGTTACGAATGGTCGATCCTGCAGAAGCGACCTGCCGTCACCTGGCCGAACGGCGCACGCATCGCACTCTGGGTCGTCCCGGCGCTGGAATTCTTCCCGCTCAACCAGCCGGCCCAGCCCTTCAAGGCGCCGGGCGGCATGGTGACGCCCTATCCCGATTTACGCCATTACACGCTGCGCGACTATGGCAACCGGGTCGGCGTCTTCCGCGTCTTCAAGCTGCTCGACAAGCTCGGCATCAAGGCCTCGGTCGCCGTCAATTCCAAGATCGCCCAGCGCTATCCGCTGCTCATCGACGAGATCAACGCGCGCGGCTGGGAGGTGATCGCGAACGGCGTCGATATGGGTAAGCTCCACTACGGCGGGCTCGCCGAGGCGGATGAAAAGGCGCTGGTCCAGGAATCCCTGAGCGTGCTGCGCGAAACCTCGGGCCAAACCATCACCGGCTGGCTCTCGCCTGCCAAATCGCAATCGGACAACACGCTCGACCTCGTGGCGGCCGAGGGCATCGAATACGTCTGCGACTGGATCAACGACGACATGCCATATGCGATGAAGACCAGGCACGGAACAATCCACTCGATGCCGCACGCCTTCGAGATCGACGATCAGACGATCATGGGCCAGAACCATCATTCCGAGCAGCAGTTCGTCGACCAGATCTGCGACCAGTTCGACGTGCTCTACCGCGAGACCGAGACGCAAGGCGGCCGCATCATGGCGCTCACCATCCATCCCTGGATGTCGGGCCAGCCCCACCGGATCAAGTTCCTGGACGCCGCGCTCACGCACATCATGGGCCATGACGGCGTCTGGCCCGCCACCGGTGCGGAGATCCTGGCGGTGTTCAAGGGGCAGAGCTAGGCGCGTGGCGCGGCGGCGGCCATGACGATCCTCAGCCCCGACGACGCCGAGTTCGCCCTCACCGTGCCGCTGGTCATCGTCGGGGCGGGGGCCTGCGGGCTGACGGCGGCGCTGGCGGCCTCCGAAGCGGGCGCGGAAGTCGTGGTGCTGGAGCGCGACCCCATCCCGATGGGCTCGACCGCCATGTCCTCGGGCATGATCCCCGCCGCCGGCACGCGCATCCAGGCGGCGAAAGGCATCGACGACACGCCCGAGCTATTCGCCGGCGATCTCCGGCGCAAGGCCAAGGACCTTAACGATCCGGCGATGGTCGAGGCGATCGCCCGCGCCTCGGGACCGACCATCGACTGGTTGGCACACGACCGCGGCATCCCGCTCGAACTGGTCGAGGGCTTCCGCTATCCGGGTCATTCGCGCCTGCGCATGCACGCCCCGCCGGGCAAGACCGGCCAGGCGCTGATGGACGCGTTGCGCAGCGCCGCCGAGACGGCCGGCATCGAGATCCTCTGCGACGCCCATGTCACGGCGCTCTTTGCCGACGAAAGCGCGCGCGTCCACGGGCTACGATACGAGCGTCCCGACGGCAGCCACGAAGACCTCGGCTGCGGCGCGCTCCTGCTCGCCTGCAACGGCTTTGGCGGCAATGCGGCGATGGTCGCGCGTAACATCCCCGAAATCGCCGACGCGCTCTATTTCGGCCATGCGGGCAATCAGGGCGAGGGCATCAATTGGGGCGCCGCGCTGGGCGCTGCGAGCCGCGACATGAGCGGCTATCAGGGCCACGGCTCGATCGCCCATCCACACGGCATCCAGATCACCTGGGCGCTGATGATGGAGGGCGGCGTCCAGGTCAACGCACACGGTGCGCGCTTCTCCAACGAGCACCAGGGCTATTCGGAGCAAGCAGTTTCGGTGCAGGCGCAACCCGACGGTATCGCCTTCGACATCTACGACGCCCGCATCCACGACCTCGGCATGACCTTCGACGATTACCGCACTGCCTTCGAGGCCGGCGCGGTGAAGACAGCGGGCACGCCTGAAGCGCTTGCCGAGGCGACCGGGCTGCCGGCCGAAGCGCTCGTCCGCACCATGGCAGAGACCCAAGCCTTGGCGGCAGGCAACGGCGCCTGCCCGTTCGGCCGCGATTTCTCCGGCCAGCCCGCGCTCGCCCCGCCCTACTACGCCGTCCGCGTGACCGCGGCGCTCTTGCACACGCAAGGCGGGCTGGTGGTCGACACCGAGGGGCGGGTGCTGCGCGAGGATGGAACGGCATTGCCCAACCTCTTTGCCGGCGGCGGGGCAGCCTGCGGGATCTCGGGTCCCCACGTTTCAGGCTATCTCTCGGGCAATGGGCTGCTGACCGCGACGGTGCTCGGCCGGCTTGCCGGACGCGCCGCGGCGGCGCAGGTTCTGTGAAGAACTGAACCGGTTCGCGCCCTCTATGGAATGAGCCTGCCGCCATGTCCGACCGCCAATCCCAGATCGAGACGCTGCGCAGCTGGCTGCGCACCGAGGGCCGGTTCATCGCCAACTCGGCCGAGTTCGATACCGCCCTCGTCGAACGCCTGCGTGCCTTGGGTCTACCGATTGTGCGCTTTACCACCGGCGTGCCGAGCCTGCATCCCCAGGTCGACAGCTTCTCCACCCTGTGGGAGTACGGCAAGGGGCTCAGTTTTCGGCAATACCGTCAGACCGAGGACGGTGAAGCCGTCTTCCGCAACAGCCCGCTGTTCATTGTCTACAACGAAGGCCGCAGCGTGCGCTGCGATCTGGAAACACCGCCCCAGGACGGCGAGTTTACCGTGCTTCCCGATCTCCGCGCGGCCGGGCTCACCGACTACATCGTCATTCCCGTTACCTTCTCCGACGGCGCCCACAAGGCGGTGAGCTATGCGACCGACCGCAAAGGCGGCTTCGGCGACGACGATATCGCGGTACTGGAAGGCATCGCGGGCGACCTCGCCCCGGCAATGGAGACGCTTTATCTCCGCCATCTCGCCAAGACGCTGATGGACACCTATGTCGGGCCGGTCGCGGGCACGCGGGTGCTTCAAGGCGCGATCAGGCGCGGCGCGCAAGAGACCATCCGCGCGGCGATCTGGTTCTGCGATCTGCGCGGCTTCACCCCGCTCTCCGAGACTTTGCCGGGAAACGCGCTGATCGATCTGCTGAACGACTATTTCGACGCCGTGGCGCAGGCGATCGAAGGCGAGGGCGGTGAAATCCTGAAATTCATCGGCGACGCCGTGATGGCGATCTTCGTGCCCAGGGACGAAGACGGCGACGACAACGAAGCGGACGCGGCGCGGCATGCCCTCGCTGCCGCCAGGGCGGCGCAGACCGCGCTTGTCGCGCTCAACGCGGCCCGGGCCTCCGCGGGCAAGGAAAAGATCGATTGCGGCATCGCGCTTCACTTTGGCGATCTTCTCTACGGCAATGTGGGCGGCGCAAACCGGCTCGACTTCACCGTTATCGGCCCGGCGGTCAACCTCGCCAGCCGCATTGAGGGGTTGACGCGCGGGCTCGACGAAGGCGTGCTCGCCTCCGCGACCTTCGCCGCGACCCACGGCGGAAATTTTCACCTGCTCGGCGAGTTCGAACTCAAGGGCATCGCCGAGAAGCGCGCCGTCTACGCGCCGCGGTAAGCGGCATCATGTTTACGGCCAATCTGGCTCTGCGACACCGCGGGCGCTGGCGAATTCATGATTAACGTCTGAATCTTACGGGAAATCTCCCGCCGAAGAGTTTGCGTGAAACCGTCAGGTCCAGTATGATTCCCCGCCGAGTGACCGGATGCACGCCGGTTGACGACCGGCAACGCAGCCCTCATATCGACGGCCGGACGGCCAGACAACTCTACCGACGCAGCCGCGCGCACGCGCATAGGGATGCCATGATCCAGGCAGATTCGCTGACGAAATATTTTGGTCCGATCAAAGCCGTCGACGGCGTCAGCTTTGAGGTCAAGAAGGGCGAGGTGCTGGGCTTCCTCGGCCCCAACGGCGCCGGCAAATCAACCACCATGAAGACGCTCTGCGGTTTCCTGACGCCGACCGCCGGATCGGCGTCGATTTGCGGCTTCGATATCGTCGAGGCGCCGATGGAGGCCAAAATGCATCTGGGCTATCTGCCCGAGGGCGCGCCGGCCTATGGCGATATGACGCCGCGCAGCTATCTTGGCTTCATCGCCGGCATAAGGGGTCTCAGCGGGGCCGCCCGCCGGAACCGTATCGAGAAGACGGTATCGCTCGCCAATATCGCCGCGGTCTACGACCAGCCGATCGAAACGCTTTCCAAGGGCTTCAAGCGCCGGGTCGGGATCGCCCAGGCGCTGCTGAGCGACCCCGACGTGCTCGTACTCGACGAGCCAACCGACGGGCTCGACCCCAACCAAAAACATGAGGTCCGCAAGCTGATCGGCGAGATGGCGCCCGAGAAGGCGATTATCATCTCCACCCATTTGCTGGAGGAGGTCACCGCGGTGTGCAGCCGCGCGATCATCATCGCCAGCGGGCGCGTCGTCGCCGACGGCACCCCCGACGAGATGGAAGCCCGCTCGCGCCACCACAATGCGGTCACGATGAAGCTTGATAAGGACGCCGTGGCCGACGCAACCGCGGCGTTGAAGAAGCTCGCGGACGTGGCCAGCGTGCAGTCGCCCCGTCCCGGCACGCTGATCGCCTACCCCAAGGGCGGCAAATCGATCATTGCCGCGGTCAGCGAGCTTGCGCGGTCAAAGAAATGGCCGGTGGAAGAGGTCTACGCCGAACGCGGCCATCTCGACGAGGTGTTCCGCGAGATCACCCAGACGGCAGCTTGAGGACGGGTAGAAGGCGCATGCGCAACATCTGGACAATCTTCAAGCGGGAACTGCGCGGCTATTTCGCGACCCCGGTGGCATACGTTTTCCTCGTGGTCTTCCTCGCCATCGCGGGGGCGCTCAACTATTTCGTCGGAAACTTCTTCGGCCGCGAGCAGGCCGATCTGCAGGCTTTCTTCGTCTTCCATCCCTGGCTCTATCTTTTCCTGGTGCCGGCGATCGCGATGCGGCTATGGGCCGAAGAGCGCAAGAGCGGCACGATCGAGCTGCTCTTCACCCTGCCGATATCCCTGCCCCAGGCCGTGATCGGCAAGTTCCTTGCGGCATGGGCCTTCGCGGGCGTGGCGCTGGCGCTCACCTTCCCGATCTGGCTCGTCGTCAACAAGCTGGGCGCGCCCGATAACGGCGCCATCCTGGCCGGCTATTTCGGCAGCTTCCTGATGGCCGGCGGCTATCTTGCGATCGGCGCCTGCTTTTCGGCCTGGACCAAGAACCAGGTGATCGCCTTCGTGGTATCGGCCGCGGTCTGCCTGGTCTTCACCCTCAGCGGCACCCAGTTCGTGCTCAACTTCCTGGCCGGCTGGGCGCCCGATGCGATCGCCGAGACGATCGGTTCGCTCAGCTTCCTGACCCATTTCAACGCGATGTCCAAGGGCGTCATCGAGGTGCGCGATCTGGTGTTCTTCGGCTCGGTGATCGTGCTCTTCCTGATCGCCAATTCGATCGTCCTCGATCTTGAGAAAGCGGAGTAGCCAGCGAGATGGCCGAGAGCAAAACCGCCAATCCGAAGACACCCGCTGCAGCCAGCGAGACCGGCGTCGGCGGACGGCGCACGATCGCGGTCGCGAGCCTCGTCCTGCTTGCGGTGTTGCTGGTCGCGGTCAATGCGTTGTCGGGCCGGCTGTCGCGCGGCACCGCGCTCGATCTGACCGAGGACAAGCTGTTCACCCTGTCGGACAGCACGCGCCGGGTGCTGACCTCGATCGACGAGCCGATCACGCTCAAGCTCTATTATTCGCGCCGTCTGGGCGAGGCCGCCCCCACCTTCCTGCCCTACATCACCCGCGTGCGCGAGCTGTTGCAGCGCTATCGCAACATCGCCGGCGGCAAGATCCGCCTGGAGATCCTCAATCCGCAATCCTTTTCCACCACCGAGGACGAGGCGGTCCGCGCCGGGCTGCAAGCGGTTCCGCTCAGCACCCGTTCGGACGAGAAAGGCTATTTCGGTCTGGTCGGCACCAACAGCACCGACGATGAGCTGACCGTCGCTTTCTTTCATCCCAACCGCGAGGCGTTCCTGGAATACGACGTAACGCGCCTGATCGAGCGCCTCGCCAACCCGAAAAAGAAGGTCATCGGCCTGATGTCCAATCTGCGCCTGTCGCATCCGGCGGCGCGGCGCGGCATGTGGGGCACGCCGTGGGTCGTCCTGCGCCAGATCAGCGAGCGCTTCAGCATGCGCCAGGTGAGCATCGCGGCCAAGACGATCGACAAGGACATCGACGTGCTGATGGTGGTTCACCCCAAGAACCCCTCGCCGCAGACGCTTTACGCGATCGACCAGTTCGTGATGCGCGGCGGCAAGGCGATCTTCTTCATCGACCCCCACGCCGAGACATCCGCGCAAGGCGGCCGGTTCAGCATGCTGAACCTCGATACCGGGTCCAGCCTGCCCAAGCTGATGGAGCCGTGGGGCATCAAGGTTGTCCCCGACAAGGTCGTCGGCGATCCTACCAACGCCGTCCGGGTCCAGTTCCCGAGCCCCGATGGCCGTGGCACCCAGGTCGTCGAGCATCTTGCCTGGATGGCGCTGACCGAGCGCAACATGAACCGCGAGGACGTTGTTACCGCCGAGCTCCGCCGGCTTTACGTCGCCTCGCCGGGCGCGATCATTCGCGACGAAAAAACCAAGAGCAAGGTCACCATGATCCCGCTCCTGATCACCACGCCGCAGGCGATGCAGATCGACGCCAACAAGCTGCGCTTCCGCCCCAACCTGCCCCAGCTCGTCGCCGATTTTAAGCCGGGCGGCCGCGTCCTAGTGCTGGCGGCGCGGCTGCGCGGCCAGGCCGACAGCGCCTTCCCCAAGGGCCCGCCGCCGGAAAAACCCAAGCCGAGCGCCAAGCCCAAGCCGGGCGCCAAGCTCAAGCCGGGCGCCAAGCTCAAGCCGGGCGCGACCACGGGCGCCAAGGGCGGCGGCACGATCGGTGCGAAAACGGCCAAGAAAAAACCCGCCAAGCCGACGCATCTGGCCAAGTCGGCCGGGTCGATCAACGTCATCGTCATTGCCGACACCGATGTCATGGATGACAAGTTCTGGATCACCCGCCAGTCGGTCTATGGCCGCCAGGTCGCCGTGGCTGCGGCCGACAACGGCGCCTTCATCGTCAACGCAGTCGACAATCTGGCGGGCGGCAAGGGTCTTATTGGCCTGCGCAGTCGCGGCCAATCATCGCGCCCGTTCACGCTGGTGCAGGATATCCAGCAGAAGGCCAGCGTGCGTCTGCGCGCCAAGGAGCAGGGACTGACCAAGAAGCTCGCCGAGACCCGCAAGAAGCTCACCGAGATGCAAAGCAAGAGCGACAAGGTGGGCGAGACGATCCTGTCGCCGGCCCAGATCAAGGCGATCGAGCAGTTCCGCGTGGAGATCATCAAGACCCGCTCGGAGCTACGCGCGGTCCAGCACGCCATGCGCCAGGACATCGACCGGCTGGAGCGACGCATCCAGTTCTACACCATCGCCGCGGTGCCGCTGGCGATCGCGCTCTTCGCCGCCATTATGGGCTTGGCGCGCCGACGCCGGCGACGCCAGCGCTTTGCGGTGGCTGAGGGCTGAGGAGAGCGACCCATGCGCAGAAAAAGCTTCCTGACCCTGGCCGGCGTCACCGCGCTCGCGGTGGCGGCGGCGATCGTCACCCAGCCCTCCAACCATCTGACCAAGATCGCCGGCAGCGGCAAAGTCGTCGCGCCCGATCTCGTCAAGTCGATCAACGACGTGCGCGGCATCACCATCGCGCGCAAGAAGGACACATTGACGATCACGCGCGGCAAGGACGGCTGGCGCATCAAGGAACGCGGCGGCTATCTGGTCGATCCCGACAAAGTAAAGCAGCTGCTGGTCGGCCTTGCCGGCATGAAGACGCTGGAGCCCAAGACTGATCGCAAGGACCTCTATGAGCGCCTGGAGCTACGCGACCTTTCGCACAAGGATACGGCCGCCAAGCTGATCACGGTCACGGGCGCGAACAACAAGACGCTGGCCAAGTTGCTGATCGGCAAGATCGCGCGTGGCCGCTTCGGGCCCGGCACGATCTACTACCGCAAACCCGGCGAGAAGCGCGCCTGGAAGGCCTCGGGCGACCTCGCCTTCGACCACGATCCCGCAAACTGGATCGACAAGAACGTCACCGATATCCGCAAGACCCGCGTAAGGTTGTTCGCCGTCACAGCCAAGGACGGCGAGACCGTGGCGGCCGCGCGCCCCAAGCCGGGCGCGGCGCTCGCGCTCACCACCGATCCGCTGCCCGAGGGCATGGTGCCCAAGAAGGACGGCACCATTGCCGCGCTCGCCAATGTGCTCGAGAAGCTGACGCTGGAGGATGTGCGCGAAGCCAACAAGATCGATTGGGCGACCAAAACCGTCTCGACGGCGGAAATCCGCACTTACGATGGCATCGTCATCACCGCGCGGGTGGCCGAGGTGAAGAAGGACGAGTTCTGGGTCAGCTTAGAGTTCACGTATGACGGCGATGGCGCGATCGTGCCCAAGGGCAAGGCGCATGAAAAAATGGAGATCAAGACCGCGGCGGCGGCCAAAAAGGAAATCGCCGAGCTGATGGCCCGGGTCAAAGGCTGGGCCTACAAGCTGCCAGCAACCAATCTCAGCCATCTACGGCTGCGCCTGAAGGACGTGCTGGACAAGAAGAAAACGTCGTAACGCACGGGCGCCGTTACCCCCGCTCAACCACGCGGCGTCCAGCACCGACCGCCAGACTGACCACAAACAGCACGGTCGCGGCGGCCACGATCGCCGGGCCCGCGGGCCAATCCCAAGCCATCGAGGCGGCGATGCCGCCGAGCACCGCCAGCACGCCCACCCCTGCCGCCAGCACCGCCATGGCTTCCGGCGTGCGGGCAAAGCCGCGGGCCGTTGCAGCCGGGATAATCAGCAGCGAGACGATCAGCAGCACGCCGACGATCTTCATGGCGATCGCCACGACGAGGGCGATCAGCAGCATGAGCACAATGCGCGCGCGGCCGACCGGCTGGCCTTCGGCACGGGCAAGCTCCTCGTTCAGCGTCGCTGCCAGAAGCGGCGTCCAGACGGTGGCCAAGGCGGCCAACGCCAGCGCCCCGCCGCCATAGATCCAGGCGATGTCGACCCAGCCGATCGAAAGCACGTCGCCAAAAAGATACGCCATCAGATCGACCCGCACGCCTTCCATGAGCGCGAGCGCAATCAGCCCGAAGGCGAGCGCGGCATGGGCGAGAATGCCGAGCAACGTATCGGTCGCCAGCAGCCGCTGGCGCTGCAACACGACGAGGAGCCCCGCCAGCACCACCGAGACCGCGAGCACCGCCGGGGTCAGCCCGACGCCGAACAAGAGCCCCAGCGCCACGCCGAGCAGCGCCCCATGGGCGATCGAAGAGCCGAAATAGGCCATCCGCCGCCACACCACGAAACAGCCAAGCGGCCCCGTCACCAGCGCGATGCCGATGCCGCCGACAAGCGCCCGCAGGACAAAGCTTTCAGGCATCGGCCGGGTTCTTTCCGGGCGCGGGCGCATGTGGGTGAGGGTGCGTGTGCGCATGGCCCGCGTCATCGGCCGGCACCACATGGCCGGCCAGATCGTGCGCGTGGTCATGCTCGTGGGTGTAGACGGCAAGCTCGCCGGCGCGCGGCCCGAAGAGCGAGACGTATTCGGGATGCCGGCTCACCGCCTCGGGCTGGCCGGCGCAGCAAAGATGCCGGTTGATGCAGACCACGCGGTTGGTCGAGCGCATCACGACATGGAGGTCGTGCGAGACCATCAGGACGCCGCAGTGATATTCGCGCCGCAGCCGGCCGATCAGATCGTAAAGATCGAGCTGTCCTGAAAAATCGACGCCCTGCACCGGCTCGTCGAGGATCAACAGCTCGGGCGCGCGCAACAGCGCCCGCGCCAGCAACGCCCGCTGCAACTCGCCGCCCGAAAGCGCGTGAAGCGGCGCGCCGCGCAAGGCGACGATCCCGGTCTCCTCCAGGATCCGGTCGAGCGCGTCCGCGGCGGGCCGCTTGGAGCCCAGGGTCAAAAACCGGGTCACGGTGAGCGGCAGTACCGGGTCGGCCTCGAAGCGCTGCGGCACATAGCCGATGCGCAGTCCCGCGCGCCGCTGCACGGTGCCGGTATCGGGCGCCATGACGCCGAGCAGCACACGGATCAGTGTCGTCTTGCCGGCGCCGTTGGGCCCGATCAGCGTGACGATCTCGTCCTGCGCGACCTCTATATTGACGTGCTCGAGCAGCGTCTTGCCGTCACGGCGGACGCCGATACCCAGCGCCGCGATCAGCGGCGCGGGTCCGTCGTTAGCGCCGCCTGCGTTCATTATTGGCTTCCCCCGCAGGCTGCGCAGAGGCCGTGGACCTCGACGGTCTGGCGCTGGGGCGCAAAGCCGGCGACCGCGGCGCGCTCGACAAGCTGGCTGTTGAGCTCGGGCGCGTCGATCTCATCGACCGTGCCGCAGGTATCGCAGATCAGGAACTGCCCCTCATGCGCCGTCTGCGGGCGCGGGCAACCGACGTAAGCGTTCAAGCTTTCCAGCTTGTGGACGAGACCATGCGCCACCAGGAAATCGAGCGCGCGGTAGACCGTGGGCGGCTTGGCGCCAGGATCGAGCTGGGCGAGCAGATCGTAGGCCTTGGCCGATTCGTGGCCGGCCCAGACGAGTTCCAGCACCCGCCGCCGCAGCGGCGTGAGCCGCGCGCCCCCGCGCGCGCAGATATCGGCCGCGGCGTCGAGCGCGTCGTCGATGCATTGCTCGTGGTCGTGGCTCGCTTGGTGTCCGGCCATTTCGGTCCCTCGGCGCTTTCCGCGGCGTGCTAACCGTGCCGCCCCGCCGGCTCGTCGAGCCGGTCGGTGGATCGGCACGCTTGACAAAATTCGTTATAGTATAACATTGTCTTTTACGCGTTATGATATAGCGTTTCAAGCCGGGATTTCGAACCACCTCAAGAAGTGGCGCCGGCGCGCGGTTGAGGAGTAACGAGAATGCCTGCCGTCCTCCGCATCGCGGCGGTGCCCGCGATCGTGGCCTTCCTGGTTGGCGGCGGGGTGGCCAGGGCGGCGGACCCGCCCGGGGTCGTTGCCTCCATCGCGCCGGTCCATTCGCTGGTCGCGGCCGTGATGGGCGGCGTCGGCACGCCGACATTGTTGCTCAAGGGCGGCGCCTCGCCGCACACTTATTCGCTTCGGCCGTCCGATGCGCGGGCGCTCGCCTCGGCCCGCCTCATCTTTTGGATCGGCGAGGATATGGAGCGCTTCCTGGTGCGTCCCCTGAAGACGCTCGGCCGCAAGGCACGCAAGATCGCGCTGCTGGAAGCCAAGGGCGTGACCGTCCTGACGGTGCGCGAAGGCGGCGTCTGGGCCGAGCGCGGCAGGGGATATCGGGCGGAGACGCGCACCGAGGGCCAAAAGCACGGCGAACACGGCGCGCACGATGCCCATATCTGGCTCGATCCGCGGAACGCCAAGGCGATGGCGGCGGCTATCGTGACCGCGTTGGTCAAGGCCGATCCTGCCAACGCCGCCACCTACCGCGCCAACGCCGTACGTCTTGCCGCCGAGCTCGATGCGCTCGACCGCGAGCTCGACAAAGACCTGGCGCCGGTTCGGACGGCGCCCTTCGTCGTCTTCCACGACGCCTATCAGTATTTCGAGCGCCGCTACCGGCTGCGGGCGGCCGGTGCGATCACCCTCGATCCGGGCCGAAAACCGGGCGCACGGCGCCTCGCCGAGATCCGTGCCGCGATCCGCGCACGCGAGGCGCGCTGCGTCTTCGCCGAGCCGCAATTCCGGCCGAGCATCGTTGCTACGGTGACCGACGGCACGGGCGCTCGCGCGGCGACGCTCGACCCGCTGGGCGCGCGGATCAGGCCGGGGGCCGACGCATATTTCATGCTCATGCGGCGCATGGCGGCAAGCCTCGTCGGCTGCCTGAAAGCCGGTGCATAAACACGCGCCAGGCGCGTTCAGTCGAGCGGGTAGGAGATCAGGCCGTCGGCCAGCTTGGGCTCGAACCAGGTCGATTTTGGCGGCATGATCGCGCCGGCATCGGCAACCTCGAGCAGGGTCGCCACCTGGGTTGGATAAAGCGCGAAGGCCGCCGCCATCGGGCCATCGTCGACGAGGTGCTCAAGCCATTCGAGCCCGCGCGCGCCGCCGACGAAATCGACCCGCATGTCCTCGCGCGGATCGCCGATACCGAGGATGGGTCCCAGCAGACGGTCGGCCAGCAGGCTGACATCGAGGCGCACAAGCACGTCGGCATCTGCCGCAGGCGGCTCCAGCAAATTCAGGCGATACCATCGCCCGCCAACATAAAGCCCGAACTCGTAGACGCCCGCCGGGCGCGCGGGACCCTCGCTCGGGGTGACGGTGAAGGCGCCGGCCACCTGCGCAAGGAAGGTCTCGACCGTCAGCCCGTTCAAATCGTAGACGACGCGGTTGTAGTCGAGCACGCGCACCTGGTCGTCGGGAAAGGTGATGACAAGAAAGCCATTGTAGGCCTCGTCGCCGCGATGGCCCGGATTGGCCTCGCGGCGCATCGCGGCGACGCGCGCGGCGGCGGCGCTGCGGTGATGGCCGTCGGCGATATAGAGCGCGTCGAGCGCCTCCGCCGCCGCAGCGATCGCAGCTACGGTTTCCGGATCGGCGACCACCCAAACCGTGTGGCGCACCCCATCGACGCTGACGTCGCAATCGGGCGCGGCCGCGGTGGCGGCATCGAGCAGGGCCTCGAAAGCCGGATCGCGCCGGTGGATCGCCAGGACCGGCCCGGTCTGTGCGTTGACCGCATCGATCTGGTGGGCACGGTCGAGCTCGCGGTCGGGCCGGGTAAATTCATGGCGGCGGATAAAGCCGGTCTCGTAGGCCGCGACCGGCGCGGCGGCGGCAAGCCCGGTCTGGACATGCTCGCCATCGGCGATCCGGTAGACGTAATAAGCAGGCGTCTGGTCGCGGATCAGCACGCCCGCCTCGACCATGCGCCGCAGCGCCGAACCGGCGGCGGCATAGGCATCGGTGCCGTGCGGGTCGCTGCCCGGCGCCATCGTGATCTCCGGGCGCGAGACCTTGAAGAAGCAATACTCCCGGCCGTCGGCGAACTGCCGCGCCTCGTCGGTGGTCATCACGTCATAGGGGGGCGCGATGATGCCGGCAGCCGCCGCCTGGGTCGGCCGCAGGCCCCGGAAGGGTGCCAGGAGCGGAGCGTCGCCCGACGCGGGCGTGGTACGGCTGGATGCGGTCGGCTGAGGCGTCACGGCGCGGGGTCGCTTGATCTTGGCGGCCATTCGTGGCCGCGTACGAGCGGCCCCTTCTAACCCATCGTCCTGAGGTCCGCCAGCATCGAACCGCTACATTCTCCAAGATTCGGCAGGTGCGTTACCGGATATTGAGACCCGCAGGGATATCAGTGATTTCTAAACCCGAATCACGTTTGAATGCCGCAGCAAGCCCATCGGGAGCACGGATGACCAAAAGCCCCTCATTGCCGAAACGGCCCCGCCGCGGCGCGGCGAGCGTGGCGCAAATCGTGCTGGCGCTCGGCGTTGGCTTCGCATCCTCGGGCGCCCTCCTCGCGCCGGCCCAGGCCGAGCGCAACGGCTGGGCCAAGGCCACGACCCCGGCGCCGGGGGCCCCGCGCGTGCATGGATTTTACGCTAAAGGCTGCATCGCAGGCGCGCGTTCGCTGCCGCTCGACGGGCACGGCTTCTCGGTGCTTCGGCCCAAGCGCAACCGCTATTGGGGCCATCCGGACATGGTCGCCTTCGTGACCGACCTCGCCCGGCGGGTCGCCCGGGCGGGCACCGTGCTGCTGGTCGCCGATCTCGGCCAGCCGCGCGGCGGGCCGGTCTCGGGCCATGCCAGCCACCAGCTCGGCCTCGACGCCGATATCCGCCTGTTGACGCTGCCGCGCGCGGCGCTGACGCGCACCTACCGCGACCAACCCCCAAACGTCTCGATGCTGACGCCCGATCGGAAGGCGATCGACCGCAGCCGCTGGTCGGAGCGCCAAGTGAACCTCCTACGCGCCGCCGCACGCGACGCCCGGGTCGACCGCATCTTCGTCCATCCGGTGATCAAGCGCGCCCTCTGCCGGGCCGCAACAAAGGAACGCCGCTGGCTTGCCAAAATCGTGCCGTGGTATGGCCACCATGCGCATATGCATGTCCGCCTGAGCTGCCCCGCGGGCAGTCCCGGCTGCGTGCGGCAAAAGGCGCTGCCGCCCGGCACCGGCTGCGGCGCCGCGCTCGCCTGGTGGTTTCGAAAGGCTCCGGCGAAACCGAGCAAGCCGGCAAAACAGCCGCGCGCAAAGCCGCGCAAACCGCCGCTGCCGAGAGCCTGCGCGGCGGTTCTGGCGCGCTAGATCAAGATCGTTCCAGATCGCTGTGACGCGGTCGTGCTCTAGCGCCGGCCATCAACGCAAAATCCGAAATGGTTAACGTCCGGTGACCGTGGTCACTGCGCAGGCGGCGGCTCGCGTCTAGATTGGGGGCAACTGGCGGCGATGAGGCCGCAGCCCAATTTTCAAGGAGCCCCCGATGTCCATGCTCAATTCGCCCATCTCACGAGCGCTTACCGTGCTCACCTCCGCCGTCGCCGCGCTGATGCTCTTGGCTGGTACGGCGCACGCCACCAAGCGCTTCGACCGTGTCGCATCGAACAAGGTCGTCATCACGATCAACAAGAGCACGCAGCGCATGACTGTCCGTGTCGGCGGCGTGCAGCGCTATACATTCCGCGTATCCACCGGCAAGCGTGGCCACGCCACGCCGCGCGGCACCTTCCGCCCGACGCGTCTTGCCAAGATGCATTATTCGCGCAAGTACAACATGGCCAAGATGCCCAACTCGGTGTTCTTCACCAATCGCGGCCACGCCATTCACGGCACGAACGCGGTGCGGCGCCTTGGCCGGCCCGCCTCGCATGGTTGCGTCCGCCTGGCGCCCGGAAATGCGGCCGCGCTTTTCGCGCTGGTGAAGCGCTACGGCGCGCGCAACGTTACGATCCGCGTCATCTAAGCGAGTGAAATGATCGACAGGGCGGCCGGGCCCCGCGAAAGCGGGCCCGGCCGTTTCCTATTTTAGCCCTATCTCGGCTCTATTTCGGTATGCCGCGCAACTCCTCCAGCTCTTCGGGCCGGCGCGGCCAGTCCTTCTTCAAAAGCCGTGAAAGCGCGCGGTCGGCCAGCAGCCGGCCGCCGGTCTGGCATTGCGGGCAATAGTTGGTTTCGTTGGTGGCATAGCGGATGCGCTGGATCTTCGCGCCGCAAACCGGACACGGCTCGCCATATTTGCCGTGTGCCGCCATCTCCCGGCGAAACGCTGTCACCTTCTCCGGGAAACCCTCGCCGACATCCGTCCGCAGCCGCTCGCACCAATCGCGCAAAGTCGATCGGCTCGCCGCAAAAAGCCGGGCAATTTCCGCCGCCTCGAGCTTCTGCGTCATCGCCACCGGCGACAGCCTGGCATGCAGCAAAATCTCGTCCGAATAGGCATTGCCGATGCCGCTGAAAAGCCGGGGATCGGTGAGCGCGCGTTTGAGCGTGTGGTTCGATCGGGTGAGCCGCGCGGCGAACGCGTCGAGCGGCGCCTCGAAAAGCTCCAGCCCGCCTGGATCGTGCGCCGCCAGTCCCGCTTCGTCGGCGACCACATGCAAGGAAGCACGCTTTTTGGAGCCTGCTTCGGTCAGGATCAATGTGCCGTCGGGGAAGTCGAAAGCCGCAAGATCGCGCTTGCCGCCCGGTATCGCTGCCCCCGCCGCTTTCCAGTGCAGGCGGCCCGCGATCATCAAATGCAGCACCAGCCAGAGATCATCCTCAAAACCAAACGCAATGCGTTTGCCGATCCGGCGGAGGCTTAGGACGCGCTTGCCGGTCAGGGCGACAAGCGGCGGCTCGACCGTGCGCAGAAGAAACGGGCTCGCGAGCCGCACACCGTCAAGCGGCGCGCCGGCGATGCGCCGGTCGAGTGCCTCGATATAGACCGTGATGTCCGGCAGCTCGGGCATGGCAGGGCGAAGCTTTGCACGGGGCGGCGCCGCGTTCAAACCGCCGGTGCTTGCAACGACCCATGTTTTCGCTAGGGTCCGGGCGAACGAGCCGTTGCATGGGGCAAACCGCCGGCCGGGAGGATCAGTGTCGCAAGGAGCCGCGCCAGCACCTGAAGTCGTCGTTCTGCAGCAGCAGGCAGGTGCGCTGCTGCAGGCCGGACGCCTCGACGATGCGCTCACCGTCGCCCGCCAGATCCTGGCCATCCAACCCCAACGCGCCGACGTCCACGCGTTCGCGGGTATGGTCGCCCTGCGCATGGGCGATCCCGAGACCGCCGCCGAGCATTACCGCGCGGCGGTAACGCACGAGCCACAGTTTTTCGAGGCGCATTACAATCTCGGCCGCGCGCTGCAACAGCGCGGCGAACTCGACGCGGCGGCCGACGCCTACCGGAGCGCGCTCGCGATCAAGCCCGATCTGGCGCCGGCCCACCACAACCTCGGCAACACGCTGATGGCGCTTGGCCGCCACGCCGAGGCTGCCGAGGCCTATGCGCGCACGCTGGAACACGCACCGGACGCAGCCGACAGTCAGCGCAATCTCGGTCTCGCGCTGCACAAGCTTGAACGCTACGACGAGGCCGAGGTGGCCTTCCGCGCCGTGCTGCTGGCGCGGCCCGACTGGAACGAGGCGCACAACAACCTCACCGATACGCTGCTGGCCAAAGGCGATGCGGCGGGCGCCGTGGAGGCCGCCGCCGCCTGGCTGGCAGCGCTCCCCGGCAACGTCGCGGCGATGTCGTATCACTGCGTTGCGCTCAACGAGCTCGGCGACAAGAAACGTCTGCGCTATTGGCTCGACTTCGAGGGCCTGGTCCGCACCCGGCGTTATACGGACATCCCCGGCTATGACAGCCTTGCCGACTTCAACGCGGCGCTGGTCGAACACGTCCGCAATCATCCGACCCTGAAAGTCCCGCCCAAGGACGATCCGACCTATCACCATCCGAGCTTGTGGATCACCGAGGAACTGCTCGCCGGCGACAAAGGCCCGATGGCGACGCTGGAGCAAATGATACTGGAGGCGATCGCCGACTACCGCGCCACCATCAAGGCGCCGCCGGACCATCCGTTTCTGGCGCAATGGCCGGAGCGCTGGCGCCTCACAGCCTGGGGCGTGGTGCTGGAAGGCGAAGGCAACCTGGCGCCGCATCTTCATCTGGAAGGCTATATGGGCGGCTGCTACTACCCCCAGCTTCCCGACGTGGTCGCCGACGAGGAGGCCAAGGGCGGCTGGTTCCAACTCGGCCGCCCGCCCGACGCGATGCCGCTAAAGGCCGCGCACGAAACCGCCGAGATCCGGCCTTATGAGGGGCTGATGGTGCTCTTCCCCGGCTACTACTATCACGCCACGGTGCCCTTCAAATCGCCCCAGCGCCGAATCTCGATCGCCTTCGACGTGGTGGCGGAGGAATAGGCGGCGGCTTCGCCGCTGAAACGCTGAAACACTGAAAGCGCGGGATTGCCGACGACTCATGTATCTCAAACGCCTTCGGCGTTTGAGCCCCCCATCTTTTCCCTCGCCCCTTGGGGGAGAGGGAGGGGCCCATCGTGGAGCGATGGGAGGGTGAGGGCGCGGCGGCGCTGGTCGCTGGAGCGCTAGCCACGCGGATTGGATTGTCATTTCGAGTGAGCGCCAGCGAAGGAGAAATCTGGCTGCATCCGCCAACCGTGCCCTGCCGTGCTAACAATGCAACGGGCGAAACGGCGGAACCGGCGATGGCCTTCGAGCAACCTGACCACGACGAGCGGCGCAGCCATGGCGGCGCGCGCATCGCCGCCTCGGCCACGGTGACCGGCGCCATCGAGATCGCCCCGGGCGCCTATCTCGGCCAGGGCACCGCGGTGCGTGCCGCGGGCGACGGCGCTGTCAGGATCGGCGCGGGATCGGCGCTGCTCGAGACGGGGGTCATCGTCGGCCGGGCGGAGATGCCGGCGCGCATCGGCCGGCGCACGGTCTTCGGCCATCTCGCCCGGTTGATCGGGGCGGAGGTTGGCGATCTCTGCGAGATCGGCAACGCCACCATCATAATGCCGGGCGCGCATCTGGGCTCCCGCGTCTTCACCGGCGAAGGCACGCTGATCCCCGAAGGCATGCGGGTGCCCGACAACGCCGTCGTGGTCGGCCGCCCCGGCCGGATTGTCCGCGCCGCCAACGACGCCGACATCGCCCGTCTTACAAAACTACGAGGGGGCGATCTCACGCTGCCCGGCGCTCCCACCGAAACCTACCGCGAACCCCTACCCGCCAGACAAGCCACGGAACCAATCATGGCGCAGATATATAGCTACCAGGACAAAACCCCGGAGATCGCGGCGAGCGCGACGCTCTTTGACAGCGCCGAAATCACCGGCGACGTGACGATCGGCGAGCGCAGCATCGTCGGCGCAGGCGTGCGTATCGTCGGCGATTCGCACGGGCCCGTGCGCATTGGCGCCGACGTCCAGATCCTGGAGAACGCCGTCCTCCACCTGCTGCCGGACAACACGCTGGAACTGGCCGATGGTGTGGTGATCGGCCCGGGCGCGATGATCCACGGCTGCCGCATCGGCGCCGGCACCGTGGTCGAACCGGCCGCTATCGTTTGCGATAATGCGGTGATCGGCGCGCACTGCCTGGTCAAGGCCGGCGCGCTGGTGCGCCAGGGCGCATGCTTTGGCGACAACCTCGTCCTCGAAGGCTTTCCCGCCAAGGAGGCCGGGCGCAATGAGCCGGCCGATGCCCTGCCTGCCTGGGCGATCCGGCCCGGCGACCTCGGCACGCTGGTTCCAGCCTGATGTGCCGCATCGCTTGCCCGTCTTTACGCTGTGTCCGCGGCGTGCCAGATTTGCACCCAGCCCGTATCGAACCCGCGATGGCAATTGGTGACCGGCAAGCCGCGACACACTGGGAGCAGCACTGATGAACCGACCTCTGACCCAGCGATCCACGCTTGATCTCGCCGCGCTCGTCCGGCCGGACCGGGTGCATCGCAGCGTCTATACCGACCCGGACATCTTCGAGCTTGAACTCGGCCGCCTGTTCGGCACCGCCTGGCTTTTCGTCGGGCACGAAAGCCAGGTCCCCAATCCCGGTGATTTTTATACGACCCGGCTCGGCCGTCAGCCCATCCTCATGGTCCGCCATCACGACGGCAAGGTGCGGGTGCTGCACAATCGCTGCGCCCATCGCGGCGCGGTTGTCTGCCCGGCCGAGGCGGGGAATGCCAGACACTTCCAGTGCGGCTACCACGGCTGGACTTACGGTACCGACGGCGCGCTGACCGGCGTGCCGCGCCAGGAAGGCTATGACGAGCGCTTCGCCGCCGAGCGCGATGACCTCGGCCTCAGGCCCGTGGCGCGCCAGGGCGATTATCGCGGCTTCATCTTCGCCAGCCTGAGCGAAGACGGCCCAGATCTGGAAGCCTGGCTGGGCGATATCGCAACATCGTTCGACGACATGGTCGACCGCGCGCCCGGCGGCGAGATCGAGGTCGCGGGCGGCGTCTTCAAGCACACTTACGATGGCAACTGGAAGCTCTACATCGAGAACGTCAACGACCTGATGCACCCGGCCTTCGTGCATGCCTCGTCGATCGAGACCGCCTCCAAACAGCGCATGGACGCGCCGACCGACGGCGCCGGCGAGATCGCCATCCGCCAGATGATACAGAACGGCGTGCTTGCCAAAATCTGGGACAATGTCGGCGTCTGGGCCTATGACGGCGGCCATTCCTATATGGGCGACTATCACGACGACGAGCGGCTGCTCGCGGCCTCCGATGACCCGGTCTTCGTCGAATACCGCAAAGCGCTCGAAGCCGCGCAGGGCGCCAAGCGCACGCGCGAAATTTTGAGCGTCAGCCGCTTCAATACCGTCGTCTACCCCAACCTCACCTTCATGTCGTCCTTCCGCCAGCTCCGCGTGATCCTGCCGGTCGCGCCGGACAAGACCGAGGTGCACATTTACTCCTTCCGCCTCAAGGGCGCGCCCGAGGCGATGTTCCACGATACCGTCCGCTTCGCCAATGCGATCAACTCGCCGGCCTCGCAGATCCTGACCGACGATCTGGAGATCTACCGCCGCATCCGCGACGGCCTGCTGAGCGAGGGGTCCGAATGGCTGCATATCGGCCGCGGCGAAGGCCATGACGTGGCCGATGAGGACGGCGCTCATCATGGCAACCACGGCACCAGCGAAATACATATCCGCAATCAGTTCAAAGCCTGGCTCGATTACATGAGCCCGCCCGGCGCCATCGGCGGCGCTGCGAGCGGCGGCGGCGACGCAGGCGCCTGAATGCCACCCGAGATAAAAGCCAGGGAACGCAAGTCCTCGGCCACGCTGTCGCCCGAGGCGCTGGCGGCGGTCACCGCGATCGTGCTCGAGGAAGCACGCCTGCTCGACGATGCGCGCTACGAGGACTGGCTCGCGCTCTTTTCGGACGACGCCTATTACTGGGCGCCGCACCGGCCCGAACAGACCGACCCGCTCGGTGAGATCTCGATTTTCTACGACGACCGCATGCTGATGGAGGCCCGGGTGCGCCGCCTGATGGACGGCAAGGCGCACGCCATGTCGCCGCCCATCGCCACCGTTCGCGTGGTCAGCGGCACGACCTTCGAAGGCACCGACAACGGCGGCAAAGACGTCGTCGTCCGGTCCAAGTTCGTGATGCTCGAACACCGCCTCGGCGAGCAGCGCGTCCATGGCGGCACCGCGCGGCACTGCCTGCGGCGGGCGGGAAGCGGCTGGCGCATCGTCTGGAAACGCGTCGATCTGGTCAACGCCGAAGGCGTGCTGGAGACGATCTCGGTCCCGTTCTGATCGGCGGCCAGCAGCACTCGCATCGGGCCAAATGGGCAAAAAGAAACCCCGGCGCGCGGGCCGGGGTTTCCAACAACGGTTTCGCGTTCAGCTGCTACTTGATGAATTGGTTCGTGTAGAGATCGCCGATCGGCACCTTCTTGCGAACGATACCCTGGGCCACGTAGAAGTCCCGCAGCTTGGTCAGGCGCTGGACGTTGATCTCGCCGAGCTTGCCCTTGCTGGGATAGACGAGCTGGTTGTAGTAGCTGAACACCCCCGTGATGTAGCCTTCTTTGCCCTTCCATAGCGGCACGAATTTTGCGAAGTCGGCCGCCGCCGCCTTGGGATTGTCCATGATGTCCTTCATGCCCTTCAGCGAGGCGCGGATGAAGGCGGCGACCATCTTGGGGTTCTTCTTGATGATGGCGTCCGAGGCGAGAATGGCCTGGGCCATGTGGGGGAAGTAGTCCTCCGACTTGATGATGTTGACCTTCACCTTGGCGCGGTGGAAAGGCGGGATCCAGTCCGGCACGCAGGCGCAGGCCACGGCCTTGCCCTGGATTACCATGGTCGACACATTGCGCGGGCCGACCGCGATCGCCTTCACATCCTTGAGCGTAAGCCCCTGGCTGGCGAGCATGCCCCGCAGCGCAAAAAACGTCGTGTCCTGGTAGGACATGACTGAGATCGTCTTGCCCTTCAGATCCTTGGGCGACTTGATGCCGCTATCGGCGCGCACGACGAGTTGCATGAAGCCGCGGCCGCCGAAGGACGCGACCGCGCGTACCGGCACACCCTGGGCGCGCACGATGATCGGCCCATCGGCAAGACCGCCGCCGAGATGCGCATTGCCCGCGCCGACCTGCTTGGCGACGTCGACGCCGCCCTTGGCACGCTGGAAGACGACATCCAGACCCTCGGCCTTGTAATATCCCTTGCCCTTGGCGATTTGGATCGGCCCGAAGGCCGGCAGGATCGGCGGTGCGGGGAACAAATAGGTCACCTTCTCCGCCGCATGTGCCGAAACCGCGCCAAGGGTTATGGCGAGCGCCGCGCCTGCAACCCCCGTGAGCGCCCGGCGCGCCACTGTCGTCGTCCGTCGATTGAGCATGCTGAGACTCTCCCTTTCCGTCTTGCTTATCTGTCATCGTCGGCGCGTCGGCCGACGGCGTTGATCTGATTGGCGGCACGACCCACACGCCCGCATCGACCCACTATATCGACCCACTATATCGACCCTACCGCATCAGCGACGAAGCGCGAAGCCGGGCGTAAGGCCGAATGTTTGATATACGAAATATCAGTTCCCATGCAAGACAACGTAGCAGGCTCGCACGCCCCAATCAACGCCCATGGCGGTGCATGCATGGCCGGTCTGCGGCCCGTTGCTGCCCTGTTTACCCGGCGGCGCGCGACCTGTAATCCTAGCCCCGATCCTTATGGGGATCCTTATGGGGACACGTACCTGAACCGAGGCAAGCAACGGGGAGAGCGATGGCGGATGATTGGCACAAGGTCGCGAGCGTGAGCGAGATCGACGAGGACGAACCCAAGGCCGCGGAGATCGGCGACAAAATGATCGCGATTTTCAAGCTCGGCGACGACTTTCTCGCGACCGAGAATGTCTGTCCCCACGCCTTCGCCCTGCTCACCGACGGCTTCGTGGAGGACGGCCAGGTCGAATGCCCGCTCCATGCCGCCAAGTTCGACATCAAGACCGGCAAGTGCCTGGCACCGCCGGCCGAGGACGACATTGCCGTCTATGAGGTCAAACGCGAGGGCGACGATATCTTCGTCAGACTTAACTGACGGGCCGGGAAGGCGCCGGCGCACCGACAGCGCCCTTTGGCGCTTGGATGTTGGCGCTTGGGGCTTGATTCGCACCCGCCATGCTGTTATCGTGTTTCGTATAAGAACATATGTTTTGTATATGAAACTATCATGCCGGGATCGGCGGCCTGAGATGCCACGCCGGCAAGCCTCGGGAGGGTTGCGATGGTGCCCGACTTCAATCCCCATCTTCGGCCACCCGCCGCGACGGACGGCCAGACGGATGCGGCCCCTGCTGAACCTTATGGCAGCGGAACTGGCAGTGGCGCCAACAAGGGCGATGCCAGTTCGATCGAACGCTACGATCCGCCGCAGCTGATCCGCTGGCAGACCCGGCCGGCGCCGCCAAACGACTATGAGAACGCGCTCGGCGATGCGCTCGAAGCCCTCTTCACCCGGGAAATCTACGCGCTCGACACCATCATCGACGGGCTCAACGAAAGCGGCCCGGCCGACCCCGACGGCAAGCCCTGGACCGAGAGCTCGTTCACGGCGGCGATGAAGCGGCTCGGCGACGGCGAGCCGGTCGGCCGCGGGACCTGATCGGAACAGGAAGGCACCCATGGCAACGCCCCGGCTGGAATTCCGCGCCGTGACCAAGCGCTTCGGCAACCGCAACGCCGCCAACGGCCAGGATCCGGTGATCACCGCGGTCGAGGACGTCTCGCTGGCGCTGGCGGACGGCGAGGTCGTCTCGCTGATCGGGCCCAGCGGCTGCGGCAAGAGCACGCTGCTCAATCTGGGCTCCGGGCTCGACAGGCCCAACGCGGGTACGGTGCTCGTCGACGGCGAGCCGGTCGACGGCCCGAACTCGCATGTCGCCTTCATGCTGCAAAAGGATCTGCTGCTGCCCTGGCGAACCATCCGCGACAACGTCGAGCTGGGCCAGGAAATCCAGGGTATCGCAAAGGAAAACCGCCGCGCCGTGGCGCTGGGCCTGATCGACAAATACCATCTGAGCGAATTCGCCAACGCCTATCCCCACCAGCTTTCCGGCGGCATGCGCCAGCGCGCGGCGCTCGCGCGCACCATGGCGATGGACCCCGACGTGCTGCTGCTCGACGAGCCGTTCTCCGCGCTTGATGCGCAGACCAAGATGGTCCTGCAGACTGACCTCGCGCGCACGCTGAAGGACGAGGGCAAGACCGCCTTCCTGATCACCCACGATCTCGTCGAAGCGGTGGCGCTTTCCGACCGTGTTCTGGTGATGTCGGCCCGCCCCGGCCGCATCATCGAGGAGATTGTCGTCGAAATGCCCGAGCGCGAAAAGCCGATCGCGCGTCGTAGCCATGCTAAGATGTCCGACTATATCGCCCGGCTGATGAGCCTGTTGCACATCGGCGACGATCTGGAGGCCGCGTGATGGCGGTCCAGGAGAGCGGCACACTCGCGCCCGCGGTCCCCCGCCCCGGCGCCGAGCGGAGTTGTGCCGCAGCGACCTGCTGCGCGGCGGCGACGGTCGAGCCCGGGCCAGCCCCGGTCGGCGCCGCGACCACGGACACAGGGACGTTCAGCGCCATGGGACGCATGCGTCGCCGCTTCAATCGCAAGGAAACCTGGCTCAGCGTCGCCGTTCTGGTGCTCTTCATTGCCGGCTGGGAATGGGGCCCGGTGCTGCTCGGCATCGCGCCCTACAACATTCCGCGCCTCTCGCTGGTGATCTCCGAGGGCGTGCACCTTTATCAGAACAGCGAGCTGCTGCTGCACACCGGCATTACCTGCTTTGAGGTGCTGGTCGGTTTCGTGCTCGGCTGCCTGCTGGGCGCGGCGATCGGCTATCTGCTGGGCATGTCGCCGACCACCGAAATCGTCATCTCGCCCTACATTCTGGCGTTGCAGATCGCGCCCAAGGTGGCCTTCGCGCCGCTCTTCATCCTGTGGTTCGGCTACAACATCACGCCGAAGATCCTGGTCGCGGTCTTGATCGTGTTCTTCCCGATCCTGATCAATGTGCTGACCTCGGTGCGCACGGTCGACCCGGCGCTGATCAACCTCGCGCGGTCGTTCAAGGCGAGCCGCTGGCAGATCTTCTGGAAGATCGAGTTCCCGGCCTCGATGCCCTCGCTGTTCTCGGGCTTGCGCATCGGCTCCACCCTTGCCGTCATCGGCGTCACCGTGGGCGAGTTCGTCGGCGGCAATACCGGGCTCGGCTATCTTCTGGTCCAGGGCGAGGGTCAGGGCAATACCGGCTCGGTTTTCGCCGCCATCATCCTTCTGACCCTCATCGGCATCATCGCCTATTCGCTCGTCATCCTCGCCGAACGCCGGGTGCTGCGCTACATGCCCAAGCGCGATTTCGGCGATGTGGCGATGCGGGTCTGATCCGCGAAATGATCCCCGAATTGACGTCCGAATTGACCTCCGAATTGATTAGGCAACGAGGTTCGTTATGAGCGCAGCCACAGTCGACAAAAGCACGATCGAAGCGCTGGTCAATCAAGGCTTGCGCAATCGCTGGTATCCGGTGGCGCCGAGCTGGCAAGTGGGCACGCGCCCCATCGGCGTGACGCGCCTGGGCCAAAATATCGTGATCTGGCGCGACACCGATGGCAGCCCCCACGCGCTGGAAGACCGCTGCCCGCATCGCGGCGCGCGGCTCTCGCTCGGCTGGAACCTCGGCGACCGGCTGGCCTGCTGGTATCACGGCATCGAAGTCGGCGGCGATGGCGAGGTCAAGACCGTGCCGGCGGTCGAGGGTTGCCCGCTGGAAGGCACCAAACCGATCGTGAGCTATCCGGTGCGGGAAATCGGGGGCGCGGTCTTCGCCTACTTTGGCGATGCGGCGCATCCCGAGCCGGTGGAACTGATACTGCCCGAGGAACTCGCCAACACCGACGAATACGCCACGATGCTGTGCACGGCGATCTGGCGCTGCAACTACCGCTACGCCGTCGACAACGTCATGGATCCGATGCACGGCGCCTACTTGCACGCGCAGTCGCATTCGATGGCCGAGGGCGACAAGCAGGCGAGCATGAAGGTTTCCAAGACCGCCACCGGTTTGGTCTTCGAAAAAGAATCCCAGCTCGACATCAATTTCGATTGGGTGGAGTTCAGCGACACGGGCGCGCTGTTTCTGCGCCTTGCCATCCCCTACCGCAAATCGGCCGGCCCGGGTGGGCTGTTCGGCATCGTCGGCTGCGTGACCCCGATCGATGAGACGATCTGCCAAGTCTACTTCTGGCGCAACCGGAAGGTGTCCGGCTGGCAGCGCGACCTCTGGCGTTTCATGTACCGCAACCGGCTGGAGGGCCTGCACTGGGACGTGCTGGAGCAGGACCGGGTCGTTCTGGAAAACATGACGCCAAACGCGCGGGACAGGGAATTTCTCTATCAACACGACACCGGCATGGCGCGGCTCCGCCGCATCCTGGAGACCAAAGCCAAGTCCCAGCTCGAGGCGCTCGCCGCGCTGGAGCGCGAAGCCGCCGCGGCCGAGTGACCGATCAAGACCCAAAGCAGCGCGATGAAATTCGATCAAATCAGGGAGACCGCGATCATGAGCGCACAAACGGCCCTCAAGGATGACCAAACGGCCGCCGGCAAGCCGGCCGAGATGAGCCTCGGCGAATGGGTGGAAAGCCGGACCGCGCGCTATGAGACGCGCCGCTATGACTGGGACGCGCTCAAGTTCCAGGCCGATTTCGACCCGAAGTACCGGCGCGCGCAAATGCGCTACATGGGCACCGGCGGCACCGGCATAGGCACGGACGGCAATACCGTACCGGCCGAGCATTTCACCTTCTCCACGATGGTGCTGCCCGCCGGCTGCGAAGGCCCGATCCATGTACACGACGATGTCGAAGAGGTTTTCTTCATGCTGCGCGGACGGATCAGTCTGTTCGTCGAGCAGGACGGCGAGCGCTTCGAGACGGTCCTGAAGGAACGCGACCTGATCTCGGTTCCGCCCGGCCTTTATCGCGGTCTCGTGAATGACGGCCAGGAAGAGGCGTTGATGTGCGTGATGCTCGGCAATCCGACGCCGCAGACGCCGACCTATCCGCCCGACCATCCGCTGACCCAGATCAAGCGGCCAAAGAAATAAGGAAAATAGGAGACGGGCCACATTGGGCCAGCTCGACGGCAAGGTGATCGTGGTGACCGGCGCAGGACGCGGGCTCGGCCGCGCCTTCGCGGAAGCTAGCGCCGCGGCGGGGGCGCAGATGGTCGTGATCGCCGAGATCAACGAGGACTGGGGCCGCGACACAGCCGAGGCGCTGGGCCATGCCGGCTGCGAAGCCCTGTTCGTGCCCCTCGATCTGGGCGATCCCGCCAGCGTCTCGGCGATGGCGGACACCATCGCGGCGCGCTGCGGGCGCATCGACGGGCTGGTCAACAATGGCGCCATCGCCACCGGCATCGGCGGCAAGACGTTCGAGGAGATCGACGTTGAGACCTGGGACCGGGTGATGCAGGTGAACGTGCGCGGCACCTGGCTGGCGGTGAAGGCCTGCGCGCCTTTATTGCGCATAGGCGCGCGTGGCGCGCGTGGCGCGCGTGGCGCGCGTGGCGCGCAAGGCGCGCAAGGCACACAGGGCGTGAGCGGCGCGCGCATCGTCAACATCGCCTCCGACACCGCGCTCTGGGGCGCGCCCAGGCTGCTGCACTATGTCTCCAGCAAGGGGGCGGTGATCGCCATGACCCGCGCGCTCGCCCGCGAGCTTGGGCCCGACAATATCGCCGTCAACGCCGTCGCCCCCGGTCTCACCCGCGTCGAGGCGACCGAAACCGTGCCGCAGGACCGCCACGACCACTATGTCGAAGGCCGCGCCATGCCCCGCGCCCAAGATCCCGATGACGTGGTCGGCTCGGTCGTCTACCTGCTGTCGGACGCCGCCGCCTTCGTCACCGGCCAGTTGCTGCCGGTCAATGGCGGCTTCGTCTTCAACTGAGGAAACCGGATTATGACGGAACACGACCTGAAGCAGATCGACGCCGGCAAGCTCACCATTGGCTATCGTGAGTCCGGTAGCGGCGAAGCTGTCATCTTCCTGCACGGCATCGGCTCGGGCTCGGCCGGCTGGGCCAGCCAGCTCGACCATTTCGGCGCGCATTGGCGGGCGATCGCTTGGGATGCGCCCGGCTATGGCGGCTCAGGCGATTTTGCCGAGGAGACCCCCGGCACCGCCGCCTATGCCGATGCGCTGGCGGCGTTCCTCGACGCAATTGGCATCGAAAGCGCGCATCTGGTCGGCAACTCGCTGGGCTCGCTCTTTGCGGGTGCGTTTGCGGGGCGTCATCGCGGCCGGGTGCGCTCGCTTATGCTGTCCGACCCCGCCATCGGCCACGGCGAGGCCGACCCGGAGACACGCGAGAAGTCGCTGAAGATGCGCCTCGACGGCGTCTACAATGACGGTCCGGCGAAGATGGCCGAAGCCCGCGCGATCAATTTGGTCGGCCCCGGCACCGGCGAGGACGTGCTCGAGGCGGTGCGCGGGGTGATGCGACAGGTCCGGCCCGACGGATACGCCCAGGCCGCGCGCACGCTTTCACAAGGGAACCTGCTCAAAGACCTCGAAGGCTGCGATGCCCCGGCGCTGGTCGCCACCGGCTCGGAGGATATCGTCACCCCACCCGAAGGCGGGCGCCGGGTCGCCGATGCGCTGGTGAATGGCCGTTTCGTGCTGCTCGATGGGCTGGGGCATCTGCCCTATGTCGAGGCGCCGGAGCGCTTCAACGCGCTGCTTGGCGACTTCCTGGCCGACCAGGAGCGCGCAGCCGCATGAATGATCTTACCAACGCTGCTAATACCAGTACGCCCGGCGGGCCCGATGAGCGCTACATGGTGCCGGGCCTGACGCGCGGGCTTGCCATGCTCTCGGCGTTTACAGCCGAACGGCCGGCGCTGTCGCTGGCCGAGCTGGCGCGCGCGGTGGGGCTGACGCGGTCCTCGGCGTTTCGGATCGCCTATACGCTCGCCGAGCTCGGCTATCTGGTGCGCGACGAGACCACGAAGTCCTACCGGCTCGGGCCCCGCGTGCTTGGCCTCGGCTTTGCCTTCCTCGCCTCGATCGAGATTCTCGAAATCGCCCAGCCGCACCTGGTGGCCTTGCGCGACCGCACCCAATGCTCGGCGCACCTGGCGGTGCTGGACGGCAGCCAGATCGTCTATGTCGCCCGCCACGCCGACCAGAAGGCGCTGACCAGCCGCATCCAGGTCGGCTCGCGCCTGCCCGCTCACGCGACATCGATGGGCCGCGCCATCCTGTCGCAACTTTCGCCCGAGGACGTGCGGGCGCGCTTCAAGGACACACCGCTGGAGGCCTTCAGCAAGACGACCGCGACCACGCTCGACGATCTGATTGCCCAACTCGCCCGCGACCGCGCCCAGGGCCATGTGCTCGGCCGTTCGAACTTCGAGCGCGGGATCGCCAGCGTCGCGGCGCCGATCTTCGATGCCGAGGATGCCGTCATCGCCGCGATCAACATCACCACGCCGGAATCAACCCTGAGCGGCGATGATCTGGAAACCCGGATGCGCGATGCCGTGGTCGAGACCGCGGCCACGATCTCCGAATGGCTCGGCCATCGCGGCGCGCGGCGCTCGGCCTGATGCCCCGACAAGATGAAGCGATGAGCGCAAACATGAAGAGAGCGCAACAATGACCCAGGCAAGCATTACCCGGCTGCGCGGCCTTGCGCTTGGCGGGCCCAAGCTGACCGAGACCGAGGCCTTCTATACCGACTGCTGGGGGCTGGAAACCGTGCACCGGCACGACGGCGCGGTTTACCTGCGTGGCAGCGGACCCGAGCATCACATCCTGTCGCTGCACGACCGGCAAGCCCGCGGCATCGTGCGGATCGAGCTTGCACTGCCCGACGAGGCGCGGCTGACGGCGCTGCACGACCAACTCGTTACGGGCGGCACCAAGATCGTGCAGCCGATTGGGCCCAACGAAACACCCGGCGGCGGCACCGGCTTTGCGATTGTCGATCCGGACAACCGGCTTTTGCGTATCGCCGCCGGGGTCGACCGCTACGCCGAGGCCCCCGACCGGCCGGCCACCCCGCGCAAGATCACCCATGTCGTGCTCAACACGCCGCAACTTGAAACCTGCCTGGCGTTCTATGAAAGCGCGCTCGGCTTCCGGGTCAGCGACTGGTCGGAGGACCAGATGGTGTTCATCCGCTGCAACACCGATCACCATTCGATCGCCTTCAACCGCGCCGACCACGCCTCGCTCAATCACATCGCCTTCGAGATGCCGTCGATCGACGACCAGATGCGCGGCATCGGCCGGCTGAAATCGAACCAGGTCCCGGTCGCCTGGGGCGTCGGCCGCCACGGGCCAGGCAACAATGTCTTTGCCTATTTTCGCGATCCCAACGACTTCGTCATCGAATACACCTCCGAGATCGAGCAGATCGACGAGGCGACGCACGAGCCGCAAGTGTGGAAACGCGTGCCCCATCTGATGGACCGCTGGGGCACCGCCGGCCCGCCCTCACCGGAAATCCGCAAGTCGATGGCCGGCCAACCCGACCCGGGCTATCTGGGTTGAGGCATATGAACGGCACATTCCGCACCTTAGTTGGCCTCACCCTTCGACAAGCTCAGGATGAGGTTCATGTTTGGCATCACAAGAAGGCCCTCATGCTGAGCTTGTCGAAGCACGAGGGCCGGGCCGGCAAACATCGTTCAGTCAATTCAGAACAGACCAAACAGCCATGAACGAACAGCCCAAACCCGCCGCCATAGACGGCGTAACAGGCGCCGCCACCACGACGACCGTCGGCGCGCTGGTCACAGCCTTCCTTGAGGCCTGCGGGGTCGAGACCGCTTTCGGCGTCATCTCGATCCACAACATGCCGATCCTCGATGCGATCGCACAGCAGGGCCGTATCCGCTTCGTGCCGGCGCGCGGCGAGGCCGGCGCGCTCAACATGGCCGATGCCTGCGCCCGCGTGACCGGCCGGCTCGGCGTCGGCGTGACCTCGACCGGCGTTGCGGCCGGAAATGCCGCCGGCAGCCTCGTCGAAGCGCTGACCGCCGGCACCCCGCTCCTCCATCTGACCGGTCAGATCGAGACCGGATTTCTCGACCAGGGCCGCGGCTATATCCACGAGGCGCCCGACCAGCCGGGCATGCTGCGCGCAATCTCCAAGAAATTTTTCCGCGTGTCGCGGCCCGAAGAAGCGCTCGATGTCTTGCGCGAGGCGGTCAGGACCGCGTTCACCCCGCCTGCGGGCCCGGTCAGTGTCGAAATCCCGATCGACGTCCAGGCCGCGGCGATCGCACTGCCGGACACGATCGCCATGCCGAATGTGGCTGCCCAGGCGCCTGACACGGCCGCGCTCGACACGCTGGCCGATATGCTGCGCAACGCCAAGCGCCCGCTGTTCTGGCTCGGCGGCGGCGCGCGCGGCGCGGCCGCCGAGGCGCGCAAGCTCGCGGAGATGGGCATCGGCATTGTCACCAGCGTCAACGGACGCGGCGTCGTGGAGGAAGGCCATCCGATGAGCCTTGGCGCCTTCAACGCATCGGCGCCGGTGGCGGCGTTTTACCAAAGCGTCGATCTGATGGTCGCCGTGGGCTCGCGACTGCGCGGCAACGAGACGCTGAAGAACACGCTCGCCCTGCCCCAACCGATGGCCCGTATCGATGCCGATCCGGCCAAGGACGGCATGTCCTACGCCAACGAGCTCTTCGTCCAGGGCGATGCTGCCCTGGCGCTTCGAGGGCTGATCGCGCGTCTCGGCAGCGGTCCCGCGATCGACTCGAGTTTTGCCGGCGACCTCGCCGGTGCCAGGGCCGCGGCGGTCCAGGATCTGCGCGACGGCTTCGGGCCCTATGCGCGGATCATCGACGATCTGCGCGCCGCCATGCCCGAGGACGCACCCTGGGTCCGCGACATCACGGTTTCGAACAGCACCTGGGGCAACCGCTATGTCGATCTGAGCGCGCCGCGCCAGGGCGTGCACCCGCTCGGCGGCGGGATCGGCCAAGGCCTCGCCATGGCGATCGGCGCTGCACTCGGCGCGCCCGAACACAAGACCGTGGCGCTGGTCGGCGATGGCGGGCTCGCGCTCGGCCTGGGCGAGCTGGCGACCGCGGTTCAGGAGAAAGCCGATGTCGCGCTGGTGCTGATGAACGACAAGGGTTACGGCGTGATCCGCAACATCCAGGACGCCCATTATGGCGGCCGGCGCGCCTATGCCGATCTGGTGACGCCAGACTTCGGCGCCCTTGCCGGCTCGATCGGAATGGCCCATGAGCGGGTGAGCGCGCCCGGCGATTTTGCGGCCGCCTTCGCCCGCGCGCTCGCGGTCGACGGACCGGCCATCGTCGAGATCGACATGGATGCGGTCGGCCCGTATGCGAAACGCTTCGCCGGCCCGCCCGTCGCCGAGCCTTCTATCGCCGACCTCCCTGTCTCCGACCCGCCTGTTTCCTACAAGGCGTGACCCAGCCATGACCGCGGCGATAAACATCGCCCTGATCGGCCACGGCGCGATCGGCCGCTACGTTCGCACGCGCCTTGCGAAAGCGGACCATGCGCGCGTTTCAGCCGTCGTCATGCGGCCGGACCGCGTGGCAGCGGTCCAAGACGATATCGGCGACAGCGCCTTGGTCGTGGGTTCGATCGATGATCTCCCGGCACCGCTTCCCGCACTTGTCGTCGAGGCCGCCGGGCATGCGGGCCTCGCCGAGCACGGGGCCGCGGCACTGGCGCGCGGCCTCGACCTTCTTGTCGTGTCGGTCGGCGCACTCGCCGACCACGCCCTCTATGAGCGTCTCGGCGCGGCGGCCAGGTCGGGCGGCGCCAAGCTCTTGATCGCCCCCGGCGCCATCGGCGGGATCGACGCGCTTGCCGCCGCGCGCGAGGGCGGCCTCGCCCAAGTGCGCTACACGTCGCGCAAACCCCCTGGCGCCTGGAAGGGCTCGCCGGCCGAAAAGGTCGGCGATCTCGATGCGTTGACCGAAGCCACGGAGCTTTACGCCGGTCCCGCCGACGAGGCAGCGCGGCTCTATCCCAAAAACGCCAATGTCGCCGCCACCATCGCGCTGGCGGGCATGGGGTTTGCAGATACCGCGGTGCGGCTGGTCGCCGACCCTGAGGCCGACGGCAACATTCACCTGATCGAGGCCGAAGGTGCCTTCGGCGCCATGACGGTGGAGATGCGCGGCAAGCCGCTGCCGGACAACCCGAAGACCTCTTCGCTTACGGCGTTCAGCGTGCTGCGCGCGATCCGCAACCGCGCCAACGCGATCGAAATCTGAACCAATCAAATCGGCCCAAACGAAACGGGCGGGACCTTGCGGCCCCGCCCGTGTTCATTGCGAATGGCTCGCTCGCGCTATTTCACCGTCGCCAGATAGGCGATGATGTTCTCGCGCAGCGACTTCTTCTTGAACTTGTTCTTCATCTTGTTGGAGACCTTCTTGCTCCCGAGATATTTCTTCAGGAACTTCGTCGGGCCTTCCAGATACTCCATCAGCATGGCCTCGTTCCAGACGAGGCCCTTCTCGCCGGCGGCCTTGAGGCTATTGGAATATTTGTACTTCGCCGCCGAGGCCGCCTTGCGGCCGACGATGGCGTGCAGCGACGGGCCGATCTTGTTCTTGCCCGCCTCGACCGCATGACAAGCCTTGCAGCGGCTGAACTGCTTCTTACCCCGCGCAGCGTCGCCGGCCGAATAAGCCGAGCCCGCGGCCACAGTCATGGCCAGCGAGGCAAACAGCACGATCAAAAACCTCATCCGATGGCTCCTTTTGCTCAACCATGGTCGCGGACCAAATTTCGTCGCGGACCATAAACACGTTGTCCCATAGTCCTTATGCGGTGCTTCATCGGGCCGGGCACCAACCCGTCTCGATCGGTGGGAGATGGCGTAGAACCGCACAATCCCGACCGTCGCGCAAGAAATGCGCCGAAGGGTCTCTCCCGCCAGCGTCACGTTCAGCAAAATAGATACGCCGTGAGACCTTGCCAACATCCATTACAGGGCGGTGCCTGCGACAAAATGGACCAAGATTGATTGAGCGCGTATGCACGAACACCTCAAACGGCGCTCGAATGCCGCGCAGCGGCGCGGCCGAGATACGCGTCGAAGGCTGCCGCGACCACCCGCACGAGCGGCCGACCGGCCTCAACCACGCTGACATGCTCGCCCGCAACCTCGACCAACCCGTCTGAGACCATCGTGTGGAGCGAAGCCTTGTCGGCGGCAAAACAATCGGGCGACATTCCATACGACCTGGCGAGCCCGCCCAAATCGACCTCGAAATCGCACATCAGCCGCTCGATCACGGCACGGCGAAGACGGTCCTCGGCATCCAGCGCGACGCCCTTGACGGTGGCCAGCCGGCCGGCGGCGACCGTCTTCATGTATTCGCGCACATCAGGATCGTTCTGGGCGTAACCATGCCCCAGATCACCGATCGACGAGGCGCCGAAGCCGATCAGCAAGCGGGCCTGGTCGTCGGTATAGCCCTGGAAGTTCCGGCGCAGGCGGCCCTTTTCTTCCATGCGGGCCAGTGCATCGTCGTCGCGGGCGAAATGATCGAGCCCGATCGGCCGGTAACCGGCGGCCGCGAGCACCCCGGCGGCGGCCTCGGCCTGGCGCCAGCGCGCCCAGGCGCCGCCCAGCGCGGTTTCGTCGATCAGCGTCTGGTTCGGCTTCATCCAGGGAACGTGGGCATAGCCGAAGACGGCAATACGGTCGGGCGCCATCTCGGCGATTGCCTGCGCGGTCGCGGCCACACCGTCGGCTGTCTGGTGCGGCAGCCCGTACATCAGATCGATATTGATACTTGCGATCCCGAAGGCCCGGCACCAATCGATAACCTGTTCGGTGAGCGCGCGCGGCTGGATGCGATTGACCGCTTGCTGGACCGCCGGGTCGAGGTCCTGCACGCCGAGGCTGACCCGGGTGACGCCGGCCTCGGCAAGCCCGCGCAGGTCCGGCCGGCTCATGCCGCGCGGATCGATCTCCACGCTTATTTCGGCCTCGGGCAGGATGTGGAAGCGTTCACGAAATTCGTCCACCAAATGGGCGAAGTCCGCCGGGGTGAGGATGGTCGGTGTGCCGCCGCCGAAATGAAGATGCGCGACGGGCGCGGGATGGCCGATCGCCTTCGCTACCAGCGCCACTTCGGCGGCCAGCGCCCCGGCATAGGCCTCGACCGCCGAGTATCGGTTCACCGCCCGCGTATGGCATCCGCAAAACCAGCAGAGCGCGCGGCAAAACGGGACATGAACGTAGAGTGACAACGGCTCGTCCCCGCCCGCCCCGGAAAGCCATTTGCGATAGATCTCCGGGCCGACCGCCGCGGAGAAATGCGGCGCGGTCGGGTAGCTCGTGTAGCGCGGCACCGGCCCGCCATAACGATCGAGCAGTTCGGGCGTCATTGCCCGATCAGATCAAGACGCGCGTGGCTGCGCCTTGACCTCGGTCAAACAGGCCGCAGAAGCAAATTACCCAAGTGTAGGATGTTCAGGGACCGCAGCCCGGCAGCGTCAGCGCGTCTGGTCGAATGCGTCCTGAATTTGGCGCAACATCTCGAGCATCGCTTTCTGGCCGTCGTCACCCAGTGCGCCCGATATCCGATCCTCCATCGAGGTCACCTTGTCGTGAAGGTCCTGAACCTTGCGCTCGCCTGCCCGGGTCAGGCGCAAGGCATGCGCGCGTTTGTCGCCTTGCGAGGGAATACGCCGGACCCAGCCGTTCTTCTCGAACCGGTTGAGGATCGGCACCAACGAAGACCGGTCCAGGCCCACCGCCTTTGCGATCGCCGATTGGGTGCGATCGGGATTCTGCCCAATCAGATATAGGATCGGAAAATGCCCGGGAACGAATTCGGGCGCGATCAGACGATGCAGGACCAACGCTGCGACATTGCGGGCACGGTGGAGCTGAAAGCCGACGAAGGCATCGAGATCGCCGAAATCGATCGCGCGCGTGCGGTCCGCGCCGTTGACGCGGCGCGCGGGGGCGAATTGCTCGATCCGGTCGGTCATGGCGCGCATCATAGCGGGGATTTGTTTGGCGTCCAACAAAACGGGCTTCGGCCGGTTTCTCGCAATCCCCGGCTTTTCGCCAAATAAGCGCGATCGAGTCGGCAGCGCGCCTTACCGCACGCCTTTGAAATCGGGTTTGCGTTTGGAAACGAAGGCATCGATGCCCTCCAGCCCGTCATGCCCTACCGCATTGGCCGCAATGTGCCGGGTCTCGAGCTCGATCTGGGTCTCCAGCGAGTTCTGGAACGTATCCGCGAGCAGCGTTTTGACCGAGGCGAAGGCCTGGGTCGGACCCTTGGCCAATTTCGCCACCAGGGCCTCGGCCTCTTCCATCAGCTTGTCGTCGGGCACGACCCTGGTGACGAGCCCCCATCCGGCGGCCTCGTCGGCGCTGAAGCGGCGGTTGGTGAGGAAAAGCTCCTGGGCCCGGCGCAGCCCCGCCACGCGCGGCAGGTAGTATGTCGACGATCCGTCCGGCGACAGCCCGGCGGCGGTGTAGCCCATGGTAAAGCTCGCCGAGGACGCGGCCAGCACGATGTCGCCGCAGAAGGCGATGCTGGCCCCGCCGCCGGCCGCGACGCCGTTGATCGCCACCACCACCGGCGGCGCCATGCGAGCGAAGCGCGACTGGGCGGCGTGCAGATAGCTCGTCCCCTCCTTCAGCACCTGGCCGACACGCGCGGCGTTGTCATGAAAGAACTTGAGGTCGCCGCCCGACGAGAAGAAGCTTCCGGTCGCCGTCAACAGCACGGCACGGATGCTGGGATCCTCGTCGATCTCGATCGCGTAGTCGAACAGCAGCTTCAAGCCCTCGACATCCACCGGGTTCGATTCGTCCGGCCGGTTGAGCGTGATGCGGGCGACCGCGTCGCGCACCTCGAACAGCACTTTTTTCTCCGCCATCGTGTTTCGCTCCCTGCTTGATCTGCGATGCCTGTCGGCCTGTGATACCCGCACGCTAATGGGCCCTCCCCGCGACTGCAAGCAGGGCAGGGTTCCCCGTCGTTGCGTTGCTTTGGGGGCTGATACGAGCCGTGTCAAAAATTGTTTGATATCCAACAATACGGTGATATATTCGCGTCAAGGCTGGCGCAGACCGGCCGCGGACCGACCACATAACCGGAAGGGATGGCATCGTGACGCTCAAGATCGGCATCGACGTCGGCGGCACCTTCACCGACTTCCTGGTCGTCGCGGACGGCGCGGAACCGCAGATCTTCAAAACGCTGTCGACGCCGAAAGACCCCTCGATCGGCCTGATCAACGGGCTGACCGATATGGCCGAGGCGGCGGGCAGCACGCTGGAGGCCTTCGTGCCGACCATCGAGACGATCGTCCACGGCACCACGGTGACGACCAACGCGACCTTGACGCGCACCGGCGCCAAGACGGGCCTCATCACCACCGAGGGCGTGCGCGATGCGCTGGAGATGCGCCGCGGCATCCGCGAGGAGCAATACAACAACCGCTATACCAACGTGCCGCCCCTGGTGCCGCGCTATCTGCGCGCCGGCGTGCGCGGCCGGCTCGACCGCAAGGGCCGCGAGCTCGAAGGCTTGGAACTCGATGATGTCCGCGCGGCGATCGCGACGTTCAAGGCGGAGGGCGTCGAGGCGGTGGCGATCTGCTTCATGAACGCCTTTGCCAATCCCGCGCATGAAAAGGCCGCGGGCGAACTGGTCGCAAAGGAAATGCCGGACGCCTATCTCACCGTCTCGGCTGAGCTCTTGCCCTCGATCCGCTTCTATAACCGCGTCTCGACAACGGTCCTGAACTCATACAACGGCCCCAAGCTGCGCTCTTATATCGACGCGCTGATGAAGCGCCTGGCCGATGTTGGCTTCACGGGCGTGCTTTTGATCATGCAGTCGAACGGCGGCGTGGTGCTGCCCGAGACGGCGCAGACCACGGCGGCGATGACGCTGCTGTCCGGTCCGGCCGCCGGCCCGGTCGCGGGACTCGGCTACGCCGAAGCCCATGGCCAGAAGAACTGCATCACGGTCGATATGGGCGGCACCAGCTTCGATGCCGCGATGGTGCTCGACGGCGTGCCGATCACGGCGAATGAAGGCGAGATCAACCGCTATCGCATCGCCCTGCCGATGCTCGATATCGTGACGATTGGCGCCGGCGGCGGCTCGATCGGCTGGATCGACGAGGGCGGGCTGTTGCGTATGGGCCCGCAAAGCGCGGGCGCCGATCCGGGGCCGGTCTGCTACGGCCAGGGCGGCGAGCTGCCCGCCTGCACCGACGCCGATCTGGTGCTGGGCTATCTCGATCCGGGGTATTTCGCCGGCGGCCGCCTGAAGCTCGACGTCGATGCCGCGCGCCGCGCCATCGAGGAAAAGATCGCCAAGCCGCTGGGCATGTCGGTCGAGGAAGCCGCGCTCGGCATGTACCGGGTCATCAACACCAACATGGCGCAGGGGGTGCGCGAGATCACCATCAAGCGCGGGTTCGATCCGCGCGAATTCCCCATGGTGGTCGCCGGCGGCGCCGGCCCCAACCACGCCTGCATGATCGGCGACGAGCTGGAAATACCCCTCCTCGTGGTGCCGCGCGAAAGCTCGATCTTCTGCGCCGCCGGCATGCTGATGTCGGATTTGAAGCACGACTTCGTGCGCAGCTATGTCCGCCGCATCGATGACGGCGACTGGAAGACGCTAAATACGCTGATCACCGAAATGCGCGCCGAGGGCGATGCCCTGCTCGACAGCGAAAGCATCGCCAAGGACCGCCGCGTCTACGTCCTCAAGCTCGACGCGCGCTACGCCAAGCAATACCACGAGGTCACCCACGAAGCCTCGCTCGCCGCCATCGAAAGCCAGGACGGCGAAGCGATCAAGGCGCTCTTCCACGCCGAGCACAACCGGCTTTACGGCTATTCGCTGGAGGAGCAGGGCACGCCCGTTGAGATCATCAATGTCCGCCTCCAGGCGATCGGCCGCACCGACAAGCCCGCTTACATAGAAGAGAGCTATGCCGGGGCCGATCCTTCGCCCGCGCTCAAGGGCGAGCGGAAGATCATCGTGCCCGAGACCGGCGAGGCGGCGACGGTCCTGGTCTATGACGGGCACGCGACCAAGTTCGGCTACCGGATCGCGGGACCGGCGATTATCGAACAGGAAAACACCTCGATCCTGGTCAGCCAGTCGTATGATTGCATCTGCGACCAGTTCGGCTCGTTTGCGGTCTACCAGAAGGGCCGCGAGGAACTGGTCAAACCGATCCTGGAGGCAGTGGCATGAGCAGCACCAAATCCGACATCGATCCGATCCTGCTGTCCGTCTTCGCGCGCGCCTTCAAGTCGATCACCGACGAGATGAGCATGTCGGTCGAGCAGACGGCGCGCTCGCCCATCCTCTGCGAGGCCAAGGACTTCGTGACCGGGCTCTACGACGGCGAAGGCCGGATGCTGGAGCAGACCGAAAACCTGCCGATCCTCGCCTTCTCGCTGGCGCCGGTGTGCAAATACATCATTAAGTATTTCGAGGGCGACTTTAAGCCCGGCGACGTCATCTTCCACAACGACGTCTTCTCGATGGGCAACCAGAACAACGACGTCGCCGTGTTCCGGCCGATCTTTTTCGAGGACAAGCTGGTCGCCTGGACCGCGGTGAAGGGCCACCAGGCCGATATCGGCGGCGCGGTCGCCGGCGGCTACAACCCCAACGCCGTGGAGGTCTGGCAGGAGGGCATCCGCATCCCGCCGGTCAAGGTCTTCGACGGCGGCACCTTCCGCAAGGATGTCTGGGATCTCATATTCGCCAACATCCGCTTCGAAATCGTCCAGGAGGACATGCGCTCGCAGATGGGCGCGACCAATGTCGGCGCGCGGCGCATGGTGGCGCTACTGGAAAAGCACAGCCTCGACGTCTTCGAGCGGCACAAGCTGGCGCTTTTCGATGCGACGCAGAAGATGATGGAGGCCGAGATCGGCTCGATCCCGAACGGAAACTATTCGGGCGAGGGCTACGTCTATTACGACGGCAAGAACAAGGGCTCGAAATACACTATCCGCGTCGACATCACGGTCGAGGACAAGGCGATCAAGTTCGACTACTCCAAGACCGATGGACGCACCAACGGCTTCGTCAACGGCACTTACACATCGAGCGCCAGCGCCACGGCGCTGACGCTGCTGCAGATGGTCAACCCCGACATCCCGCACAACGAAGGCATGCTGGCGCCGCTGGAGATCATCATTCCCGAGGGCACCATCCTCAATGCCGGCTATCCGGCGGCGACGACCTTCGGCAACCATCTGTGCCCGCCCAACGCCGATGCAATCCAGCGCGCGCTGGCGCCGGCGATCCCGAACCGCGTTACGGCGGGCTGGAACAATCTGCTCTCGTCGCTGACCACGGGCTTCGACGAGGAGAAGGATGACAGCTACGTCGACATCTTCTTCATGGGCATGAAGGGCGGCGGCGGCGCCATGAACGGCACCGACGGCTACGACCATATCGGTATGATCGACGCCTCGGGCGGCGTGCTCGACCAGGACTACGAGATGTTCGAGCAGCAGTCGCCGCACCGCCTGATCAAGCACGAATACCTCACCGATTCGGCCGGCGCCGGGCAGTGGCGCGGCGGCATCGGCATCGAGACGGTCTACGAGGTAGGCTCTGAGGATACCCAGCTCGTGACCTTCGGCGACGGCGATTTCGAGCCGGCCTTCGGGCTCTTCGGCGGCGGGCAAGGCACGCTCAACACGATCAGGCTCACCACCCCCGACGGCAACGAGGTCGTGCCGCTCAACAAGGACCTCATCACCGGGCTGCCCAAGGGCACGGTCTATTTCCAGCAGGCCGGCGGCGGCGGCGGTTACGGCGATCCCAAGAAGCGCGACCGCGCCAAGCTCGCCGAGGAAGTCCGGAACGGCATCATTTCCGAGGAGACCGCCCGCGAGGTTTATGGCTACGAGCCGACGTCGCAGGCAGCGGAATAGGCGAGGCGACCCTTGGCTATATTTGGCACTACCAGCGCGGCCAGCAGAAAAAGCCCCCTCCCCTCCGAGGGAGGGGATATCCGCTTACGCAGATTGCCAGATCGAATTATCGGCGTGGGATACCCCAATGGCTGACAAGAAAACCCGCATCCTGGTCGCCAAGCCCGGCCTCGACGGCCATGACGTCGGGGCCAAGATCGTCGTGCGTGCACTGGTCGATGCCGGGTTCGAGGTCATCTATACGGGCCTGCGCCAAAGCCCGGAGATGATCGCCAATGCCGCCCGCGACGAGGATGTCGACGTGATCGCGCTGTCCATCCTGTCGGGCTCGCATATCCCGATCTGCCAGCGCCTCGCCGAACTGCTCGACGAATATGGGCTTTCGGACCGCCTTTGGCTGATCGGCGGCAACGTGCCCCGCGAAGATCACGACGCCTTGCGCAAGATCGGGCTCGATGCCGTTTTTAACACCGGCACGAAGCTCAAAGAGATCGTCGATTTCATCAAGGAGAAGACCCTTGAACGTGCAGCGTAAACCGGACGCCGATACCCGCCGCAACGAGTCGGGGATCGAGATCAAGCCGCTCTATACGGCCGAGGACGTGGCCGCCACGAGGATCGAGGAACCCGGCGTGCCCGACGGTGTCGGCGCGCCCGGCGCCTTCCCGTTCACCCGCGGCATCCACGACATGATGTACCGCAAGCGGCCCTGGACGATGCGCCAGTACACCGGCTTCGGCAACGCCGAGGACACCAACAAGCGCTTCAAATACCTGATCGAAACCGGCAATACCGGGCTTAACGTCGCCTTCGATCTGCCGACCCAGTGCGGCTATGACAGCGACGATCCGATGGCCGGCGGCGAGGTCGGCCGCGTCGGCATGGCGATCGACACGCTGAAGGATGTCGAGATCGCCTTCGAGGGCATCGACATCGAGAACATCACCGTCTCGCTGACCATCAACGGCACCGCCGCAATCATGATCGCGATGTATCTGGCGATGGCCGAGAAGCGCGGCTTCGATCTCACCAAGCTGCGCGGCACCTGTCAGAACGACATTTTGAAAGAGTTCGTCGGGCGCGGCACCTGGATCTATCCGGTCGAGCCTTCGGTGCGCCTGGTCGCCGACACGATGGAATACTGCGCCAAGAACGCGCCGCTCTACTCGCCCGTCTCGGTCTGCGGCTATCACATCCGCGAATCGGGGGCGACGCCAACCGAGGAGATGGCCTACGGCTTTGCCATCGCCGGCGCCTATTTCGACGAGGTGCTGAAGCGCGGCCTCGACATCGACGAGTTCGCCTACCGCATGTCGTTCAACTACAACATATTCGGCCAGTTCTTCGAGCAGATCTGCAAGTTCCGCGCGGGCCGCCGCCTGTGGGCCAAGATCGTCAAGAACAAGTACCGCGCCAAGGACCCCAAATCGATGTGGCTGCGCATGATCGCCGGCGGCGGCGGCGCGGGCCTCACCATCGAACAGCCCGAAAACAACATCATGCGCGGCGCTTATTATGCGCTGGGCTGCGTGCTCTCCGGCGCGCAGACCATTGCGCTCTGTTGCTACGACGAGGCCTATACGATCCCTTCCGAAAAGGCCCAGCGCATCTCGCTGCGCACCATGCAGCTGCTGATCGAAGAGATGGGCATGACCGACACGGTCGATCCGCTCGCCGGCTCTTACTTCGTCGAGACCCTGACCAACCAGATGGAAGCCGAGATGGTGCGGATCATGGAGCAGCTCGACGAGAAGGGCGGCATCGTCAAGATGATCGCCGATGGCGAGATCCAGGCGCATGTCTCCAAGCAGGCCTACGAGCGCCACAAGGATCTGGAGACCGGCGCCTTCCGCAAGGTCGGCGTCAACTGCCACGAGATCGAGGAGGACGAGCCCGAGGTCGAGATGCATCCGTACAAGAAGGAAGACACCGACCGGCAGATCGCCCGTCTCAATGACACCAAGGCCTCGCGCGACCAGGGCGCCGTCGACAAGGCCCTCGCCGATCTGAAGGCCGCCGCCGATGGCGATACGAACACCATGCCCGCGATCATGGATGCGGTGAAGGCCTATGCTTCGGTCGGCGAAATCACCGCCGTGTTGACCGAGGCCTTCGGCCGTTACCAGGAACCGATGCGGTTCTAGACGGGAGAATAGGGAACCGGATCGATCATGACACTCCCCCAACTCCAGGAACCCTCGGCGTTCGAGGAATATGTGGCGCCGACATCGCTGAAGGCCGCGCTCGAGGCGATGGCCGACGGGGCTGCGACCTGCGTAGCCGGCGGCACCGACCTCTGGGTCCAGAAGGACGAGCCCGGCCGGACGATCGGCAAGCGCCTCGTCAACATCAAGCATGTTCCGGAGCTTGCCGGGATCACTGAAACCGCGGGCGGTATTCGCCTCGGCGCATTGGTCACCATGACGCAGGTGCTCGATAGCGCGCTGCTGCGAAAGATGGTGCCGGTGTTGCCAGCCACGGCCGATAAGTTCGCAAGCGTACAAATTCGCAATGCCGCCACCGTCGGTGGCAACGTCGCCAACGCCTCGCCCGCCGCCGATTTCGTGATCCCGCTGCTTTGCCTCGACGCCGTGGTCGCGCTGGCATCGCTCAAGGCCGGCAAGGTGGCAACCCGCACGATCCCCATCGCGGAAATCTTCACCGGCCCCGGCCGCACCAAAATGGTGCCCGGCGAGCTCATCACCGGCGTCAAGTTCGCCGTGCCGAAAGCGGGCTTTCATGCCGGCTTTGCCAAGACCGGCCCCAGGCCCGCGCTCGAAATCGCCCTGGTTTCCTTGGGCTTTGCTGCCTATCTCGATGGTACGACGATGCGCGATGTACGGCTGGCCCTGGGTGCGGTCGCGCCCACGCCGATCCGGGCACACAAAACTGAAGCCGTGCTGGAGGGCCAGACGATCGACGCCGAGCTGATCGAGCGAGCGAGCGACGCTTTAGACAAAGAGATCGCGCCGATCGACGATCATCGGGGCTCGGCCTGGTACCGACGCCGTCTGGCCCGCGCCTATCTCACCCAGGAGCTTTCGAATGCCGTTGCAGGTTGACATCACCTTCACGCTGAACGGCCGCGAGACCACGCTCGGCGTTCCCGCCGACGCGTCGGCCCTCACGGTGCTGCGCGAGCGTCTTGATCTTGCGGGCGCCAAGCTCGCCTGCGGTGAAGGCGAATGCGGCGCCTGCACCGTGATCGTCGACGGCCAGTCGCTCAATTCCTGTCTGATGCCCGCGGTCGACCTGGCCGGGCGAAGCGTGCTCACGATCGAAGGCTTGTGGACCGCCGACGGTGTCGATCCCGTGCAGGACGCCTTCATCGAGCACGGCGCGGTCCAGTGCGGCTTCTGCACGCCGGGCATGATCATGCAGATCCGCTACCTGCTCGACCGCAACCCGAACATGTCCGAGGACGAGATCCGGCGCGGCCTCGAAGGCAATGTCTGCCGCTGCACCGGCTACAAGAAGATCATCGACGCCGTCATCGCCGCCGGCCGCGCCACGGCCGCCTGATGACGGGACTTGGTTGGAGACGACAAGACAATCCCTCCCCCCTTGTGGGGGAAGGCCGGGATGGGGGGTACTTTAAGCCGCTTTCGCTCAACGAAAGCGACCTTATCTAATTCTCACCCCCACCCTAACCCTCCCCCATCGAGGGGGAGGGGATGACTTGGTAGATGACAACGGCCGCAGGGCCGCATGAAGCGAGGACGTGACGGATGACCAAGATCATCGAGAAGGAAACCATCATCGGCAAGCGCGTGCGCAAGCTGGACGCGCCCGACAAGGCGACCGGCCGCACGCGTTACGTCAACGACATGGTTCTGCCGCGCATGCTCTACGGCAAGATCCTGCGCACCGACCGGGTGCACGCCAAGATCAAGCGGATCGACACCGAGAAAGCCAAGGCGGTGCCCGGCGTGCACGCGGTGCTGACCGGCGCCGACACGCCCGACTTCGGTATCGGCGTCCTCAAGGACAACCCGCCGCTGAAGAAGGACAAGGTGCGCTGCATCCGCGACGAGATCGCCGCCGTCGCCGCCGAGAGCGAGGAAGCCTGCGACCAGGCGCTGCGTCTCATCACGGTCGAGTACGAGGACCTGCCCACCGTTTTCGAATGCGAGGAGGCCCTCAAGGACGGCGCGCCGATCATCCATGACGAACGCCCCGACAATATCGCCATGGCGCAGCACTTCGACCATGGCGATATCGAGCAAGGCAAAGCCGAGAGCGACTTCATCGTTGAGGGCGAATACAACGTCCACTACGTCACCCATTGCAATATGGGCGTCAGCTGCGCGGTCGCCGACATCGATCCCGACGGCCGGGTCACGCTCTACTCGCAGAGCCAATATCCCTTCATCATGAAGATGGATATCGCCCCCTCGCTCGGCATGCATCCGGGCGATGTGCGCATCGTCCAGCCGCCGGTCGGCGGGGCCTTCGGCGCCAAGCTCGACGTTTATCCCTACGAGCCGATCTGCGTGCTGCTGGCCCAGGCCACGCGCCGCCCGGTCAAGCTGATCTTCTCGCGCGAGGAGGAATTCATCGCCTCGCCGACCCGCCAACCGGTCGAGTTCAAGATCAAGGCGGGCATGAAGAAGGACGGCACGCTGACCTTCCGCGAGGTCGACACGCTGCTCAACAATGGCGGCTACACCTCCTGGGGCGCGACCACGCCTTACGTGACGATGCGGACCATCACCTCGCACTACAAGGTGCCGCACATCCACTACAGCGCCAAGGCCGTCTACACCAACAACCCCTTCGCCGGCTCCTTCCGCGGCTATGGCAACGTGCAGGCGACCTGGGCGATCGAAACCCATATGGACAAGATGGCGGAGATCGGCGGCTTCAACCCGCTCGAATTCCGCCTGAAGAACGCCAACGAGCCCGACGAGATCACGCCGCAAGGCTCGAACCTCGGCTGCATCGACCTCGTCGGCTGCCTCAATATCGCGGCGGAGAAATCCGACTTCCTGGCCAAATGGGCAACGTACAAGGATGGCTGGGACAGCCCCGAACGCTACAAGCGCGGCATCGGCATCGCCGCCTCGCTGCACAATGCCGGCGGCGCCAAGATCCACAAATCCGACGGCTGCGGCACCATCCTCAAGATGGACGACTATGCCCGGGTCACCGTCATCACCGGCGCTTCTGAAATCGGCCAGGGCATCGACACCGTGATCGCGCAGATCATGGCCGAAGAGCTCGGCATTCCGATGCGCGACGTCACCATCGTCGCCAACGACACCGCGACCGGCCCCTGGGATGTCGGCGTGCATGCCAGCCGCACGACCTATATCGCCGGCAAGTCGGCCCAGCGCACCGCCCAGAAAGCCAAGGCGCAGATCCTCGATGCAGCCGCCAAGATGTCGAACGTCGCCGCCGACGCGCTCGATCTTCGCGGCGGCCATGTCGTCCAGGCCGCCGACGGCGCCGTCGTCATGCCGCTCGACCGTCTCTTGCGGCAAATGCATTTTGCCGGCGAGGACGCCCAGCTCGTCATCCAGTCGGACTATTACGAGCCGCCCACCGAGTCCGAAGACGAGAACCATATGGGCGACATGTCGGCCGCCTACTCGAATGCCGTCCATGTCGCCGAATTGATCGTCGACACCGCCACCGGCGAGGTCGAGGTCGAGACCGTTTGGTCGGTCCAGGATGTCGGCCGCGTCATCAACCTGACGGGTCTGGAAGGCCAGATCGAGGGCGGTATCGCCATGGGCCTGGGATATGCCCTCTCGGAAGACTTGAAGATCGAGAAGGGCATCGTGAAGAACCCATTCTTCCGCGACTACCATCTGTTCACCGCGCCCGAGATGCCGCGCATCGACATGACCTTCATCGAGACCATGGACGCCGAGGGCCCGGCAGGCGCCAAAGGCATTGCCGAGCTGCCGACCATCGTGATCGCGCCCGCAATCGGCAACGCCATCTACAACGCCACCGGCGTGCGCATCGACCATCCGCCGGTCTCGCCCGAGAAACTGGCTCGCGGCCTTTACGAGCGCGAGCAACGCATGCGCCAGGCCGCGGAGTAAATATCATTCCCCTCCCCCTCTGAAGAAGGGGAGGGAGAGGCTCAATGCGAACGCGTTGACTGAAGACATTCGAGAACAGGAGATGTAGCTGTTGAGACCCCGCACCGTCCTGTCCATGGAGCAGGCGCTCTCCATGACTTACGCCACGCTGCGTTTCGTGCAGCTTGGCTGGCGGGTGATCCGGCTGGAATCGACGCCGCTCGACGGCGACCCGCATCCGGGCGATCCCAACCGCTATATCGGCTCGAAGATCGTCGACGACGACCGCCACTCCTATTTCGTCGCCCCCAATTGCGGCAAGGAGGCGATCGCGCTTAACCTGAAGGACGCCGGCGGCCGCGAGGCGCTGCACCGGATCGTTCGCGAGCTCGGCGTCGATGTCTTCTGCTGCAACACCCTGCCTGGCCGCTACGAGCCCTTCGGCATCGATTTCGATACCCTGTCGGCGATCAACCCCAAGCTGATCTGGGCCGGCATCTCGGCGATGGGTCCCGATTATCCCAAGACCCCCGGCTACGATCCGGCGATCCAGGCCCAGGCGGGCTTCATGGAAACGACCGGCTTCCCCGACGGGCCGCCGACCTTGTCGGGTATCCCGATCATCGACCTCAAGGCCGGCGACGAGGTTTACGCCAATGTCATGCTGGCGCTGGCTGAGCAGGCCGAGACAGGCGAGGGAAAACGCATTGACGTTTCGATGACGCAAGCCGCCGCCTCGTGGCTGATCACGACGCTGCCGCTCATTGATTTCGACGCCGATCCCGAAGAGTACAGCCGCTGGGGCAACGCGCACCGCAAGTTCATCCCGACCAACGTCTATCCGACCAGCGACAGTTTCATCTACATGGCGATGGGCTCGAACACGCAATGGAAGCGCCTCACCGCGATCCCGCGTTTCGTGTCGCTGGCGCGCGAGAGCCGCACCACCAATGACGGCCGCTACGCCGACCGCCATGCGATCTACAAGGAAATCGGTGAGGTGACCACGAAGGGCACCACCGCAGAGATCGAGGCCGACTTCGCCGCCGCCGGCATTCCCAATGCGCGCATCAACACCGTGCCCCAGGCGCGCGAGATGCCGGCGATCGCCTCCAAGCTCACGCGCACGCATTTGCCCGACGGCAGGGAAATCCGCATGCAACCGATGGCGGTGGATATGCCCCATGCGAAACGCGACATTGCCTTTCCGCCCAAATACGGCGAGCATACGGACCAGGTACTTATCGAGGCCGGGTTTTCGGAAGCCGACTGTCGGCGCTTCCGCGAGGCCGGCATATCAGCATGATGGCCGGGAAATCCGCCGCTTGACCGATCGCGTCGCGCACTTCCGGCCGGGCCCTTGCGACAGGGCCCATACCCTCGGAGGTCTTGAATGACGTCGAACGTTGTCTCCCTCGACGACAAATATCTGGCCGAGCGCGGCCAGGTCTTCATGTCGGGTCTGCAGGCGCTCGTCCGCCTGCCGATCGAACAGCAAAAACGCGATGCCGCGGCCGGGCTCAACACCGCCGGCTTCATCTCCGGCTATCGCGGCTCGCCGCTCGGCCGCTACGACATGGAACTGTGGCGCGTCAAAGCGCTGTTAAAAAAGCACAACATCACTTTCGTGCCCGGCGTCAACGAAGACCTCGCCGCGACCTCGATCTGGGGGACGCAAGAGGTCAACCTGTTCCCCGGCGCCAAGTATGACGGCGTGTTCGGCATCTGGTACGGCAAGGGGCCGGGCTTGGCCCGCTCGATGGACGCCTTCAAGCACGGCAACCAGGCCGGCGCCTTCCAGACGGGTGGTGTGCTGGCCATCGTCGGCGACGACCACGGCGCGACCTCGTCGGCCTTCGCGCTGCCCAGCGAGTTCAGCTTCATGGACGCGATGATGCCGGTGATCTACCCGGCGGGCATGGCCGAATTCATCGAACTCGGTCTGCTGGGCTTCGGGCTGTCGCGCGCCTGCGGCCTTTGGGTCGGCTACAAGACAGAGGCCGATACGGTCGAGGCATCGGGCACGCTCTACCTAGACCCCGACGAGCCCAAGATCGTGCGCCCGCGCGATCTGGAAATTCCCGAGGGGGGCCTCAGCATCCGCGTCGGCGAGATGGCGATCCCGGCCGAAACGCGCCAGCACAAGTACAAGCTCGAAGCCGCCAAGGCATTCGCGCGCGCCAACGGGCTCAACAAATTGGTATTGGATGCGCCCAGGGCCCGGTTCGGCATCGTCACCGCCGGCAAAAGCTATCTCGACGTCCGTCGCGCGCTGCGCATCCTCGGCATCGACGACAAACGCGGCGAGGCGCTTGGCATCCGCTTGCTCAAGCTCGGCATGATCTGGCCGCTCGAGCCCACAATCGCGGCGAAGTTTGCGCGCGGCCTCGAAGAGGTTTTCGTCATCGAGGAAAAGCGCTCGTTCATCGAAACGCAAATGAAGGAGCTGCTTTATCCCGACCGCGCAACGGCCCCGCGCATCGTCGGCAAGACCGACGAAACCGGTGCCGAGCTGCTGCCGGCCTACGGTGTCCACACGCCCGAGCAATTGGCTCGCGAGATCGGAAAACGTTTGCTGGCGATGGACGGCGACGACAGCGCGCTGGCCGAGCGCCTGGCCTTCCTGGACGGCGTCGGCGGCCACAAGGGCTCCGAAGGGATCGTCGCGCGCACGCCCTATTTCTGCTCCGGCTGCCCGCACAACACCTCGACCCGCGTGCCCGAGGGCAGCCGCGCGGTCGGCGGCGTCGGCTGCCATTTCATGGCGGTGTGGATGGACCGCGACGTTTACGGCTGGACCCAGATGGGCGGCGAGGGCGCGACCTGGATCGGCCAGGCGCCGCATACCGAGACCAACCACATCTTCCAGGCGCTGGGCGACGGCACCTATTACCATTCGGGTCTGATGGCGATGCGCGCGGCCAAGGCGGCCGGCATCAACATCACCTACAAGATCCTCTACAACGACGCCGTGGCGATGACCGGCGGCCAGCCGATCGACGGTCCGATCAGCGTGCCGATGATCTCCCGCCAGGTCGCCGATGAAGGCATCGACCGTATCGCTGTCGTTTCCGACGAGCCCGACAAGTATCCGATCGGCTCCAACTTCGCGCCCGGCGTCAGTTTCCACCACCGCCGCGACCTCGATGACGTGCAGCGCGAATTGCGCGACTGGCCGGGTGTCTCGGCGCTGATCTATGACCAGACTTGCGCCGCCGAAAAACGCCGGCGCCGCAAGCGCGGCACTTTCCCCGATCCCGACAAGCGCATCTTCATCAACCAGGAAGTCTGCGAGGGCTGCGGCGACTGCGTGGAGCAGTCGAACTGCCTCTCGGTGGTGCCGCTGGAGACCGAGCTTGGCCAGAAGCGCACCATCGACCAGCACTCCTGCAACAAGGACTTCAGCTGTCTGAACGGCTTCTGCCCGGCGCTCGTCAGCGTCGAGGGCGGCCGGCCCAAGCGCGCCGCGATGCCGACCTTGAGCGAGCTGAAAGACCCGCCGGCGCCCAAGCGCGCGCGTTCGGACGAACCTTATGGCGTGCTCGTCACCGGCATCGGCGGCACCGGCGTCATCACCATCGGCGCCATCCTGGGCATGGCCGCCCATATCGAGGGCAAGGGCTGCACCATCCTCGACATGACCGGCATGTCCCAGAAGGGCGGCGCCGTCGTCAGCCATATCCGCATCGCCGATGCGACCGCCGCGCTCGACACCAACCGCCTTTCAGCCGGCACGGCTGATCTCGTCATCGGCGCCGACGCGCTGGTTGCCAGCACCGGCAGCGCGCTCGACACCATGACCAAAGGCCGCACATCCGTGCTCATTAACGAGCACAAAACCCTCACCGGGGCCTCGGTGGTCGACCGCAGCTTCAATTTCGAGACCGCGCGCCTGCGTTCGATGGTCGAGGAAACGGTTGGAGCGGACCGCGTTTACTCCTTCAACGCCAACAAGCTCGCCGCCGCGCTGGTCGGCGACGCCATCGCCTCCAACACGTTCATGCTCGGCTACGCGGTCCAGAAGGGACTGGTCCCGGTGGGTCTTGACGCTATCGAGGAAGCCTTCCGCCTCAACGCCGTGGCGGTGGAAAGCAATCTGCACGCCCTGCGCATGGGCCGCATCGCCGCCCACGATCCGCAAGCGGTCGAGGCGCTGCTGGACGCGATGAAGCCCAAGAGCGGCGATACCATCGCGCAAACCCTGGACGAGGTGATCGCGCGCCGGGTCGAGCAGCTTACCGCCTATCAGGATGCAGCCTACGCCGCACGGTATACGGGGCTGGTCGAGACCGTCCGCGCCGCCGAAGCCGCCGCGGTCAAGGGCAAGACCGACCTCACCGAGGCGGCGGCGCGCTACTACTACAAGCTGCTGGCCTACAAGGACGAGTACGAGGTGGCGCGGCTTTATACCGACGGCCGTTTCCACGACCGCCTCGCCGCCGCCTTCGACGGCAATCTCAAGCTCACCTGGCACCTCGCGCCGCCAACGCTCGGCGGCGGCAGCGCGGACGGCAAGCGCCCGCCCAAGCGTCCTTTCCGCACGCTGGCCCGCATCGCCTTCCCGCTGCTCGCCAGGATGAAGCGCCTGCGCGGCACGCCGCTCGACATCTTCGGCTACCACCCCGAGCGCAAGGTTGAGCGCGCGCTGATCGAGGAATACGAGGCGACGATCGCCACGGTGCTTGAGCATCTCGGCACGCGCAATCACGGCATGGCCGTCGAGCTGGCCTCGATCCCCGACCTCATCCGCGGCTTCGGTCCGGTGAAGAACACCAACATCACCAAGGCCAAGGCCCACCAGGCCGAGCTTCTCAAGGCCTATACCGCGCCCGAGGGCGAGACGGTGCAGGCGGCGGAGTAGCGACCTTCTGGGCACCGTCCGTCATCCCGGACGTTAGGCGAGCCCGAAAACCTCAAGGTTTTCGGAGCGTGAGCCTTGCGATCCGGGATCCAAGTCTGGGGCCGCACTTGCGGCTGCCATGGACCCCGGCTCTTCGGCCGGGGTGACGATTTGGAGAAAGGCGGATGCTAGGGGCCGCCCGCCTCAAGTGCCATAATCGGGCATGTCCAGCCGGCACCGGAGCTTTCCCCATGACCGCCACCACCACCGACGCCCTCACCGCCCCCGAGCCCGCCACGTACGACTGGCCCAGGCTGATCGAGGGGCTCAACGCCTATCTGCGCCTGCGCACCGCGCCGATCGGCATGAAGATGTTCGAGACCGTCGCCGAAATGGAGGCGATCCCGCGCATCCGCCGGCCGAACGCGATCCACACCACCGATCAGATCGTGGCGCAGTGCTGCCGGCTTGGCTGGACTGTCGGCATAACCATGGACGATCTCGTCGGCGCGCAATGCGGTGCCGTGATCGGTCTGCGTCCCCAGGACGCGGAATGGCTCTCGGGCAAGCACATGGCCGGCGTCTGGTTCAAAAGCGAGCCCGACGCCGCCGAGCACCAGGCGGCCATGGATGTCGTGCCCTACGGCCGTTTCAAGGCCATGGCTGTCTCGCCGCTCGCCTCCGGCCGGCTCGATCCACCCGACATCGCGCTGATCTACGCGACGCCGGCGCAGATGATCATCCTCATCAACGGCCTGCAATGGACCGGCTACAGGAAGCTCGAATGGGGCTGCGTCGGCGAAAGCGCCTGCGCCGATAGCTGGGGCCGCGCGCTCAGCACGGGCGAGCCCAGCCTCTCGATCCCCTGCTATGCCGAGCGCCGCTATGGCGGCGTGCTGGAGGACGAGTTGCTGATGGCGCTGCCGCCGCGCTATCTGCCGGGGATCATCGACGGCATGGCCGCGCTCTCTAGGAACGGCCTGCGCTACCCGATCCCGCAATACGGCATCCAGAGCGACGCCCGGGCCGGCATGTCGGTGAATTACGAGGGACGGTGACGGCATTGTGAGCCGAAAGTAGCCCTCACCCTCCCACGCCCCTACCGGGTCGCGGGCCCCTCCCTCTCCCGCAAGCGGGAGAGGTGAAAGTGGCCAATACCTTGAGCAAAACACCCTCTCCCGCTTGCGGGAGAGGGAGGGGCCCATCGCGTCAGCTATGGGAGGGTGAGGGCCTCTTGAGAGCGGCTTCGATGGTCACCAACACACCCTCGATATTCTCCGCCACCTCATTGTTCCAAAACCGCATCACACGAAAACCTTCCGCCTCAAGATACCGTGTCCGCACCGCATCCTGGGCATGCTGCACGGCGTGCTGGCCGCCATCCAATTCCACAACCAATCCAGCCTCTATGCACACAAAATCGACAACGTAACGCCCGATCGGGTGCTGCCGTCGAAACTTCACGCCGAGGCCACGATCCCGCAATCGGTGCCACAACACCCGTTCAACGCGGGTCAATTCGTGCCTAAGGCGCTTCGCCCGCTCGGTCGGTTTTTCTTTCCATTCCACGCTAGCGCCTGAGGCGTCACACCTCCGCCTGCACCTCGTGGGCGATGATGGCCTTGAGGATCTCGCTCGTCCCCCCGCCGATCAGCGTGAAGCGGATGTCGCGCAGATGGCGCTGCACCGGATATTCCATGGCGTAGCCGTACGAGGCATAGATCCGCGCCGTCTTCTCGCAAATCTCCAGCGCCGCCTCGGTGGCGAAAAGCTTGGCCATCGCCGCTTCCTTGTGGTGCGGGCGGCCTTCGTCAAACAACCTCGCCGCGTCATCGACCAACAGCATCGAAGCCTTGAGGTCGGTCGCCATCTCGGCGAGCTTCATCTGGATTGCCTGGAATTTGCCGATCGGCCGGCCGAATTGTTGGCGCTCGGAGGAATATCTGAGGGCGTCGGCAAGCGCCGCCCGTGCGCAACCGACCGCGAGCGAGCCCGTCATGATGCGGATCTGGGCAAGGATCTTGCGAAGCTCCAACTCACCCGCGCCGATCTCGCCGAGCCGGTTTTCCGCCGGCACGAAGCAATCGTTGATCGCAAGCTCGGAAGTCGGCAAAGCGCGCACCCCCATCTTATGGATTGCGCGGCCGACATCGAGCCCCTCGAAGCCTTTCTCCAGCAGAAAGATCGTGAGTTTTTTTTCCTCGCCCGCCCGCGCGAAAACGGTGAAGAAATCAGCGTGCGGCGCCAGCGTCACCCACATCTTCTGGCCATTGAGCCGGTAGCCGCCCTCGACCTCGACGGCGCTGGTGGAGATCGAGCCGAGATCGGTGCCGGCATTGGGCTCGGTGATGCAGATCGAGCCGATCTTCTTGCCCTCCAATGCCGGCTTCAACAGCCGCTCGTGGTGATCGGGCGTGCCGAGCGCATGCACGAAGTTGGTTCCCATCATCGCCTGCATCGACACGCACGCCGCGACCGACATCGAGCCGCGCGCGATCTCCTCGATCGCCTTGCAATAGGCGAGCAAACCGAGCCCCAGCCCGCCTACCTCTTCGGGATAGCGCATGCCGAAGAAACCCAGATCGGCGATCGCCTGGAACATCTCGCGCGGGAACTCGGCCGCCTCGTCGATCGCCTCGGCCCTGGGCGCGATCTGCTCGTCGCAGAAACGCGCAAAGGTGTTCTGAATTTCCCTGATGTCCTCCGATAGCTCCGGCACTGTCTTGCCTCCTTATATCGTCAGCCGGTCCGGCCGAACCTGGATCATTTTCCCTTGCGAAGATCGGCGCGGCGCGCTTTCGTCGCCGCCGCATCAACGGTGCCATCGCGCTTCAGCGCCACACCAAACGCCGCCCGCGCCGCCTTGCGCGTCACATAACCGTCGGCGACATCGGCTGCGACGTCGGCCGGATCGCGCTTCGAGGATTTGCCGCGCCCGCCGCCGCCGGGCAGCTCGACGACCAGATGCTCGTCGCCGGGAATGAAGTGCATGCCCTTGGCCGGCAAGGGCTTGCCCGAGGCAAGGCGCACCTGCCCCGCCGCGCCGTTCGCGCCGCCGGCCCGCCCCCTGGCCGGGTTCTCGACCCGGTCGAACATGGCGTAGAGCGAGAAGGGCGCACCGTCGAGCGTGCCAACCTCCACGGTCTGACCGAGCCCGCCGCGGGTCTCGCCCGCGCCGCCCGAATCGGCGCGCAATTCCTTGCGCCAGACAACGATGGGCGCAAGGGTTTCAAAAAGCTCCGAGGACATCGCCCGCACGCCGCTCGGGAACGCGGTGGCCGACATGCCGTCCAGGCCGGGCCGCGCGCCCGAACCGCCGCTGTTGAACGACAGCACCTCGTAGCGCTCGGCCGAGACGTTTCCGCCCGGACGGCCAACCCGCGCGGTGACTTCGGGCCCGCCCCGGATCTGGATGCCCCAAAGGCACGCCGCGCCTTCGGCCGGCACCCGGTCCGGCACCGCCTTGGCCAGCGCACCCAGCACCACATCGGGCAGGAACTGGCCGATAATATGGCGCGCGGCGACCGGCCACGGCCGCTCCACATTGACGATCGAGCCCTTGGGCGCCGACACCTCGACCGGCGCCAACGAGCCGGCATTGTTGGGCACGCCCGGCGCCACGATGCAGCGCACGCCGAACGCCGCATAGGCCTTGCAGTAGTTGAGGACGACATTGATGCCGTATGGGCTCGCTGGGCTCGAACCCTCGAAGTCGACCAGGACACGCCGGTCCTCGATGGTCACCGCGCATTTCAAGGTTACCGGCTTGTCGTAGCCGTCGAGGGTGAGGGTGTTCCGGAACGTGCCGCGCGGCAGCTCGGCGATCGCCGCCTCGGTCGCCGCGCGCGAATTGTCGATGACGAAATCGGCCAGCGCCTCGATGTCGTCGAGCGCGAACTCGTCCATCATCGCCAGCAGTCGGCGCGCGCCCGTTTCGTTGCTAGTCACGTACGACAGAATATCGCCTTCGACCTCGCGAGGCGTACGTACGTTTCCGCGAACGATAGCGAGGAGATCTTCGTTCAAAACTCCACGCTTTGCCAAATACATCAGCGGGATGTAGAGGCCTTCCTCATAAACCGAGCGGCCGTCGGGTCCCTGGCCAAGCCCACCGATATCGACCTGATGACACGTACAGGCAAACATCGCCACCATCTTGCCGCTGCGAAGAACCGGCGTTACGACCGTCACATCGTGTAGGTGGCCCGAGGTCATCCAGGGATCGTTGGTGATGTAGTGGTCACCCGCCTCCATGGTATCAATGGGGAAGCGCTCCAGGAAATGCGGCACCGCCAATGCCATGGAGTTGACGTGGCCGGGCGTGCCGGTCACGGCCTGCGCCACCATGCGGCCACGCCGGTCGAAGACGCCGGCGGACAGATCGCCCGATTCGCGCACCACCGAGCTGAACGCCGTGCTCATCAGCGTGCGCGCCTGCTCCTCGACCACCGCGATCAGGCGCGCCCACATCACCTGATTGCGGATATCACTGAGCGCCCCGGCTTTGGCGGTCATCGCTTTCGCCGTCATCTAGCTTGTCCCCTTGCGCAAAAGATAAACATGCCGTCCTTCCATCACCAGCACGCCCGCCTGGTTGTGCACCGTGGCGCGCATGGCCAGGAGGCCGGTCGTGTTCTGCGGCGTGAGCTCCGCCACTTCCAGAGCGGCATATAGGGTGTCGCCCAAAATGACCGGCTTCAGGACCCTGAACGAGGCCTCGATCAAGCCGATCAGCGCATCGTCGACCAGGTGCGGGAACAGCCCCGCCCCTGCGGCTGTCTGGATGAAGGTCTGCATGCCGTGGGCCAGCAGATCGCCATGCTCCCGCCGGCGGCAGTATTCACGGTCGTAATGGATCGGGTGGTTGTCGCCCGAGGCGGCCTGAAAGGCGGCGAAGACACCCTCGGTCATGGTCCGTGACGGCAATGCGAAACGCTCGCCAACGGTGAAGTCCTCAAAGGCGCGCGCCTCGCCCAGCCGGTGGCGTTCGGGATCAAAAACTTCGCTCATGCGCGCTTTTCCTCGCGTGTCGCCTTGCGGTCGAGCACGATATTGCCCGCCGCGTCAATATGAGCTGAGAAATGGGCGGGAACGACTGTCGTCGTCTGCTTCTCGGCGATCACCGCCGGACCTTCCAGCGCTGCGCCCACGGGCAGCGCGTCGCGCTCATAGACCGCGACCGCCACGCTGTCGCCCGTCTCCGGGTCGAAAAGCAACCGCGAGCCGACCGCCTTTGCCGTGCCATGCGCCGGCATCGCTATGGCCGCCGGCGCGCCGATCGCGGCGCTGATCGTGACGATCCAGCTCACCACCTCGACATCCACGCCGTCGACGAGCCGGCCGTATTTTGCATTGTATGCTGCCTCGTAGGCCGCCCGCAGCCCGGCACCGTCTTGCGGCCCCAGCGCGCGCGCCGGCACTGCCACTGGAATTTCATGGCCCTGGCCGAGGTAGCGCATATACGCGTGGCGGGTTTCCGTGCTTGCCCGGCCGGGCGCGCCCAGGGCAACGACGCGCGCCGCCTCCGCGCTCATCGCCGCAAGGATCGGATTGACCAGCGCAGGAGCGAAACTGTCCAGCCGTTGATAGGCGGTCCGCGCCAACTCGTAGGCGACCGGCGCGCGCAGGAAACCGACGGCCGAGCCGACGCCCGCCGCTACCGGCACCAGGATCCGGTCGATACCGAGCTTGTCGGCGATGCGCGTGGCATGGACGGGAGCCGAGCCCCCGAAAGCAATCAGCACCCGTCCGGCCACGTCCTTGCCGCGCTCGGTGCCGTGCTCGCGCGCGGCGTTCGACATATTTTCGTCGACCATCTCGGCCACGCCCCAGGCGGCGGTTTCCGCATCGAGGCCAAGCGGCGTGCCGATCCGGGCCTTGAGCGCCGCCTCCGCTTTTTTCGGATCGAGCGTGTAGGCGCCGCCCGCGAAACCGTCGGCGCCGATGCGGCCGAGCATGACATCGGCGTCGGTCACGGTCGGCTCGCGCCCGCCGCGATCGTAGCAGGCCGGACCGGGCTCCGAGCCCGCGCTGTCGGGGCCGACGGTGATGCGCTTCATCGCATCGACCCGCGCGATCGAGCCGCCGCCGGCGCCGATCTCGACCATCTCGATCACCGGGATGCGCAGCGGCAGCCCGCTGCCCGGCTTGAAACGATAAGCGCGCGCCACCTCGAAAGCGCGGGCCGGCTGGGGGATGCCATCGTCGATCAGGCAAATCTTCGCCGTGGTACCGCCCATATCGAAAGAGAGCACGGCGCCCAGCCCCGCCTCGCGGGCGATATGCGCCGCCAGGATCGCACCGCCCGCCGGACCCGATTCGACGAGACGCACCGGAAAGGCCTTGGCGGTTTCCGGCCGCGTCACCCCGCCGCTGGACAACATCAGGAAGAGCGGGCAGGCAAAGCCGTTATCCTGAAGCGCTGCCTCCAGCCGGTCGAGATAGCGCGCGATCAACGGCCTAACGTAAGCGTTGGCGCAGGCCGTGGTGAAGCGCTCATACTCGCGCATCTCGGCGGACACCTCCGAGGACAGGCTGATCATGAGACCCGGATAAGCCGCCCCCAGGATTTCCGCCGCGCGGCGCTCGTGGGCCGGGTTCTGGTAACTGTGCAGGAAGCCGATCGCCGCACTCTCCACACCGAGGGTCTTGAGCTTGCGGCCGAGCTTGGCCAATGCCGCCTCGTCGAGCGGCACCAGCACATCGCCGGCGACGCTCAGGCGCTCGGCGATCCCGAAGCGCAGCCGCCGCGGCGCCAACGGCGCTGGCTTCTCGATTTTGAGGTCGTATTGGTCGAAGCGGCTTTCCGAGCCCATCTCGATCACGTCGCGAAAGCCCTCGGTGGTGATCAGCGCGGTCTTGGCCCCCTTGCGCTCGATGATGGCGTTGGTCGCCAGGGTCGTGCCATGGATGATGATCTCGACATCTCCCGGCGCGACACCCGAGGCTTCGCGCGCCCGGGCCAACCCCTCGATCACGGCGCGGTCGGGCGCATCATGCGTGGTCAGCACCTTCGCCGTGTGCTGAGCGCCGCCAACCTCCAGCACGACATCGGTGAAGGTGCCGCCGATATCGACGCCGATGCGCACGCCATTCGGTGCGCTCGATTTTTCTGCGCCATTTCGGGCGCCGGACGCTGAGGGCTCTCGCTTATCCATGGCCAATGCTAAATTATTGCGTTGCGTGCCATTGTCGCGATGCCGCCGCCGCTGGCAAGCGGCCGAACAACCGGGTCCACACAAAGGACAATGCGCCCATGCGGCGAACCATCGAAGAGCTGGTCAGGCAGGGAGACGTACGCGTCGTCGAACGCGAGGTCGATCCGCGCTTCGAGCTTGCCGCCGTGGTCGCCGCCTCCCAGCGGCAAAGCGAGGCTGCACTCCTGTTTCGCGCGATCACGGGCAGCGCCCTGCCGGCGGCGAGCAATCTCTATGGCTCGTATACGCGTCTCTGCCAGATGATAGGGACGGAAGACGGAAATTTCGTGCAGCGCTGGTCGGCGTTAAGTGACGCCTTCGAAGCCAAACCGATCGAGCCGTCCATCGGCCTTGCCGACCCCGGCGACCTCGTCGATCTCAGGCTTTCCGACCTCCCCGCCGTCACCTATCACGAGAAAGACGCCGGGCCCTACATCACCGCCGGCATCGTGCTGGCCCGCCACCCGGAGAGCAGCACGGCCAACCTCTCCTTCCACCGCGCCATGCAGGTGAGCGACACCGAACTGCGCATCCGCATCGGCGAATCGCACGATCTCGCCGGGCTGATGGCAGCAGCCGAAGCGCAGGGTGAGGCGTTGGAAGTCGCCATGCTGATCGGGACGGCGCCCGAGATCTTCCTTGCCGCCTGTGCCTCACTCCCCCCCGAAGCCGACGAAATTTCCGCGGCGGCCATGGTACGAGGCGAGGCTGTCCCGTTGCGTCCCTGCGCGCATATCGGTCTAGCCGTGCCCGCCGACACCGAAATCGTCATCGAAGGCCGCCTGCTGCCAGGCCTGCGCCGTCCAGAGGGGCCGTTCGGCGAGTTCATGGGCTACTACGTGCCGGGCGGCAGCAACCAGGTGCTGGAGATCAGCGGCATCAGCGCCCGCCGCGATCCCACCTACCACGCGCTCCTCTGCGGCTCGCCGGAGGATATGCGCCCGCTGGAAACGGCGATCGCGGCGCGTATCTACCGCCACCTCGTCAGGGCCGGGCTGCCGGGGATCATCGATGTGAGCTGCCGCCCGCGCCTGCTCAACACGGTGGTCAAGATCGACAAGCAGTCGGCCGACCATCCGCGCGAGGTCATAATGGCCGCGTTCGACGCCCATCCCGACTATTCCAAGGCCGTCGTCGTGGTCGACCAGGATATCGATATCACCGACATGAACGAGGCCTGGTGGGCCTATCTCACGCGCGGCCGCGCCGATACCCGCGCCTTCGTGATCGAGGACCGGCCCGGCTTCTACCGCGACCCCAAGGGTGACCATAAGGGCCGGCTCGGCATCGACGCGACGATGCCGCTCGACCGCAAATTCGAGTTCGAGCTGAAGCGCGTGCCTGGCGCCGAGGCGATCAACCTCAGGGACTACCTGAAATAAGGCGGAGCTAGTAACCGCCGCGATCGACCCCGAAGTCGCGTCGCGCGCCCTGGATGGTGACCGTGAAGCCCGCGATCACGTCAATGAAGGTCATCAGCACGATCAGGAAGAATGTGAGCGTGCCGAAGCCCTTGAGCAGCAGAAGTTCCAGCAGCGCGGCGACGAAGACCGCCATCGACAGCACATGGTCGACCACGGCCACGGTGGAGGTCCGCGTCGCCTTGACGATCTCGACATAGAGCAGCAGCAGGCCGAGCACGACCAGGAGGCCGCCGAGCGAAAAGGCCAGCGCATCCTTCGACGGCAGCCCGATCGCGAAGAGCGCGCTCGTCGGCGATAGCTGGGTTAAAAAGACGACCGCGTTGTAGGCGGCAACCACGAGGACGAGCAGAGGGAAGACGCGCAGCATTTAGGCCTCCGGGGGCGGCGCGGGCGGAGATGCCCACGTTGATCGAGATTGCCGCGATGATAGGACGCGCTGTTGGGATTGCAACGATCACTCGCGATACGGCTCGATATGCGCCAATGTCCCTCACCAATAGAGGGCCTCATCCTGAGCCTGTCGAAGGACGAGGCCCGAGCCGCCGGCAGGATTTTTCAAACCCGATTTTCTGCGTCAACGACCGCATCCTTCGACAGGCTCAGGGCGAGGCTCTTGGCATTTGGGCGAGATCGTCCGTTTGAAGTCGACCGCCCTACTCCGCAGCCGCCCCGCCGCCCGGTTCAAGCAGGCGCAGCAGCGGCAGATAGCCGTCCTCCTTCAAGCGCCTGCCGCGCTCTTCGAACAGCGCGCGCCTACCGTCTGCATTAGGGCCGTCTGCATTAGGGCCGTCGACACTAGGGCCCTCGACGCCGTGACCCTCGAGCAGACGGCTCATGAAGTTGAAGCAGCAGACGACCATGATCGCATCGTGCAGCGCTTGCTCGTCCCAGCCGGCGTCGTAGACGTCTCGCGCGTCGGCCTCGCTGAAACTTGCCGGATCCTCGGTCAGCTTTCCCGCCATGCGGAGGATCGGCAGTATCTTGGGCGGGAAGCCAGCGCTCTCCAGATCGCCCAGCATCGCATCGACCGCTTCGCCCGGAATATCGTCATAGGCCTTGGCGGTTTCGGCATGGACGCCGTGACAATAGCGGCCGCCGGCAATGCCGCAGACATAGGCCGAGATGAGCTCGCGCTCGCCTTCGCTGAGCGGCGAGGGCCCGCGCATGATCGCCTCATGGAGAAGCAGCAGCGGCGCGCCGGCCGCCGGGCTCATCTTGAAGATGTCGAGCACCGCGGCGTCCTCGCCGAGCTTGCGGAATTTCGCCATCAGTTTGTGTCCCTGGCTAAAATCGGTCGGGCCGGTAGGGTGTGAGGTCGAGGCCCGGATCGGCGCCCGCCGCGAGCTTGGCGATGATCTCGCCCGTCGCCGCCGCCATGGTCAGCCCCAGCGAGGCGTGGCCGAATGCAAGGAGGACATTGGCGTGCTTCGGTGAGGGGCCTAGGATCGGCAGGCTGTCGGGCAGGGTCGGGCGATGGCCCATCCAGCTTTCGGCGCCGGCGTCGCGCAAGTCCGGGATCATCTTCCTGGCCATCGGATAGAGCATGCGCGCGCGGGCCTCGTTGGGCGGCGCATCGACACTGGCGAACTCCACCGTTCCGGCCAACCGCACGCCGGCCCGCATCGGGGTCACGCCGAAATGCATCTCGCCATCGACGACGGGCGCCTGCAATTCGACCCCTGGCTCGGGCAGCATCAAATGATAGCCGCGCGCGCTTTCCATCGGCACGGAATGCCCCAGGCGTTTTGCCAGCGGCAAGGACTGGATGCCCGCGGCTAGCACGAGTTGATCGACGTCGCGGCGCCCGCTCGCGCAAATGAGCGCCGAGGGGCCACCCGAATTCATCTCGATATCGCGCACCTCGTCGCGCACCAGCTCGGCGCCATGCAATTGGGCGTGCTTCAGATAGCGCTGCGTGATGGCGAGTGGATCGACGGTGTAGAAGGTCTCGGGCAGGTGATAGGCCCAGCGATAATCATGGTTGAGCGCCGGCTCCATCTGCCACACAGCGTCGTCACGCAGCGCCTCGACCGGCACACCGTTGCGGCGGAAGAGATCGACCTCCCATTCCGCATGATCGAACGACGCCTGGTTTGGATAGACCATCAACAGCCCGCGCGCCCGAATGAGGTCGGTGCCTCCGGCCTGATGCAGCATGGCACGGTGCGCCTCGCCCGAACGGCCGAGCATCGCCTGCAGCGCGCGTGCATTCGCTTCGACCTTGCTCACCCTCGCATTCGCCAGCAGGCGCAAAAGAAACGGCGTAAGCCGCGGCAAATAACGCCATCTGAGCTTGAGCGGGCTTTCGGGATCGAACAGCAGCTTGGGCAACTGGCCGAGGATACCGGGGGTCGCGAAGGGCAGCGGCGTCCCCGTCTGGATGAAGCCGGCATTGCCGTAGGAGGCGCCCATCCCCGGCTCGCCGCGCTCGATGATGGTGACCGGAAAGCCCTCGCGCGCCAATGCCAGCGCACAGGCGCTGCCGACGACACCGGCGCCGATGATCGTGTGATGCGGTTTTCCGGTTTCGCCGCGCTTGGCGTTCATGGCCCCTCCCCCTTCGCGAGGGCCGACAATAACACCCCGAAGCCGCCACGAAACCGGGCGCTTTCGACGCAGCGCATGCGCTTCCCTGAAGGCCCGGTCAGCGCCGGTGCGTCACCCTGTAGGTGGACGTGATATGCGCGCAGGGCTCCGGATCGCCGTCGGAGGTCAGCCAGCATTCGAGATAATGGAGCCGCGCGCCGCGCCGGACGATGCGGGCCTCGGCGATCAGGTCGGCCTCGCGCGCCGGGCGCAGGAAGGTGACCGCGTAATTGGCCATCACCGGGATGACGTCCTCGCCCAGGGCCGCGATCACGCAGCCATACATCGCCGTATCGGCAAAGCCCATCACCATCGGGCCGGAGAACACCCGGCCGCTGCCGTCCTGCCACGGCTCGTCGCCCATGAACTCCGGACGGAAGGGCAGACGGACCCGGATCGCATCGCCGCCGACTGCCTCAACGACCTCGCCGTGATGGTCGACCGACGGCAGGTTCCTGACGATCAGCGCCGCCGTCTGCTCTGCGGTCAGTGCCGCAGGCTTGCCCACTTTGGATAACGGGTCATCGGTCATCTCTCCGCCCTTCGCACAACCGGGTAATCATAGCATCCGGCTAGCGCATTTTCCACTTGCGTGGAAACGGCACCGGCCCGCAGGCGCGGTGAAGATGCATGCTGATGCATGATGACGGCAAAAAATCATTCCCCGCAGGCGGAAGCGGGAACTCACTGTCTGCCCGGTCGGGAAGAGACCCTAGCGCCGGGCATCGCGCTTGGCGTCCGCGTCGGAGTAGGCGGTCAGCACATTGAGCACCGCCTGACGGCCCTCGACGCCCACCGCGTGGAGCGCGCGTTCCAGCGCCGCGGGAAGATCGCTGGCCCGCTCGACCTTTTCACCGTAGCCGCCCGAGGCCTCGACGATTTTTTCATAGTCCGGCGCAGGATCCAGGTAGGTTAGCGGCGCCCGGTTCGAAACGGCCGCGGCACCTTCGGGATAGATGCTGAGGGTGGCGCGACGCACCGCGCCCCACATGGCGTTGTTAAGGATCACGGTGAGGAAGGGCAGCTCGTTGGCGGCGCTGACGAAATGCGCCGGGGTCGGGTTGCCGAACATGTAGCTGCCGTCGCCGACCACCGCGATCACGCGCCGGTCGGGGCGGCCGAGCTTGAGGCCCAGCGCCGCGCCCAGCCCCCAGCCGAGCCCGCCCGCCGGGCTGGTACCGAAATAGGTGCCGAGCTCGGTGCGGTCGAGAAGACCAACGGGGAAGGCGGTCTCGGTCACCACCGTGTCGCCGCTGCCGATCGCCCTGTTGAGGCACGCGGCAACATAGCCGATCGTGGCGCGGTCGCCGTCGGGCGTTGCGGCCAGCGCGGCCTTCCTGGCCTCGTCCTGCTCGGCGCGCATGGCGGAGATCCATTTCCGCCGCGCGGCGATCGACTTGGCGCGGTCGTGGGTTTCTTCTGCGAGCGCCGAGGAAAGCGCCTCCAGCGTGGCCCGCGCATCGCCGGCGATCGCCAGATCGGCCCGGAAGCTGCGCATCGGATAGTTGGTAAAGAGCGGGTCGTCGCCGATATGGACGACCTTCGCATCCGGGTTCACGTCGTGCAGCTTGGGGATCCAGGGCACGTCGCAGTCGAGCGCCACGATCGTGTCGGCGGCCGACAGCAGCGGTCCCGGGTCGTGGCCCAGATGCATCGGATGGTAGCTCGGCAGGAAAAGGTACCGCGCGCGGTAACCAACCACGGGAACCGCATAAGCCTCGGCGAGCGCGGCCAACGCCGGCACATCGGCCGGATTGCGCCCGAAGCTGCCGGTGACGATGAGTGGGTTTTCGCTCGCCGCCAGCCACCCGGCAGCCCGGCGGACCGCTTCCGTGTTGGGCGCCGCGGCGGTCGCGGCCGTCCGGCGGCTCGGCGAATCGTAGGCAAGCGCACCCGCCCCATCGGCCAGCACCTCCCGCGGCAAGGTGAGATAGACCGGGCCGCGCGGCGCCGACATCGCCACCGTGAGCGCACGGTCCACCACGGCCTCGATCTGGTCGGCGCGGCGCAGCTCGTAGTCCCACTTGACCATCTCGCGCACCATGCCGGCCTGGTCGAACATCTCCTGGCCCCAATGAATGAAGACGCTACGCGAGCCGAGGACATCATCCTCCATGATCGGCGTGCGCCCGGCGGCAACCAGCATCGGGATCGCCTCGCGTGCGGCATTGAGGAGCCCGCAGATCGCATTCGCCGTGCCGACATTGACATGCAGCATCACCGCCTGAGCCCGTCCGGTCGCCAGATAGGCACCGTGCGCCATCGAGACGGCGAGGTTTTCATGCGGCACGGTGATCGGGATCGGCGCCCGCGACTGGCCGGCGGCCGCCTTCGACAGCCCCTCGATGATGGAGGGAAAGTCGGTCCCGGCATTGCCGAAAATATAGTCGACGCCGCGGTCGGCCAGCAGCTCGAGCAGGGCCTCGCCCGTGCTCGCCACCTCGATCGTACGCTTGCCCATCGGTCCCCCCGGTCTTTGCCTTATCCGCCCTTTTCGGGCTTTTGACCATTTCGTTCCGCCCCGCCGGCGGTCGAGGCAGCGCCGATCCCGCGGCGCGCCCTATGGATCAACAATTCATACCCCGCCATGGCCAGTCCTGCGAGCACCCCGCCAAGCGCGACGTAGCCTGCGCCGGCAAAGGCCGTCTGCGGCGCCAAGGCCAGGAGCCCGGCCACGAGAAACAGCGCGCGCGGGGCCCAGCCGATCTTGCGCACCAGATAGCCGGTGATCGCGATCGAGACCAGCCAGACGCCGACCGCCGCCGCCGCGATCGCCGCCGCGATCTCAAGCGTCTCGCCGACCAGGATCAGCGTCGGCGACAGCACGAAAAGGAACGGGATCACATAGGCCAGCCAGCCGAAGCGGACGGCGGCAAGACCGGTGCGCACCGGATCGGAGTTCGCGATGCCCGCCGCCGCATAGGCCGCGATCGCCACCGGCGGCGTGATCATCGAGAGCATGCCGAAATACATGACGTAGAGATGCGCTGCCATCGGGTTCACGCCGACCTCGACCAGCCCCGGCGCGACAAGCGCCGCCAGCAGCACATAGACGCCGACCGTCGGCAGACCCATGCCGAGCACGATGCACACCGCGGCGGCCAGCAGCAGCAGCGCCAGCAGGCTCCCGGAGCCGAGCTGCACCAGCACGTTGGTGAAGGTGAAGCCGAGGCCAGAATTGGAAAGCACGCCGATGACGACGCCCGCCCCGGCCGCGATCAGGATGATATCGAGCACGGCAACGCCGGTTTTTCGCACAGCGTCGAAAAGCGTGCGGATCGGCGGCCGGAAACCGCGATAGCCGAACACCAGCGAGAACGCCAGCAGCCCCGCGGCGGCAAAGATCGCAGCCGTCTGCGGCAGCCAGTTGAGCTCGAAGAGGGCGAAGATCAGCACCGCGAAGGGCACCACGAAGACCCAGCCCGGCAGCAAGCTGCGAGCGCGTGGAATGTCGGAGCGCTTCAGGGCAGCCAACCCGTCGCGCGCCGCTTCCAGATCGGTCTGCACGAAGAGCGCGAAGTAATAGAAAAGCCCCGGCACCAGTGCTGCGATCACAACACTGGCGTAGGACGTCTCCAGGAAATCGGCGATCAGGAAGGCGGCGGCGCCCATGACGGGCGGCAGCAGCTGGCCGCCCGTGGAGGCGACGGCCTCGATCGCGGCGGCCCTATGGGCGGGATAGCCGCCGCGCTTGATCATCGGGATGGTGACGACGCCGGTGGCGACCACGTTGGCGACGGCGCTGCCCGAGATCGAGCCGAAGAGCGCGGAGGCCACCACTGCGATCTTGGCCGAGCCGCCGCGGAAGCGGCCCATTGCGACCTGGGCGAGCTCGGTAAAGAAATGCGAGCCGTGGGTCGCGTTGAGGAGCGTGCCGAAAAAGACGAATGCAACGACGATGCTGCAGGCGATCGCCAGCGGCCCGCCGGGGATCGCATTGCCGTCGAAGGCGAGCAGCCCGGCATAGACGTCCCAGTTAACCTGCTGGGCGGAGAACCTGCCGCTCAGATGGTGCCCCAGCAGGCCATAGGCGATGAACGCGCCGACGATAATCGGCAGCGTGATGCCGGTGCCGCGCCGCAGCGCCTCGATCATCATCGGCACCAGGATAAGCCCGATGGTGACGCTGTCCCACGGCGTCTCGGAATACATCTCCGCCAGGCGCGGATAGTGGAACGCCATGTACCAGCCGACCGCGAAGCCGAGCACCGCCAGCACGACGTCGTACCACGGCGCGGTGAGCCGCGGCGTGCGCCGCCTGGCGGGCAGGTGCAAAAAGGCGAGCGACAGCGCGAAGGCGAGGATCGCCGCCAGGTACTGGCCGGGATAGAGGTTGAGGCCCAGGCGCTGGAAGACCTCCAGCGCCCACAGCAGCGAGATCAGCGTGATGCCGGTCGCCGCACCCCCCGTCGCCGCCCGCAGCCAACCCGGCCGCGGGTCGGCCGCATCACCGCCGCTATCCGCCTCGTCCTCCGACCTGGCCGCGCCCGATACAGCCTGGCCCCGACTTACTTGGCCCAGATTTCCTTTGCCCGGGCCTATTTCGGCGGCCAGAGGCCCTGCTCCTTGTAGAACTTGATGGCGCCCTCGTGCCAGGCGACCGGGCCCATATTCTTGTTCATCCGCTTGGGATTGAAGAGGTTGTAGACCGGCCAGGCAGCAGCGAGCGCCTTCTTGTTCGCGTGCATCGCCTTGACCAGCTTGTAGACCTTCGCCGCGCTCGTGCCCTTGTGGGCGAAGACCAGCGCATCGTAGGTCAGCGCATACATCGGCGCGGTGACGCCCGGATTATGCTTGCCCGGCACCTCGCGCTTAAAATAGGCGACTGGCATGTGCTTGCGCATCTTGGCCAGATTCGCATCCGACCTAGGGATCGCCAGCGCGCGGATACCGATCTTGGCATGGGCTTCGCGGACCTTGGGCGCGCCCATGGCGAAGAGGAAGACGTCGGTCTTGCCGGAGATGAAAGCGTTGGCGCCGGCGACAATGTTCGCCACCGGAACCGGCCGCAGATCCTTGCGGGTCAGGCCGGCGGTTTCCAAATGGGCGTCGATCAGATTGAGGACGACCTTCTGGGCGACATAGCCGTCCGCCGAGCGCGCACCCCTCAGATCGGCGATGGTCTTGTACTTGGAGTCCGCGCGCACGAAAAAGCCGTTGCGCAGCGGGAACATGATGAACACGGCGCGCAAATTCGGATGCTTGCGTCCCTTGAAGTGGCCGTCGCCGGTGACCGCGATCGCGATCTCGTATTCGTTGGCAAGGCCGAAATCGACCTGGCCCTTATTGATGGTCGGGATATAGACGTTGGGGCTGGTGAAATTGCGCAAAGTGGCGCGCAACCCGCCCTGGTTGGTGGCGACCTTGGCGATCACCGTCCCGGCGCGGTCGTAGAGCGAGCCTTTCCTCGATGCGGCGATGCCGACGGTCTCGGCCTGGGCGATGCCCGTTGCGAGCAGCGCGAAAGCGGCAGCTCCTGTCGTGATGACATGCTTCATGGTGTCCTCCCTGGTGACGCTTGGGTTGCGGTCGGCCGCCCCGCCCGATTATCTCGACGCCGGCGCGCAGCCTTCCCAAGTCTCGGGAAAGACTACTGGAACCCCGGCCAAAAGGAAACATGGGGGCGGAGCCTCGCGGCGATGGCGGACACTCCCGTGCAATGCCGGGCGAATCGTGGGAGGATTTGCCTGTGATGGGGGCCGGTGCCGGCCGGCGAGACTACGGGGCATATATGCAGACACTGACCCTCGGCGATATCCGGATCGACCGCGTTCTGGAGCAGGAGGGCCCGATCTTCGGGCTCGACTTCCTGCTGCCCGGCGCGCCGCCCGACCTGCTTGACGCGAACGCCGATTGGCTGATGCCGCGCTACGCCGATCCGGCCAGCCGGAACCTCATCCTGTCTTTCCATTCGCTGCTGGTGCGCACGCCGACCCGAACTATTCTCGTCGACGCTTGCGTCGGCAACGACAAGGAGCGCCCGGCCCGTCCGCCCTGGCACCAGGCCAAGTTTCCGTTTCTTGACAACCTTGCGCGGCATGGCGTCAGCCCGGACGATATCGATATCGTGCTGTGCACCCATCTTCATGCCGATCATGTCGGCTGGAACACGCAGCTGCTCGATGGACGCTGGGTGCCGACGTTTCCCAACGCGACCTACGTTTTCGCCAAGCGCGAATACGAGTATTGGGAGGTGGAGAACCGCGCCGCCGTGCCCGATGAGCCACTCAATCACGGCTCGTTCAACGACAGCGTGCTGCCGGTGGTGGAGGCAGGCCGGGCCCAGTTCGTCGCCGACGACCATGAGATCGACCACGGCATCTGGCTGGAGCCGGCCCCCGGCCACACGCCGGGCAACATCGTCATCCGGGTCGAGCGCGAGGGCGCCCGCGCGCTGCTGGTGGGAGACGCCATTCATACGCCGGCCCAGTTCGCTGATCTCGGCCTCTCAACGCGGTTCTGCAGCGATCCCGCGCAGTCGGCGCAAACCCGCATCCGCTTGATCGACGACGTCGCCGAGACGGACACGGCATTGCTGACCGCGCATTTCCCGACACCGACGGCGGGCCGCGTCATCCGCCGCGGCGACGCTTTCGGCTTTCAGGACCTCTAGCGCACGATTCACGCGTCACAGTGATCTGATGTGACGCGCGAATCGTGCGTCAAACTAATGAGAGAGATTTAAGGTCGCGTCCCGGATCGCGGCGATCTCAGACGATCTTGATCTAGCCGCCGCCCCCTCCTTGTCCGCCACCACACAGCAACGCGGCTGGGCAATCGTGAGCGTCGCCCGACGCCTCCACGGGTCGTCGCGGGATGCCGTAGTTTATGGGAATTCCGGTTGGCCGGAATAGCCGCGCCCGGACCGGCGGCAACGGATACGCCGCTTGGCGGTGTTTTTGTCTGATCTGAGATTTTCCCAGCTTTCCTGACCATCAGTGACCGCCGACACTGCTGTTTGTGCGTGCTTCGGGCAATGTGGCGTCAACAACAGGGAACACAGTGTTCCCGTCACCCATGCCCGAAAGGACTAAGATCATGAAGAAGACCGCACTTATCGCGGCGGCATTTGCCGCCATTTCCACCGTCGCCATGGCCGTTTCGCCGGCTCACGCTACGGCCGTTTCGCCGGCTCACGCTGAGCAGATCTTTCAACAGATCAAGGGAATAGGCGCAGGCAATACATACCACCCCAAGGACGGGTTTGTTGGCCGCAGGAAAGTGGGGCCCAAATTTTTTACCCCGAAGACCTGCTACGAGCGCAAGCGCGTTGGACCGCAGAACTATGTGATCGTGCGGCGTGCCTGCTAGTACCTGGAAGACGGAAAACAATCGGGCCGGCTGGGGACAACCGTTCCCAGCCGGTTTGTTTGTGGGCGCAAGACTGCAGCCGACCAAATCGCCGCGCCAACAAAAACCCTTGCAACCCGGGAACCATCCACGCAGGACGGTCAGGGAACTGTCCCGTTAGGATTTCAATCTGGGACACGACCGCCAAGCCAATCTCGGGCGAGCGCGACTGCTGCGGTTTTCTGTTCATCGCACCCAGGCAAAGGCGTATCCTGCTCGGACTGCCATGACCCCTCCCAACGCGATCCCATCCACTGCCCCGACCGACGCCGTAAGCGCCGTCCTTAAGGACGTCTTCGGCTTCGATGTTCTGCGGCCCGGCCAGGACGAAGCGATCGCGGCCGTGTTGAACGGCCGCAACGTGCTCGCGGTGATGCCGACCGGTTCGGGCAAGTCGCTTTGCTACCAGGTGCCGGCGCTTGTGACGGGCGGGCTCACGGTAGTCGTCTCGCCGCTCGTCGCCTTGATGCGCGATCAGGTCGAGGCCCTGCGCTTGAACGGCGTTGCCGCCGCGACCATCAATTCCGACTTCGACCGGACAGCGAATGTCGCGACCTGGCGCCGCGTCCAGGCGGGCGAAATACGCCTGCTTTACCTGTCGCCCGAACGGCTGATGACCGAAGCAATGCTCGGTGCGCTGGCAAGACTCGGTGTTGATCTCTTCGCCATCGACGAGGCGCATTGCATTTCGCAATGGGGCCCGGCCTTCCGGCCCGAATACGCCGAGCTGGCAGCGCTGCGCGTGCGTTTTCCGGGCACGCCCATAATTGGCCTCACCGCCACCGCCGACCCGCCGACCCAGGCCGATATCGAAGCAAAGATCTTCGGCGGCGACGTTGTCTCGGTCGTCACCGGCTTCGACCGCCCCAACCTGTCGCTGGCGGTAACCCTGAAGAAAGGCTGGAAGGCGCAGACCGGCCAATTCGTCGAGGCGCGGCGCGGGCATTCGGGCATTGTCTATTGCCTGTCGCGGCGCAAGACCGAGGAGGTCGCCGCGCTCCTGTGCGAGCAGGGCCATACCGCGCTGGCCTTTCATGCCGGGATGGAGGCGGCGCACAAGGCGCATACCCAAAACCGCTTCATGACCGAGCCCGGCGTCGTCATCGTCGCCACGGTCGCCTTCGGCATGGGCATCGACAAACCCGACATCCGCTATGTGCTGCACACCGACCTGCCGGCGAGCCCCGAAGCCTACTACCAGGAGATCGGACGCGCCGGGCGCGACGGCGAGCCCGCCGAGACGATGCTGCTCTACGGGCTCGACGATATCCGCATGCGCCGCGCCTTCATCGAGGAGGAAGATGCGGGCGAGGACCGTCGGCGCCGCGAGCACAAGCGCCTCGATGCGCTGATTGCCTATTGCGAGGCGCCCGAATGCCGCCGGGCGATGCTGCTGCGCTACTTCGGCGAGGAGACCCTGCCCTGCGGCAACTGCGATCTCTGCCTCAACCCGGTCGCGCTGCTCGACGGCACCCACGAGGCGCAAATGGTGTTGTCCGCGGTGCACGGAACCGGTCAACGCTGGGGCGCCGTCCATATCATCAACGTGCTGCGCGGATCCAAGAACGAAAAAATTTCCAAGGCACGCCATGACGAGTTGCCGAGCTTCGGGCTCGGCAAGGAGCGCGCAACCGGCGAGTGGAGCGGCATCATCCGCCAGATGGTCGCGGCCGGGCTGCTCGAAATCGACATCGCCGGCTATGGCGGGCTGCGCGCAACGCAAGCCGGCGCGCGGCTGATGCAGGACGAGGGCGAATTCCGCTATCGTCCCGATACCATCACCGTGCCGAAATCGGCGCGCCGCACGGCAACTTCCGCGGCCGCGCAAAGCCTCGACGATGCGGGCGCGGGCCTGCTGCAACGCCTGAAGGCGCTGCGTCTCGATCTTGCCAAGGCGCGCGACGTGCCGGCCTACGCGATCTTCTCCGACAAGACGCTGATCGATATGGCCGCGCGCCGCCCCGCCGACCGCGACGGTTTTGCCGAGGTCTACGGCGTCGGTGCGGCCAAGCTCAAGGACTTCGCCGACGTCTTCCTGCGCGAGATCGAGAGCGCCCGGCCCTGATCGCCGACACTTGATCGTCGAAATGTGATCGCCAAAACGTGATGTCGCGCGCCGTTCAATCGGGCACACCCCGGCCATATCTTCAAAGCGCCTGATCCGATCGATCCGGGAGACCGCCGATGCGCGCCACCCAAATATTTTTGCTGGGCTGGATAGCAATGCTCGCAGCGCCGCTGGCCGCTGCCGCACCCGCTTATGACAAGCTCGGCCGCGGTCCCGGGATCGGCCAGCCCCTGCCGGTCAAGCTCGTCGCGCCCGACCAGGACGGCAAGACCCGCAACCTTGCCTCGCTCACCGGCAAGCGGGGGCTGCTGCTGGTTTTCAACCGCTCGGTCGACTGGTGCGTCTATTGCCGCGCCGAAGCTGTCGCCTGGAACCGCCGGCTCGGCGAGGTCCGCGCGCTCGGCTACGAGGTCGCCGTGATCAGCTATGACAGCCTGTCGGCGATCAAAAACTTTTCCGAGGGCCGGGGCATCAAATACACGCTGCTTTCCGACAAGGGCTCGAAGATCATCCGCGCCTTCGGCCTGCTGAACGAGGACCATGCGCCGGGCACGTTCGGCCACGGCATTCCGCATCCGATCGTCTTCGCCATCGACCCCAAGGGCGTGATCCGCCACCGCTTTTCCGAGGCGACCTACCGCCGCCGGCCGGATATCGACGTCGTCCTCAAGGTGCTTCGCGGCGCGATGGGCAACGCCGGCTAGTTACGATTCCTCGCGCGGCGACTGGACAAGCGCCGCCGCAGGGGTCAAGACATCGGCCGATTGGCAGGCGCCTCCGCCGGCGCGCCTCGGACCACGGACCGGTTGAACTTGGCTGCACCGAATTCACCCCCAAATACAGAAACGAGCACAGAAGCGAACGCGGAAACGGACACGGATTGCGGCGTTGCGGTGCTGGCGAACGACCGCGTCCACGAATGGTTCCTGCCCTTCCTGCGCAGCTTCCGCGACCACAACCCCGACATGCCCGCGGTCGTCATCCCCTATCACAAGGACATGACCCGCACCGCCGCCGCCGCCGCCGACCATGGGTTCGAGGTTGCCGACCGCGATTTCCGCGACATCGACCGGTTCGCGCGCACCCTCTATCCGCGCAACCGCTACCGGCGCCACAAAGTGCGCAAGATCGCGGTCTTCGACCTGCCCTTCGCGACCACGATCTATATCGATATCGACACGATCGTGCTGCAGAGCTTCGCGCCGCTAAAAGACGTGCTGGCGGCGGGCAAGGCCGAACTCGTCTATGCGAGCGAAACCCCCGGCTGGGTCTACAAGCCCGGCTACGAGCGGGTCCCGCAGCTTGCCGCGGGGCCGCTGTTCAGCGACGGCTTCTTCGCGACCTCGCGCCGCTTTCTCACCTCCGACCAGATCATGGAGACGACGCGCGAGGAACTCTCGCTCTATCGCGCGCTGCGCCAGGACCAGGTCTATAGCCAGCCGCTGATCAATTTCGCCGCGCATATGCGGGGGCTGGCGCTGCGGCCGGTCAGCGCGGTGACGCCCGATCTCTCGGATGTCAGCTTTTACCAGGAAGACGGCGTCGTCGCCGACAACGGCACCTTTCGCGACGCCGCCGGCCGCAAGCTCATCTTCATCCACTGGGCCGGCGCCAAGGATCACGACGCCGGCACGGATGCGCGCTTCGGCGCGCTTTGGCGACGCTACCGGGAAAGCGGCAAGCAGATAATCC
>Ga0307379_10000088_pt1 | contig 152245 bp, 113 predicted proteins | sample UN2MG_FD_202237 | JGI IMG/M metagenome (GOLD analysis project Ga0307379, IMG submission 202237) | Soil microbial communities from Risofladan, Vaasa, Finland - UN-2 | ecosystem: Environmental > Terrestrial > Soil > Coastal area > Acid sulfate soil | place: Finland: Risofladan, Vaasa...
CGGCCGGGCAGCAACCGTCGCCGTCCGTGCAATCGACAATGTTCGTGCGGCTGCAGGCCACGTTGCAGTTCGCCGCGCTGCCGGTCATGGCGTCGATGGTGCAGGGGTTGCCGTCGTCGCAGCTAACAGGACAACTCGCCGGCGGATCGCAGGTTTCGCCGGCCTCGATCACGTCGTTGCCACAGCTGGGCGAGCAGTCGTTGTCGGTGGTGTTGTCACACCCGGCCGGGCAGCAACCGTCGCCGTCCGTGCAATCGACAATGTTCGTGCGGCTGCAGGCCACGTTGCAGTTCGCCGCGCTGCCGGTCATGGCGTCGATGGTGCAGGGGTTGCCGTCGTCGCAGCTAACGGGACAACTCGCCGGCGGATCGCAGGTTTCGCCGGCCTCGATCACGTCGTTGCCACAGCTGGGCGAGCAGTCGTTGTCGGTGGTGTTGTTGCACCCGGCCGGGCAGCAACCGTCGCCGTCCGTGCAATCGACAATGTTCGTGCGGCTGCAGGCCACGTTGCAGTTCGCCGCGCTGCCGGTCATGGCGTCGATGGTGCAGGGGTTGCCGTCGTCGCAGCTAACGGGACAACTCGCCGGCGGATCGCAGGTCTCGCCGGCCTCGATCACGTCGTTGCCACAGCTGGGCGAGCAGTCGTTATCGGTGGTGTTGTTGCACCCGGCCGGGCAGCAACCGTCGCCGTCCGTGCAATCGACGATATCCGTGTAGCTGCATTCCACGTCGCAGGTGTCCGCGCTGCCGGTCATCTCATCGATGGTGCAGAGATCGCCGTCGTTGCAGGACTCGGGACAACTCGCCGGCGGATCGCAGGTCTCGCCTTCGTCGATGATGTTGTTGCCGCATGGTTGTGAGCTCGTGGTATCACCGCAGCTCCATGACACCAATCCGTAGATAAAAAGCAGTATCCACAAAGTAACGTTGGCAGGCTTGCACATAGAAGACTCCCATATAACACGTGAATATAATCCATTATGGGGTGTACAGGATGTAGGTGGCAAGACAAACGAATCCGATGGGCCTCTCGGCCGTCACGGACCGGCGAGCACGATCCGCGCGTCGACCACCTGCGCGCCCTGGCTTTTTTGCAAAACCATCAGCGGGTTGACGTCCAGCTCGACTATCTCCTCGAAGGCATCCACCAGCCGGGCGATGGCCAGCACGCCCTTGCGCACGGCCTCTACGTCGCGGGGCTTGCGGCCGCGGGCGCCGGTCAAAAGCGGATAGGCCCTGAGCGACTTCAACATCGCCTCGGCGCCCCGCTCGTCGAAGGGCAGCACCCGCAGGGCGATGTCACTCAGCACCTCGACGAAGATGCCTCCCGCGCCGGCCAGAACCGCCGGGCCGAACGTCGCATCGCGTTTGGCGCCGAGGATCATCTCGATGCCTGACTTAACCTGCGGCTGGACAAGCACACGCGGCTCGCCGCTAACCCCCGCCCGCCGGGCGACCTGCATCAAGTCTTCGAATCCGCGCGCTGCCTGGGCCTCGCCTTCCAGCCCCAGCAGTACGCCGCCGATGTCTGTCTTGTGCGAGACTTGCGGCGCGACCAACTTCAGCACCACCGGTCCGCCGCAACTCTCGGCGGCCGCGGCGGCCTCGGCGGCGCTCGATGCCAAATAAAAATCGGGCACGTCGAGGCCCGTTGCCTTCATGATCGAAAGCGCCTCGTCGAGCAGCACCGGCCGCTCTTCACGACGGCAGCGCTCGATTATGGCGGCGATGGTTTCACGGTCGAGATCTCCCGGAGGCAGGCACGGTTGGCCGACGGCATCGTGTTTGTAGTCGCGAAGCATTGCCAGCGCCGAGACTGCGTCCTCGGGCGCGGTGAACACCGGGTGGTGCAGGCTGCGGCGCAGAATCGACATCTCCTCGCCGTCGGTCGATACGCAGGTAGCCAGCGGCTTTCCGTGGGTGAACGAGAAATCCTCGAGTTTGACGATGAAGGCCCGCGACTGCTCGCGCTCGAGGGCCGAGATGTAGGTGTGCAGGAAAACTACGGCGTCGACACCGGGCAGTTTCAGTGTCTCGTCCACTATGCGCGTGTAGACGTCGAAGTCGAACAAGTCGCCCAGGTCGAGCGGGTTGGTCAGGCGGATGACCTTGGCCCTGAAGTGCTTCTCGATCTGCCGCAGGAAGGGCTCGGGAAAAGCGGTCAGACTGAAATCGGCTTTCTCGCAGGCGTCGGCGGCGATGACCGCATGGCCGCCGGAGCGCGAGATGACGGCGATGTTGTTGCCCCGTAGCCGGGGCATGGGCAAGATCTTCAGAGAGTTGACCAGGGTGTCCGACTCGTCGAAGCGCGCGATGCCGGCCTGCTCGAGTGCGGCCGAGACTACGGAGTCATCGCCGCTTAAAGCCGCGGTGTGCGACTGGGCAATTTCACGGGCCAGTTCTCCTACGTTCGACTTGTGCAGTAAAATTGGTTTCGATGTGCCGCGGGCGATGCGCATCAGGCGCCGTCCGTCAGAAATGCTCTCCAAGTACATACAGATAATGTCGGTCTCGTCGTCCTGGACCATGTACTCGAGCAGGTCACACTCGTCGACGTTGAGCTTGTTGCCGATGCTTGCGAACTTGGACAGTCCCAGGTTCTCCGAGGCCATCACGTTCAGGTAATCCAACCCCACGCCGCCGCTCTGCGAGATGATCGATATCTTGCCGCTGGTAAAGATGTCCTTCAACCCGGCGAACGGGACACTCAGCCCGGAGAGCTTGTTTATCACGCCGATACAATTCGGCCCGATGAAGCGCATGCCGTGTTCGGCGGCGATCTCGACGACCCGCTCCTCGATCTCGCGGCCGTCAGCGCCCAGTTCTGAGAAGCCGGACGACTCGATGATCGCGCGCCGAATGCCCTTCTGCCCGCACTCCGCGATCGTCTCGGGCACGTAGCGCGCCGGAACCAGCAGAATTGCCAGGTCGATCTGGTCGGGGATATCGGCCACCGACTTGTAGATGCGCCGCCCGAAGGCCGTGCCTCCCCGGGGTCCCACCTGGTAGATAATCCCGTCGTAGCTGAACTCGTGCAGGTTCTGGACGATGCGCCGTCCAAGGTTTTTCTCGGATTCGGAGACACCCACCACCGCCACACTGCGCGGATTGAAGAAAAGATCCATGCGCCCGCGAACCCTGTCTTGTGCTTCTATAGGCGCTAGCGCCTGTTCAAGGCCATCAACAGGCGCAGGACATACCAGAACATCAGCGCCACGGCGGCGAACAGGGCTAAAGCCGCGGCCACGTGCTGGTCGGGGCGGTAGTGCTTCATCACCGCCGAGGTGTAGTAGAGGATGTAACCGCCGGCCAAGGCGATCATGACCACCGAGAAGATGGTGCCCAGGTTGAAGCCGAAGACGATGGCGCAGACGATCAGTCCCATGGCCACGAAGCCGCCGATGGTCAGGATGCCGCGCATGAACGAGAAGTCTTTCTTGGTGATGAAGACCGTCCCGGTCAGGCCGGCGAAGAGACACAGGGTCAGCACGGCCGCGGTGGGAATTACATCGGGTGAGGTATAGACGGCCGCGACGTAAAGCAGCGGTAAAAAGATGACCGCCTCGGCCACGATGTACAGGCCGAGCCCGGCGTACTGCATTGCCCGCGAGCGTTCGGAGCGGGCCCAGCGATCGGCGATGTAGCCCACCGCCATGAACAGCCCCAGAACGACGAGCCAGCCGTAGCCGCTGGAGACCATTTTGTTGATCAGCGGTAATGTCGCCTCCTGCAGCGGAACCAGCAGAATGTACTCGAGCAAGGCAAATACGAGAATCGCTCCCGCCAGGTGGGTGTACGTCCTGCGGATAAAGGCCGAGCGTTCCGTGCTCGGCGACAGCGCCACGGCATATTCCGGAATTGCGCTTTGCATTCTGGCCATGGGTTACCTCCTTAGTCTCTGTGCCCTCGTCGCGCCCGAGACTAAAACAGGACTGCCCGAGAAGGCAACGATAATCGGCCCGCACCAGATGAAAAGGCCGGGCAGTCACTTGAAGAGCTTGTCCAGGTCGCGCAGAGCGGCTGAGCGGCGCCCGCGTTTCCCTCCGGGCGCGCCGCGGCGCTCGCGGCGAAGAGAAAGCGAAATGCGGCCTCGGGCCGCATCCACCTCGACCACCCTGACCGTGACCCGTTGCCCCACCCCGACCACCTCGACCGGCTTGGCTGCGAACTCGTCCGAAAGTTCGGACAGGTGCACAAGCCCCTGCGTCCCGAGGCCCAACTCGACAAAGGCCCCGAAGCTGGCCAGGTTGGCGACCACCCCCGAAAGCTCCATGCCCGGCTTGAGATCGGCGATAGACTTGACCATCGGGTTGATCTGCAGGCCGCGCACTTCGGGAGCAGCCGGCCCGCCTTTCTCGCGCTCCCAGACCACCGCTTCCCTAATATCGCCGAGCGCCTCGCGCAGCCGTACGGCATCGACGCGATCGAGATATTCTCCCAACCCAAGTTGGTCGGGCTCGAGATCCGCGTAGCCAACCAGCGGATCTGCGAGCCTCTCGGCCACGACTCGCGCCGCGGCCGGCTTGATCGATCCCGGCCGACGGCGGGCCTGTTTCATCAGGCCGGCCTCGCGGGCGGGCTCGGCTAAAAGCCCCGCACCCGAAAGATGTCCATACAGCGGGGATAGGTCAGGACTGCCGGATAAACAGGCCAGGCCTGTCAGGTTTGGTTTACGGGCTGCCAGCCAGACAACCGCTCCGGCGAGATCGCGAAGACCGAAATCGGCCTGCTGTGCGTCTTCGCCCGGGTGCAGGAGGCATGCGAAGATGCGCTTGCCGTCGGCCGCCAGGCCGGCCACGGGTCCCGCCACCGGCGGGCGCGAGAGCAACGATCGCAACGCCTCGGCCGCAGCGGAGATCGCCAAGCGTTCTGCGCCTGCGCCGATTTCCGAAAGGACGGATCTTTCGATCGCACGTCTCAGGTCGGCGAGCAGATCTGTCCTGTCAGCGGGCGCAAGGCATCTCTCGATCTCGTCGTCCGGGGGGATGACTTCGATCCACAAAAGCCCCAGAGAAACCCCGCGCGCGGCCGTGAACCAGCGGTGAGGCGGGATGTCCGCGCAGCCCTCGCTGTGCTCGGCTAGCGATTCAAGCTCTACCGAACGCGGATCGTCGGGATGCGTAAGGTGCAACCGTAGCCGCCCGCGCTCGAGTGTAACCCGCGCGGCGCAAGCAAAGCAGGCGCCAAGCTGCTCGTTTTGCGCATCTGGTCCGGCAATGCGAGCGGCCCAACGCAGACCGGCGGCCGTGACCGCGTCGCCAACCTCACCGGCAAGTTGCCCAGACTCGGCGGCCAGCACCTGGTAACGCCGCAGGGCGCGGCGGATAGGCAACAGGTGCAGCGGCCCGATCCCGGAGGCCGCAAGCTTCTGATCGTTCAACAGCTCTCGCACACCCTCCCCGCGGCTGGTGCGCGAGCCGATTTCCTCGAGCAAGCCGGGCCGCAGCCCGAAAGAGAGATCGCGGTTGGCGAGGTATCTGGCGAATGGGACTACAGGCATAACGAGTGATTATAACAGAAAGAAGGGCTTTTGTTTATCGATAGCCGACAAAGTGTTCTTGACGCTGCCCGCGCGGGGAAGTAGCATTCGCTGAGTTTCAGATGGAGGTTTCTGGCATGCGACTACTACGACCGCGAACCGCCTTTGTTCTCGTCATTGCCTTCTGCCTGCCAGTGCTGGCCGGGCCCAAGATTTTCAATATCGGAGCCAAGCTGCTGCGGGGCAAGCCGACTATCTCCGCCGACAAGACCTCGGGTTATTACATCTGGTACGACCGCGACGGGTTGCATCTGCGCTTCAACGCCATTCGCGAGCCGCGCCTGTATACCGGGCGCATCGACACCGATAAAGCGATCAAGGGCGTCACCCGGGTGCGGGAAAAGTCCGGCGGCTGGGCCAGGGCCTACGGCGATCGGATCGTGCTCTTCTCGGCCACCGTCCGGCCCGGGCAAACAGACGGGGTGGACATCGCCGTCCCCGGCGCCCACCGGGCGGCGCTGCTGCTCGATATCGACGGCACACCCCCCGTGCCCCAGGAAGTCTACCTGGGCGAGAAGCAGACCAACCCCAGCGGCCTGCCCATGCAACTCATCCTGCGCTAAACTCTTCCGGGTTGACTATCGAATCATCTTCCTGGTAGTCAGGGCAAATACACCCAGCGGGCCCCGGACCATGAAGTGCAGCGTCCTGATGTTGTCGACCGCGCGGTCGAGAGCGGCGGGCGAAGTCGCTCCATTTCTTTTCAAGAGTCGCGACAGGGATCCGTCGGCGACCAGGATCACACCCAGGTCGATCGCCCGGGATTCGAAACTGGCCCCCAGGGATAAAAGCGGCAGGTAGAGATCTTGAGCCTCCAGCGCAACATGCAACTCGGCCCCGGAGCGGCGCAGGCCACCGGACAACAAGAGCCCCCCACCCACCGAAGGCGCCTCTTGCCAGCCTGCCGAAAGCAGAGACTTCTCGATCGCCCGCCCGATGCCTTGCACCGATCCTTTACGCGGCAGGCTCACCGTGGCCAGCCTGTCTTTGATATCTATCAGCGCCGGATGCAAAACGCAGATCGGCCGCGCCCCGGCGAAGAAACGCTGGGCGCCAATCTCGAGCAGATGAACTGCGGCCTCGGAAAGCGATTCGATCGAGGCAACGAAGCTATCTTTTCCGCGGCGCTCGATCACCAGCACTCCCCGCGGGCGGCGGGCCTTGCGCGATGGGCAGCGCCCGCGCAGCCAGCTACGCAGGGGCTTGCCTTCTTTTCCCGAAAAGATGAGCTTCAAGCGCTTTTCGCGGCCCGAGGATCGACAAAGCCGCGCCGGGATCCTGCCCTCGTCTGCAAAACGCATCTCTACCGCCCTCCCGGCGGTTCCCGGATCGTCTCCGAAGAAGTCTTCTTCAGAGACCCGCACGGTGAGGGTTCCCTCGATGACCGACTTGCCAACCGGTTGCCGATAGTTTCCACCCATACTACAAACTAATCACGTCATAGCCGCCTATGTCCAGAAAGCAGAGCATTTCTTGCGACCGGCGCCCCGGGCGCATAGCATGGATCCAAAGTGATAAAGATAATTTCATACATAGCTTCTCTCTTGCCCGTCTTGCTCGTGCCCTGCCTGCAGGTAAAACTTGGGCACAACCCGGATACGGTTCTCTTCATACGCGGACAGCAACAATTCTACGCGGGCCGCCTGACCGAGGCTCGCAAGACCTTTGCGGAACTCGCCCGTCGTTTTCCCGAAAGTATACACCATGCCCTGGCCGTCTTCCGCGAGGCCGACTGCGCCTGGGAGATGGGCGACACCGACGAAGCACTGCGCGCTTACAAGGCTGCCCAAAAGCTGGCGCCTGATCCGCGTGTCGATCCGGCGGTCGGCATGGGCCACCTCGTCGATTACCAACTGGCGCACAACGAACACTGGTATGCCCGTAGCGCCTTCGTCGAGCTGCGCACCCGTTTCCCGACCCACCCGCTTGCAGCCTCTCCGCCGGCAGGCCTTGCAGAGCCGGTTTTGTCCTGCGACGAGAGCATGCGGCTTGCCAGCGCACTCAGGAAAGCCCGGCGCTTCGAACAAGCGCTTGCTGTTCTCGACCAGGTTCGCGAGCCAAGACGGCCTACGAGGCTCTACCAACTGGCCCACCTGACGGGACGGGTGCTCTTCGAAAAACAGGGTCGCTACCAGGATGCTTACAATCTGCTGCTTGCAGCCCGCGACCACGCGCCTTCTCCCGCCGCCGCCGAAGAAGACTGGTTCTTCGCCTCGCGCGCGTTGGGACGCCTCGATCGCGACGCCGAGGCGATAGCCAGCCACCTGGCCATGCTGGCGCGATATCCCCACGGCCGGCACGCCGCCCGGGCCCTTTTCTACGCCGCCTGGCTGCAGGCCAACCGCGGGCACTGCGATCTGGCCCGGCCGTTGTTTATGCGGCTGATGGCGGAGTATCCCGCAAGCCGCTGGGTGCCGGAGGGTCGCTGGTTCCAGGCCCTGTGTCAGATCAGGAAGAAACACTGGAAAGACGCCTTGGCCGCCCTGGCGGCGGAGCGCAGGCGCCCCGAGCCCGAACGCGGAGGCAGAGCGCTTTACTGGACGGGCGTCGCCCAGCGGGAGTTAGGTAACAAGACCAGCGCGTACGCCGCATGGAAGGCAACCATTAGCCGCTTCCCGCTCAGCTGGTACTCGCTGCTGGCCAGGGCGCGCCTGGCAGATGCGGCGCCGCCCATCCGGCATCTTTTAAAGCCGCAGCGTCCTAAGCCGGTCGCCGATAAACTGCTCGTGCGAGCTGCCGAGCTTGCCCGGGCCGGGCTGGGAGCGCTGGCTTCTTTACTCCTCAGACAAAATGAGCGTCCATTCCTTGCGCGCCACCCGGGCGATCGCGGCCTGGCCGCGTTGCTTGCCGCCTATCGCGCGGCGGGCGACTTCAATCGACCCTGGTTGCTTGTGCTCAGAAAGAGACTCGCTTACCTGCGGCACCCGCCATCTGTAAAAACGCGCCTCTTCTGGGATCACGCCTACCCGGCTTGCGAACGGGAAACCATCGAGAAACACTCGCAGCGCGGCATCAGCTTCACCCTCTTCCTGCAGGCCATCATGCGCACCGAGAGCGGATTCGATCCCCAGGCCCTCAGCACGGCCAATGCGCGCGGCTTATTACAACTGATACCGCAGACGGCCCGGGAGGCCGCCCGGGCAGTGAATCTTGACTTTGACGAAGAGCGCCTCTTCGAACCCGGTTACAACATCCGCCTGGCCGCCTGGGCCATCGGCCGTCTCTACGAGCGCTTCGCCGGACAGTGGCCGCTGGCGGCGGGCGCTTACAACGGCGGTGAAGATGCCATCACAAAATGGTACCGCCAAAACGGACGCCTGCCTCTCGATCTGTTCGTAGAGCTGGCCCCCTGGACCGAAACCCGTCGTTACATGAAAAGAGTAACAACGGCCTTCGCCAGGTACTCTTTCCTGGAGGGCCGGCAGATTCCCCACCTGTCACTACGGTTGGACCCCGCCTGCGTCGAAGCAAGTCCCGGGCACTAGATGCACTTGATGTACATCTTCTCAATGTCTTCCCTGGACCACTCGCCCGGGCAACTCTTGAAGTGCTTTTTCCCATGTGCCAGGCGCGAGTACTTCTCGATGTCCTTCTCTTGCATGCCATACGCGCCCAGGCTCGGCGCCACCCCGAGCGACTCAATGAAAGCGCGCAACGTCTCCGCCGCGTCTTCGCCTCCCAGTAGGTTGCCGATATAGCTCGTGCGTTCGGGTTCCAACTCTTTCATGCGCTCGAGAAAAGCGGGCAGCAGCAGCGCCGTCACCCGGCCGTGGGCTACGCCGCAGCCGACCGTGACTGGGTAGCCCATGGCATGGGGTGCCAAAGTGCCGGTGTTTGCAATGGCCATCCCGGCCATGGCCGCGGCAAGTTGCATTTCCTCGCGGGCGGCGATGTTGCCGGGTTGTTCTTTTACCAGCGGCAGGTTGTCCCGCACACGGCGGATGGCGTAGCCGACCATGACATCGGTCCAGGCCGAGCGCCTGAGCGAAAAGACCGCCTCAATCGCATGGCTGAGGGCGTCCAGACCGGTGTTCAGCGTGACGTTTTCGGGCATGGAAAGCGTCAAGGACGGATCAAGAAAAGCCAGGCGCGGAAACAGATCGACAAGCCCGATGCCGAACTTGTCGCCGGCCTGCACGTCAGTCACCACTGCGTACTGAGTTACCTCGGAACCGGTCCCCGAAGTTGTCGGGATCGCCACTACCGGCAGGGGTGGGTTTTCGGGACGCAGTTGGCCGAAGAAGTGCCGCGTGTCTCCCTGGTTGACAGTCATCAGGGCGATGGCCTTGGCCGCGTCCAGCGAACTGCCGCCGCCCACACCGAGAACCCAGCGCGACCGGCTAGAGCGGGCCAATTCGGCGCCGTCCTGGATGGTTTCGATGGTCGGGTTTGGCTCCACTTGGTCGAAGAGGGTGGTCTCGATCTTGGCGCCCTGCAACAGCTGGCTCACCCGATCAAGCAGTCCGGATAGGCGCGCCGAGCGTCGCCCCGCGACCACCAGGCAGGTACGAGGCAATCCGGACACCTCGTCAGCCAGGCGATCGACACAACCCTGCCCCCCAAGAACACGAGTCGGCACATGATACGAGAACAAATCCAATCCGGCAGTCTTCCGCCCCCCCCGGCGTGATGTCTCCATGATATTGGGGAGATCACAAAATATCAAGGTTGCTTTTTCTCTTGTCCCTTATGCTCATCGCCGGCTTCCGGAGGCGACTCTTGCTCCGGCTCCGGTTCCGGCTCGCAAACTTTCTTGAACTGGTCGAGTACCACCTGGGCACTCTTGACGCCCAGCTCGTGCGAACGATCCAGGTGAACCTTGGCCTCGCCGCACAACCCCAGGGTTACCAGGATCACGGCCAGGTTGTGATGGGCCTGGGGAAATTTCTCGCGCAGGCGAACTGCAGCATCATAGGCCCGGGCCGCTTCTTCGTAAGCCTCCGCCTTGGTGTAGGCCAGGCCGAGATTGTACCAGGCCGTGGCATTGGCTGGTTCGAGGCGAGTGGCCTGCCGCAGTTGCTCGACGGCCTCATCGGTTCTGCCGGCGTTTGCCAGAAACAGGCCCACGTTGCTGCGCACATTGGCATCTTCCGGGCGCAGCTTTACGGCCTCGAGGCCGGCCGCTATGGCGTCGTCCTGTCGCCCCAGCCGCGCCAGGGTCAAAGAGAGCTGGGCCTGGGCCTGGGCCGACTTGGGATCGGCCGTGATGGCGTCACGCAGGATCTTCTCTGCATTTTCCTTCTGACCGAGCTTCCTGAGCACCACACCCATGGCGATCATTGTCTCCGCCCGCCCCGGCAACAGTTGCAACGACTGGCGATAGGCCGCGGCGGCCCCGTTCTTGTCTTGCCTCTTTTCCAACGCCTGGCCGAGGTGAAAAAAAACCAACCCGTCTTTGGGCTTGAGCTGACATGACTTGCGCAGGTGAGCGCTGCCCTCCGGCAACTTGCCCTCAACACACAAGAGCCAGCCGAGCTGGCCCTCTACCTCTCCGTCTCCGGGATGCATGCGTAAACTCTTGCGGCAGGCGGCAATGCGCGCCCGGCCGGAATCAGCAAGGCAGGCATTACGTATCGCGCTGGCGCCCTCGCTTGGACCTTCGGGTTCCTCTTTGCGGGTCTCGATGCTCCCGCAGTTCTGAAAGCAAACCGCGGCCATGGCCAGCAGGGGCAGCAGCTGTCTATGCATGAAGTCCTCCTTCTTATCGTACCCGTAAATAAATAGGTTATGCGAAACAAGAAGTCAATGTTGGTCTATGGCCGCTTCCTTGACCTGCTGGCTGGCGCGTCTTATCCTGTCAGGGTTATACATCGGTGTTTAACCGCTGCAACAATTGGGTAAATGATTTGCACATGAGACTCGATGCCTTCTCTTTTCTCTTCATTATGGCCGTGGCCGGGCTGCCGGGGCCCGGGCTGGCCGGTGAAGGCACACCCGCGCCGGTCGAAGTACGTCTCGATCCATCCCAGGCGCTGCTCGTGCCGGACGGCAAGGTTGATATTGCAATCCGGGTGACTGACAAAAAGGGCCAGGCCGTGGAGGGAGCGCTTCCCGTGCTGGCGGCCTCCTCCGGCAAGCTTGGAAAAATCGAGAATCTCGGTGGCGGCAAATACCGGGCCGTCTACTTCATGCCCCGGCACCGGCATCCACAGGTGGTGATCGTGGCCGCCAAGTTGCCCGGCGCGCCTCCCGGCTTCGCCATTCTGCGCCTGCGGGCCAAGACGGTCCTACCGATCAATACCAACAAGCCGAACGTCATGGTCACGCTGACTATCGGCAGTCGCGCCTACGGCCCGGTGAGAACCGACCACCGCGGTCGAGTCAGCATCCCGGTCGAGGTTGCCCCTGGGGAATCCACAGCCCAGGCAGTGGCGCTCGACGAGTTCGGCAACAGCACCCGGCGCAGCGTCTCCATCCCCGTACCGGCCTACCGCCGCCTGCTGGCCTTTGCCGACAGAAGTTGGCTGGCCGCCGACGGGCGAGACGGCTGTTTCGTGTTCGTGATCATGGTGAATCCCGACGGCTCGCTGGTTCGCGATCCGGCCCTGATGGCCAAAAAGACCGGGGGCCGGCTCTCGGCGGCAAAGAGCATCGGGCCCGGGCTGTATCGCTTCAGATACACGGCGCCTGCCGGCCTGACATCGAAGCGCACCCGACTGACGATCATTGACAAGCGCGAACCGAAAATCAATCGCCAGCTTTTCGTCTTCGAGCTTTGTGCCGGAAAACCAGAGCAGATCGCGCTCAGGGCTGTACCGGACACGCTGACGGCCGATGGCCATAGCACGAGCACGATCACCGCGCGCGTCGTCGATCACGCCGGTAACCCCCTGAGCGGCACGCCTGCGCACATATCGTGTGAAACGGGCACGGTCACCGGCTTCGAAGACGCAGGTGAAGGCGTCTATCGAGCGATCTTCAGCGCGCCGACATACACCGCCGGCCCTACCGGTTGCACGGCGGTGATAGACATGGGCCCGGAAAAACCTCTGACTAAAAAAATAATCCTGCACCTACTGCCGCCACGGCCCGCCGTCATAGAGGTCGAGGCCGGCAGCTTCGAGATGCTTGCCGACGGTGAGAGCCAATCGACTGTTCGCTTGTTGGCAAAAGACAAAGTCGGCAACCCGCTGACCGGGGTGGGCATCGAGGCTCACGCGAGCATCGGAAGCGTCAGCCGGGTTCTCGACGACGGGCAGGGTCGCTACCATGCGATCTTCACGGCGCCGCGCGGCAAGAAAAGCAAGAAAGTGCGCATCGACTTTCGCGCAGGCAGTCAGCCGCAGGCACCTGCGGCCCGCGTAGTAATCACCCTGAGGCCACCGCCCGAACCGGTCTTGCCGCTGCCGGTCGTATCGGTCGGCATCCTTGGCGGCCTGACAACCAACTTCGGTCGTTACACAAGCACACTGTTGGCCCTGGACGGCGCGTACAGGCTGCCCTTCGCGGCGGGCATGTTGTATCTGGCTATCGAGGGCAGCTTTCGTTTCGGCTCTCAGGAAAAACCGTCAGCGGACGGTATAGCTGTCGAGACGGGAGTCGATCTGGCCAGCCTGCACCTGGCGCTGATCTTCAAACCGTTTCCCAGGGCCCGCTTCTCTCCCCTGGCGGGTATCGGCGGCGGAGCCGAGTTCGTCCAATGGTTCGTAAAACCCGCGGGCGGGTCCCGCGTACAAGGTCATGCATTGCTGCCCGGCTCGCAGATCTTCGTCGGCTGCGAGCTGCGGCTCGGCGGCGGTGCCTTGTTTGTTCTGCTGCGATACGGTTACGCTTTTCTGGACGAGGAAGCCAAAGCCTCCCAGGCCGGTGCGAGCGGAGGCTCGCACCTGAGAGGCAACGTGGCCGGTTTGGATGCCGCTTTCGGCTACCGGCTGTTTTTCTGAGGGACGGATGGAGATCCGATGAACGCCAAGTCGCGATTATTTGCAGGGTTTACCATGCTGGCTCTCGTGCTTGGCGGTTGCGCCACACAAGGTGTACCCGAACCTTTCTTGCGCCAGGTTTGCCTGACCGAGAATGTTATCGAGTGCATCGATGTCGCCTGGGCCGGAAGCGAACCCGACCTTATGTTTCTGGGAGAAGGATTCCAGCCGGCCTTCGACGTCGATCTCGGTCAGAGCACCGAGGTGCCCTCTCGGGGTAGTTTCAGCGCATCGATCGACGGGGTGGAGATGGGTGAGCTGAAACTGGAAGATGCCGAGATCGCGGGCTGGCAGGTGCTTTTCGGAAAGTTGCCCGGGACAATCCCGGTCGGGCGCCACGCCGTCGAGCTACGCACACCAGCCGGGCAACAAACAATTTTGGCAAACGCCTTCGGCATCGAGAATCCTCTGCAGCTGACGGCGACCCTGAGCGAGCCGCGTGTTCCGTCAGGCTCAGGCACGCGCCTGCTCGTCGACATCGAGAACCTTTCACCGGCAGTCGTCTCCGAGATAAAGCTGGAGCTGTCTCGTACCGGCGACGGCAGTTGCAGCTTGCCCGAGGCGCTTACCCCGTTCGGTCTCGCGGGCGGCCAACAGACGAGTGTGACTTTTAATCTCGTCACCCAGGCCGTGGGCCGGGTCGATATCTTCCTTTCCGCGCATGCCCTGGCCAACCGGGTGGTGCAGATCGGCACGAGCGAGCCGCTGATAGCCAGGTTTCTTGTGCTCTCCCAGGCCGCGTTGGAGGCCGAAGTCTCAATAACACCCGGCTCGGCCGGCTTGGGCGAATCGGTCGACCTCGCGGTCCTGGTTACAAACAGCGGGCAAACGCCTGCGCTGGCGGTCGAGCTTCTGGATCCCCTGATCGAGGGCAGCGGGGAAGTTGTCTGGAGCGGGGATCTCCCCGCGCTGCTGGACATCCCGGCCGGGGCCAGTCGTTTTTTTCACAGGCAAGGCCGAGCCACGCGGGCGGGCCCGGTTGGCATCCGCGCCAGTGTCACGGGTAGCGAGGCAATCTCCAACCGACCCCTGGGCTCTGTCACCAGCGAGATTGTCTGGCTAGATATCATCTAAGTTTGATCAACGCCCCGGCTTGTGGTTTCATCTTACGAGTCGAATTGGAGGCATCCAGGCATGTGCCCCGACAACACAAGCAAGAACAGTGGGCCGGCGATTTTAGTGATCGATGACGAGGAGGTGGTCAGGTTTCTTTTCGAGAGCCTGCTGAAGGAAGAAGGTTTCACTCCGCTGCTTGCCGAGGACGGCCGGCGGGGGGCCGAGCAACTCGAGCGCTACTCTCCCGCCGTCGCCCTGGTCGACAAGAACCTGCCCGACATGTCGGGCCTCGATCTGATCAACGAGCAGAAGAAACGTCATCCGGACACTGAGTTCATCATGATCACCGGCTACGCCTCGCTCGATTCGGCGGTCAAGGCCATGGAGATCGGCGCCTTCTCCTACCTGACCAAGCCCTTCGATAATATGGATGTCGTCATGGACCGCATCCGGGCCGCGCTGGAGGTCAACAACCTGCGAGTCGAAACCTCGCAGCTGCGCGAGCGGCTCAACGATATCGACGGCAAGGAGAAAAGCGACGCGGCCGTCGGGCAGTTGGAGAGCGCTTCCCCCCTGCTGCTCGACCGGGTGCTGTATACCATCTCTTTCCTCGAATCGTTTCTGGACAAGCGCAACAAGGTTCCGACGGCGGCCATCTGGGCCCGGACAGTGGACATGATCGAGGACACGATCCGCATGTTGCGGGAAGCTATCGAGGGCAAGGCACCCGGCGGGGAGAATTCCAAATGAGCGAAATGATCCTGGCGATCGACCAGGGAACCACCGGGACAACAGTTGCTGTCTTCGACGGCGCGGGCCGTATGCAGGCCAAGGTCAACAGGGAGTTTCGGCAGATTTTTCCGCAACCCGGCTGGGTTGAGCACGACCTAGACGACATCTGGGCCTCGGTCGAGCAAAGCGTTGCGGCGGCCCTTGAAAGCTGCGGCGCCGTGGGCTCGGACATTCGGGCGATCGGTATAACCAACCAGCGCGAAACCACCGCCGTCTGGGAGCGCCGCGGGGGCCGGCCGACACACAACGCAATCGTTTGGCAGTGCCGGCGCACGACGCCTGTGTGCCGGGAACTCAAGCAGGCCGGCTACGAGCCACTATTTCGCGCGCGAACGGGGTTGGTCCTCGATCCCTATTTTTCGGGCACCAAGCTGCGCTGGCTGCTGGACAACGTTGACGGCCTGAGATCCCGCGCCGGCAAGGGCGAGCTGTGTTTCGGCACCATCGACAGCTTCCTGGTCTACCGCCTGACGGGCAACCAGGTACATGTCACCGACGTCTCCAACGCCTCACGCACGTTGATGATGAACCTCGAAAACCTGGCCTGGGATGACGAGCTTCTTCAGATCCTGGATGTGCCGCGTGCCATGCTGCCCGAGATCAGGACATCGTCGGAGACATACGGCACGACTTGCGGACTTGCCGGATTACCGGACGGCATCCCGGTCAGCGGCATGGCCGGGGACCAGCAGGCCGCGCTGTTCGGCCAGGCATGTTTCGATCCGGGCCAGGTGAAGTGCACCTACGGCACAGGCGCTTTCGTACTGATGAACACCGGCCAGCGAGCCGTGCACAGCAAACACGGTCTGCTAACCACCGTGGGTTGGAAGATTGGAGACCGGGTTACCTACGCGCTCGAGGGCAGCGTCTTCATCGCCGGGGCTGCCGTGCAGTGGCTGCGTGACGGCCTGGGCATCATCAGCGAGTCTTCCCAGGTGGAGCGATTGTCTCGCGAGGTCGAATCGAGCGAGGGAGTCGTCTTCGTGCCCGCGCTGGTAGGGATGGGCGCACCTCACTGGAACCCCGAGGCGCGGGGCACAATAAGCGGCATAACCCGCGGCACCAGCGTCGCCCACATCTGCCGAGCCACGATCGAGGGTATCGCCTTCCAGGCACGGGACGTGATCGAGGCGATGCGCGCCGACACGGCCGACAAGGTGGCACTGATCAGGGTGGACGGAGGAGCGGCGGCCAACGATCTCTTGCTGCAATTCGAAGCGGACATCCTGGGTGTCGAGATCGACCGGCCGAGGGTTCTCGAGACCACGGCCATGGGCGCAGCTTTTCTTGCGGGCCTGGCGGTCGGGGTATGGAAGGACCTGGACGAGATCCGCAGCCAATGGCAAAGTGAGCGCACTTTCACACCGCAAATGAGCGACGAACACAAAGCGGCTCACCTCTCACGCTGGGAGGCTGCGGTTGCGAAGCTCTGAGCGCATGGTTTGGTGACAATGCCGCCGGGCAAATACAAGCCAGTGCCGTTCGGCAAGTATCTGCTGACCGAGCGTATCGGCGCCGGCGGGATGGCCGAGATCTTCCGCGCCACCGCCTTCGGGGTCGAGGGGTTCACCAAGGAGATCTGCATCAAGCGTATCCTGCCCACCCTGACGGTGGACGAAACCTTCGTCAAGATGTTCATCTCGGAGGCCAAGCTGGCGGTCAACCTGCATCACGCCAACGTCGTGCAGGTGTTCGACCTGGGCAGGATAGGCGAGCATTACTTCATTGCCATGGAGTTGGTGCGCGGGCGGGATCTTTTGGAGATCATCAATCGTTGCCGGGCACACCGGCGGCACCCGCCGGTTCCCATAGCCCTGTACATCCTGGCGCAGGTCTGCAAAGGCCTCGACTACGCCCACCGGGTAAAGGTCGAGGGCCGCCCGGCCGGCATCATCCACCGCGACGTCAGCCCTTCGAACATTCTGGTCTCCTGGGAGGGCGAGGTGAAGGTAGCCGACTTCGGCATCGCCAAGGCGTCCCACAAGGACGAGAATACGGCCACCGGCACACTCAAGGGCAAGTACGGCTACATGTCTCCCGAGCAGGTGCAGGGCCTGCCCATCGACCAGCGCTCGGACATCTTCGCCACCGGGGTGTTGCTCTACGAGTCGCTGGTGGCCAAGCGTCTCTTCAAGGGCACCACCGATCTCGAAACCCTGGAGAGGGTCCGTGCCGCCGCCGTGCCGGTGCCGCCGTCGTCCTTGAACAAGAAGGTCTCTGTGCAAATCGACGCCATCGCCATGAAGGCGCTGGCTCTTTCCTGCGATGACCGTTTCCAGACCGCCGGCGAATTCCACGACGCCTTGGCCGACCAGCTTTTCCAAAGCGGGGAGCGGGTCGATTCGAAGACCTTGGCGACTTTCATGCAGAAGCTGTTTGCCGAGGAGATCAAGGTAGAGGAGGAACTCGAGCGCGAGCGCAGCCGACCGGATCTTTCTTTGCCGGAGTTCGCGGCCATGGCCGAAGAGCAGGCCCGCGCGACGCCCACTCCCACGCCGGCCGGGCCCCAAACGCGAATGGATCTGCCCTCCGGCGCGACTCCGCACCCGGCTCGGCGGCCTCTCTCGTCCCTTACCCTCGGCGCCATCGGGACGGGGGCCATCCTGCTGGCCGGCGTCCTGGTGGTGGTGTTTTTCTGGCTGCTCAACCGGACGGAGACCGTGTCGCAGCAGCCCGACGCGGGTGGCGCCAAAGGTCTCACGATTGCAGTGCCCGCCGGCGGCAGCCTGACGATCGACTCACGACCCAAGGGAGCAACAATCGAGATCGACGGCATGCTCACAGGAAAGCGAACGCCCGCGACCATCGATGACCTGGATCGCAGCGAGACCCACCAGGTAAGACTGTCGCTTACAGGCTACGAGCCATGGCTCAAGCAAGTTCGTTTCGGCAAGCTGCAACTGATTGCCCTGGAGCCGCACCTGACACAAAAAATTGAAAAGCCCCCCCCTCCCCCGCCGCCCCGCAAGCCGAAGTTCGGCACGCTGAACATCAACGCCGTTCCAGTCTGGGCCTACGTGTATGTTGACGGAAAGAAGCAATCCCGTCCGACCCCTATCTACAACCTGAAGCTGAATCCCGGCCCGCACGAGATCCGTCTCGAAAATCCAAAGCTGAAACTTGTGCAGAAGAGACAAGTGATCATCAAGAAGGGCAAGTCGGTAGACCTGGTAGTCAAGATGAAATAGACAGGATCGCAAGCGCTCTTTCAAGATCGGGTCATGCTCCCGGGTTGCACTCCTGCAATTTACTGCCGGTCTCTGCTGGGCGCGAGTTGTCAAAAAAATCTCCATGACTTATGCTCGCATTCCATGGGAGGCATCCGCCGGGCACGCCCGCGCAAGGCCGGGTTGCTGATACTCGATAATGCCCTCGACCACGACTTCTACCGTCCGGTCGAGCACTGGGCGGCCCTGTGCGGCTTCGAGCCCGAAAGCGTGCATCTCCCCTCCAGCGGCAAACTGCCCAGCCCCGGAAAACACTCCCACGTGATCGTCAGCGGCTCGGAAGACACCATAACCATTTTACCCGCATGGGCACGCAGCGAGGCAGACTGGCTTTCCGATGCCATCGACCGGGGAGTGCACCTGCTGGGTAGCTGCTGGGGCCATCAACTGCTGGCGGTGGCCATCGCCGGGCCCAAGGCCGTAAGAAGGTGCTCGCGGCCCGAGCTTGGCTGGCACGAGATCGAGGTGCGCGACCAGGCAGGTCTTCTTCCCTCGGGAAGCTTTCATGCATTCTGCTCGCACTTCGACGAGATTGTCCCCGACTGTCATCCGCAGATCGAAATATTGGCAGACACCCCCGACTGCGCCGTGCACGCCTTTCGTCTGCGAGGCAAGCCGGTCTTTGGAATCCAGGCCCATCCGGAAATCGACCCCGAGACCGGGCGCGCCTTTTTGCAAAAAGGCGCCGAGCGCTGGCCCGAGCATGCCGAAGTCTTCGCCAAGGCCCTGTCGGATCCGGTCAGGGACGACCATATCGGCCGGGAGCTGGTTCAGCGGTTTCTGTCCTTGACCTGGGGGCAGACCCAGGGGGCGTAGTTGGGTGTGATTCAAACCCGTTGGTAGCCATCAATCAGCGTAAGTGAAGTAAATGGCCGCCGTTTACAGGTTTTCCAGAAACCCGCAGGCTTGTCTGATTTCCACGCCCGCCTTTTGGCTCTCGCGCCTGAGATGGCGTACAAGCTGAACCGCCCTTATGGCGTACTTCTTCTGGAAGCCGAGCAAGGAGTTGGACAAGTGAGCATCGGCGAACTTGGCCTCGATCATCAGTATCGGTGTGTTCTCCTCGACGAGGCAGAAATCGACCTCACGTCCGTCCTTGGTGCGTAAATAGTGTAGCTCATGCCGTTTGCCCAGAACATCCGTGAGACCCATGACATGTTTTTGCAGGCTCACCGCGACCATGTTTTCAAATCTTGCCCCGGGATCCTCTTTGACCAGGCCGGTGTCATAGAAATAGATCTTGGGCGCCTTCAGCAACGAGCGGGCCATATTTCGCGAAAAAGGAACAACGCGGAAGATAATAAACAGGGCCTCCAGGATCTGGATGTACTTCTTGACCGTGTTCGGCGCGACGCCGATGTCGCGGGCGATTGATGCGTAGGACAGCGGGGAGCCGACTCCGTTGCGGAGCAGTTCCATTACCAGCCGCATGGCGCGCAGATCATGGATGCGTTCGAAATCAAGAATGTCTTCCCGGATCAGACCGTCATGGTACTGCATGCGCCAGCGGTCGGCCTCGACGGAATCTTCAGCGAGGAAAGGTTCCGGAAAACCCCCGCGCTCGATCAGCCGATCTATTTCCGCGGCGTGATCGGTTCCTTTCAGCTCGGACAGGGACAGGGGCATCAGGCGGTGTGCGAAGAAGCGACCGGCCAAAGAGTCGCCGCCTTCTCTGAAAGTATCGAACCGGGCGCTGCCGGTAACCAGGATGCGCATCGAGGCCGGACGGGTATCGTAGACGCCTTTGATGAAGCGTTTCCATTCCGGCATCTTGTGAATTTCGTCGAGAATCAGCAACTCGGTGTCTCCCAGCCAGGTTTCCTCCCTGATGATGCGCCGATCCTGCATGCTGTCATAATTGAGATAGACCGTCTTTGTGAATGTCCGGCCGATATGAAGCGCAAGCCAGGTCTTTCCGACCTGGCGCGGGCCGACGATGAATACAATCTTCTTTTCCAGATCCTGGCGGATTCGATCTTCCTGGAGCCTGCGCATGCGACTATTCTACACAATTATGCGTTTTAGTCAAGACTATTCTGCATATACATTCGTTTTAGTCGAACAATTTGTTCCCCGTGTCCCGTTCCCCGTCCCCGATTCTCGTTGTCAACGTAAAAGAATTCATGCCATTCACTAGTTGCGCTGTGAGCGCCTGCGCAACAAGACTGCACCCAGTAAGAGCCCGAGCAGAGCCAACGACGACCCGGCCTTTGTCGAGCCGCAGCCGCAGCCGCCGGCGACCGAACCGCAGTCTTCGTCCGCGCCGCTGCAGTCTTGGTCGATAGAATCGTCGCAGACGTCTTCGGCGCCCGGGTGAACAGCATCGTTGTCATCATCGCAGTCCAGCCCGCCACAGGCTTCGGGCAGGTAGCCGTCGTTGTCTGCGTCGAGGGCCTCGCCACTACACGTTCCCTGGCTGCAGATGTCGTTTATCGTACAAGCGTCGCCGTCGTCACAAGCCAATGTGTTGTTGGTATTCTGACAACCCAGGGCAGGATCGCAACTGTCGGTCGTGCAAATATTGGCGTCGTCGCAGTCTAGCTGCGTACCGGGCTGGCAGGCGCCGGCCAGGCAAGACTCGCTGCCGTTGCAGGCATTGTCGTCGTCGCAATCATCGTCGCTGTCGCATGTTTGGCAGGTGACTTCGTCGATGTCGATCAGATCGTTGCAGTTGTTGTCGAGCCCGTCGCTGCAGGCAGTTGTGCCGACCGGGCCTTCGAACGCACCCGGATTGATCTGGTCGTTGTCGTCGTCACAATCGTCCCCGCCGCAGGCTTCGGGAACATAGCCGTCGCCGTCTTCGTCGGTAGTCACGCCGCTGCAGCTGCCCTGGCTGCAGATGTCGTCCATTGTGCAGACCTCGCCGTCGTCGCAGGCCAAAGTATTGTTGCTATTCTGACAACCCAGGGCCGGATCGCAGCTGTCGGTCGTGCAGATGTTGTTGTCGTCACAGTCCGCTTGCGTACCGGGCTGGCAGCTGCCTGAAGCGCAGCTGTCACCAATTGTACAGGCGTTGGCATCATCGCAAGCCAAGCTGTTGTCGACGTTTTGACAACCCTGCGAAGGATCACAGCTATCGGTCGTGCAGATGTTGTCATCGTCGCAGTCTAACGCCGTACCGGGCAGACACAAACCGGCCTGGCAGTCTTCAGCCCCGTTGCAAACATTGCCGTCGTCGCAGTCGGCGTCGCTAATGCAATCGGCGCATTCCGGATCGTCGGCGTCGGTCAGGCTGTCGCAATCGTTGTCCAACGTGTCGGTACAGTTTTCACTGCCCGGCAGAACCTGCCCGTCACAGCTGCCCCAGGTCTCTGAACTACAGGCCTGGGTTCCGGCTGTGCAAATTCCCTCGCCGAGCGTGTCGGGCGAGCCGTCGTAGCACGAGCGCGTTGCGCCGTCGCTGCATCCGCTGACTTCTAAACAGAAAGAAGTCGTATTGGTGTAGGCTCCGTTATCGGCGACCAGATCGAGCCAGAACCAAACTCGGCGGCCGTTCAGGGCGCCGGCATCGACACTCAGGCTGTAGTTCGATTGCGAAGTCGCTGTGGCTTCCGAGGCCAGATCGGCATAGCTGCTTTCGTCTTGGGTTATCGTTACCAGGGCATCGTCGGTTCTCAAAGTGCCGCTCAGACCAGCGGCCGCCGCCCCGCCGCTGTTGCGCAGGCTTATATTAAAGGTGGGAAGTGAGCCGCTTTCGAGTGTGTCGCCTTGCGAGTTCGAGTCGTAGGTCACCAGTGCCTCTAAGGGAAGGCTGGTCTCACCGTCTAAGAACCAGTTCCAGGCGTTGTTGGTAATCAGCGGCAGGTAGCCGCCGTCCTGGTAGGCGGTCTGGCGGATCTTGGTGCCGCGTAGCTCGGCGGTGTCCCCGCTGGGCCAGGTCTCGTTGCCGGTGATCCCGCCGCCTACGAACCGGAAGTTGGCCAGCGGCTTGCCGGCCTGGGCCGGGTAACCATAGGCGTCGACGACCGCCTGGCCCGCGTTTTGTAAAGCCTGGGGAAGCGTGGCTTCGTTGGCAATCAGTTTGGCAAAATGGGCCAGATCGAACTCGGCATCGTAGCAGTGCACCGTATCAGCCATGGCTGCCGCGATTTCGGTTTGGTCGCGCCCGCCGGCTTTGATCAATTCCCTGGCGAAAGTGTCCACGGCCAGCCCCAGGTCGACGAAGCCCGGCCCCATGTCGATCGCCGCCCAGGCGCCCATCAGCACGGCCGTGTCGATGTAGCCGTCGACCCAGGCGGACCCGAACTCGCGGGCGTCGGCGGCCGGGTTGGCATTCAGCCAGGTCGGAATTGCGGTCGCAGCGTCGAGCATGTAATTGGTCGGGATCTCGCTGCGGGCGGTGACATCGCAGTACTCTCTGATGACGTAGTCGTTTTCGAACATGCCGTAGTTGCAACCCCACAGCACGCACAGATCGAGCCGGCGACCGGACGCCGCAGTCGCCAGGGCATAGGCCTCGGTCAGCTCGCCGTAAATGGTTTGGATCGGATCGGGTGAGGCTTCCGAAAAGTCGGCCGCGATCCCGTTCGGCATGGCCCCGCCCCAAACCATGACCGCGTAGCGCTTGGCCGGGTAGGCTTCGATACCCCAGACGATGAAATCCGCCAGGGTCTGCGGGTGACCCATGTTCACTTCGCCCAGGTTTTCAAGTTCGGTCGAGCGGATGACCCGGTCGGAGTTGGGATCGGGCTCGATATAAAACCTGCGGCAATCCGTCCAATCGCCGTTAGAGCTGTCGTTGCCCGGGATACGGTCGATCTGCGCGACCAGGTTGTAGTTGCTGTCATCGACCCCGCGCTCTAGAGCATTGATATCGCTAATCGCGCCTCCTTCGTTACCCGAGTCGGCCGAGAAGTACAAAAGCACGGTCCATTCCTTTTCGTCCTTGGCGGCCTGCGCCAACGACTGCAGATCGGCCCGCGGATCTTGGAATTCTCCGCAGGCGCCAAGGGCAATCCCCAGGATCGCAATTCCCAGCACTCTCGAAAGCAGTCGCGCGCCATGCTTCATTAGTACTCTCCCTATCGTCGGCATTGAATAGTCTGGCAATTGTGCAATATGTGTACCAGTTGTGGATGTTTAGAACTGCAAGAAAAACAGGAGAATATCTCACAGGTAGGATCCGGCGTTCAGACCGTCACTCTGAACTTTCTGCATAGGACGAAAACTTCTCCCAGTCTGTCAACCATACTTTTATTGCGGCCTGGCTGGGATCTCGGAAGATAGCACCACTCGGGTAAGTATGTGCACCTCGGGCGGCCCGTCTTCGGCCGTTTTGTGACCGGTTACCACGCGCAGCACCCTGACCTTGACCGGCCCGGCGCTCAGTGTTCCCCTTCCCGAAATCCTTGACAGTTAGGGTGTAGAACCGGCGTCCTGCTGGTGCAGAAAAGGCGGGTGATTATCAAGAAGGGCAAGTCGGTAGACTTGGTGGTCAAGATGAAATAGACAGGATCGCAAGCGCCCGTTCAAGTCCGTTTTCACGCCCGATAGCGCGCGAAAGCGCCCGGCAGCGCGAGTGCAATTCAGAATCCGAGCGGAAACGCTCGAAAACTCCGGCCAGCGAGCGGGCGGTCAGGCGGCCGGCCGAAAGCGGTCGCGGGCCAATGCCCATCTCGTACGCCCGTCTGCCCCAGTAATACTGGTCGACAATGTGAGGCACGATCTGCTGGGGAATTCCCGCCCTGGCAGCGGTGTGGACCGTTCCCGAACCGCCGTGGTGCACCACCCCGCATACCTTCTTGAAAAGTTCTGCGTGTGGCGCGGATCCCGCCTGGCGGGCAAAGGAAGGCAGGTTGTCGGCATCGAGCCCCGTCCAGCCCTTTCCCAGCACGACCCGGCAGCCGGCCATCTCGGCTGCCCGCATAGTGAGATCGACCAACCGCGCCGGCCGCTTGACCTGAACGCTGCCGAACCCGACATAGACCGGCGCCGGGCCTGCGTCCAGGAATTCGGCCAGATCGTCGTCCAGCGCTTCGCCGACCCGGGGCCGAATGTTGCCGGTGTAACGAAAGGGAACAGACCAGGCCGGCGAGGGCGGCGCCAACCAGGGGCTTATCGCCAGGAGCGTGGTTCCCGAGCCGGCCAGGTGTCGAGTAATGTCGTCAATCGGCGGCAAGCCGAGCCTGCGCCGTTCGGCTTCCAGCGGCTTTTTGACCACCCAGGCGGCGCTCGTGTTTATACCCCACCACAGCAGCCGATTGGCCATACGGGGAGCGCCTTGCCAGGGTTGAACCGGCGGGGGTTGATCGCCGGGCAGGATTGGGGCGTATGCCAGGCGCAGGTAACGGATGTCCCGATAGGCGGCCAGCGACGGTCCGGCCAACTCGGTGGCGGTACACAGCAGTACGTCGGCGTCTCGCGTGGCCATCTCGAGCAACTCGAACTGCTCGCGTAAAACACGTCTCACCCAACCGATGACCGAGCGCCAGGAAAACCAGCCGGTCTGCAGCGAGCGCATCAACTTGCGGCTGTCTTCGGTGAAAAAAAGGCAGTCTCCTATATCGCGCGAGGCGGCCTGAGCCTCGAAGCTACGCGGCAGGCATAACGTTACGGAGTCACCCCTCCTCTTGATTTCTTGAGCCAGATCAAGTACCGGCCAGACGTCGCCGCGCGAGCCGCGGCAGGCCAACGCCACCTTCATGCTTGTCGGACGTCCAACTCGGTGGCGGCCGCCTCGATCTGTCCGGGCGACAAGCCCCGGCCGTTTTTCCAAATGTGGGCCAGGTAGTGTATGGGAACGCGCAGCAGCAGGGTCGAGGGGCTGAATTGCATGGAAGACAGCATCCAGCAGGTATGGGTGCACCAGCAGTTGGCCCGCCGGCCTCCGCCGATGGCTTCGATTTCTTTTTGCATGCGCTCGGAATTCAGGGCGGCGGTCAGGTCGAAATTGAATTCCTGCAGCCGGCCCACCGGCTCTCTCATCTCGCAGGAACGGAAAGAACCGTTATGGTCTATGACTATGGTTGTCTTTCCGGCCGTGCAGTCCATCGGCCAGGGACTGGGGCCATCCACGTTGCTCTCCTGCAGACTGTAGAGAAAACGAATCACGCCGATGAAATACAACTTGCCCAGAAAACGGGCCGGCGCCGGGAATTTGGCGAAGAGTCTTTCGGCATATGGATCGAGCAAGGGATACAAGCGATCGTGCAGCAACTTCAGATCGTCTTTACCGAGACCCTTGGTGGCCGGATCGCGCGGATCTCCCCTGACCGTTTCGAAGAAATGGGTGGCCAGCGAGAACTTGTTGAGCAGCAGCACCCCCAGATCGTACATTTCTGTGTAGGCATCGGGAGTGACCACGCTGGCTGCGTTGCGGTGCAGGCGGGGATGATCGGCGAAGCGATCTTCCAGCCGCTGCAGTGTAGTCATGACCTTGCGAAAACCGCCCTCCACCCCGCGCACCCCGTCGTGGGTGGCGGCCAGGCCATCGACCGAAAGGGTCAGGTGCATGTTCAGCTTCGGGCAGCGTTCGAGAAGACCTTCAACCAGGCGAACCAATCGAGAGGTCAGCAGGCCGTTGCTGGGCAGGTTGATGGTGCGAACGCCGTTGTTCGTATAGAACATCTCGATGATCTCGGCCAGATCCTTCCTGAGTGTCGGCTCGCCGCCGGACAGCCAGAGCTTATCAAAGCGCGGTGCCGTCTCCGATATGGTACGAATCTGGGAGAAGGTAAGATCGCGTCCGCGGGCCTTGTCTCCGACGTAGAAACAAGTGCGACACTTGGAGTTGCAGCGCGCGGTGACAAACAAGAAGACGGATTCCAAGCGTCTCTTTCTGAGTAGCTTGTGCAAGAAACCCGGCTCACCGAGGTGAATGTCCCTGTCGCTCGACTTCGATATCATGTTTGACTCCATAACTTCAGCGGTAGACTTGCACGTCGATCCCACTCTCGCCGCGCATCAGAAGCAGCGTGGTTGTGGTCGCGGCCCCGGCGACCACGGCTCCTACCGCGGTCCAGAACCACCAACTGGTGTACCACTTATCCTGTTCCACGGGCGGTGGGGGTGGAGGGGGCAGGGGTTTGTGCGTGTCTCCAATGATCGCGTCTTTCCTGCGCTTTACAAAGGTCTTGTGCTCGGGAACACTGTGATCGCCTTCGATCCAGCGCCGCGCCCTTGCGGCCGCCGCCGGGATGCCGTCGCCTTCCGCCGTTAAGATCCCCAGCGTGCCGACCTCCCTGCCGCCCGATTCGAAAATTCCCAGATCCAGCGTGGCCGCACCGCCCATGTGCGCAATCGAGACGAACAGCAGCCAGTCGGCCCCAAGCGCCGACGCCAGCTCTTGCGCATCCTTGACGCGCATCTTGCCCATGCCGGCACGCGCCATTTGGTTGCGCAGGCGCACCCAGCCGATGCTTTGGCCTTCCTGCAAGAAGACCTCGCGCTTCTCGAGCCCGCCGGGCTTCAGGCGCAGCACCCCGAACCAGGTCTTGTAACCTCCTGCTGCTATCGAGAAATAGTGTTCTCCCGGGTAGACGCCCGGGATGGTGACCGGCGTGTAACCCAGCGCGCGGCCGTCCATGTAGACCCGCGCACCCTGCGGCTTTGAAATCAACGATATTGAGCCCTTCATCGAGGTGACCAGCCGCTGCCTGACCTTGTCGAATTTTTCAACAACCACCGGGTTGACCGTCGTCTCGTCAAGCTTACGGGACGGATTCAGAAGCAGCACCATGCGATATTCATGCTCGGCTTGGCGGCCCTTGCCCAGCGCCTGGTAAGTCATACCCAGCATCAAGTGCGCGCGCTCCAGGCTGGAAAGATTCTTAAGGCCGGGAAATATCGCCCTCAGAATACGCAGCGCCCCTGACAACTGTTTGATCGCCTTGCGGGGTTTCAGGCTTGCTGTGAACTTTTCGCCGCGCGCAAGTTGTTCGAGGGCGCGTTTGGCCAAGGGTATCCAGGCTTCTTCCGCAGGCTCCGCGAAGGGCGCTTTTTCCTCGTCCGCGGACATGACCTCGATACCCGGGTGGGACGACAACTCTTTTCGCAACTGCTCGATGACATCCAGATCCTGCTCGCGCCATTCAGTGTCAGTGCGCGGCACCAACTCGATGACGGCAATTCTGGCGCCGGACCGGGCGACGCCTGTCCAGGCGATCGTTAAAAGCACAAGCCATGTAAATACACGTCTCAGTGTTCGCCTCACTTCAGGTCGAAGAGTCTCAACTCCGGCCACAGATTCGGGTCGAGATTCTCTTCGTTCGACCAGGCCGTTGTCGTAATCTTGCCGTCGTCTTCATCAACCACGCGGATCTCGATCCCCAGAAACCAACCTTTTTGCACACCGCCCGACTCGAGTTGAAGGTCGCTCCAGGGGATCTCGAACTTCACCACGTATTCGCCCGTCGCCGCCGTGCCGGACACGCTACCCGTGAACCCGAAAAGATCAGTACGCATGTCCGCCGGATCCTGTCCGCCGGCATGGACTTCGCTGGCGCCGGCCGATCCGGTCACCCGTAGAAAACGAACCGGCTCGGAAATCGGTGGGTAGGCATTAGCCAGATCGAGCCACAGCTCGACCCGATCGGCGCCCTGTAGATCCTGGCCGCTTGCCTGGGTGCGAACGTCATTGTCCGGCACCCGCACCGAGACGACAAGATCCGTGTCATTCCAGCCGGCGCCGACCTCGATCGTCCCGTCCGGCCCTGAAAAACCGGAAAGCGGTCCGCTCTCAGGCAGCGCCTGCAGCAAAGGTGTCTCGAGAACGATCTTCCCGTAGTCCTCGGGCAAGGGTTCTTCTCCCTGGCGGCGTGGATCGAAGCGCCAGGTGGCCAAGGCCGGTGCCTCACCGTCATCGCTGTCGTACAAACGCAGATCGAAAGGAACCAGGCGGTTCTTTCCGGGGTCGCCGAGCGGCAGTGTCATCTCGACCCGCCAACCGCCGCTGATCTGCTCGGCTGTGCAAGCGGACACCTCCTGCGGCGCTTCGCAGCGCCCGTCGGCCCCCGCCGTGATCACCAAGCCGTCGTAATAGATGCGTAGCGCATCGCCGCTGTTGATATCGTCCCCGGACCCGGCCGGGCTGATCCAATTGTCACGCACGCCTACCCTGAGCAGCAAGTCGCCACCCTGCCATAGCGCCGTGACCAGCGCGGTCAGATCGGAGGGACCGTCGATGGCGCCGCTTTCCAGGTTGCGCTGATCGACGAAAAGAGACGGCGGGCGTTCGGCGAAAGGGTCGGCCGAGGTGCGATCCTGCAGTGTTATCCTCGACGCCGCCGCCAGGCCGGTCTGCGAGAAGGGCAGCGAGATCGTTTCGTCGATGCCCTTGTGCAGCATGACTGGTGAGGCGAATCCCCATGACACCGGCCGACCGCGGTCGTTCAATCCCAACACGTAGGGCGCGCCTTGCTTGTCCCCGTCGACCAACCCGGGCCCGAAGCGCGCCGTCGGATGAGCCTGGCCAAAAGTGCTGAAGGCTCCATTGCCGTCAATGACGCCTATTTCGACCAGTTCGACTAACTGGAAAGGATCCTGGGTCGGGTTGCGCCCCTGGTGTGGAGGGACCAAAAGCAGGCGCACGGATCCCTGGATGTCATCGCCACAGCCGGCGGCGAGCAGAACAATAAGCACCGCCGTCATCCAGTGCAGAAACCTCATTTTCGCCGCCGCCAAAAGCAGAGCGCCAGTGCCAACAGGCAGGCGAGCATCCAGCCGGACGAGCCGCCCCTTTGTGAACAGCCACACCCCCCGGAAGAACTGACGACGCTTACCCGGGTAAAGTCGGGAGCGCTGTCCTGCTGCCCGTCATTGACCACCAACCTGAAGACGTAGACGCCCTCTGCGGTCGGAGTGAATCCCGGCTGGGAGGTGGTTGCCCCGGACAGGGCCACCTGCGAGGGACCGGAGCTTTGCTCCCAGACGAATGCCAGCGAATCCCCGTCCGGATCGCGGCTGTGGCTGCCGTCCAGCGAAACCTTCGTGCCCGGCCTGACCGCCTGGTCGGGACCGGCCTCGGCCAGCGGCCTGGTTTCGCCGCCGTCGCCTCCATCGGACGGGCCGCCGTCACCGTCCCAGCCGTCTGCCGTCTCAGGTGCGCAGTGATCTTCCTCGCAGGCGCCCGAGATACAGTCGTGGCTTACACCCGGCACGCAGGCGCCCTGGCCGTCGCAACTCGAGGCCGCCGTGTAAACACCATCCGTGCATGAGGCTGGAGCGCATTCGACTCCGGACGGCGCGAGGGCGCAAGCGCCCAGCCCGCCGCAGCTCCCCGTCGTGCCGCAGGGATCCTGGCTGACATCGCAATCGTCCTCGGGGTCGGTGCCCTGGACGGTGAAAAGACACACCCCCAGGGTGGCCGGCTCGTTGCAAATGCGGCAGGGACCTTCGCAGAGCGAGTTGCAACAGACCCAATCCACGCAGTCGAATCCCTGACATTCTCCGGAGTTGCTGCAGGCGTCGCCCAGGCCGGGCTTGGGAGTGCACACTCCGGTCGTGCAGACATAACCAGACCAACAGTCGACATCCTCGACGCAGGCTGTGGCGCAGACTCCGGGCTGGTCAGCCCGGTAGGGGAAGCAGGAGACACAAGCCGTGGCGCAGCCGCCCTGAATGCCGGAAGTGCAGCTCTCGGCTGGCAGAACACCGCTGTCGGGGCCCCCGCCGGCGTCGCAAATGTCGGCCGCCTTGCAGGTCGTCTCGGGGCCCCATCCCTGCGCGCCTCCGCGGCAAACCCGAAACCAGTCGTCGCCCTGACACAGCCTGTAGCCTGGCGAATAGACATCTCCCGCGGCAACGCAGACTGTCTCGTCGGCCGCGCAGTAGGCCCCCTCCTCGGACCACGAGTCATCCAGGCAAAACCCGCCCCGACAGGCAGGATCGCGTTCGAGTCCCGAAAGCACTACGTCCAGGCAGGACGCTCCATCTTCGAGGTCCAGCTTACAGGTGCCGTCCGCGGCGCAGTAACCGGAAGCATCGCAATCGTTGTGCGTGAGGCAGGCCTGCGTGCAGCTCGCATCCCGGCACAGGCCGGGACGGCAATCGATGTCCGCGTCTTGCAAGCAGTTGCCCACGCCGTTGCAGGTAGATCCGCCCTTGAGCAGGTAACTTTCGCAGTGCGCGTCCCCGCAGGAAGTGCCGACCGGCCAGCGCAGGCATTCGCCGCTCCCGTTGCAGTCGCCGCTGGTCGAGCAGGTGTTCGCCGGCAGGGCCGTGCAGTCGCCGTCTGGATCGCTGTCGCCTACGACCATTGTGCAAAAGCCAATATGTCCCGGCAGATTGCAAGACCTGCAAGGGCCCGCGCAAGCGTCGTTGCAGCAGACACCGTCGGTGCAGGTGCCCGCCGTGCAATCCGCCTGGGTCTGGCAAGGATCCCCGATGCCCTCGGGGATCTTGCACACGCCTCCCTGGCAAGAGTACCCGGGCCAGCAGTGCTCGGCCAGGCTGCATGTCGAGCGGCAGGCTGAGGCCGACTCAGCCATGTAGGGCTCGCATGATTGGCAGCCCGAGACGCACCCGCCGCCCGGTCCGCTCGAACAGTTGCCGGCAGAGCGAAAGCCCGAGCCGGCGCCGCCGCCCGCATCGCACAGACCGGCTGCACAGTTGGTCTGCTCTCCCCAGCCCTGGGCGCCGCCGGTGCAGGCGCGGAACCAGTCGTTACCCTCACAGAGAACATAGCCCGAACCGAACGTCATCCCGTCGTGGACGCAGGCGGCCGGGTCGGAGGTACAGAAGGCCCCCTGCCCGTCGAAATTGTCGTCGAAGCAGTAGCCGCCCATGCAGGCGGCATCGTCGATCTGTCCCGGGTAGACGACGCCCGCGCAGCTTGCGCCCTCGCCCAGGTCGGGCGCGCACTCGCCCGAGGTGTTGCAGTAGGCCGGCTGGGTGCAGCTTGCGTGAGTTGTGCACGAATCAGCGCAGCGGCTGGCGTCGGCGCAGCGATAGAAGCCGCAGCTTCCGCTTCCGCCGTCCGCGCACTGGCCCACACCGTCGCAGCTGTCCGGAAAGACAGCCTGCCCGTTGGCACACGATCCAAGTCCGCACTCCGTGCCCAGAGGGTACAATCGGCAGGCCCCGTTGCCGTCGCAGGTGCCGTCCGTTCCGCAACTAGCCGCCGCCTGTTGCCCGCACTCGCCGAGAGGATCTTCGCCGGCGCCGACCGGCACGCAGCCGGGGCCGCTACCGCTGCACACCTGACACAGCGGACACTCGTCGTTCGGATCGCTTCCGGCCTGCACCCAGAGGTTGCAAGTTCCCGTTCCGTTGCAGCGGGCGCAGGTGTCACAGACGACCGTGCTCTGCGGATAGTTGCATGCGCCGCTGCCGTTACAGGCCCCGTCGCAGACGCCGTTTCCTGGGCACTCGCCATCCGGATCCTGCCCTGTGGAAATCGGCGAACAGGTTCCCTTGGAACCCTGGATATCGCAGCGGTAGCAGGGCAGCGTGCAAACATCGGCGCAGCAAACCCCGTCGATGCAGTGGTTGCTGCCGCACTGCGTGTCGAGAGTGCAGGTCGAGCCGTTGGGTAGATCGCCCACGCACTCGCTGCCGACACACAGGATTCCCGGTTTGCAATCGCCGTCTCCGCTGCAACTCGTTTTGCAGGCGGCGCAGGCGCCGGCGCTGCACGAATCGACATCAAGATAGAAGCCGCAGTTGGTGTAGCAGTCGGCACTGGTCCAGCCGCCCCCGGCCTGGCAAGTCCAGAGGTCGTTGTTGAGACAGACGCTCGATCCGGCCGCTACCGGGCTGCCGTTATCGGCGGCGCAGGGCGTGCCGGACGGCTCGCAGAACTTGCCGCCGCTCGGAGAGCCGACGCAGTTATTCGACTGGCACTGGTCATTCGAATCGCAGGAGTCTCCATCATCACCCCTGTAGAAACAATGAGGAAAAGGAAAGGGCGCGAAGGCGCAATAGGCGTCGGCGTCACAGCCGCTGTCAAAGAAGGGATCGCAGTAACTCTCGCAGCCGACGCACTGCCCGACTTCGCACTCGTGCGCGTCGCTGTAAGGTCCGCAGTCGTCGTAGCAGTCCACAACGCTCCAGGAATCGGCGGCCGAGCAAGTGGCCAGGTCGGGCCCGTAGCAAGTGACCGTCCCGGCCGCAACCGCCACCCGGTTGCCGTCGATGCAGTCGTGCCCGGCCGCCGAATCTCGGCAGCGGCCGTTGTCACCGGGATCGACCCCGCAAATTCCCGAGTTGCAGTCTCCGACCACGGAGCAGGCCTTGCCCTCGGCGCCGGCCGCTAGCGTATTCTTGATGATCCTGAGATCGTCTATGAAGATGTTGTTGCCGTTGGAGCTGCGTCCCCTGACGGCGATCTTCAAAGCCGACTGGTTGGTGTAATAGCCGAGCGGGGCAACTTCTTCACGCCAGCCGCTCGTGCCGTCGTAGCGGTGAAAGACGTACTTGCTGAAGTAGGTCGAACCGCCGTCGGTGCTGACCTGCAGGTAGATGCGATCATCGCTGCCCGAGCTACCGGTGTCGTGGAACATCCACATGCGGCACTCGGCTACCTCGGCCGCGGTCATGTTCAGCGCGGGAGAAGCCAAGCGTGCCTCGGCCCCGCTGTCGGCCGTGTAGGAATTCAGCTCGGCCATCTTGGCGCCTTCTTGTGGCACACAAGTCGGGTTGGACCCGGACGAGGTGACCAACCAGTCGGCTTCATAGGTGTTGTCTCCGTAATGTGTCTCGTCCCAGCCAAGCGAACTATTGAAGGTCTGCTCGTTGACCGTAACCTGGGCGGCGGCCGGCAGCGCCGCTACAACTGAGAGGCAAAGGCCGTACAAGATAAGGTTTTTACACAACATGAATAGCACTTCGAACTGCGCTCACACGGACACACATTTCCACACACCTGCTTGATTTTATAGAGTTTATCCCGCCCCCGGCTTGGGTGTCAAGAGCGTCTTCGCTTGGCGTAGCCTTTGATGTTTTTCTGGCGCACGCGCGAGACGGCCAGCGCGTCGTCGGGGACGTCGATCGTCACGGTGGTCCCGGCGCCCACGACCGCGCGCTTGCCGACCTTAACAGGCGCCACCAGTTGTGTGTCCGAGCCGATGAAGGCGCCTTCACCGATCTCGGTGCGGTACTTGTGCGCACCGTCGTAGTTACAGGTGATGGTTCCCGCCCCGACATTAACATCCGCGCCTATCTCGGCGTCGCCGAGGTATGATAAATGACCGGCCTTGGCGCCCTTGCCCAGCGTACTTTTCTTGACCTCTACGAAATTGCCCACCCGGGCGCCGTCCATAAGGTGCGCGCCGGGGCGCAGGCGGGCGAACGGCCCCACGCGCGCGCCGCGGTCTACCCGGCAATCGGCAAGCACGGAGTAGGCAAGCACGTTGACGTCCGCGCCGATTGAAGCGTCTGTGATAACCGCTCCCGGTCCGATCCGGCAACCCTGCCCGATCTTGACGCGACCGCGCAGAAAGCAGCCGGGTTCGAGCACCGTGTCGGAGCCGATCTCGACTTCGGGCCCGAGCCAGGTGTGCTCGGGGGCGATGATGGTCACGCCTTTCTTCATCAGGCGCTCGCAAAATCGCAGGTTCATTTGCCGTTCTGCCGCCGCCAGTTGCAGCCGATCGTTGACTCCCAGAAGCGCCCTCGCTCCCGGTCGCACTACTGCGCGCACCGGTAAGCCGCGGCGCCGGGCCTCGGCCACCAGGTCGGTCAGATAATACTCGCCCTGGTTGTTTGCGTTCTTGATTCGCGAGAGCGCCTCGAAGACGAGGGGCGTATCGACAAGGTAGCTCCCGGCGTTGATCTCGTCGATGCGCCGCTGGCCGGCGCTCGCGTCGCGGTGCTCGACGATACATTCCACCTCTCCACGGGCGTCGCGGATCACGCGACCGTAGCCGGCCGGATCATCCAGGCGGCAGGACAGGAAAGTCACGGCGGCCCGCTTGCCGGCCCGCGACAAGGCCGAAAGATCCGAAGAGGATAACAGCGGAACGTCGCCGTAGATGATTGCCAGCTTGCCCTTGTGGGATGAGAGCGCCCGGCGGGCCGAGAGCACCGCGTGTCCGGTGCCAAGCTGCTTCTTTTGGGTGGCGAACACGAGCTTGTTTCCGAAACGTCCGCGTAGGAAATCGGTCGTCTCCGAATCCCGTCCGGAGACAACGACCACCACCGGCCCGAAGCCGCAACGTAAGACTTGCGCAACCGGGTAGTAGATCATCGGCTGGCCGCAGACAGGATGCATCACCTTGGGTAAGGCCGAGCGCATTCGCTTGCCGTCACCCGCCGCCAGAATCACGCATGCAGTCTTCATCGTTGGCAGTCTATTGCAAAAGGACAGATCTGCCAAGTTGAAAAGGGACCGCCGGCTGTGTTCTCATGGAAGACGTGCGACGAGCATTGCCACTCTTGTTTTTTATTTTGCTGCCGGCAGCGGCGTCGGCCCAGTCGGGGTTCGCGGCAGACACCTTCGACCTCGCGCCTGGCTCTGAAGATCTCTTCTCCTGCCGCTCTGGGCTGATTGTGGCCGGGAGAGTGGAGGCCGTCCTGGGCACGGGTTGGGCCTGGCACCTGCTGGGAATCGATCGCGGAGAAACAACTGAGTGGGTCGTCGAACAGCGGCTGGGCGGCTTTGCAAGCCTTGCTTATGCGCCGCTTTCTTCTTTGAGACTGGGTTTGTCATTCGGCGGGGCCGCCTTCCAGCGCGGCCGGCGCACGGACGAGGCCGGCGCCGCGGCATCACTGGAAGCCGCGGATGGCGATGTCTGGTTGTCAGCCTTGTGGGCTCCGCTCGGCGGGGGGGAAAGTATTTTCTCCTCTGCCATCGAGACCAGCCTGCGCCTGGGAACGGCCCCGCCGTCCGGGCTCACGGGAGACAGCGGCGCCGGTGTGAAACTTGGTGGGATTCTGGCAATGCACATCGGCTGGCTACGCGTGATTCTCAACCTGGGCCTTGTCACCAGGCAACGCACGGTTTTTCGTGATTTGGAGATAGACGACGGCCTCTACTACCGGCTGGGAGCGGAAATATCCGGCTTTGGAATACCTCTGAGATTTTTTTCAGAACTTACTGGAGAAACCCGGCTGAATTCTCCCTTCTCGTCCCGGCCTGCTGAGATAATGGAGACATTACTTGGGGTTAGGCTGGATATTGGCGAGTTTGGGATCGTTCTCGGTGCCGGCGCCGGTCTGCTTGGCGCCAAGTCACCGACGACCCGCGTGCTGCTGCTGGTCAAATGGACCGCCGGAGCGGAAAAAAGGGATGCCCAGGTAGAATAGGAGTGCTATAGTCTCCGTCCAAGCCTTTACGAAATAAGTGAATTAAGGAGGAGCTTTCATGAAGAGATACAAATTTCTCGCATGCCTTGCCGTCTGTATGACGGTGCTGTCGTTTGCCACGCTTGCCACGGCCCGGATGAGCCCGCGCCAAATCTACAAGACCAAGGCCGACGGAGTGGTGTTGATCGTCGCCTCCGAGGAGGGCGCCTCTTCCGCCTCGGCCGGAACCGGTTCGATCATCGAGGCCGACGGCACGATCATCACCAACTGCCACGTGATCTACGACCAAGAGGCCAAGAAGCCTTACCCGGCCATCAACGTCTTTCTAAAGCCTGCGCGGGTGACGGGCGACATGAACAAGGATCTTGCGCGGCACTTCACCGCCAAGTTGGTCGCCTTCGACAAGGATCTCGACCTGGCGCTGCTCAAGCTCACTAATCCTCCGCGCAATCTTACGGTGCTCAGCCTGGGCGACCCCGACCAGCTCGGTCCCGGCGACGAGACCATCGCCATCGGCCATCCGGAGCAGGGCGGCTTATGGACCATCACCACCGGCGTGATCGGCACCCAGTTCGAGAACTTCAAGGGCATCACCGGCAAGAACGTCTTCCAGATGGAAACCAGCCTCAACCGCGGCAACTCCGGAGGGCCGTTGTTCGACGTGCGCGGCTACCAGATCGGGGTCAACACGGCCATAGCCCGCCAGGGTCAGGGCGGCGTGGCCATCACCGGCGTCAACTTCGCGCTCAAGGCCAGCGTGGTCAGGAAATTCGCGGCCGGCCACAGCGTCGCTCTGGCCTATGGCTTGGAAAGCCTCAATGCCGAAGACACCCGCGTGGCGGTGGCCGCGGCTCCTAAAGATACTTCAAGAGCCAAGCAGCCGCCGACGACCGTCCCCACCCCGCCGCCGCCCGAGAGTGTCGAGAAGTCGTCTGGCAAGACGGTCTACGGCAGTAAGGCGACCGGGGGCACGATCACGGTAGACGACCAGCAGGGCGAGGAGGTCGCTCCGCGCCGCTCAGTGGAAGACAACTCGACCGAAGCGGGACGGACCTACAAGCAGACCCCCCGCCGCAAGCCTCTGCGTTTCAAGAAGCACTACCGCATCCGCCCGCGCCCCTACACCTTCAAGCGGCTGCTGACCGCGGTGGACAAGGTCCGCGGCCGCGCAGATGCGGCCTTCGACGATCTGGATAACGAAGTCGAGCGCCGGCACCGTAGCCACTAAGAAGAGCCGCGCCGACGCGTCAGCGTAAGGCCCAGCAACAGGCCCAGGAGCAGCACGAACCCTGTGCCCCGGTTGCCCGAGGAAGAACAGGCACAGCCCGCCGTCAAGGTCACCGTGAAGCTGCGTTGCTCGCTCCACTGACCGGCCAGCATCTTGCCGTCCGTGGCCCTGGCTCGCCAGTTGTAACTCTTTCCGGCGACCAGGCCCTCACCGACAGTCACCGAGGTGACTTCAGGTTGCTCTGTGACATCGCTCAATGTCAGAAGCGGCAGGGCGGAGCCCGCCTCGAATATCTCGAAGGTGTAGCTCACACTGTCACCATCGGGATCGACGACGTCGCGCAGCGTCAGCACCGGCTGCAATTCGCCGACCTCGGCGCCGTCATCCGGGCTTACGAGCTCGGGCACCGGCGGCGGACTGTTGTCGTCGGTTATCACCAGCGTGACAGGGACATCGACTCGCTCGTTTGTGGCGTCGGCGGTGATCTTGGCCAGCGCGTTATAGGTTCCCCCAGCAAGTCCGGATGTGTTCGCAGACAGGCTCAGCGAGGCGTCCGCCACACCCGAGGCCGGCGTGCAACTCAACCAGGGCGCCGGGCACTCGACCGTGAAAGCCAGCTCTCCGGTGCCGGAGTTTGTAACCTGTACAGCCTGCGGGTCGGGCGCCGGACCGCCCGCGGCGGCCGTGAAGCTGACCGAGGCCGGCGAGACCGAGATGACAGGCTGGGCCGTCTGTTCGAGAGTCAGGCTGACCGGCAGTTCGAAGGGGCTGTTTATAGCGCCTACGGCCGTGACGATGACCGCCCCCTGGTAGGTGCCCGCTCCGATACCGTGCGGATCCACCGAGACGGTCAACGTGCCCGCGCCCGATCCGGAAGCGGGCGAACAATCGAGCCAACTCGCGGGACAGGCGATGGTCCACTCGAGCGTGCCCGTGCCGGCATTATCGATCTGCACCGTCTGAGACGGGGGAGCACTTTCACCGACCTGGCCGGTGAAAGACAGTTCGGAAGGACTCGCCGCTATTAGCGGCTCGCTGGTTACCAGCAAGGTCACGCCAATTTGTGCGGGGCTTCCGAGAGCGCCGTCCGAGACAACTTCGATCGAGCCGCTGTATTCGCCGGCTGCAAGACCAGCCGGATCGACGGTCACCACCACGTCTGTGGGGACCTGGCCGGAGAGCGGAGCGCATGAGAGCCAAGCAGCAGAACATGTCACGGCGAAGTTCATGCTGCCGGTGCCGGAGTTTTCTATGTGCAGCGTTTGAGCGGCCGGCGCCTGGCCCTGTTCCTTGGCGGTGAAAATGAAGCTCTCGGGCGAGACCGAAAGCACGGGCTGCGAGGTCAATGTCCAGATCAGGTGCACCAGGCGCGGCGAGTTGTCGGCCTCAGGCGCTGTGACCGTCAGGTCGGCCTCGTACAAGCCCTCTGAAAGTCCGGCAGGATCGAGCACGACGCTGACCGGCGTCGGAATTCCGGCCATCGTTGTGCCGCTTGCGGGATTTACGCTGATCCAGGAGCTGTTCTCGGCGATGGTCCACTGCATGCTGCCGAGCTGATCGTTGATAACAAGAAGCTGCAGCTCGACCGGACCGCCGCCGAGCTGATCGGCGTGCTCGAGACTCGCGGGAGACACGTCGAGCGAGGGAGGCGCGCTGAGCGTATAGGACAGATCCAGAGTCACCGGCTGCGCGCCCGGGGCGCTGAACTCGACCGACCCGGCGTGAAAGCCAACCGACAGATCGCTGCTGTTCGGGGTGATGGTCACTGACGATGGCGCCGTGCCGCTGGCGGGAGAGATGTCGAACCAGTTTCCCGACTTGGTGGCCGTCCACCCCAGCGTGCCTCCGCCGGCATTGGCGACGGCGACGATCCGGCCTGCCGGCAGGGCGCCGTGTTGGACCGCCTCGAAGGCCAGGAAAGCCGGATCGATCGAAAACACGGGCACCTGGGTGCCGAGCGTTACGTTGGCGAACAGGATGCAGTCATCGATGTCGGTGACATTCTCGGGCCAATTCCATAGCTGAGCCCAGTCCCAGCTGCTGGTGAAATCGTCGTAGGTCTCAAGCAAGCCGAAGGTATCGCCGGGGGCAAGCTGAAGGTGTGAGGCCGAAAGGTCGAGGCTTACCTCGATCACCCGGTGGCCGGCGCTCATGCCGAAGGCCTTTTGCACGCCGCTGACGGGGTTTTCCCAGTCGTTGTTTTGCACGCCGCTTCCATTGTTGAAAAGCGCCGCGAACCAGTTGTCGGTCTTCCAGAAATAGTACAATCCCTCTTGTGCGGCGGCGGTTGGCCACAGGTCGTTGTTGTCGTTGTCCAGGTAGAGCCCAAGCTGATCGTAGTCGTCATCGTCGCTATCCGACGATATATCGCAGGCGATAAAAAGCTTGTCGCCGGTGTGTTTCATCCAGTTCGTCGCGCCGCTGACATCCACCCGCACGGCGTCGTCGTACTCGCCGGGGCCGATCGTTCCGTTGACCGTCGGGATCGACGCCGACCAGGGCGCAACGATCGCCGGCACCTCGAAGACGTTCAGCTCGACCGCAACTTGCTGCGGCGAATTGACAGCGCCCGGCGCGGTAATGCTTACCGCCTCCGGGTAGCTGCCGACCGCAAGGCCGGAGGCGTCTATCGAGAAGGTCAGGGTGCTCGGGGCGCTTCCCGTGCCAGGCGTCACACTGAGCCAACCTGCGCTCCAGGCGGCTTGCCAGTTCAGACTGCCGGCGCCCAGGTTGCTCAAGCCGACGCTCTGATCCGGCGGCGCGCCGCCGCCAACGCGTGCGTTGAAGGTCAGGCTGGACGGAGATAATCCGATCATCGGATCCGTCGAGCCGGAGTTGGTGTGGACGGAAAGCTCGGGATCGCCGAAGAGAGTCGTCTCGTAGTAGACCCAGCGGATGCCCACGTCGGAGATCCAGCCCGCGTTTTGCTCGCGCGACCAGGCCAGCATGGCCCCCAGGTGGGTCTGGCCGTTGCGGAAGACCGCGTCCCAGAAGAAGCGGTGAAAATAGTTCGAAGACCCGCCCAGGCCGTAGCGGGTGTTCATCACCAGGGCGAAGGCGCCGTGATCGCCGAGCAGCATGTGCTCGGCGTAGGAGTCCTGCCAGTAGACCGAGCCGTCGTCGAAGCGGTTGTCGAAGGCGCCCGGGTAGCATCCCTGGGAGTAGGCGAAGAAGGGCAGGCTGTTGTTCAGCCCCGAGTCGATCTGGTCGGTGTCGGTGCGCATGGCGTAGTTGGTATAGGAATGGCCCAGGTGATTTATCAGGTGGCTTCCACCGTTGAAGACCGAGAGCGCTTGACTGGCGCCCCAGCCGTCCTGGCCCAGGTCTCGATCGTAAAGCGTGTTGATTTGGAAAAACGAGTTCTCCGAAAAACCCTTGGTGTCTATGCCCTGCGCGCTAGAGGAATTCTCGATGTACTGCAAGTCGTCCTTGCCGAAGTAATCGGGAAAAAGGTACTCGCCCAGAAACCAGACGTTCTGCAGCCAGGCGCCGCCTGCATTCTGGTAGAGAAGCGTTTTGCGCACGAAGTTCGCAACCTCGCTGCAAGAATCAACGGGCGCCCGGCCGACCCAGACCTCGGCGTAGAGATCGGGGTTGTCGTTGTCTTCTCCATAAACATCGTCGCCGTCGGCGTCGAAGTTTCCGTCGAGGGCCGCGTAGTACAGGTCGGAGGGAATGTTGTAGTCGATATAGCCGTCGCCCAGGTCTCCGAACATGCCGCGGGCAGGCACGATCGGCGCCTGCGTCTCCCCGCCGACCTGCTGCAGGTCGGCGTCCCCGGCCAGCAGCACGTAATCGCTGCCGTGGTTCTGGTGCATGTCGATGATGAAGTTGCGAACCTTCTCCGCGTCGTCTACCCCGCTGTACCCCGTAAGGATGTCTGACATATTTTCGATCCGCGTGGTGATCCCGCGGCCCTGCTTATCGGCAAGCAAAGCCTGCAAGTTGTTCACGCCTCCACAGGCGGCCAGTGTCCCGCTGGTGACGATCACGTAGCGATATTCGGGATCGCGCGCGGAGGGCAGGCGCCTTTTGTAGGCACTAAGCCCTGCGGGGTTATCCACCACGTCGGCCACCCGAGCGAAATCACGGGCCAGTCCCCGGTAAGCCGAACCCGTGGACAAAACATCGCGGTCGGCCGCCGTGGTCAGGGTTACATGCAGGCTTGGCGCATAGAGTATCTCGCCCGACTCGGGCCGGTAGACGACCGGCCGGATTAGAACTCGTTCGATAGCGAAGCCGCGCAGGTACTGCAACGTACTACCCGAGGCAATCTCAGCCGGAAACTGTCCGCCGCCCGAATAAACAGAGGCATCCGGTTCGGTAAAAGGAATCGGCCCGGACATGCTCAAGGGCCAGGGCCGCTGGCGCGGGAAGACGACCCGATCCGCGCCCAAAGATACCAGCCCGCCGTGGCGCAGGCTGACCGACTCCACCCGCTGGCCGGGCGGCACCAGCAAGCGCAAGGCCCGGCCCGGCAGCTCGGGCTGTCCGGGCTTGCCGAGGTTTTGGTAGCCGTCAATCTGAACGTGGGTGAAGCCGTGATCATCGAGCCAAAGCACGGGAACCCCGACATCAATCTCCATCTCGATAGAAGCAGCCTGCACATGCGGAGCCAGCAGCCACAAAGCGGCCGCGATCATCAGGAAAGAGAATCTCTTCATCGCATCCTCCAATGGGCAAACATTCATCAGGGCAAGCCTGGACCATCCAATAGACGGACCAGCTTCATGTATTCACAGGCTAATCTGGATAAAAGTAGAAACACCGTCAACAGCACAGCACCACTCAGAGGCTGAGTCTGTGACAAGAGTCACTACGGGCAAAAATGATAAAGCCCGCCTTGAATTCACATGGCGTACGACCTAAGACATTAGACCCATAAAGAGAAGTATCCCCCAGGGCAGCAAGGCTCCAGTCAAGACCCCCGCACTAAACCCCACCAAGGCTTCAATCTTACTGTCACCATATACGACCATTTCTTTGACTGATTCTACAGCCAGGTTATGCTTCTTTCCTTTCAATATTATCTCCAACTGCCCGGCATGCCACCTGGACACCCTGGTAGTTATCGGCCTACAAATTCTATCATTTTTCTCCGGAGAACATTCCTTTGGAATTATTTTAATCTTCAACGGCAACTCGAGGCCCGGGTTCTCTTCGGGCGGAGGTCTAAACCGAACAGCTTCGACAAAGCAACCAGCGAGGCCAAGCAACCAAGGCAGCGCCAGCCAAAATGCGTATCGCAAGCAGGATTTTTCCACACGCATGACTGTTCACCAATCGATCGAATTTAGCCAGGCGTAGAAAGAGAAGGCAAAAACGCCGCCACCCAATACAACACCTCCCAGGACAGACACCCAGAAGGGCCACCCGAATGATTTCTTGATTTCCACCGATTCGACCCGATCCACCATAATCAATACGGTCCCGGAGTACTTGGCAATGCTCTCACGTTCTTCGAGCTTCAGCCTGATCTGTCCGTCCCGCCATGACTCCATCTTTCCCGCGAATTTCTCGGCCGGCTGTTGCTCGCATTTGCACTGGTCGGGGGAAGTTTGATCCGCCGAGGATGGCCTTTTCATTGCGACAACGACATTGACCGGGCAAACGATACCCGGGTCTTTCAATGGAGGAGGCTGCATTTTCAAGATCGTATAGGGGCAGCCGGATTCGAGTAGCAACACAGCAAGCAACAACAGCGACGACCACCTGGAAAGCGCGAGAGATTTATAACGCGCACGGCACATCATTTACCTCTCCTCGAGGATCCTTCCATTTCTCAGTTAAAAACAACACACTATTGACTCGCTGATGTCAACGTGCACAGCGGACTCCATCATTGACATTAGCCCAATTGACAACAACATCGTCGCCTTGGCGATCCGCTGCCCGCACATTGGCCGAGCCGTCCGAGAAGAAGCCCCCGCGCATGATCCGTGAGATGCCGCAAGGATCATTCTTCCAGGCGCTCCCGTCGGAAGGCGCGCCGGTGTAGTCGGGATGCGCGCAATCCTGCAGCCACTCGGCCACGTTGCCCGCCATGTCGCAAAGTCCCTGGGCGGTGTTGCCCGCCGGCTTGCTGCACACCGGCCAACTCTCGCTCCGCCCGCAGCCGGAGCCACCGTCGTTCATCACCGCGTACTGGCAGGTGGCAGCCTCGTCGCCCCAGGGATAGATGATGTCCTGCCCCGCGCTCCTGGCGGCGTACTCCCACTCGGCCTCGGTCGGAAGCCGGCCTCCAGCCCACCAGCAGAACAGCGACGCCTGATACCAGTTGATGCAGTCAACCGGGTAGTCGTCCCCGTCGGTCTTGAAATAGTTGCAGCCGAACGGCTCGCTGCAGTACCCATCGTTCACGCACTGCTTGTAAAGCCATACCGTAGCCTCTGTCCTCATCAACTCGAACGCCGGCAGCGTGACCTCGTGCACCGGCAACTCGTCCTTCTCGCCCGTCTCGGATCCCATCATGAAGCTCCCGCCGGGCATCTGCACCCAGGTGTTCTCGGTGCAGACTCCGTCGATGCAGATCCCGTCCGGGCATTCGCCGCAGTCGAGAAACTCCCCGCAACCATCCCACAGGGGGCCGCACTGCACTCCTTCGGACTGGCAGCTCTTGGGCGGGCACTCTTTCTTCTTGCACACTCCTCCCGCGCACACCTGGTTAAGCAGGCAATCGCCGTCTTTCTTGCAACTGATGGTGCCGTCGAATGAGGCGTCCCGGTAGCGGCCAAGATCCACCACCGCCACCCCGGCTCGGCTGGGCGGCGGCTTGTCTAAGGAGCCGTGACTGTTGCTGCTGCTTTCATTACCCTGGCATATTTCGGCCGCCCAGCGCCCGCTCGGGTCCAGTTGCATCCTCGAATCCCATACGTTCGTGCACACATGAAAACCGTCCAGTTGCCTGCCCACGACGGGATCGTAGACCATGAAGCTATCGTTGAAGGACGACTCAATAGCGATCAGCTTGTATGATTTCGAATACTTGGATTCGCTACTAGCAGTTTGTATAGGCTGCTCTGCGACAAGCTCGAATTCCGGAAAACTCATCAGGTAGTGATGACCAGCCTCCTTGTCGCTTCCCGTCCAATCAACAACCAGGTCTCTGTCGAGATCCGGAATGGCCATGTTACCTGCATCACCGAACTGGCAAAGATCATAACCAAGCTGCTTGTAGCCTTTCTCGACATCAACGACCCAAACACTGGCGCAGTAATCAGCCATGTAATGCATCACGACCAGTATCCTGCTGTCCCCGGGCTCCATGACGTGCATTCCATCAATTGTATAGTACCCCAGGTATGTCACCTTGCGTATACATCGATTTGGAATATCGATAACTACAAGATACGCGCCTCTCACGCCGTCTTTCGTGCCCATCAAACCGTACACCAATGTATCGTCGTCGACGAAGTCGGTGTACACAACCCATTGTCCCCTGTACCATGGCCGGGGCCAGGCTTCGACCGTCCCCTGCAACTCGCCGGTGGACAGTGTATATATCCAGATCAGGTCGCTTTCCTCGTGCTCGTCCATCAGAACCAGGCGATCTTTCTCCTTTTGTACCGTAAAAGTCCAGTTACCAATGATATCCTGCGCGACGTACTCTCGGATGATCTCCCCGGTGGATCCGTCGAACGCGGTCACCTTGTCCTTGTACGCCGTCATGTAGACGATGTTGTCCTCGACATCACAGTAGAGCCCCTTCGAGTCGGAATTCAGGAACGGTAGAAAATCAACATCGACCCTTGCGATCTCTTCACCTGTCAGCACGGAACGGAAAACAAGGTATTCCACCTCTTGATCATCGCGTTCCGCGTGCATGATCACGTCCGGGTCTGCACAACCATAGCCCTGGTACACCAGGCCGGTGGATGTGTAGCTCATTCTTTTCTTCCAGCTCCCGACATCATACACAACAACTGTATCCTCTCCCTTGACGTAACTTCTACAATACGTAACAATCAGGTTTCTGCCGTCTCCCGAAAACGCTGCCCTCCTGGGCCAACCGCTTATTTCCAAAAGTCTGGACGGTTCGTTGCTACAAGATGAACAAACAACAATGGTGGCCACGACAAGGCATAGCAGAGAGAAATACCTGCGCAGGATGTTAGAACAACAAGCCTTGGACATAGGAGTGACATTCATGCCCATCTCCAATACAAATAAGACCGGATTTTCATTGCACACCGATACCTGTGAGTGGAACTATGTCCGGAGAGTCGGGGTCGCTCGAGTATACCGTGAGGTTTCCCTCCCACTCTCCAACGGTAAATGGTCTGAAAGATACTAAGTACAGGCATTGCGAGCCAGGTTCGAGGAACTCTGTGCTATCACAAGGATGAGGCTGGCTCGGAGACAAGAAGAAGATTGTAGACGGCTGTGTCTCGATAGTGAATTCTTGGCCGTTCTGGCCATTGTTTCTCACTGTGACAAACATGAATACTGATGTGATGCCGACTTGAACTTCTCCGAAGTCGATCGACTCCGGGGTGACGGTGATGTTGTAAAACCATGAGTCTGGAGCTCCACGCCCAACAATACCGGTCTGCTGCACCTTGTATTCCACACAATTCTGCGCGGGTTCATCGGTTATCACGTTTAGTATGGCATGTATGTCAGTTGGAAATTGCGAACTGGTATAATGGACAGCCACTGCACAGCAATCTGTCTGTGTGCCATATGGCAGCACCGGTTGACTACTGCGGCATGGCGGGCACTTTATGTCCCCAGGCGTCCCGATGATTACCGGATTCACGTAAAGGTCGAAGTCCGACGAACCATCCAGGCTGATCTCCACCGCAACCTCTCGCTGCCGCAGGTTCCAGATGTCTATAATCCGTCTCTGGGTCTCGCCGACTCCTCCCCACTGGAATGTCACGTGCGGCGGATTCGTTTCAACGGGGAGATCGGGCAGATCGTAGTACGGGTCGCACGCGTCTCCGTCGCCGTCTGAATCGCAGTCCTCCTGGCCGGGGTTGGAATCCTGCGGGCAGTTGTCACATTCGTTCCCCACGTCGTCGTTGTCCGCGTCAGCCTGTGACTCATTGGAGATCTCGGGGCAGTTGTCGCACGGGTCCCCGTCGCCGTCTCCATCAGCGTCTTCCTGGCCCGGGTTGTATATTTCACGGCAGTTGTCATTTCCATCACCGATACCGTCGCGATCGTTATCCGGAACCGGATAACTATCGGGAACCGGAACACATCGAAGCGTATCCCACAAGACTTCATCGCTATCGGAGTGTGGCTTCAGGCAGCGGCCATATAGCCACCTATTAATATGCGGGTCATGATAAAAACAATAGTCGCCTTCATTCTTATTGTTGCAATCTGTAGATCCAAACCTTGTATAACTGAGGCAATCACTCTTGTTTATGCCGCTCACTCCCTTCACAAAAAGGCAATTCTCCTCGTGGGGCTTGAAGATACCGGTACATTCAAAATAGGTATGGCATACTTCACGGTTTGAGCCTTGCTCACAGACAGCACTGAATTCATCGATTATAGAACCGCATAATACAGTATCTTGTGGATAATCGTAAATAGTACCCGGCTTCTGATCCCGCCACACCAGGTACATCATGTTTCCGTCGGCGAAAAATCGCGTAACGCCGAACTGCCGAGAGCCGATGGGCTCATCGTAATCCTTGTAACCGCCCGTGCCCAAGACAAGGTGCACCGCATGCTGATCGCTTGGAATATTTTCACTGCTGAATTTGTCGACAATATGTTCCGTCGACATCCTGTTGTAGGCATGATCGTGCCCGGTGATAATGAAATCCACGTCGGCCAGTTCGAAGAAGCGCGCCAGCCGCCCGCGGGCGCCGTCGCTCATGTGATCATGGGGATAGCTCCAGCCGGGAGGGGTTTCAACGTCATCGTCTCCGTATAGCGGCACATGGAAAAAAACTATCTTCCAGATGTCCTTGTCGTCCTTGTACTTCCACAGGTCGCGCTTGACCCAGATGAACTGCTCGGAATCTCCCTCTCGCTGATCATACCTCTCGATCCAGGCATCGCTGATTCCATTTGCATTGGTGCTACCCGCTTCCCATTCGGAAATGTAACAATCCTTGTCGACGCGAGGGTCTTTGAATGGGTGTTCTGCGGCATATTTATTATTACAGTAAGGATTGTTGGGTGCACTGATAGACACTATGTGCATATTGCCGATGTTGAATGAGTATGACGATTCCGGGTACTTAAACTTCTGGTTTCTTGTCGGCTCGAACCTTCGAACCGGCTGGAAAAGGTTGTTTATAAACTCGCTGGCGTTGCCTCCTCCTCCTCCATCGCTCCAATTGTGATTACCCAATGCTCCGAAGAGAGTTACCCCTTCCAACATGCCGTTGAAAAGATTGGATGGCGTTATATCCGGTGCATTTATGTAGACACGATTGAAAACAGCAAATAGATATGCCTCGAAAAACGGGCCGTTGTAATATGTCTGTGCCAGGTCTCCAGCAGCCAGCCAAAAAGTCGGAGATTCTCCATCAAGTGTAATAGAATGCGCCTTTGCCGAAACAATTCCCTCTCTTCCAACAGCGAAATCATCGTAACCACAAGTATGATTACCAGACGGCGAAAAGCAATCGCCGTGGCAACATAGACCAGTAGTCGGTCCAAAATCACCGAATGCCAGGAACTCTACTGGATCTTCAATGGCCAGCGGGGCTGTCCTGAAATATACGTCTTTGGCAATGGCTGCCTCTTCCGCCACATCTTCAGGAAGAATTAGTATCTTGTAATGATACCAGGTCGATGGCCTCAAGTTATCAAGGTCGATCTTGAACATATAGGCTGGGGAATTCGGACGACTAACTTCCACTTCCGTTGAAAACATACCCGGTTGACATGAATTCATCGGTTTTCCAGCTTCGCCATAACAGATTTTATACGGTGACCAACATGCCGCTATACCCGCTTGCGCGTCAGCACAATTGGCCCGCCATGTTATTGTTGCAGAATGATCGTCAAGATCTTGTATATATGGCATACGAATATCAAAGAGCGTCCGAGTCCAAAGCCAGTCACGCCATGAGTAGCGGTCATGGCCGGAAAGAAAGGCATTTTCACCATTTTCTCCCGGCCGACAACGTGGCGGGCAGCCGGGCGCATCGTTTACACGGTATCTGGTGATATCCGAAAAGCGAACCTCGTCCAGGAGCCCGTGAAAGTAATCCGGATGCTGCTGGTCCCAAAACTGAGACCCAAGCACGATTTGCCCGGGCAGTGAGGATACTGTCCGAGGCCAGCCTGGGCCCGATATTGGATCGTACGGCGTATTCATGAAGTCGGGGCCCTCGAAATGATCTATGAAATTCGCGTTCACGAAGCCGTCTACGTATATCCGGCCCTTGAAGTGACCATCGTATATTACCGCAATGTGGTACCATTGACCTTCTTGGATCAGACGGTTTTCCAAGATTTCTTTTCCGCCTGAAAAATATTCTGTTGCAGCGACTAGCCTATCGTTGTAAACGCTCGCCGTATCGAAAACATGCAGACTGAGAAATATCAATCTAACTCCGGCAACCATCTTCATGTATGCACGAATAGAGAAGTTGCCGTCCTGAGCGGCAAGGGTCTGCTCGACGCCCGCCTCTGCGTTATCGAACTTCACCCACGCCTCGAAGGCGAAGGCCCTCGGTGCGTAACCGATGTCGACCGTGGCATCGCAATGGTCGAAGCCGAGCGCCGCTCCGAAATATCCGCTCTGGCCCAGTTGGCAGTTGCCGTCGTCCGAGAGATGGCCGTGATTTGCATGACCGCTCGAATCTTCGAGATCCCAACCAGCGTCTCCACCCGCTCCTTGCTGGTCGTCCATCGCGAAATGAAACAGGTTGTAGTCGGTATAGTCCGCCGTAAAGCCCGATGGTTCGGGCGGCGTCGGACCGGCCTCGGGAAACACCCAACCAGGGTCCGGCTGGGTGTGCACATTTCCCGCCTGAATGTCTATGCCGTTGCCGTTGACCGTGACTCCCCCGACACCCATGTCGCCAAGGTCGTAGGGAGTGATCTGCCAGTTGCCTCCGAAGTTGGAACCTAGATCGAAGATCTCCCCTCCAGCCGTCTGCACTTTCAGGTGCACGTCCTGCGGCCCGATCCCGGCCGCCTGGAGCGCCTGATGATTCAGCGGTATTCTCACGTGAAGCGGGCCGGTAAGCGGCGTCGCCTCCTGGCTGGCCACTGCGATTTTTACCGCCGTGGAAATAGGAGATCCACCGCCCACAACAGGCAGCGTCTTTGTAATGCCTACCCTGACTAACCTGTCTCCCGGAAGGCTGCCCGGCATGAAATGGAGCACATAACCATACAGCGCATTATTCTCGTCCTCGATGGCTATTCTTCTTCCGCCGCCTTCCACCAGGAACTCGAGCGGCTCGGTTGAATACTGGCCGGGATAATCCTTTAGGACTATCTTGTCCAACATTAGCTTGACGCCGCCCGCATACTGCACCTCGAACGAGTAGCGGCTGCCGACCTGGGCGGAAAACCCGAGCGTCAACGGCCCAGCCAGCATACCAGGCCGCAATTCCCGCCGGGATTCGAGCAGAGCCTGCCCCTGGTACTCCCGAACGACGTAGACGCTGCCCAACGGTTCTTCATCCACGGGTTCACCCTCCGAGCGCAGCCAGAACTCGACCCAGCGCTTGCCGGGCGTCACCCGCCCGTGCGGGCCCGTGCTCATGATGGCGTTCTGTCCATCGGAAGGCTCGATAACCCACGATGTCCCCTCGACATGCCCGGCGGCATGCTCGAGATCCGGGTCATTGCCCAGCCACTCGGTGCGCGGCTGCCTCGATCTGTGGCCGAACACCTCGATCTCGGCAACCTGGGTGTATTCTCCCTGGGTCTCCTCGTTCAGGTAGCGCACGAACCTTGTCGCTGTGTCGCAGATGTCTTCCGTGGCGTCGGTTGCCGCGCTTCGCTGGGCCACCTCCACCCACTGGCTGGTAAGATTGTCCCAGGCATACAGCAGGTAGCTCGAGGGCACCGGCGATACAACTCGAATGCCGTTCACCTTTTGCTTGGCACCCAGGTCGATTATCAGTTCGTTGCCCGCCCCGGGCGCCATCCAGGCGCTGGATTCATCACCATCGATGGCCCGGAATGCGCTTCCCCCGGGCATCATCCAGGTTTGGGGGGGCTCTACCTGAACATCTCCGCTCACATAGGATACGGCTCCGCCAAGCGCCAGGTTGCTGCCCTCGATGCCTCCGTCCTCGCGGCAGCTCGTGGTGCATGGGCCGATCTCGTCGGCCAGCGTCTGCGCCTGGTCAAGCCAGGCGGCTGCCGTGGCGTCGTCCAGCCAGTGGCCTTGGCCCTGCTCCACCTGGGAAATGAAATCATCGAGCAGGCCCAGCTTCTCGGCGCAGTCGTTCGTCGCGAGCGCAGCCGCCAGCAGATCCTCGAGCTTCTTTCCGTGGCCTGGATTCAGGTCAGCGCCCTGAACCGAACCGAGAAGATCACCCGTGCCTTCATCCGGCGAGGGCGCGTGAACCAGCAACGCGACCTGATCCGGCTCGCTGAAAAGTTCGCCGTCGTTGACAACTAGTTCGAATACCATCGACCCCAGGTCTACGTTCGGCGGCACGATGAATCCCGGCGTCGCCGAGGTCGGATCGTCGAGCATCACCGCCGGGCCCTCGACCTGGTACCAGGTATACGTTATCTCGTCGCCATCCGGGTCACTGCTCGCGCTTCCGTCGAGTTGCACCCAGTCGCCGACGTTGGCTTCCTGGGAGACTCCCGCGTCGGCAACCGGCGGGCGGTTTTCCGAGGGTGCCTGGGCACAGGTTGCATATCTTACCCAGTCCCAGTACGAGATTGATTCACCGCCGCCGAAGACAGACAGGTTGGCCGGGATGCTGGAGTTTCTGAGCATGTCGTACTCGACCTCGTGAAACTTGATGCCGTCCACGAAGAACTTCGCGCTGCCCGTTTTGTTCACTTCCAGCCGGTACTCGTGATAGGCGGACCAGTCCAATTCAATCGACGTGCAAATGGGACTCTGGTCACAAGCGTCGACGGTCATGTGTCCATTCTGGGGATTGTGATTCAGGCTGATGTACGCAACCTTCTGCCCGTCGCTCACGGCAAAGCTCGCATTCGTGAAATTGCCTGGCAGGAAGAACTCATCGACCCTGACCATGACTTCCATGGAGTACGACTCGGCCGTCTCGAAGGCTGCGTCGTACCGGCGGTAGCCGTAGTAACCGAGAGGATCGTCAACCGGGATTATGAGCTGGCAGTCCTGAATGAATGGATCGCCGTGGCTACCGGGATCCACCGTCCACTGGAACTGGTTGCCGGGATCGTCCGGAAGCAGGCAGCCGTCATATTCGACCTCGTGCAACGGCACTTCACAGGGCAAGACGGCCCCGGCCGGGCTTGAACAGAAGATCAACGCGAGCGAGACGGCGGCAAGGTGTATGCCCCCCCCCCTGTAAAAATGAGCTGCTAACCACGCCCTGCCGACCGAAGAACACGCTCTTCATGATCGCCCTCCCGCGCAAGTGGTTTTGAGACTCTGAGTCTCGCCTGTTCGATTCGCAATTCGCTTATTGTAACACAACCGGCGGAGAATTTTTTTACAATTTGTGACTTGGGTATAGAAATGTGCGCTTGTCGGCCTACTCTAACCTGTTTCCTCGTCTATCCAAGCCAAGTAGTCGGCGTCGGCCTCGCGGATGGGCCAGGAGGTGATGCAGGGGACGTCGTAGGAGTGAAGCTCGCGCACCTTGGCTATCAGCTCTTTCATCAGGGGCTGCTTCGTCTTGGCCAGCAGCACGCATTCGCTGTCTTCGTGAATCTCGCCCTGCCAGCGGTAGATCGAACTCATGCCGGGGATGATGTTCACGCAGGCCGCAAGGCGCAGGCTGACCAGCTGGCTGCCTATCTTGCGCGCTTCTTCCTCGTCGGCGGTGGTTATGTATACAGTTCTGTACTCCATTGGCTGGCACCCTTTTTTGATGTTTCATATCAAAATATCACGATCTGGAAAAGCGTAGGGAGAATTTCTGGCTGTACCAGGACGTCCATCTTGGACTAGAATCTCGATCGCTTCGAAATGACGTTGCTTTCAGGGAGGAGAGAAAAATGCACTACAGATATCTTGTTCTCGCTATGCCCTTGGCGCTGCTTGCGGGCGGCTGCCAGGATACGCTCACTTATGCCGAAACCCGCCAGGCGCTTGACGAGGCGGCCTTGTCCAACCAGGCGCTGACCGTGGCCGCGGGCTCGGTCGAGATCTGCACCAACTTCACCATCGGCCAGGCGGTCGAGGCCGCCGCCGAGGAGCTGCGCCAGTTCATCGAGTCACAGCTCCCTTGCGCCGCCGTCAGCGTCGCGGGCGCCAGGTTGACCATCGAGTACGGCGCCAACTCGGGCAACTGCACCTACCACGGCCTGACATTCTCGGGCAGCCACTCTATCGAGATCTCCTCCGCCGCGGCCGGCAGTCTCGAGGTACATCACCAGTGGACCGACCTCTCCAACACCAAGGTGTCGGTCAGCGGGACGGCCGACGTCACCTGGAGCGCGGCGGACAGCAGCCGCCACGTGGTCCACCAGCTCGACTGGACGCGCCTTGGGGACAACAAGCAGGCCACCGGCAGCGGCGACCGCACCCAGACGGCGCTGCCGGCCGGAATCGCAACCGGGATCGGCATACAGGGCGGCCGCGCCTGGACCTCCGATCTGGGCGAGTGGACGCTCGATATCGACAACGTCGAGTTGCGCTGGATAGATCCCGTGCCCCAGGCCGGAAGCTACAGCCTGGCAACCCCGTTCAACGGCAAGAGCGCGAGCCTGTCCTTCGAACGCCGGGACGAGGACACCATCAAGGTGACAATCACCAGCGGCAGGATAAGTTACTCATTCTATGTCAGTAAGAGCGGTACGATCAGCGACGAATAGTACTTAGCCCTTTTTTCCGATCGCCGGCAGGTCTAGCTGGCGTTCGAGGCCCCGGCTTGTTGCCAACTTCTCGAAGTATTCCATGCAGCGTCGCACGTAGGCGCGCTTTTGGGGGTAAGACTCTGGAAAAAAGCCGCGCTTGAAGCCGTAGACCACCAGGTTCTTGATTTCTTTCATGGTCAGGCCGAAGGTGGTCACGGCCTTGTAGTACTCGTCGGTCACTGTGGTGTTCGAGACGGTGCGGTTGTCGGTGCAAAGAGTCACCGACAACCTGTGCTTCATCATCTGGCCGAAAGGATGCTTGGTCAGATCGCGGTAGGCCGGGCGTGTCTGCTGGTTGGAAGTCAGGCAGATCTCGAGCGTTATGCGCCTGTCGGCTATGAATTGCGCCAGGTCGCGCACGTAACTTTCATGGTCGTCGATATCGGGATCGCGGATGGCCTTGGGGTTGAGCAGCGAGGTCCCGTGGCCGATCCTGTCCGCGTGCAACTCGGTGATGGCCTTGAAGATACTCTCGGGCCCGTAGGCCTCGCCGGCATGGACGGTCTTCTGCAAAAAGTGGCGATGAGCGTACTCGTAGGCTTCCCAGTGATGATGCGGCGGGTAGCCTTCCTCGGGGCCGGCCAGATCGAACCCGACCACGGGCAGTCCCTCGACATGCCTGGCCCGGGCGGCCGCCTGGGCCAGTTCGAGCGAGGCCAGCGCGTAGACCTTTTCGGGCTTCGAGTAGCGGTGCAGATCCAGGAAAGAGCGGTGAAACACCGAGAAGTGCTCGTTGAAAAATCGCAGCGCGCAGGCGATGATACCGAACTCAAAGGGCGGCTCTTCGCCCGAGACAACCTCGGGACGCCGGTTGAACTCGTCCTTGGCCCGCCTGAGTCCGTCGCAAACGGCGCGCATGACGTCGATGGCGTCAAAGTTCTTGTGAGTGTGGAGCTGCGGTGCGAAACGTACCTCGACGTAGCGCACGCCTTCCGCCTGGTTATCGCAACCCAGTTCGTAGGCGATGCGCTCGAGCTGCTCGCGCTTTTGCATCACGGCGGTGGTCAGGCCGAAGCCGGCCAGGTATTCCTCGAGGTTGGCATAGTTGTCCTTGAAGACCGTCTGGCGCAACCCCTCTTCGGTGTACGAAGGCAGCTCGACGCCGGCCTCACGGGCCAGCTCGATCAAGGTCGGGATGCGAATTGACCCGTCCAGATGAACATGCAGGTCGGTCTTTGGAAGTTTCTCGATGAACTCGCGCGTGATCTCGGCCATGATGGAAGAAGTCTAGCCCCTATCCGTCCGGGAATCAAACACCTGGAAGACCTATTCAGCGATTCTTGAACTCGGGTTTACGTTTTTCTAAAAACGCCTGCGTGCCCTCGGTCTTGTCTGCGGTTGCGCAGCACAGTCCGAACAGGTTGGCCTCCAGGCGCAGGCCCTCGGCCAGGGGCACTTGCAGCCCGCCGTGTACGGCCTGCATGGCATAGCTCACCGCCAGGCCGCCCTTGGCTGCAATTTTCATAGCCGACCCCCGGGCGACCTCCATCAACTGATCGGCCGGCACCACCTTGTTGACCAGGCCGATCCGCAAGGCCTCCTCGGCCGTGATCTGATCGCCGAGAAGAACAAGCTCCATGGCGCGTCCCTCTCCGACCAGGCGCGCCAGGCGCTGGGTGCCCCCGAAGCCCGGGATGATGCCCAGGTTGATCTCGGGCTGGCCCATCTTGGCGCTCTCGGACGCGACACGCAGATGACAGGCCATCGAGATCTCCAGCCCGCCGCCCAGGGCATAGCCGTTGATTGCTGCGATGACCGGCTTACCCAGGTTCTCGATCAGATCGAGTACCGCCTGCCCCCGGCGGGCGAAGGCCGTGCCGGAAGTAGCGTCGTAGGCGGCTACCTCGCTGATGTCCGCCCCGGCGATGAAGGCCTTTGGCCCGCCCCCGGTGACGATCACCGCCGCGATCGAATCGTCGCACTTGATATCGAAAAAGGCGCACTCGAGTTCTTCTATCGTCTTACGGTTCAAGGCGTTTAGCACCTTGGGACGGTTTACCGTGACAGTTGCCAGCGGGGGCGACTTTTCCAGCAGGATGTTTTCGAAATCCATCACTTGTCTCCTTTTTTCTTTTCCGCGCCGGGCAGCTTTTCGTCCTCGATGGGCCGGTAGCCTGCGGGAACGGTGAACAACTTGGGATCCACCGGCCCCCGGGCGGCCTTTATCAGGCGCTGGGTGGTGGTCACCTTCTGACCCGGTAGACCCTGTTCGATTTTCAACTCGACAGGATAGCCTTCGAGCGAGTCGACTAAGTCTGACAGCCTACCCAGCATCACCTGCATGCCCATCTTCTTCATCAAGCCCAGGAAGGTCACAAAGTCTATGCCCGGCTCAGCCGACACCCACAGCTCACCGTGGACCGGCATCTTACCCGATTGCTCGAAGATAAACTTTGTACAGCTGAAGCCTGCGATCTTTTTTTGCTCTTCGGTCTTTTCGAGCCGCGGCGCAGGCCCTTTGCCGAGGTCAGTGTGGGCCAGGCGCATGGCGACCAGGCGCTGGTAATCGGCGAGCTTCATTTCGATGTACTGCTTTTCGGCTGATGGCATCAGGATGATCCGCTCGCGTCGCAGGTCGATGATGGTGACGCTGGTCTTGTCGCCGTAGGTCGTCTCGGAGCGCAGCCGGTCGGGGGTGAACCAGATTTTCTGGACACCCTTCATCGGCGGCTGTCCGCCGTCGGCCTCGATAATCACCGACTGCTCGATGTAGTCGCCCTGCTCGGCGGCCGCTGCAACGGCGGCCCCCGCGGCGGCAAGGAATACGAACAGCGCTATGGACAGGCGGACATAACTCATGGCATGCTCCCGGCTTGAGACCGGAAAAACATACTGCACGGCCCGCTTGCGGTCAAGGCAGACCAGCAAGAGAAAAAATTGCTGTCGCCGGTATCTTGGAACGAAAATGGCGTGCATATCATCGAGCAGACCCGGCTTCCCGGCCAATGGCTTTGGCCGCCATCCGGCAAATAGACACTAAACTTACATGGAAGCGGCGCTCGCACCCGCCCCGGCGGAATACCTCGACCCGTCCCTCACCGCCATCTACAAACCCAGGCGGCCCCAGGAAACCCCTCTATACCGCCTGGTCCAAGACAACCTTGAGACCTTCCTGGCCGACCCCCGCGAAGCCTGCCCGGACGACGATCGGCAGCCTTGATAAAAAAAACGCCTGTGCTAGGCCTGTGCTAGCATGCCACATTGGTATTCAGAGATCGTGGTCGTGACCGGAGAGAGGGCTTTTGAAATTCCTACAAGTGGGCGCTTATGCAAATGAAACGCGACCTGGCCGGGATATCACGGGCCAAGGACGATCTTCTTGCAACTTACAACCTGCTGGGCGATCCGGCCATGCCCAATCCGTGGGTCGCGCGCTGACGGCCGCCGAGTGCTCACGGCTGCTGGTGATCGGCCTCGACTGCGCCGATCCGCGCATGATCTTCGGCCCCCTGCGCGAGAGCATGCCTAACCTCGACAGGCTGGCAAAGCGGGGGCTTGCCGGCCGACTCGAAAGCTGCGTGCCGCCGACCACCATCCCGGCCTGGGTCTCGATGTTTACCGGGCGCGATCCCGGCCAACTGGGAGTATACGGTTTCCGCGATCGCCGCGATAACACCTACCAACAGGGAACACTCTTCTCCTCGCGCATGGCAGATGCCCCGCGCATCTGGGACAGGCTTTCGGACGCCGGGCTGGTCTCTTACCTGATAGGCGTGCCCGGCACCTACCCGCCCTGGCCAATCAGGGGCCGCATGGTGAGTTCATTGATGACCCCGGACACCGATTCATGCTTCACCTTCCCGGCGGATCTAAAGGATGAAGTCGAGCGCATCTCCGGCGGTTACATGCTCGACGTGGAAGGCTTTCGCGACCTCGAACGAACACAGCTGCTCGAACGGATAGGCACGATGACCGAGCGGCGTTTCAAGTTGGCGAGAGAATGGGCGGCAGAGCCCGACTGGGATCTTTTCGTCCTGGTCGAGATCGGCAGCGATCGGCTCAATCACGGCTTCTTGCGCCACCTCGATCCCGGCCATCCGCTGCACGATCCCGGCCATCCACTGGTTGTAAAAACCCGTGTCTACCTCGAGTTTCTCGACCGGCAAATCGCGGCCCTGGTCGACGCGGCAGGCAAGCGCACGGCCGTACTGGTGGTCAGCGACCACGGGGCACAGCCGATGCGCGGCGGTTTCGCGATTAACGAATGGCTAATCGCCCAGGGAGACCTGATATTAAAAGAGACTCCGCTGGAAGCGCGGCAACTTTCGAGCGACATGATTGACTGGCGGCGTACCCGCGCCTGGAGCGCCGGCGGCTACAGCGCCAAGATCTACATCAATGCCGCCGGCCGCGAGCCGCAGGGAATCATCGCACCTGAAGATTTCGAAGACTACCGGGCCGGCCTGGCCGCGCGCCTGGCCGATACCCGAGATGAAGAAGGCAAGCCGCTGGGAACCAGGGTCTTCTACCCCGAACGGGTTTACCGCGCACTTCGCGGCATACCGCCCGACCTGATAGCCTACCTCGGCGATCTCTCATGGCGCGCCCTGGGAAAAGTGGGAGTCGGGCGCGTACACTTGACCGGAAACGACAGCGGCGCCGATGACGCCAACCACGCTACACAGGGCATCTTCATTTACAACGGCCCGGACGGCAGGGTCAGCCTCCCCGCAGTCCACACCTTGACGGACGTAGACGCCTTCATCCTCTCATTCTTCGGTATCGAGAATCAGTTGGTGTAGCCCAGTGACTGGAGCATCTCGCGGGTCTGGGGGTTTATCTCGGCCTGGCCGGCCTCGAAGCGCCGGTGCTTGCCTGAGCGCATGGCAGCCAGTAATTTGCGCATCTTGGCAAGCAATTCAGGATTCTTGGCGGCGATGTTGGTTTTCTCGCCCGGATCGGCCGCAAGATCGTAGAGTTCTTCGGTGCCCTTGCGCATGGGATAGGACGGATAGATGTTCTTGGTCTTGCGGTGCTTGATGTACTTGTAGCGCGAAGTCACAATCGCGTTCAGGTAACCGCCGGCGTGCTCCAGAAATACCACCCGGCCGGGATGTTCTTTCCCGTCGAGCAGTTCCCATACGTCTTCGCCGCGTACCCCGGCTGGTGATTGCACGCCCAGGCGGGCGAGCAGCGTCGGCATCATGTCCACCAGGCTGACCGGGACATCGACTTTACGCCCGGTGGGGCCGCCGGGTACCCGGATGATCAGCGGAATGCGGGCGGTCGGCTCGAAGAGGCCGCCATGTACGAACCATAACCCGTGCTCGCCCAGCGACTCGCCGTGATCCGAGGTGAACATGAACAGGGTGCTCTTCCACTGCCCGTTGGCCTTCAAGTGCTCGATCAATCGGCCGACCTGTTCGTCAATCCACGAGACCGAGCCCTTGTTTGTGGCAAGCACGTAGTCGGCATCCGTTATACCGCCCAACCAGCGCTTGGTGTATTTGTTGTCGCGCAGGTGCTCTGGAAACAAGTGCCAGATCTTTTGCAGCGAGCCCGATTTGCCGGCGCGCGGGTTCTTGCCTTCGGGGTAGTACATGCGCTCGTATTTTCCGGGAGCATGGTAAGGTGTATGGGTGTCGCCGAAGTGAATCCAGAGAAAAAACGGCTCTGGCGCGCTCTTGCGTGAATCGAGATAGGAAAACACCCACTCATTGGTTTTATCGGCCTTGCGCACGTGTACACAGCGGGCCAACTCGTCGACCCCCTGGACGATGTTCGATACCTCCGGGTTCAACCAGGCGAAGTTGACGATGGCCGCCGTGTGCCAGCCGGCGTCGCGCAGCACCTCAAAGAGGGTGACAATCTTGTCGCTGATCCTCCCGGTATTGCTGTAGGACTTGTGATCGAATGGATAGAGCGAACTGAAGAGTGTTGCGTGCGAGGGGGTCGTTGTCGTGATGTTGCAGTAGGCCCGTTCGAAGTAGGCCCCGGCCGCCGCCAAGGTGTCAAGGTTTGGTGTTTTCACCTGGCGGTTCCCGGAGACACCCAACATGTCGCCGCGCATGGCATCCGAGGTGATAATTATCACGTTGAACGGGTTTTTCCCCGGCGCGGATGCCTTCGCCATGCCTGCAAGACAGATAACAGCCAATACGATCAAAGTCCCGGATTTCATCTGTCTCATTTTCACGTTTTCCTTGTTTTACTTCCCGTGTTCGATCGTTACAAAGACCGGACTGCTCCAGGCCAGGTCGGCCCCGGCCTTGCCACGGCCCTGTTGCGCCCGCAGGTAGTAATAGTGACGTCCGGGGGCGGCATGCCGATCCACCCAGGCGGCCCTGTATTCTTTTAATCCCGGACGTACCCTGTGAACAACCTTAGCATCTCTTACAATCGACACGCTCACGAGTTTCTTCGTTCCACGAGCGTAGAACATTATATCGAGCGGAGCCTTGGCCCGGCCCGCCTGCCCCATGGCCACACCGCCCGCAGTCATCAGCGCCACCAGCGGCTTACCGGATGTTGCAAACGTTCGCCGGGCACGGATCGAGTCGAATATCTCTGTGCGGGTATTCTTCGAAGCCAATACAGCGGTCAGCCCGCATGTCCAGGGGTCACGATGGCGGGCGACGCCGTGGTGCCAAATCAAACCGTGCGCGTCGGTCCCTCCCACGAAGCCGAAAATCAGCCCGCGATCGAGGCCATCGATCGCGAAGGTGCCGCTGCCTGTGGCCGCCGGGCGCGGGGGAACGGGCAGATTGCCGGGATGCTCAGAAACACCGTGAAGCGAGACGATCTCGAACTGCGGCTGGAGTACGGAATCGAAGTTGTTCCAGTCGGTCCCGGTCCAGCTCGTGTGGTGCGGAATGGCGATGGCCTGTTTGCCCCGCAACGCGGCGAAGAGAGTCTTTGTGTCCGGGCAACCGTTCTTGTAGCCCGGCAAAACGACCGGCGCCGAGCCGCGGAAATAGACATTGCGATGCCCCGAGCCGCGCGGCGGCGGCGGCGTGGTCCATTCGAAGGCGTGCAGGGTGGAAAAATTGTGACGTGCGTTGAAGGCGTCCGTTACCCAGGCCATCTCATCGAACTTGGACGGAAACATGGGGCTGCCGACGATGTAATCGTGATCGCTCAGCGCTGCAAAAGTGTAACCTCGCAACCAGGCTCGGGCGAGCACCTCGTCCTGGCATGCGGCCCCGTCGCTGGCTGCCGAGTGCATGTGCAGATCACCGAAGAAAATGCCGCCGCCGGCCGGAAAGCCTCCCGGCAAACCGGAGGCGTCGCATCGCAATACCGCAACTGCGGCCCTTGTCGTCTTGGGTGGATCGTCGAGCGGCTCGAACTCGAGACTGGTTGACTCCGCCTGTTCAATCGTGAATCTTTCCAGCACCGCAGACCGGCGTGCTCTTCTGGCCAGCAGCAGCGATCCGTCGGGAGCCACGGCCAGCACGGCCCGCATCCCGCGCGCTCCCCAGCCATGGCGAGTTAAATCCAGAACCGGCGAGATCTTCCCCCCGGTGACCACCTCGAGGTAGGCGCCTTGTGACGGCCGGCTGGCCACAACGGCCCGCCCGTCCGCGAGAAGGCCCAAAGACGGAAACTCGGCGCCCTGCATGACGCTGGAAGGCTCTCGAAGCGAGGCGGCATCCACGGCGGCCAGGCGCTCTACTTTTCCGCTGCGCACGCGGCGCAACGACCACCACTTGGCAAGCCCCCAAGGCTGGCTCGCGTGATAGGCAACAAGAACTCCGCCTCCTTGTGCCGCTGCCAGGCAGGGCGCCGCCTGGATGCCGTCGCGCTCGTCGACCGGAACCGTTTCCAGAAGAAGGCCCCTCCTTATCTCGCGCACGAAGACATCGTAGTCGGGATCGACAGCCCCGGTGCGCTGCACGTCCACCAGGCTGTCCCAGGAGATAAAGATGGAGCCGCCGTCGACAGCCACCGCCGGCCGGCGATCGAAGGGACCCTCCGAGATGGTGATCGCGTCAGCGAGCGGCTGTCCGTCGCGGTCGAGTGCGCGGTAGGCGATGCGCTCCAGTGCGGGCTTTCCGGCCGGTGACTCCTCCCAGGCGACATGCGGCGCGCCGTCGGGACCAACAGCCAACTCGGGATTGCCGGCGCGTCCGTCCGTTTGTGAAACAGTTATCCGCGCTCCCGGCTCTCCGGGGCGCAGCCTTCGCAGAAATATCCTGCGCGCATGGGACCCCGCTTCGGGACGCGTATCGAGCCCGCACCATGTCAGCCAGACGGCGCCGTCAGGCCCCGCGGCCAAGCGCGGGTGCCAGGCCCGAAAGCCCCTCGTCATGGGCACGGGCTTGCCCAATGTCTTTCCCGGTGCGCCGGCGCTTTGTATGAAAATTCGCTCGCGGCCCCCGCCAACCACCACGGCGGCGGTCAGCACTTCTCCCCCGGGGGTCACGGTGACGGCCGGCGAGGCCGTCACCCGGCCGGCGACAAGTGTCGTAACCTCGTGGCGGGTCACTCCCCGCAGCACGGCATTGGGCGCAAGCTTCAACCCGGGCCCGCCGTTGTCCGCGGCCAGAGCGTTCGCCGCCAGACAGACCACAGCAGCGGCTATCAAGATCATTTGCCTGAGCAACCCGATCAACATGACCCGAGTCTAACGCCGCGAAAAAAACCGTTCAAGTCACCGCCGCCCATACTTGCTCGATCTCGTCCAGCATGCGCGCCTGCAAGTAGCGCTTCTCGACCAGGCGCCGGCCCTCGGCGCCCATTGCCCGGGCCCCTTCGGGATGCGCAAGAAGATCGCAAAGCGCCCTGGCGAAGGCCACGGGATCGCGATCGGGCACCACCAGGCCCGTCCGGCCCGGCTCGATGCCGAAGGCCGCGCCGCGACATACCACCAGCGGCACGCCGGCGGCGGCGGCGTTCAGGTTCTTTATGGGAAAGCCCGACCACGACGAGCGGGGCGTGGCCGCCACGCGGCAGCGACGCAACACGTCTCGCGTCGCCCGTGCATTCTGGGCGACTTCGACGTCGGTCAGATCGCCGGCTCCATGGCGCTCAGCCATGCGTTTTGCAGCGCGAGGGTCGTTGGGCGTCGCCAGCAGAAGACGTGCCCCGGGCACCTCGCGCACGACCCGGCGCATGGCGGCGAACAACACCGGCAGGTCCTGGTAAGCGTCCAGATTACCGGTGTAAGCGACGATCGGCCCCCGGGGGGAATCCCGGTCATCCGCGGACCGGCCGTCGCCGAGGTAATCCGTGTCGATCCCGGGCTCGACGACATGGATCCTCCCGGGTGGCATACCGCGTGCCGCCAGCGCCTCTCCCAACCGCCGGTGCAGAACTATCACTCGCCCTGCCAGGCGCGGGACGGACGAGTCGAGCCCACGGCCCAGTATCGCGGCCAGCACGCGCGCGGCCCGTGAGTTGAAGTAACGAGGCAACTCGTCGGTCATCAGGTTGTGCGCGTGGTAGACGAGCGGCACACCGCAAATCACGCCGGCGGCCCAGCCGGCCAGCGCCCCCTCGTAGTTGTGGGCGTGAATCAGCCGGCACTGGAATCTTCTAATCACTCCGACCGCGCGCATTACCAGCATGGCGTCGAGAAATGGCTTGAGCGCGTCCGGTCCGGAGCGCAAGCGCCTGTATCCGGGAATCATTCTCAGCCTGTGGATCTCGAAGGGCTCGTCTCGCTCGAAGGCCGCGTGCCCGTAACAAACCAGGTGCACTTCGTGCCCGCGCCGGGCCAGACCACGGGACATCTCGCCCACCAGGGCCTGGGTACCCTGACCGCTTGGGTAAGGCATGGCGGCCAGCATGGCTACCGGCAGGCGTCTGACCCTCATATCTTCATCCATATTACTGGGTATAACCCAGGGAGCGAAGCTGCTCCTCGGTCTCGGGATCGATCTCGACATTCTCGGGCGATGCAACGGGTCGGCCGGCCGCGCCCTTTGGCCCGGACTGCAACAGTTTGCGCATGGCATCGAGCCTGGCCGTGTCTGTTGTCGCAAGGTTACTGATCTCTTTGGAATCGGCCCGCAGGTCGAATAGTTGCCATTCGGGCTGGCTCCGGGGATCGTCATGCCCCGCGCCAACGAGCTTGTAGCGACCCAGGCGTACGGCGTGCAGCAGCGCACCCTGGTGATCCTCGTCGGCGAAAACGGGTCGTTGGTCTTCTGGCTGGGGCTTGCGCAACGATCGGCCGGGAAGTTCTTCGTCCGGCTTGACACCAGCCAAGTCCAGCACGGTGGGCACCAGGTCGACCAGCGAAACCGGATCGGAACGCGTGCTGCCGGCGCCTTCCGCCCGCGGAAAATGAACGATCAGTGGTACGTGGATCAGCTCTTGGTAGAGAGACGTTCCGTGCCAGAAGCCCCCGTGATCCGCGAACTCTTCGCCATGATCGGCGGTCAAGATGATGCAGGCGCGATCATAGACGCCCTTTTCTTTCAAGAAGGCAACCAGCTTTCCAAACAGCCCGTCGAAGTGGCGCACCTCGCCGCGATAGAGGGCGCGGAATTCAGGCGCCTTGGCCACCGGCGGGTGAGCGTTTTCCACCCGGGCCACCGCCCGGCCGTCGTAGGGGTGGGCGAAGTACGGATCGTGTGTTTCCATGAAATGAATATAGGCGAAAAAATGGTTGCCGCCACCGGCCAGTTGTTCGATGTAGCCCATGGCCGTCTCCGAGACTATCTCCCCGGGAGCATAGTAGCGCCACACCTCGTGCCGGCCGGGCATGAAACGCAGACGCAGCAGGCGGTACAGCTCGACAAGAAAGAGCCTGCTGGCGGACACCGGCGCTCCCAAAAAGGGTCGCGGACCGTGGTAGGCGTAGGTGTCGAACCCGCGGCCCAACCCGAACACCGGCGCCAGGTTGACGTTGGTAACCGAGGCCAGCGTCAGGTATCCGCTTTTTTGCAGTTGACCCGCCAGGGTGGGAATGCCTTCCGGCAGGCGATCGGACTTGTGCACGATCCGGTGGGTTCTGGCAAGAAGCCCGGTCATTATGCTGGCCACCGAGGGACGAGTCCAAGAGGCCGCAGACCATGCTTCCGCGAAGATCACGGATTCACGCGCGAAGGCGTCGACGTTGGGGGATACTTCCGGACCCGCCCCGTAGGCCCCGAGGACATCGGCGCGCAGGGCATCCGCGACCACGATGATTACCGGGGGGCGGCCGAGATCGGCCTTTGCGCCCGCCTGCGGCCCTGGAGGCAGCGGCGGAACTGTATCGCCGCCGGGCACGAACAACACGCCGGCCAGCGAGACAATCAGCACAACCAGCGCGGTGGCCGGAGATCTGTCGGACAGGGCGCGCGCCAATACCCGGGCCACAATCCAGACCAGCAGGGCGCCGGCAGGCAGGAGCATGAGCGCCGCCCACTCCCAGAATCCGGCCCTGCCTGGAGACTCCCGCCAGAGATCGCGGTAAATCAAGAAGGCGCCGGCCGCGATGAACAGTAAGAGCGCGGGCATCACGGCCGCCCGCCCGGCGAATCTAACAAACTCGCGCCGACCACGCCTTCCCTTGCCCCCGAACAGAAAGGCATAGACGAATCCGAGAAGGCAGCCGACGAGAGCGTAGAGACAGAAGCCATAAGCAAGCGCCCGGAAATCTCCGAAAGCGTAGTACTGGGATTCGGCGACACCCAGCAGGCCCAGCGGCAGCGCCGCACAGATCGCTCCGCTGGCCAGAACCCTGCCCGTCGATAGATAGCCCCTGAAGCCCAAACCCCGAACTCCCTTCCGGCAAAGGACATGTTAGGATCAATCAGTAATTTTCAATCCTGTCAACAAGCTTGGGACAATCGATTATTTGTGCAAGGCGCTTGGTGTCACGCGCTCTGGCTACTACGCCTGGCTGCACCGCCCGGAGTCCAAGCATGCGCAGGACGATCGTCGATTGACAATGAAAGTGAAGCAGTCATTTTCGCAGAGCCGTGGAACCTACGGGAGCCCACGCATTCATCGTGAACTGATCAACGGGACTTGTTAAAACGGATCAAGCCCATTCATAATTTTCCCTCTATATTCTACGTTTTGTGAAATTGTCAACGTAACTTCTTTCTCAACGGGTCCAAGCGGGTGTAAGGTCGGTGCTGGAGGTGCATCGTGGAGGACAAACTGGTTTTCGTGATCGGCCCGCCGCGAAGCGGCTCGACCATGCTCCAGCGCATGCTCGGCTCGCACCCGGATATCTATACACGCCCCGAGCCGCACATCGTCACTCCCCTGGCTCACTTGGGATACTTCGCCAACGTCGAGCGGGCGCCGTACGATCACATCAATGCCGCCGAGGCCATTCGGGAGTACGTCGAGGAGTTGCCCGGCGGTGAGGAAGACTATCTGAACGCCTGCCGGGCCTACACCAACGAGCTATACGGAAAGATGCTGGCAAAGAGCGGGCGGCGCATTTTTGTCGACAAGACCCCGGCCTATGCGCTGGTGCTTCCTTTTTTGGCCAGGCTCTACCCGCGGGCCAAGTACATCGTGCTCACCCGGCACCCGCTGGCCGTGCTCAGCTCATACGCCAACTCGTTCTTCGAGGGAGACTACCAGGCGGCGCAGGAGTTCAACGACATCCTGGGCCGCTACGTCCCGGCCATGGCCGCTTTCATACGCCGCAAGAAGACGCCCTGCTTCCATGTGCGTTACGAAGACCTGGTCTCCGAGCCGCGAACCCGCCTGGCCGGGATATTCGCCTATCTCGATCTGCCCGACGAGCCGGGCGCCGTCAACTACGGCGCGCAGCGTCACACCCAAGGGAGCTACGGCGATCCCAAGGTAAAGCACCGCGATCGCCCCGACGGCCAATCGCTGCACAACTGGGCAGCCGACCTGGCCGCGGATGCGCGCAAGCTGGAAATCGCCCGCCGGGCGATCGAGCCGCTGGATCCCGAAGACATCGCCGCCTGGGGATACGATAAGGCGTCGTTGTTCGACCCTGTCGGTCTCGCCGCTGCGCGCCCACAGCGCCCAAACCCCGCCTGGACCCTGGATTCCTACCGTCTAAAGCGCAAGGTCTTCCTCGCCCTGCGTAGTCGGCTGAACGATAATCGCCTAAAGGGAGCACTGCGCCGGGTCAGGTATTACTGCGATGTACTTCTGCGCGACTAGGCACTTGACATGAGGCGCACAGCCCTGGAGTTGGTTTCGGCTTCTTTCATCGTTCTTTTCCAGGAACTGGCACTGATCCGCTGGCTTCCCGGCCAGGTGCGGGTGCTGGCGTACTTTCCCAATCTGATTTTAGTCAGTGCGTTTTTAGGGCTGGGCATGGGCTGCCTGTTGGCGGGCCGGCGCTCTATATTGTGGCTCTGGCCCGTCAGCCTGACGATCTTGTTCGGCAGCTTCTACGCGCTGAGCCATGTGATTTTCACCCAGAATCCGATCTCAGAATATCTTTGGCTGCTGTATCTGGACATGCCCAAGGGTTCCCCCATCGTCCATGGCGTGCGATTGCCCATAATCCTGGCTTTCGTGCTGAGCACATCAAGCTTCGTTTCCCTGGGACAACTTGTGGCCGAGCGCATCAATTCTTTCGCCAAGCGTTCCGGCGCCCTGTGGGGCTACGCCTGGGACATCAGCGGTTCTCTGCTAGGGGTCATCGCGTTCGCGCTTGCGAGCTTTCTGGGTATATTCCCGCTGTGGTGGTTCGCGCTCATCGCCGGTGTGGGACTTGTCTTCTTCCTTCCGCGCCGCAGACTCTTGTTGATCTACCTCCCCATCGTTCTGGTCGGACTTGGCCTGGTTGGGCTGGCCGAACGGGCCGGTTACTACAGCCCCTACTACGCTCTGGGCACCGACCGCGACCCGGCCTCCGCCGGCACCGCCGGATTCTTCGTGACGACCAACGGCTCCTACCACCAGCGGGCCGTGGGTCTGCGGCGAACCGACCAGATCGCCCAATCCTGGCACCAGACCCTGAAGTCTAGCTATCGCCTGCCTTATCAGAAATTGCTCAAGAAGGCCAAACGTGTCCTGGTACTCGGCGCGGGAACGGGCAATGACGTGGCGGTGGCGCTGGATGAAGGAGCCGTTTCTGTTGACGCGGTAGAGATTGACCCACTCATTCTGGAGATTGGCCGACGATACCATCCCGACAACCCCTATGATTCGCCGCGCGTACACGTGATCAATGATGACGCTCGCTCGTTTTTGAACAACTGCAAGAGCAAGTACGACCTGATCGTTTTCGGAACACTCGATTCCATGACGCGTCTCTCGGCACTCTCAAGCGTTCGTCTGGACAACTTTGTTTACACGCTGGAGGGTATGCATGCGGCCCGCCGCTGCCTGAATCATGAAGGGGGCATGGTCTTGTACTTCAGCGTGGCCAAACGCTACATCGAGGAGCATATCATCGGCATGCTGGCCAGCGCCTTCGACGAACTGCCGGTGATGTACAAGGGGCGCTTTATCCTGTTCACCCGCGTCTTCATGGTCGGTCCGGCCTTCGCTCACCTCAAGCAAGGCAAAGAAAATGATGCGAAGCTTTTTTTCAGCAAAGTGCTGCCGGATATCCAGGTTCCCACGGACGACTGGCCCTACCTGTACTTGCGCACACGGGGTATGAGCTGGTTCTACTTCTCACTGATGGCTGTCTTCGCGCTACTGGCGGTTGCCGGTGTATTCCTCGTATCGCGCAGCATGCGCGCGAGCATGATGCGGAGCGGGCGGATAGATCTCGAGATGTTTTTTTTCGGACTGGCTTTCTTGTTGCTGGAGACCAAATACGTGACCGGCATGAACCTGGTGTGGGGCGCAACCTGGCTCACCAGCGCAGTGGTGTTCGGCTCTATCCTGAGCATGATTCTGCTGGCTACCGTAGTCATGAAGCTAAAGCCCCTGCCTTGGTGGGTAGCGTTGGCGGGGTTGCTGGCATCGCTGCTGGCCACCTATTTTGTGCCCGTGGCGGCGCTGCTCGATCACCAGACAGTCGTCAAACTCGTTTTTTCCTTCCTGTTCGTAGGCGGGCCGGTTTTCTTCGCCTCGGCCTGCTTCGCCTTGCGCTTCAGAAATCGTGCGCGCGCAGATCTTGCCTTTGGATGGAACTTGCTGGGTGCGGTGGCGGGTGGATTACTGGAGTTTTTTTCTATGGCGCTGGGGCTGAGGGCGCTGGTGCTATTAGCAATAGCCGCCTATCTGACAGTGGCACTGCTCCGCCAACGTGACAGGGGACGTTGTTAACAACATCCCCTGTGCCTTTTAGCGGTTAGGCGTAGGCGGGCCAGGCCCAACAGTTTTCGGGCCACCGTCGAGGGAATATGCACCCGCGAGTCGGGATCTTCCGTCCAGCACACAGGTATCTCGACTATTCGCAGGCCTCTATACTCGGCCAGCACCAACACCTCGGTGTCGAAAAACCAGTTGCGATCGCGAACCATCGACAACAGCGGGCGCAGGCGCGAGAGGCGGAAAGCCTTGAATCCGCACTGGGCGTCGCTGAACGACCTGACACCCAGAAGGTTACTCAGCAACAGGTTGTATCCACGCGAGAGCAATTCCCGGTGCAGGCTGCGGACAACCCGCGAGCCGGGGTGGTGTCTCGAACCGATGGCCACGTCGGCGCCGGCATCCAGGGCCGAAAGCAAGTCCGGCAGAGCCGCCAGATCTGTGGAAAGATCGACGTCCATGTAAAGCAGATAGTCGGCACCGTTCATCTCGGCCGCCCGCCGCAAGGTTCCGCCGCGTCCGGCCAACGGCAGCGAAAGCGCACGGGCCCGTTCATGTCTCCCGGCCAGTTCTGAGGCGATCGCCGCCGTCCGATCGCAAGATCCGTTGCTGGCTATCAAGATCTCCCAGGCATAGAAATCGAGAGCGTCCCCGCAAAAGGCATGCAGTCTGCGAAACGAGGCTTCCAGTATGTCTTCCTCGTTGTGGGCCGGAAGCACAATGCGCACTGCTTTCGACAAGCTCACAGCAACGGCCTCCCGCTGCCGGACAGCGGCGCGTCGAAGATGTGCAGCACGCTGTTGGCCAGATCGACCAGGTGCGGATCATCGTGGCCCAGAGCCTGTGCCGAGGCAATGAAGCCTGGAGTCTGGTTGAAATCCGAGGCGGCATGGTCGCCACACCAGGCCTTGGGATTGGCAACCAGGGCATCACCCAGAGGGGCACCGCCCAGCGACGTCTCCCACGAACTGCGATACCCGGGCGCGAAGGCCAACTGCAGGTCGGGCGCACGATCGCGCACGTTGGCCGCGGCGCCATCGTAGACGTCGTAGACCGCCCGCAGCGGGCGTCCGCCGCCGACCGGATCGCGTAACCCAAGAAGCCGCTTGCGGATATCGTCCAGAAGCTTGCGTCTGTCGCCGCCCGGCTCGACAACACCGAGCGACTCACGACCCCGGAGATTTACGAAAACCTGCCCGTTGCCCATGGAGTAAGCAAGGCTGTCTTTCCAGGAAACACCCCGCAAGAAACGAACCTCGGACTGCGGCCGGTTGCGGGTGAACCAGCCCTGTGATTCGAGCCAGCTATTGACATGCAGCATGCGGTCGAAGGGATGAAAACCGTGATCCGAAAGGACAACCAACCGAGTCTTCGGGGGCAGCAGGCGGGAGACCCGCCCGACGATACGATCCATCAGGCCGTAGACCTTGCGCAACGGTCCTCCGTCTTTGCGCTCGAGGTCGCGGTAGAATATGTGCGCCGCCTGGTCGGTGCCAGTGAAAACCGAGACAATCAGCCCGGCCGTGCGGCTTCCGATCTCCCTGTAGAGAAGTTCGGCCCGGCCCTGCATGGTATCGAGCAGGTCGGCCAGAAAAACCTCTTTCGGCAAGGCCCCGGCATTGACCGCCGAGGTGTCGTGCGCCCAGCCCACGGTCGGCAGGCCGCCGTGCACTCCAACCGCCTTCTCCAGCCAGCCGGGAGGCGCTCCCAGCGGCAGGGCCGGGGCGTGGGGATCGATCTGAATGGGAGAGGCGTAAAGCTTTAGTTCCCGGGTGACCGACAGCAGATGAAAACGCACTCGGCCCCGCAACACCAGCCCGGCAGCCTCGAAGACAACCGGGAACCAGCCGCTCCGCCCGCCGACACGCAACTTCTCCCGCTTGCCCGACATGCCGACCGTCAGGGTCTTGGCCCGACGATCGAGCCGCAGCTCGAGCGGAACCGAAAGCGGTTTTCCGCCCGGCCCCCTCGGGCCTTCCAGCCTGGTGTCTATAGAACCGCCTTCAACAGCCAGCTGTACCACGCGTCCCCCGGCGACCATCTTTTCGGCCGGCTCGGAAGTGTAAAGGGTGAACGAGCTGTTGGTGAATCGCAGATCGGGCGCACCCAGGCCGGCCAGAACTCTCCCGTGGGATAACTTGGGAGGGGGATAGGCAAAGGGAACGAAGAGCAGCGTCACTGGAACGCCGCGCTGGTCAAGAGTCTGCCAGAAGGCCCGGCCCCTGCGGTGCGATACCGCCCGCGCAGGGCTTGCTCCTCCGGAGACGAATCGCGGGGGCACAATGGTAATCGGCGCCAGGGCCGGCAGGTAGCTTTGTGGATCCCGGCGCAGAAAGCCGAAGACGCCGTGTTTCTCGGGCCCCGAGCCGGTGGCGAAGCTTGACCAGGCGACCGGCGAGTTGGGCGGGCTGGTCGTTCCCAGCGGACATAGCGTGCCCTTTTTTCTCATACGGGCCAGGTTGGGCAAGTGGCCCGAGGCGATCCATCTTTCCACCAAACGTGGGTCGACCCCGTCGAAGCCGAGTATCACCAGCCTGGGCGTCACCCCTGCAGCAGAGAGCGAACTCAGCGGCCAGGAGGCCGCAAGACCCGCTCCCAGCGAGGCCGCCAAAAAGTCCCTGCGCGTGAATCTGCCCGCTGTCACCAAAAAGACCTTTCCGCAAGCCATCAAACGACGAGGGCCGCAAAATACGCGGCGGCCGCCAAGTTGCGACCACCGACCTGGAATGTTATAGGATGTTCGGCCGTTGTGGTCAAATCTGACACTTTTTTGAGATGTTTTTCAGATGAACAAAACCGTAACCCAGGTCGTAAAATGGCTCCTGCGTGCCGCAGTCAGCATTAGTTTGATCGTCTTGCTGCTTTGGCACACCAACTTGCATCGGGTCGTCGAGAGTTTCGCAGAGATTGGCATCGGCTGGTTCTTGCTGGCGGTGGCCATCAAGGGCATCGGCATTTTGGCCGGGGTTATCCGCTGGCGGCTTTTACTGCACGCCCAGAAGATAGAATTGCGATTCGCGAACCTCGGCGGGGCCTACCTGGTGGGGCGCTTCTTCGGCTCGTTTTTGCCGAGCACCATCGGTCTGGACGCCTACCGCACTTACTATGCCGCCGTCCGCTCTCGCCGGGTGGCGGAGACGGTCGCCGTTACGATGATCGAGAAGATCATCGGCCTGGTGGCGCTCAGCGCTTTAGCCATCGTGGTCATGCCCTTCGGGGCGCGCTTACTGGACACCCGGGCGCTATGGGTGTTGGGTCTGGCCATCAGCGCGCCCTTCGCCGTCGCCTTTGGCCTGCTCTTCGGACCCGGCCTTTTCAGGCGCATGTCCGACTGGCTGGGCAGGCGCGGCGGAATGGTGTCCGCCGGACTGTCCCGCCTGACCGGTGCCGTGGCCGGCCTGGGCATGCAGCGCGGACGCCTTTTCACCGCCGTCGGGCTCGGCCTGATCATTCACGGGGCAACCTCGGCCATGTACCTGGCCACGGCGCAGGCGGTCGGCGCCGAGGTCGTGGCCGGCGAGATCCTGTTCGTGGGACCGTTGATGATCCTGGCAACCCTTGTGCCGGTCTCCATAGCCGGCATCGGCGTGCGCGAGGGAGTCTTCGTCTTTTTCCTCACCCGCGTGGGTTTGCCCACCGAACAAGCCGTCCTGCTCGGATTCCTGGGCTTCCTGGCCGGGGAGATCTATAGCCTGGCGGGGGGTGCGATCTGGGCATTGAGCCCGGCGGTCAGGCCCGACGACGAGCACGGCCTGCTGGAAGTAGCCGGCCGGGCCGCGGCCTGGATCAAGCGCAAGGACCAGAAAGCCGCTGTTGATCTCCATGGCGAGTAAAGCTCCCATACGCAAGTTACTGATCGTCGGCTGGGACGGCGCCGAACCGACGATCGTCGCCGGGATGCTGAAAGACGGCCGGCTGCCACAGTTGGCCTCACTGGCCGCTAGAGGTTTCTTTACACCTGTCGCATCGACCGTCCCGCCCAGTTCGCTTCCCGCCTGGACCAGCGCCATGACGGGCGTCAATCCGGGTCGTCACGGGCTGGTCGATTTCGTCAGGCTCGATCCCGGTCGGCGCAGGCTCAGGCTTGTTACGGCCTCCGAACGCGAGGTGCCTACGCTGTTCGAACTAGCCGGCCGGGCCGGCCTGTCGGTCGCCTGCCTGGGAATGCCCGGAAGCTGGCCGCCCACACCGGATGCCGGTGTGTGCATCGCGGGCTTCGACTCACCGGTCGCCACGCGGGCGGAAAGACGCGCCTTCCAACCCCCGGAGTTGTTCGACGAATTGAATGCCGGGGGACTGGCCTGGCCTTACGGCGGCGCGGACGAGCTTGCGGTGGGCGCAGGCTGGCACTCGAAAACACGCCGCATTCTCATGCAAACCATCGAAACCAAGACCCGAGTGGCCGAAGCCATCCTCGATCAGAGATCTTTCGACCTGTTCGCCATTGTCTTTTCCGAGAGCGATACCGCCGGTCATCATTTCTGGGCCCACCACGACGCGCACTCGCCGCGCCGGCGGGCACCGGGATTCGCCGTAAAGGACCTCGGCGATACGATCGAAAAGACGTATGCCGCCCTGGACCGGGCGCTCGGCAGGCTGCTTTCGGCCTGCGGCCCGCAGACAGCGGTGCTGGTGCTGTCCGATCACGGCTTCGGCGGAAGTTCGGATCAGATCGTCTTCGTCAATCGCTGGCTGGCCGCCGAGGGTCTCTTGCGCTTCAGCCCGCTCAACAGGATCGCAAGCGATATGGCTTCGGCACTGACGACACGCGCAGCGCGCATCTTGCCGGCCACCGTTAAAGAGTCTTTGCTGCGAGGCCCGCTACAAAAAGCGATCTTTCGCATCGAAGGGCTGGGACGTTTCGGCGCCATCGACTGGAAGGCCACCCGGGCGTTTTCGAACGAGTTACCCCAGAACCCGGGCATCTGGATCAATGATCCTCCGGTTCGCAGGGACACACCGAATGCAAGCGCCACTGACCGCCGCCTGGTAGATCGAATCGCCGCCGGGTTGCTCGCCTGGCGCGATACGCGCGGCCGGCCGGTAGTCCGCAGCGTCCATCGTCCCGGCGACATCAATCCTGGACCCTACTTAAACCGGGCACCCGACTTGCTGGTGGAGTTGGCAGAATGGGACGGCTATCGCCTGGTCGCGGCTCCCAGCCGGGGGCGGGCAGGCAGGCTGCTTGGCAGCCTTAACAATGATCAGCTGATCGGTTCCAAGGGCAGCGGCACAAGTGGATGCCATCGCTCGTACGGCATGTTGGTCGCGGCGAGTCACGGGAAAGGCAACTCGGCGCCTGCCGGCAGCGCCGTAAAGCTCGTGGACATCTGTCCCACGGCGATGACCTTGTTGGGCCTACCTCTGCCCGCCGGGTTGGACGGCCGCTGCTTGCCCGAGATTGCACCTTCCAACATCATCCGGCCCGCGAAAGCAAACCCGGGGGCACAACCGCAGACTGTCGTCTATACGCCGGAGCAAGAACGACTGGTTCGAGAACGACTCGAAAAACTGGGATACCTGTAACAGCTCACATGCAGAGAGGGCAACCTGCGGGACAGTGCAGCCCGTAGCAGCCGGGCGCGGCCATCGGCCCGTCGCGCATCCTGCGGCTACGACTTTCTGGTGCCGTTCTCCTGCAAGACCCGCGGCCTCTGCCCATCCTGCAACACCCGCCGTATGATGGAGACCGCCGAGCACTGGTACCACATGGTGCGAGCCTAGGGGTCAGACACCGGCACTTGACACTTAGATTCCCTCCCGATGCAACCAGGTATTCTTCATCGGCGTCTGGCCGGCGGCGGCTCCCGCGGCGGCCAGGAATACAAACAGCGCTATGGACAGGCGGACACGGCTCATGGCATGCTCCCGGCTTGAGACCGGAAAAACATACTGCACGGCCCGCTTGCGGTCAAGGCAGACCAGCAGGAGAAAAAATTGCTGTCGCCGGTATCTTGGAATGAAAATGGCGTGCATATCATCGAGCAGACCCGGCTTCCCGGCCAGGAGATCTGGGTCGATCTGAACACCGTCGAGCAGGTTGCCCGGGCCATCAAGGTGCTGGATGTGCGCGGGGCGCCGGCCATCGGCATCGCCGCCGCCTTCGGCATGGCCTTGGCGGCCAAGAATCAGCCCGGCGCCGACGCGGGCGCAGTGGCCACAGCCGTCGAGCGGGCCGCCGAGACCCTGGCCGCCACCCGGCCGACCGCGGTCAACCTCTTCTGGGCCATCGAACGCATGCGGACCAAACTTGCTTCGCTGTCCGGCGAAGAGGCCGGGAAGATCCGCGCCGGATTGCTTGCCGAAGCCGAGAAGATCCGCGCCGAGGACATCGACTACTGCCGCGCCATCGGCCGTCACGGAGCCGCCCTGCTGCCCGAGACGGCCACCGTTCTCACCCACTGCAACGCCGGGGCACTGGCCACCGGCGGCTACGGCACCGCCCTGGGTGTGATCCGCGCCGCCCTGGAGGCGGGCAAGAACATCAGGGTGATCGCCGACGAGACGCGGCCGCTGCTTCAGGGGGCCCGCCTGACCACCTGGGAGCTTTTGCGCGACGGGATTGACGTACGCTTGATCTGCGACGACATGGCAGGGACGCTGATGAAAAGCGGCCAAATCGACGCCTGCGTCGTCGGTGCCGATCGCATCGCGAAAAACGGCGACGCCGCCAACAAAATCGGGACCTACCAAGTGGCCGTGCTCGCGAAATACCATGGAATACCCTTCTACGTGGCCGCACCGACCTCCACCGTCGACCTGTCTGTAGCCTGCGGCGACGAGATTCCCATCGAGCAGCGCGATCCGGCCGAGGTCACGACGCCCCGTGGAACCCGCTTTACCCCTGAAAACGTTGCGGTTTTCAACCCGGCCTTCGACGTCACACCAGCCGAGCTGATTACAGCAATCATCACAGAGCTTGGCGTTGCCGATCACCCCGAGCTAGCTAACAAGCTCTCGAATATGGTGCGGCAAGCCACTAAAAAATCTTGACATCCACCAGAAAAGCCAATAGTGTTCGGCGTTCCTGGAGCAATATCAAGGCCTTCAGGTCACTAAGGAGCGATCGAGTCATGTATGCCGTGGTAAGAACTGGTGGAAAGCAGTACCGGGTTTCGAAGGGCGACAAGCTGAAGATCGAGAAGATTCCCGGCCAGGCGGGTGAAGACGTAAACTTCGACGACATCCTGATGATCGGCGGCGGCGAGGACGTAAAGGTGGGAACTCCGCGAATCGACGGGGCTACGGTCTCGGCGCGCATCCTGGAGCAAGATCGTTCCAAGAAGATCATCGTCTTCAAGTTCAAGCGGCGCAAGGGTTACAAGCGCACCCAAGGGCACCGGCAGTTCTACACGCGGGTCGAGATCACCGGCATCCAGCCCAGCGCTTGAGGAGACAAACTGATGGCACACAAAAAGGGACAGGGAGCAACACGCAACGGCCGCGACAGCCCCGGGCAGCGACGCGGCGTGAAGATCTATAGCGGGCAGAAGGTCCGGTCCGGCAACATCCTGGTTCGCCAGTTGGGCACCAAGATATACCCGGGCCGCAACGTGGGCATGGGCCGCGATTATACCCTCTTCGCCAAGATCGACGGCATCGTGCAGTACGGCCGCAAGGGGCGCGACCGCAAGCAAGCCTGGGTCGAACCGGCCACGTCGTAGTCTCTTTTTATATCGTTTTTTCCGGGCCACGGTGTCGACACCGTGGCTTTTTAGGTCGAGTCGACCATGAACTTCGTAGATGAAGTCGAGATCGAGGTAATTTCCGGTAATGGCGGCGCTGGCTGTGTTTCGTTCAGGCGGGAACGCTACGTGCCTAAGGGTGGGCCCGACGGGGGAGACGGTGGCCGCGGCGGCAGTGTGGTGCTGCTGGCCAACGGGCAGTTGACCACCCTGCTCGACCAGCGCTACACCCGGAACTACAAGGCCCGCAACGGAAGACCGGGAATGGGCAGGGACCGTTACGGCGCGGCCGCCGAGGATCTGATCATTAGCGTGCCCGCGGGCACCGTCGTCTTCGACGCCAAAAGCGGCGAACTGCTGGGCGACCTGGACACAGACGGCGCCCTGCTAACCGTTGCCCAGGGCGGACGGGGCGGCCGAGGCAATATTCACTTCAAGAGCTCGACCAACCGCGCCCCGCACAAGGCCGAACTGGGCGAGTCCGGCGAGAGCCGCGGGCTGCGTCTCGAACTAAAGCTACTGGCGGACGTCGGAGTGGTAGGCTTTCCCAACGCGGGAAAGTCGACCCTGGTCGCGCGTCTCTCGCGCGCGCGGCCCAAGGTAGCCGACTATCCCTTCACCACGCTGGTGCCCACCCTGGGCGTTGTCGAACTTCACGATCACCAGAGCTTTGTAATGGCCGACGTGCCCGGCCTGATCGAAGGCGCCCACGACGGGGCGGGCCTGGGCCAGCGCTTCCTCAGGCACGTCGAGCGCTGCAAGATCCTGGTGCACCTGGTAACCTGGGAACCCGGCGAAGCGCCAACGGTCGATTCGTTGCTGGAACGTTTCGAATCCATCGAGCGCGAGATGCGCCTGTTCAATGTTGCCCTCAGCGAAAAGCCCCGCCTGGCCGCCATATCAAAGATCGATCTCGGCGAGGTGCGTGAGCTGGTCGAGCCGGTCACCCGGCGACTGAAAGAGCGTGGTCTCACGGTCGTGCCCATATCGGCCGTCAGCGGCGAGGGCCTCGAACAGTTACTTATCGAGATCGAGAAGCTCCTGGCCCATTAACGGGTTCGGTTGTCAGTAGGTGACGGTCACCTTGGTCAGGCCGCGCGGCTTGTCCAGCGGGCAACCACGGGCGGCCGCTAAGTGCATGGCGAACAACTGTCCCGGAACCACTGCCAGCAGGGGGCTCAGCCATTCGGGCAAGCCGGATCCGTAGGCCAGGGGCGTTGTGGCTTGGGCTCGCAACCTTTTGTTATCGGAGATGACGATCAGCTCGGCCCGGCGTTTCGAAAGCGCCCCCGCCAGCGCCAGCATGTCGGCCAGCGTCTTGCCGCTCGGCGCGATCAACATGACGGGAAAACCCTCCTCGACCACGGCTATCGGCCCGTGGCGAAAATCCGCGCTGGAGGACGGCTCGGCATTCAGGTAGGCAAGCTCCTTGAGCTTCAAAGACAGCTCGAAGGCAGTGGAATAGTTGTAGCCGCGACCGATGACTGCCAGGCGCTGCATGTAGCGATAGCGTTCCGCCGCCGCGGCGATTGGTTCGGCCCCATCCAGTACCGCCTGCAGCGCTTGCGGCACTCGCGCGAGTTTCTCGATATCTTTTTCGCTGCCGCGCAGCGCGACGCTCAACATGGCAAGCGAAAGCAACTGAGCCGTGTACGACTTGGTCGCGGCCACGCTGCGCTCGACCCCGGCATGAAGAGGAATGACGTCGTCGGCCAGATCGGCAAGCGGGCTACCAGGTGTATTGGTGATGACCAGTGTTCGGCTTCCCTGGCGGCGCGCCTCCTCGAGCACCCGACCCAGGTCTTTGGAAGCACCTGACTGGGATATTGCCAGCACCAGGCATCCGGAAAGGTCAGGGGGTTGCTTGTAGAGGGTGAACAGCGAGGGCGCGGCCATGGCCGTCACCAGGCTGTTGCGGGCACCGAAAAGATACTTGCCGTACAGGCCGGCGTTGTCCGAGGACCCGCGGGCCACCATGAATACCGTTCTTACGGCAGAGCGCTTGGCAGAACGCTTGATCGACGCGCCAATTTTTCGTGTGCGTTTACTCTCCCTGGCAAGCAACCTCTCCAACACGGCCGGCTGCGAGTAGATTTCTTTCTCGATTTGGCTCATGGATACAAACTTACTCAGAGCAATGCAGTCCGGTCAAGAAAGCTCGCGCAGGGCGCGGCAGACTCGGTCAATATCGGCCTTCGTCAGCTGTGTGTGCATCGGCAGGAAAAACGACGAGCGGCCCAGCATTTCCGCCACCGGCAGCTCACAGCGGGCCGAGTCGCGATAGGCAGGATGCAGGTGGACGGGGACTACGCCGGCCTGACAGCCTATTCCACGGGACGTAAGGCGCGAAAGCAGGCGCTCGCGGGACAACGGCGCTTCTGCACGCAGGCGAACCACGTATGACTGGAAAACGGTCTTGCCGTCAATTTCCGGAAGGATAAGCCAGTCGATGCCCGAAAGACCGCTGGCGTACCACTCGGCCACCCGCCTTCTTTTTGCAATCAGCTCGGGCAACTTGCGAAGTTGCACGCGTCCCATGGCGGCAGCCTGTTCGCTCATGCGAAAGTTATAGCCGGCTTCTTGGGCCAACCCGTCCTTCAGGCCGTGCGCCCGCAGGCGCCGGAGGCGCTCGGCCAAGCCGGCCTTAGCGGTTGCGATCATCCCCCCTTCGCCCGTGGTGATGACCTTGCGCGGGTGGAAGGAAAAGCAGGCCGTCTGAGCTACCGATCCATCGACCGCACCGAGCGCACAGGCGGCGTCCTCCAGCAAGCCTGCCCGTCCGGCCAGTGCGCGCAAGGCCGCCGTGTTCGCAAGTCGGCCGAACTGGTGCACGGGCACGATTAACACCGTGCGCTCACTGAGCAAGGCGCCTGCCGAGCGCGGGCAGATGTTGTAGCTGTCCTGCTCGACATCGGCGGGAACCACGCTCGCGCCCCGCAGGGCAACTGCGTTGGCGGTGGCAACAAAGGTATAGGATGGAACGATCACCTCGTCGCCCGGCCCCACACCGCTCGTGTACAGGGCCAGCAAGAGGGCCGCACTTCCCGAACTGACAGCAATCGCATGCCGGAAGCCCGTCGCCACGCACAACTCGCGCTCGAACGACTCTACCTCGGGTCCGGCCGTAAGGCAGCCCGAGCGCAGAACACGCTCACAAGCCCGCTCTTCACCCTCGCCCAGCGACGGCCGCCAGAGCGCGAGCGGGTGCTCACCAGATGCTTTCCGGGACATAAACGATATCGCCGGGTCTCAGGGCGAAGTTCTTGGCCTTGCCCTCGGCGATGGCTTCGACCGGAACCGGGAACTTCTTCTCGTCGCCTTCGACTATGCGGGTGATGCTGGTGTCGTTCTTGGCCGCCAGCTTGGTGAAGCCGCCGGCCATGCTGACCGCCTGGATTACCGTCATGCGGTCTTCGTACCTGAAGGTGCCGGGTTTATTGACCTGGCCGAACACGGATACCTTCTTGGAGTTGTACTCTTTTACTAAAATACTCACCTGGGGATTCCTGAGGTACTTCTCCCCAAGCCGGGACTGGATCAGATCGGCCGCGTCGGAACTGGCCAGGCCGTCCACCTGAACCTTACCGATCAACGGGAAGCTGATCGAGCCGTTTGATGAAACCCGGTAGATGCCGCTGAGATCCTTTTCGTCGTAGACCTTGACCTCGAAGACGTCGCCGGGCCCCAGCGTAGAAGCGGGCCTCACGGCGGTCAGCGACACCTTGGGAGTCTCGGGCGTTCGAGAAAACCAGCAGGCCGAAAGCCCAACAGACAACACCAAACTCGAGATCAAAAAACGTCTCATGAGTAATCCTGGTTCAAATATCCTGCCAATAGGTTCAGTAGTCCACCCCGATATGCAGGGTGACCATGTGCTTGTAGTAGTCCACTCCTCCAGCGCCGGCCAGCGGCTGCGTCCAACCGGAGAAGCGGGCCTGGATCGCGTAGGCCAGGCCCAGCTCGAACCAGTCGAGGATGTGGTAGTCGAAGTTCAGCCCTCCGCTCAGGACGTGATCCGAGCGGCCGCCCTGGTTGGCCAGGTCGGCTGTCACGCCGTCTCCGTACGACAGGTAGTCATAGGCGACATCCAGAGACAGGCTGAACTTGCCGGCGATTTGTTGCCGCAAGCGCGCGTAGGCGTGGTCCTGCCCGAACCAGGCGAATAGCACCACCGGCTGGAAGTTGCGCGAGTAGCCGGCCTGGATGAAGGTCGTGGCGGCGCGATAGGTGATCTCGGCCTGCCCGATGGCCGAGCGGTAGTTCGAGCCGCTGTAACCCGTTCGCTCGGGCAACAGGCTATCGCCGTAGCCGGCCTTTATGGCGACCGCGATGCTGGGAGTGATCTGACCCAGCAGGCCGACCGTTGCGCGGATGGCGTTGACGTCCATGTTCTTGCCGCCGCCCGAATAGCTATTGGGATAGCGCCTGATGTCTGAATCGAAATCGACGCTCAGCGCGGTCTTGGGAAGGAACTTCCACTTGCCCGAGAAGTAGGCCCGGTGCGCGTAGCTGGAAAGAGCCCTTGATTCGGTCCCCGAGTCGTCGAACCAGTCGATGAAGAAACCATAGGCCAGATCGAACATCAAGGCGCCGCCGCCGGGTTTGATCTGCAGGTGTGCCTTGGCCTCGTTGTCGGTGCGGTCATACTTGCCCGTGAGCGAGTTGTAGCGCGGATCGCTGGTCCTCGAGAAGTTGTCCTCGACGAAGAAGCTAACCTTCCCCTTGGGGTTGAAGCCGACCTGCATGCTGGCCTCGCCGGCGAAGGTGCTCAGGTCGCTGGAACGGCTTTTGTCCACCCCGAAGTAGTAGTCGTACCCCACGTGCGCGTCCAGTTCGAAGGAGACCTTCTCTGAGGGAAAGCTCAAGGTGAGGCCGGGCCTGATCCTGAGAGCCAGGTCGAAGAAGCTGTTGCTGGTGGCATAGCTGGGGTTGGAGTCGTAAACCAGATCGAGGTCGAGTGCCGGGTGCAAGCGGCCTTCGCCGGCCTTGATTCCCAATCCGCGAGCCGCGCACAGCCGGCTGCCTCCCGCGATCAATAATATTACGATCAGAAAGCTATGTATGGTCCTAATGCAGGTCTGTTTCATGGTTGTCGTGCCCATCCAGGATTCGTTCCTGCGCTTGTTTTAGCGTTGTCTAGCCAACAATCCCACGGATTCCGTGGAATCCAGAAAAAATCAATTCAGTATAAAAATCCCCGCCCTTACTGGTAGGGGCTTGCCGCCGGCGGTCTAATCACGGGTGTCTCGGGCAGTTTCACGTCAGTCGGATCCTGCTCCGGGACCTTGTCCTTGTCCACCTCCACCTCAACCGTTGTTTTGCCCACCGCGAAGGCCAACTCACCGACGCACTGCTCGGCCTCGCTCCGGAGCACTTTTATCTTTTGATGTGAAATGGAGATCTTGTGGAACTCGTGGGCCGCGGTGTCCTTCTCCCCCTTGGCCAGCGCTTCCTGAAGCGTCATCTCGGCTTGCTCGGAAATGCGAATCAGGCCCTTGATGCTGGTGAGCTTCTCGTTGACGCAGTTGACCTTGATGACGTCCTTCTCCTCACGCGCTTCCTTGAGCAGCTTCAGCACGTGACCTAAGACATCTCGCATCTCGTCCAGGTACGATCTCGACCGGTCTTGCTTCTCGGTGCCCGAGAGACCGGCAGACTTGGCAAAGTCGGTGTCGGCGGTGCTCGCCGGCTTGTCTTGCGCAAATACAGTGGTTGACAACAAGATCACCAATGTCAGCGAAACTATCCTCATCATTCGCGCACCTCCATAGAGCAATCCAACACCCCGAAACAGCAGATTATTATTCCCCGCAAGGTGCCGTGACATTATAGGCTCCCAAACGTCATTGTCAACTCTTTTGAGAACCAATAGCAGTGACTTGTATCACATATAATTTACTATTATTTCAAACACTTGCTACTTCCTGATAACCACTTCGGCGCTTTGGACAGGCGTACTCGACCGTGATCCGTCGCTAGCCGACACCATGCATTGCCAGATGTCGTTGCCACTGGTCAGGCGAGCGGGCACTCTGTCCGTCTGTGGCGCGAAAGGTTGTTTCAGGCCGTCTTTGTACCAGGCGAAATTGTATCTGACCCGATCGCCGTCGGGATCCTGCGCCTGGCTCTCTATCTTGCAACGCAATTCATCGTTATCTCCGGGATCGGCCGGCACGACTCCCACCCCCGGCGCAGTCGGCTCGGCATTTGCGATGTCGACAGACACCTCGGCCGGCGCACCGCTCAACTCGCCGTCGGACGCAGCTGCGCGGCACAACCAGCGTTGTCCTTTTCTGGTATGCGAAGCAGCCAACAGGCGGCCTACCTGCTTGGGCTTGCCCGTAGGGCGCTCCTTGCCCTTAAGCTGGAACCAGGCGTAGCTATGCGTCAGGCTGTCTCCGTCCGGGTCGGGAGTCGGACCCGCAAGGTGGCAGAAGAGATCATCGGATGACAGCGGCAGGCGAGGCCGAATCTCCACACGGGGCAGCCCCGGCGGCGAGTCGGCGACGACAACCGTGGCATAGTTAGGCTTGCTCGAAAGCTCACCGTCAGAGGCTGTCACCTCGACCCGCCACTTCTGACCCTTTTTGAGCAACCCGGCCGGGATCGTGCCGCTTGTCCCGGCTGAGACAAACTTCCGGCCGTCAACGGTCCATACGTTGCGCAACTTGACCTCGTCTCCGTCGGGATCCTGCGTCGCCCGAGTCACCCGACAGGCAAGGGAATCCGTGACGCGTGGCCGATCTGGTTTGAGAACGATGGCCGGGGCCGGCGGAGGCCGATTGCCGATCTCGATCTCGGCTCGACAAGCGGGACCATTCGATTCGCCATCGCCGGGAGTAGCCACAACCATCCAGCGCTGGCCTCGCTTCACCAGACTGCCGGCGACCTTCTCGGACGCCGGATTCATTGTCATGGCCTGGTCGTCTTTGTACCAGCGGTAGCGCATCTCCAGGCGGTCACCGTCCGCATCACTCGATTGGCCCGTAAGCTCGGTGAATAACGCCTGGCCGCTTTTGGGCTTGTCCGGCTTGATCGCAATCCGACAGCCCGTGGGGAGAGAGTTCTGCACCTCGAACCACTGGCTCGTCTCGGATCCTGTTGTCGTACCGTCTGATGGAATCACCCTGGACAGGTAGCGGGTGTTCTTGCGTGTCTTGTCCGAAGGCAAGCTGAACAATCCCGGGCCCCTTTGAATCTCGCGTTTTACACCTTTCGCGTCTACCCGGTACCAGATCACTTCCTGGCTGATTTTGTCACCATCGGGATCGCGGGCCGGCTTGACGATTTTCAGCGCCAGATCCGAAGTGGTCTTCGGCCTGGGATCGGCGGCGGCGAAGACCGCCGGATGCGGAGGAGCGTTGCCGATTGTCACCTTGGCCCGGGCAGGCTTTCCCTTGCCCTCGCCGTCAGTGGGCGTGACCGAAACGCTCCAATCTTCGCCCTTGTGCGTCTCGCCGGCCGGCAGCGAGAAATGCCGCGCATGCGGGCCGCGATAGGGTTTCTGGGCCCTTCGCCAGGCGACATCATATGTTAGCCGGTCACGGTCGTCATCGACCGCCGGGCTCTTTACTTCGACTGTAAGGTCATCGAGCGTAGTCGGTGAGCCGGGCAAGATGCGAATTTCCAAAGCTGAGGGGACGGAATTCGCGACTTCGACTTCGGCCCGCGTCTTGGCTCCTTCTTCCCGGCCGTCAAACGATATTACTTCCAGACCAATTTTATCGTGCTTGGCGGCCATGCCGGGCGGCAACACAGCCGTGTCGAGCGGCAAGTTCAGGGGTTTTCCTCCGGCTGTCCACAGATAACGGTATGACACCTTGTCATGGTCGGGGTCGCGCCCGGGCTTGTCGACGACTACTTTCACGGCCTGGCTCACTGTCGGTCGCGCCGGATCGAGGTGCACCACGGCAGCGGAGGGAGCGGTATTGGAAACCAAGATCGTGGATCTCGCCGGCATTCCTTTTTCTTCGCCGTCGTCGGGTGTCACTACCACCGTCCATCGTTGCCCGGCCAGAGTGCGCGCGGACGGCACCGCGTTCCTGTGCAACTTCTTGACCGGCAGGCGGTCCTTCAGCCAGGCCACTCCATAGCGGATCTTGTCGCCGTCTGCGTCCCGGGAGCCACGGACAATCTTCAGCTTCAAGTCGTCTGAGCACCTGGCGGTATCCGGCTGAATGACGACATCGGGGGACTCGGGCGGGGTATTGCGCACGCGCACGACCGCGCTTTTGAACACCGGCCCCTTGGCCGTCGCCTGCAGCGTGAATCGCCAGCGTTGGTGCTTACGGGTGGCGTCCGCCGGGATCTCGCGGGCGCCGTCCAGCCGCTGCACCGTCTTTCCATTCATTTCCCAACGAATGATTGTCTGCGGCTCGGGATCGCCGTCCAGGTCGAAGAACCTGTAGGACAGGCGAATAGTATCAGTGCTGAAAGGCTCGGCCGGCGAGATCGCCAGATTCGCGTAACGCGGAGGGTTGGGATGCGATCTGGCGCTTCTGGTCGTGTCGCGCCCTTCCATGGGCCATACCAGGGGTTCCAGGTTGCCACCCTTTTTGATCATGCTGTAGGCCGAAAGAGACCCGTTGCGACTAACCGCAATGATCTCCACCAGGCCGTCGCCGTTCAAGTCCGCCAACGTGGGAGCCACATCGATACGCTCGGGGAACCTGACCGGGAAGCCGGGGTAGCGTTGCCCGTTGTCACGGTAGACGATCAAGCGGCTCTTCTCAGTGCCCACGGCAATCTCCGGCCGGCCGTCCCGATCAATGTCTCCCACAACCGCCGATGCGCGCAGGCGCCCGCCGACCTTGACTGGAAATCCCTTGATTTTCCGTCCGCCCTTTCCGATTGCGTGCAACAGACCGTCGCCCCCGGCGACGATCACGTCGACAACGCCGTCAGCGTCCAGATCCGCCAGGGCAGGCGTTGAATAGACACGATATCCCGTCGCAACCGGAAAGCCGTCCGCCTGCGAGCCATCCTCGTTTAACGCGTAAATCTTGTAGTCCTTCGAGCCGAAAATGATCTCGAAAACACCGTCATCATCTGTATCGCCCAGTACGGGCTGTGATGAAATTGTGTACTTGGCCTTGAAAGGAAAACCGGCCAGTTCACGGCCCGCAGCCGACCAGGCATGCAGAAAACCTTTCTCGTCACCAAACAGCATGACAGCGTTATTCCGTCCTCCGGGCTTGAAGCGGCCGACCGTAACCGAGGTGGACACGGGCGCACCGCAGCCTGCCGGGTATCCCGCCAGAACTCGGCCGGCAGGTGTAATGGCGTACACCTTGCCGCCTCGCGTGGCGCAGACGATCTCCGCCCGCCCGTCAGCGTTGATGTCTACGAGCGTAGGCGGTCCAGCAAGAACATCGTCAAGAAGCACCGGAAAACCAGCCACGGGTTTAGCGGCACCGTCAAGGGCGCGCAGCCGCTTGTCGCTGGTTCCGAAGAACACCAAAGGCCTGGCCGAGCCGGCGGGGCCAAGTCTCGCCGCCGACAACCCCGTCACCAACGATACGCCCGGTTCCATCTTGACGGGGAATCCCTCGGCCGGGTTACCGTCGGCCTCGATTACATGCAGGGCATGCTGCGAACCGATCAGCAACTCGAGTTGCCCATCGGCGTCAATGTCGAACGCCAGGGGAGGGCCGCTCTCGACGCTATCTTCAAGTTGTACCGGAAACCCCCTCAGTTTGGAGGCCGCGGCGGGGTGAGCGGACAGCGCCAACAAGATTCCGACACTCGCCGCCAATACCGCTCGTACCGACGTAGTTTTTGCCCCCATTTAGTCACCTCGCTCGTAAAAAAGGATCACCATCATCCATCCCAAAGCCCGCCCTCGTCAACAGGCGTTAATCGGCACTTTTTACCGAAAGCTTGAGCTTACATTTTCTCTATGAGTTTCTGGTTGGTTTCCCGCAGGCGGGCGCTCATCACTCGGGCGATGTTGATCACCACCAGTGTGAATCCGTTCTTGTACACGCGGGCAAACGAGTGCAGGTTCTCGTTCGTCAGGCACAGCAAGATCGCCTCGGTCTTTGCCCGGATGGTGGCCGATCGATACTCCTTATCAATCAGCGACATCTCCCCGAAGAACTCGGGAGCATTGAGGACCGTAATCAGGTGCTCGTTGCCGTCGGAACCCTTGTGCAGAACCTCGACCGACCCTTCCACCAGGAGATAGAGGGAATCGCCGACATCGCCCTGCTCGAAGACCACCTCATCCTGGTCAAACTTCCTCTGCTGGGTCACTTCCGCGAGCATCTCGATTTCCTCGGGAATCAGACCCTCGAACAGCCGTGATTTCTGTAGTTCTTCAACCTTGTTCACAGCCTACCTCACTGGCTCGTCAGCATTGACGGTTTCTCGGAACCTACCACGACCCGGACCATCAGGCAAGATTCTGCCCCTCTCAAATCATCATCCCCAGACGGAATCATCGAGGGATTTCCTAACCAGATGCCCTGCTGGGCCTCCCGCTCCAGAAGAAATCGTCGATGCGCTTATCCTCGTCCGCTTGCGTCTCGTCCTCGGGGGGAAGCGGTTCGATGAACTCAACTCCGCGCTGGCGATGGATCAGGTAGATGTTCTTAGCCCGTAACTCGATATTAAACCCCTCGGCGTGATCATTGACCGGCACACAGTATACTTCGTTTATATTCTCCCTGCGTGGCCAGTACAGAAACTCCTCTCCCACCAGGCAGCCGAAAAGTTTCCTGGCGGAAGACCTGAGATCCTCTATGGAAAGCTTTATCTCATCTGTTTTCTTCTTTGTCTCCTCCGATTCGCTCCTCAGCGTCTTGGCCTTGTGCTTGTGCTGCTCGGCTTCTTTAAAGAGGCGCTCAGACTCGCGCCTGGCGTGCTTGCTCTTAACCCGACGTTCGGAAACCCCGAGATTGATATCCAGGCTGCGAGTCCACATGTGCTCGACTTCTTCCCAAAGACTCATCTTGCGGCTGTTCTCGCGCTCGTACAGGGCAGCGGCCTCGCGCTGGTCTTTCTGAAGCTTCTTGACCTCGGCCTCACTGCGTCGCAGCAGTCTTTCGAGTTCCTCGCGCTCACCATTCTGACCGGCGCCCTGTAGCTCCAGTTTCCGCGGGCGCATCTCCGCCTCGGCACTCAGGAGGCGATGCTCCACGGCGCCCATCTGTGAAAACAGATCGCTGACGTGGATGCGTTGGCTCTCGAAATTGGCTACCGCCTCGTACGACTTGTTCTCGATCTCGGCGGCATCGGCCAACAGGCGGGCGGCGGTGTCTTCATATTCGCCGGCCAGGTAAAGTGCGTCGATTGCGCCCTTCTGTGTGAACTCGGCCCTGAACTCCATCAGGTTGACCTGGACCAAGAGTTCGTCGTAGCGCAATCGCACAGCCGTAAGTCTCTGTTCGAGTTCCACGAGCGACTTCCACCACTTACGAAACTCATCCTTATCCAGAATTGCAGTAACCTCACGCAGCCAAAAGGACTTCATATATTTCCCCTAGAACAACCCGAGCAAGAATTTTTCGAGGATTATATCCAAGCTGCCGGCCTGCCGCCCCTCAACCGCCCGGAGCCAGAATGAATGGATAGGTCACGGAAGTCTCGCTGCCCTCGGCACTCGGAAAGCGGATGGCCCTGAAACGGGCCGCGATACACGCCGCCAATTCGCTGTCACCTGTCGTGTTCTCTACGATCTCCACTGAGATGACCTTGCCCCCGGGATGAATGACAAAACGAATTACGATCTTGCCCTTCAGATCCGGATCGCGCTTCAGGCGTTTTTCGTAGCAGTGCTTTATACCGCCGATTCGCTGCCTGATCTTCTTGACGATGTCCTGTTGGCTACGGGAATCGGAATCGAAGTCTTCCAGGGCCGCCGATGTCACCCGGGCAACCACGCGGGCTTCGGACTTCGTGCGTCCGCCCGAGCCGGCGGCCCCAACGACGCCGCGAGTGTTCAAGTCGCCGATCGAAGCCGCCGCGGCGCCGCCCATGCCGCGCTGGCCCTGCTGGCCCGCCGCAGTAGCGATGTCGAGCCCCCCGACTCCATCGAAAGCCCCGTTGCCGGAGCCCTCGACAGATCCGTCGCCGAACACGTCCGCCACCGCGCCGCCGGCCGATACTCCGCCGGTTCCCCTCACGCCCAGCACCTTCAGCAACCCGCGACCGGATACTTTCTTCTCCATCTTCGCGCGCCGGACGGCCGCCGAGGCCGCCTTGGCTTCCTTGCTGTTGCCCGCACCGTCGCCGGCTTCTTTTGTCTCTTTCTTCTTTTTTATTTTCTTCTTCGGCTTTTCGACACCCTCGCCACCGGTCCCGTTATCCTTCTCCTGTGGCTTGGCTATCTCCTTGTCCGGCATGATCATCCTGGCGAAACGATCGGGGATGTCCTTCATGGTCATCTCGCCGGCGGGCACCGTGTTCCCCGCCCAGATCCAGATCGTCAGCATGCAGGCCATCGTTATTCCGAAGGTGGACGTATATGGCCAATCGATGTTGTGCACCCAGTAGCCCCGGACGATCTGGGGCAACTGCGGCCTGACCGGTTCGGGCGGCGGCTTGACAAACTGGAAAAGCAGAATGAAATCTCCGATGCCCACTCGGCCCCGCGAAGCGGCGCCCAACTTGATATAGTAGGTGGAGCCGCTCTTGCGCACCTGGCCCTGGCCCTTGAGCGCCTGCAGGTCGGCTGCCTTGTCCCCCACCGATATACGACCGGTCATCTTGTCGGTGAAGGCCAGGTAGTAATCCGAGCCCCGCATCTCGAACAGCTCGAAACTCTTGGGCGCATCGACCCCGGGCAGGATTATGGTGTTGCGCGTGCCGGCTCCGACACTGACCGCAGCCCGCTTGCGAACGAGCTTTTCCTCGATAATCTTGCCGGCCCTGATCACCCCAATGCGTAAAATGTCTTCTCTTGCTTCCGCCATGGCCCTGCGTCCTTCCAGTTCGTCAGGCCAAACCTGCCGCCTTTCAACGGTTAATGGTGCGGTCCTATTCCTCTTTCTTTATCACCGCGAACTTGTACTGGCCGTATTCTGCCTGGCCCGCCGTGTAAAGCACCTCTGTCAACAAGCGAAAAGGTACCCGCTTGTCTGCGATAATCGTCACCAAGCCCTTGAACTGCATTTCTCGTTTTTTCTTGTTGTAACGGGCGATCAGTTTCTCCCGATCCGCCACCTTTTTCAGCTCATCGTAAAGCGGAACGATGAACATCGAGGCTTTGTTGTTGTCCTTCTTGTACACGGCCGACACCCTGCCGTTCTTCACCTCGGCCACTTTCCTGGAACCCACCAGGATGACCCGATCCGAGATGATCAACTGAACGGCCTTCTGCGGCGACAGCTTGGTCGACGAATGAGGCAGGCGGGTGTCAGGCGAGGGCTGAATCTGCATAGGATCGGACGAATAATCTTTAAGCAAGGCACACAGGACGACAGTGAAAAGTGCCATCATCGGCAGCATGTTCAGGTGAATCGGATGGTAACCTTCACGCTTCGGGCGAATCCTTTCACGCTCTTCGCCGTTTCCGGCAGGGCCCTGCCCCGGGCCTTGCCCCGGTTGAACTGGCCGACCTGCGGCTGGCGGTTGCTGCGCGTTCATTGTTCGACTCTCCTTGACACGGCTTTCTCAGGCGATCTCTGGGCTCAGTACCACGTCGTAAAACAGGGCGCGCCCTTCGAAATCACGGGTTGCGTCCATCACTTGAACCAGAACCTCGTATGGCACGTCGGGCTGGGCATAGATGATAATCTTGGTTTCCTGGGGAAACTCGTTCTTTATCTTGACCATCTCCCTGGTCAATCTGTCCGTGTCGTAGCAACTCATCGGCGGCGGCTGGTTCTTAGCCAGCGCATCCCGGCAGACGGCGTCGGTTGTCAGCAAGGGAATCGTCGGACCCTTGGGCTCGGCGGCGCCCTCCGGCGTTTCGGCGTCGACCTGCCCGAGCACCCCGCCCACGCCGGCGATGAAAAGGCCCCTGTAGGTGACGCCGACGGTCAGGTTGAGCTGTTTCTTGTTCTCCTGGTCCTCGGGCTTACTCAAACCGGGATCGAGGGGGTCCTGGTAACGTGGCGCGTTCACGTTGACCACCCCGATCTGGGCCAGCCCGGTGGAGGTGAAAAGAATGAACGCAACCAGACTGAAGACAATGTCCATGTAGGGGACGATGTCCAGATCAACCGGTTCGGTGGCCGACTTGGATCTTTCAGACGGTTTCCTGGCAGCCATCTTTTCGCCTTTCTTTCCTCTCTTGCGATTGACACCCGGGCACGAGGTTTGTTCCCCCGCATCTCGCCACAGTCCGTTAGCTTATGCGATCCATGGCGTTGACGCTGCCCTTACCCCTTGTAACCAGGAGGTTTTCCAGCTTGACGGAGTACTGGTCGATCTCGTCGATGATCTTTTTGGTCATATTGGTCAAGAACATGTGCCCCACCATGCAGATGACGGCGATGACCAGACCGAAGGCGGTCGTGTACATGGCCTCGGCGACGCCCTGGGCGAGCACCTTGGCCTTGAGTTCGGCGGATACAGCGCCCACCGCGCCGAAGGCCGTGATCAGACCGGTGATGGTTCCCAGCAATCCGAGCAGGGTCGCCAGGTTGGCAATCTGGGCCAGGTTGCCGGTGCGCTTCTGCAACACGGGAACGATTTCCAGCGTGGCTTCTTCCACGGCGTTGCGGATCTCCATCTCACCGCGATTGGCCCTGGTCAAGCCCGCCTTGACTACTTTCGGCAGGGCGGCGGCCGGCGCGGCATTGCACAGCTTGATGGCCCGTTCGATGTCGTTGGCCATGACCAGTTTTTGCACTTGGGCCATGAACGCATCGGCATTGACGTTGTACTTGAAGAAAATAAAGATGATACGCTCGATGATAATGGAGACTCCCCACGCCAACGTAATGCAGTTGACGTAGATGAAAGGCCCCCCTGCCTCGAAGAACCCGGCAATGGCGGCCATGATACCGCCCTCGCTGGCGGCCTCTTCGGCAGCCCAGGCCGCGACCGGGAAGAGCAGCATCAATCCGAGCAGTGTTTGTATCGAGAGCGACCTTTTAGATGTCATCGTTACTCCTCCTGAGACGCCGACTAGAAAGGGACCTTCGTCGTCGACTGTCCGATCTTGGGTGCCAGCTTTTTCTGCAACAGCACCCCCTCAAAGTTCAAGTTGGAACGTGGCAAGAGGTACCAGACTTCAGGCTTCTGGATCTTCCCCTCGACACGCGTCACTTCCTTGATGACAACCTGCTTGACACCCTTCTTCTTGGCATCGACCCGTCCCGCCCCGGCGAGCAACCCCGCAAACACGAGTACCAGCCACAACCACCTGATTATTGCCATACCGACTATCCTTATAAATGATGAGCCCCGACCGGTCAAGCTTTGTATGGTCGCGGTTCTTCAGTTCTACTTCTCTCCTCCGCCAATCTTTCCCTCGTCCGGCACGGATTCTTCTCCCTCGTTATCCTTCTTGCCGCCCCCTGATTTACCGCCCGGAGGATCAGCCTCCTCCTCGTCTTTGCCGCCCCCCAGCTTGCCGCCGACTTTCGCCTTGGCTTTGGCTTCTGCCTTGGCATTAGCTTCCGCCCTGGCCTTGGCTTCCGCCTTGGCATTGGCTTCCGCCCTGGCCTTGGCCTCCGCCTTGGCTTTGGCTTCCGCCTTGGCTTTGGCTTCCGCCTTGGCATTGGCTTCCGCCCTGGCCTTGGCTTCCGCCTTGGCTTTGGCTTCGGCCTTGGCCTTGGCTTCCTCCTCGGCCTTGAGGCGCTTTTTCTCTTCATTCTTTTTCTTGCGAATCTCTTCTTTTATCGCCCACTCGTGTTTCTTGCTGGCCTCTTTCAGATAGTCGGCCAGTTGCGGATGCTTGCCCCCCATGCCCCGGTACGCTTCCAACTGCTTGATGGCCATCTCCAGCCTCTCGGGCTTTTTCAGGCCGGGAATCTCGTCGTCGAGATAGAGCAGTCCCAGGTTAAAGACCACCCGCGGCTCATTGGGCTTGAGACCCAACGCCTTGCGGTACGACTCCTCCGCTTCCTTGTAGTGCTTGTCTCCCCGCAAGGCGTTGCCCAGGTTCAGGTAACCCTCGAAGAAATCGGGCGCCAAAGCGACCGCCTTGCGAAACTGCTCGGTGGCCGCGCTGTAGTCATGAGCCTTGCTGTACAACACTCCGAGATTGTTACGCGCCTCGGCAAGGTCGGGATCCAGCTCGACCGCTTTCTTGAACGAGGCGATTGCCGAGGAGATGTTGTCCATGCCCAGATAGACGAATCCCAGGCGGTTGTGGATGGACGCGTTGGTCTCGTCTATCTCCTTGGCCTTTTGCAAAATACGCTCGGCCAGTTCGAACTTGCCCCAGGCGTAATAGGCATGCCCCAGGCAGATCATCGCCGGCACGTTGCGCTCGTCGACCGAGAGGACGCCTTTTGCCTGCACCGCGGCGTCCTTGGTTTTGCCCGTGGCGATCAAAACGGCCGCCAGATGGTTGCGCAACGCCAAATCCCTGGGTTCCGCGCGAACCGCCGACGAGACCGCTCCGCGGGCCTTGGCCGAATCACCCAGTCGAAGGTAAAGGTTGGACAGGTTGATTACCGACTGCAGGTGGGTTGGGTGTATGGAGAGCGCCCGCCGGTAAGCTTCGGTCGCCCGGGGGTACTTGCCCTGCATTTCAAGCAAGACGCCCATGTCGAAGTGGCACTGGAAACACTGGGGATTGTCTTTGGCCGCCTGCTCGACCATCCTCAGAGCCCCTGCGGGATCGGCGGCGGCAGCCCGGACGGCCGAAGCCAGGATCGCAGTTGTCTCGGTGCCCAGTTCGGGAAGCTTGGCAGCAGGCTTAGGTTGATCCTCTGCCTTTGCGGGCTGGACCGCGTCGGCCAGCTCTTCTGCCGGCGCTTCGGCCGCCGGTTGCTTGTCCTCCTCGGTCAGGGGCGCGATCTCCTCACCTTCCCCGGTCCCCCTCTCGCCCTGGGCAACGGGCTCGGGCGCAGGCTTGGCCCGGGGCCCGCCGGCGCAGGCGGCCATGAGGAACGCCAGCAGACAGAGCAACAGCACCGAGATATCGACATTCTTTTTCATCGCCAGTTCCAAATCCTCACCGTAGGCTCTATTTGCCGGCCGGCTTGATCCCGCTTTCGGCCGCGCGCAGCATCGGGGTGGGCCCGAATCGATCCACCACCATGGCGCCCTGCGGCTCTTTCTCCAGCGGGAACTGCAACGGTTCGAAGCGGTTCAGGCTGGCATAGGCCTTCTCGGTCCAGGTATTGACCACCTTGAACTCCTTCGATTTCTCCATCGCCACCTGGTATGCCGAGACGGCCTTGCGAATGGGTGCCTCGGCCAGATCCTGCAGCTTGCCCTTGTAGATGTCGCACTCCTCCTCGTTGAGGCCCTTGGGGCAAGGCGACTTGACCAGCACGTCGGCGAAATTCTCGTACAGGTACCCCAGCCGGTAATAGGCGGCCAAGGTCCATTGGACACGCTTGTAGACGAACACCGAGCGGTAACGATCTTCCGCCTTCTTCAGCATCTCGGCCTTGCGCTTGAGCGTCTTCGAAAGCATGCGCGGCGACACATTGAAGGTGACATCCTCGTAGCCCTTGAGCGTCATTTCCGCCAGCTCGAACTTGGCCTGGGCCGCGGCCTTGGCCGCCTGCCCCCCGGCGCCCAACTTGTAGCTGTTATAAAGCTTGAGCGTCTCGGTATAGGCCTGTCTGCTACGGCGTCTGTCACCAAGTCTCTCCCAGGCCGCGGCTATCTTCCCCTGGGCAACGACCATCTTCTCGTGTTGGCTCGGATCTCTGCGGTAGGTCCGGATAAAGCGCCCGCAAAGAGCAATCACTTCCCGGTGGGACTTCTTCTTTTCGAGCACCACACCGGCGCGAAAGAAATTGTCCACGGCATCCGGGCGATCGGGGAAAAGCTTGGCATAGCGCTCATATGCCTGGGCCGCCCGGCCGTACTGCTGGTCACCCTCGAGGTCCACCGCGGCGTTGAATAACGCGTCGGCGCGGAACTTTGAATCTTTGTAGCCGTCGACCAGCTTGAGATAGTTGTCGATCGCCCGCTGGAACTGGTAGCTGCTCTCGGCGCTTCCGGCCATCAGGAACAATGCCTGGTCAGCGAAGTCGCTCTTGGGATATTCCTTGACGATACGCTCGTAAATCTTCCCGGCGGACAGCGGACGGTTCGACCAGGTGTAGCAGAGCGCCGCGTTGTTCAGGGCCTTGTCCGAGGTCTTACCGCGAGGATCGTCATCGACCAACTTGATGAACTCGGATGCGGCGGCATCCAACTTCTGCCTGGCCTCCTCCTGCCGGCTCTCGTCTATCAGCGACTTGCCCCCCTGCATGAACTCGTTGGCCTTGTTGAAACGCGCGCCCAGTTCGAACTCCTTGAGGGCTTTCTTCTGCACCGGATCCCGGGACAGGGCGGCCAGCTTGCGGCTCCAGGCTTCCACTTGCGGCCAGTCCTGGGTGACGAGGTAGCTCTCGACGATCAGGTTGATCGAACTGGTGACCAGATCTTTGTCCTTCGATTCGGCCACGATGCGCGCAAAACGTTCTCGGGCCTTATCCAGGTGATCGTAAGCATAAAAGATTTTTGCCGTGCGGAAGATCATGTTGCCGACTTGTTCGTCGTGCGGCATCTTGGCCACGTAGACATCGCAGGCGGAGATCAACTTCTTTCTGAGCGGCGCAATTGGCTTTTCCTTGAAATCCAGGTCCTTGGGACGATCCTTGCTGGTGTAGAGCTTGAGCGGCTCGAACCGGCCCTCTTTCTCTGCTAACTTTACCAGGTTGATATAGGCCAGGACGACGGCGTTGGCCGAATCGGTCAAAAACTCGCTACCAGCCGGATCATCGCGCACCTTAGAATAGGCAACGGCTGCCTTCTCGAAATCGAGCGAGTAGTAGTAACACTCGGCCAGATAGTAGCCCAGCTTGTAGCTGTCCCGCGTGTCCGGGAAGCGCGTGATGTAGTCGGCGTACACCGTGGCGGCCTTGGCGTACTCCTGCCTGGCCTCCTCGGGCCTCTCCTGCTCCTTGGCTCTCTGGGCAAGGGTGTGGTGGCGCACTGCGGCGGTGTACATGGCGTTTTCGGCCAGTTTGTCCGCCTCGCCGACGACATCGGCGTTGTCCTTGTTCGCCTCTCTCCAGCGGGAGCCGGGGCCGAAGGACGCCACTACTTCCTCTTGGGCCTTGGTGGCCTCCTGCGGCTTCTGCAGGTGGTAGTAGGCGTCGACAATCGCCGACATCAACTTCGGGTTGCCCTTATCGAGCGGGTAGCGTTTGATCGCTTCGCGATAAGCGGCGATGCACTTTTCAAAGGCACCGTCTATGAAAAACACTTCCCCCAGCTTGCGGAAGAACTCGCCGTCGTATTTTCGACCGCCGCGCCCCTTGAGGAAAGCCTTGGCGTTTTCTACACCGCTTCCCTGCCATTCCTGTTCGGCAAAGGAAATGGCAAGGTACTCCATGGCCTCCTTACGCAACTCCGTGCGCGAGACTTCCCCGGCGTCCCCGGCGTCCCCGGCGTCCTCGCTCCCCTTGTCGGACCACTTTATCAGCTCATCGAAACGCCCGACGGCTTGATCGAACTTGTCGATCTTGTAGTATGTCCAGGCCAGCTTGTACAAGGCCTTGTCGTACATGCGGCTGTCCGGGTAATCGAGAACCTTGGAGTAGGCGACGATGGCCTGATCGAGCTTATTGGGATCCCCGAAGTAGGACTCGCCCATGCGAGTCCAGACCTCGGGAAGCAGCTTGCTCTTGGGGAAGCGCCTGGTGAAAGTCTGGTAGGCGGTCTGGGCCTCCGCTTGTTCCCCCTGCTCCTGGAGACAATAGGCCATCAAGTAGTAGGCGCCGTCCAACAGCTTGTAGTCGGGAAACGTCTCGGTCAGGTGCTGCAGCAGGCCGATGGAGAATTCGAAATGCTTTACCGGAGGTACGGGCTCGCTGGTCATCTCTCCCTTGTTGTACACCTGAAGCTGCTTGTCATAGGCATCCTCTTCGCCGTTGAAGTCGACCTCGGATTTCTCGTAGTACAGTTCGGCCAGGCGCCACAACGCTCCGGGGGTGTAGTCGGGTGAATCGGGGTACTTGGCCAAGAATTTCTTGAACACCTCGATGGCCTTGAGCCTGCGTCGGTTCTCCTCCTGCTCCAGCTTGGAGATGGCCTGGTTGTACGAGCCGACCACCGCCTGGCGCTGCTGGGTGTATTTGCGCTCGACAATCTGCTGTACCTCGCGCTTGTAAGCCTTGGTCTGATCGCTGAAATCCTCAACGGCCGCCAGCATCTCCTGCATTTCCCGCTCTTCCTCGGTAAGCTCGCGGGGTGGGGCGGGTTTTTCCTTCTTGACGGCCTCGGCGTTCCCAGGCGTTGCGGAATCACCCCGGCCGCTGCCCGGCAGGGCAACCAGTAGCAACACGGCGATCATCGCCTGAAGCCGGGTATTAGTTGACCTCTTGGAGAACACTCTTGAACTCCTCGTGCAGGCGTTTGCGCTCGGCGCCCAGCTTTTTGCCCAGATCTTTTATTTCTTTCGTCTTTTCCTGCTTGCGGCTCCAGGCAACATCCAGTACGCCGATCTCGGCGTCCAGAACGAGCTTGTAAAACCTTTGGCGCACGCGCTCGAGCGACTTGTAGGCGACCTCTCCGGCGAGGTTCTGCGACTCGCCGTCCAGTTTCGCGAGCGCCTTCTCGAAAGCCTCGATGTTTCGCTCTTCCTTCTGCGCCTTTTGCTGAAGCTCGGCCGCCTTCTTCTTTACCCGGGTATCGATCTCCTCGTTAATGGTCTTGAGCCTGCGGCGCAGTTTGTCGGCCCGCAGCCTGAGATCGTTAATCCTCGTGATCTGGGCGGTACCCTCGGGCCCCAGCCGCTCGTGGATCTGCTCGGAGAGCGCCCGCTCCTTGGACAAGGCGTCGGTGTAGCGCTTCTTGAGCTGGTCTTCCTTGGATAGCGTCTCGCTATCCAGCCCGGCGCGTGACTTCTCGGTACCCAGCTGGTTCGACAGACCGTCGAGTTCCGCCTGTAGCTGGTTGGCGGTGGCCCAGCCGCGGCGAATTTCCTCCCTGAAGTCCCGGACAGCCTCTTCTCTTCCTTCGAGCTTCCTTTCGTTGTTGCGGATCCACTCTTCCATGGCGCTCAGCTGGGCCTTCATTCCCTTTAAAGCGATCCCCGACTCATAGACCGACCGCTCGAGCTCTTCTATTCGATCGCGAATCTTCTTCTCGCGGTTGTCGAAGGACTTCTTTGTTGTCGGAAGCTTGTCCACCTGCTTCTCCAACTGCTCGCGTTCGAGCCTGGCTGCGTCCATCTTCTTGCGTTCACCGGCCGAAAGGTATTCCATCACCACGCGTTCCTCGATCCGCGCCAAGTTTCGCTCGAGCAGAATCCGCCCGTTCTCAACCTCTATCGACCGCTTGGATCCTTCCCTGAGCGCGGGGAAGAGATTAATGCGGTCCTTGCTGGCAAGCAGCGCATCGAGCTTGGAAAGGAGATCCCGGCTTTCCTTGACGAAGCGCCGCCCTCCTTCGATGTCCTTCATCACTCCCAGGGCCGCTGCCATCTCTTCCCTGCCGCTCATCCACTTGACGGCCACCGGGGGCAGGTACGACGAGAGATCGAAAGAGTCGAGGTTCTTGCCGGCCACCTCATTGAAGTAGCGCACCGGGTCGTCGTGGCGGGCGACCAGTTCGTCGAGCTGCTGCTTGACGTTGGCGTAGTCGTGGCTGACTTTCACGAACTCGGAAGCGGCCTTGTCGAACTCGCCCATCTTCTCTAAGATGTGTCCCTTGAGCAGATTGGCCTGCGGCACCAGGGTGCTGTCGGGAGTGGAAACCTCCAGGATCTCGAGCGTCCTGAGCGCCTCGGTTAAAGCCGCTTTCCTTGCTCCGGGCTGTTCGGCCTTCTCGGCCTGCTGCAGGTGCGTCCAGCAGATCTCGAACAGCGCATCGTCGAAATACTGCGAGGTGTGCTTGATGGCCTGGTAGGCGTCCAGCGCATCGACCTCCCTGCCCAGGTCGTGCAGCAGGCGACCGCGCGCCAGGCTGGCAAGCTCGATCAGATCATCATCCCCCGTGTGCTTGGCGGGTTGCCCGGAAAGAGCAAGATACAAGTGCAATGCGTCTTGTGCACGCCCCTGGCGAATGAAGACCACCCCCAGGAAATAGCGGGCCTGGAAATAGAACGGGTCGCCCGGCCTGAGCGTCGAGAAGGCCTGCGCGGCCTTCTCGATCCGGCCGCGGGCGAAGAGCGTCTTACCCCATAGATACTCGGCCTCCGGGGATGGACGCGAGGATTCTTTTTGCAACCGAGCGTGAGCCTGGTCGACCTTATCGAAGTCCCCGGTGTTCAGCGCGATCTGCATCATCCTCACCAGGGCCACCTTACAGTACGCCCGGCCCCGCGGGTGATCCAGCACGCGCTGGAAGTATTTGCGAGCATCGACGAAGTTGCGGTTGAAAAACAGGGCCTCCCCGAGGTTGAACAATGCGTCGGCGTAGCCGGGCTGCGAGGTGAACTTCTTGTTCTCGACCAGGTCGTAAAAAACGATCGCGGCGCGGACGTAGTCCTTGAACAGCATCAGCGCCTGCCCGTCATTGAGGCGCGATTCGAAATGGCGCTCGGCCGAGCCGCTATCCTCGAAATCGAGGTACTGCCCGCGGATCAATTCTGACTTGTTCTCCAGAAGCTCGAGCTGGCGGGCAGACCGGCCGATGTCGGCGGACAGATCCGCCCTGGCCGGCAGGGCCGCAAACAGCGCCAGCGCACCGACGGTAATCTTCAGCAGCCGCGAAGCCGAATTGCTACCTGCGTCCCCTCGTATCAACCAGCCTCCTCGGTTTTCTCTTGTAGCGTCCTGGCTTTTTCCGGGGTCAGCTTCTCGATCTGGATGTCATAGCGTACGGCCGGGCGTTCTTCGAGCGAGGTGGTGATTCCTCCACGTTCGAAGCCGACGATCTTGACCTTGATGATCTTGCCCTCTTCCGCGGTGAATGTGTAGCTCGAGGTGACCTTGAACTTGTATCCCTTGACGTAGGAGAAAAAGCCGAAGCCTTGCCCCTGAAAAACCATCTGTACGGCGATGTTATGATTGCCCGGCACGATGTTGCCGCTGAAGATCTCCCTCTCTTCGATGCCGTCCAGATCGCCGTCCACGTCGATTTTCTTGAAGATCGGCTGCGAATCGAGGGTGTACTGTACCGAGGTGAGCTTGAAAGCGCCGCCCATCTCGTTACGGTGAACCAGCACCGCCCGGGCCCCGGCTCCGATCGAGCCCGTAACCACGGTCTCCTGCAATTGCAGAATCCTGGCCTTGGTGCGGAAGATCTTCTCTTTCAATTCGTTGACCCGCTCTTCAAGGCCGCGCAGCTTGAGTTCGTACGCCTCGCCCCCGGCGTCGGCAGCGCCGTCATCTGCGGATGCAGGAGGTGCGGATGCAGGAGGTGCGGATGCAGGAGGTGCGGCTGCAGGAGGTGCTGTGGCCGCCGAGGGGGCCGCGGGCGCTTTCTCCTCCGCCGCGGGTGCCGCTTGTGTGCCGGCGCTCTTATCCGGCGAAGCGTCGGTACTTGTGTCATCCTGGGCCGCCGCCGCGAAGGACAGGCCGACAAGTGCTACAAGCGCCCCAAAAGTCAATTTACCTAACGATCTCATCGGGTTCCTCCCCGCACGAGGATAGAATGTACGCTTCCAGCCCCCGTCTGTGTAAAAGACGCCAGGCCAAAGCCGGAGATATTTTTTAGCCCAAATATCTTCACCATGTCAACGCTTTTTCTACCCGATCGAACGTCGATCCGCTGTGATACTGATCAACATGGGCTCTTTTAATAGCTCTATGGATCGTACCAGCCACCCCTGTTTCGGATCTAACGACGCATCGCTTTAGTTCCCACGACGATTCCAGGCGAGATCGGATGCTGTATCAGCGCCCCTTTTTCAGCTCCTGCAGCACCAGCTTGGCGATGGCCTTGAGCGTGTCGAACACGCCCCATCCCGTGGCGGCGATGGACTGGTACTCGGGCACGTTCTCCGGGTTGAGTAAACGGCGCAACTCTTCAATGCTGGCCGCGTTGGGAAGATCTCTTTTGTTGTACTGAACCACGTATGGAATCGCCTTCAGGTCGTAACCCTGCTCGGCAAGGTTGACCCGCAGGTTCTCCATGCTCTCCAGGTTGGCCTCCATACGCTCTATCTGCGAGTCCGCCACATAGACGACGCCGTCCACTCCCTTGAGGATCAGCTTGCGGCTGGCGTCGTAGAACACCTGGCCGGGCACGGTGTACAGGTGAAAGCGGGTCTTGAAGCCGCGGATCTCTCCCAGGCTGAGCGGGAGAAAATCGAAGAACAGGGTTCGCTCGGTTTCGGTGGCCAGGGAAATCATCTTGCCCTTGGCTTCCGGGTTCGTCTTCGCGTAGATGTACTGCAGGTTGGTCGTCTTCCCGCACAATCCGGGGCCGTAGTAGACTATCTTGCAGTTGATCTCGCGTGAAGAGTAGTTGATGAAGGACATGTGGTAACCCTCGGAAGCCTGGATTAATCGTTAAAGAGGCTGTCGATGTCCTCGTCCGTAATCTCGGCGAAGGGCGAGCCCATGGCGGGATCATCGAGCTTGCGCATGAGCTGGTCGAAGATGACGGCCAACTCCTGCGTGGCCCTCTTGACCCGCAGACGCACCAGCCCAAGCGATGACCGGGCGTCGAAGATCACAACCAGGATCACCCTGCCGCCGACGATCGAGATGTGCAGATTGTCGCGCTCCCCCTCGTGAAACAGGATCGAAAACTCCTTCTCGCCAATCAGCTTGGCCAGGCCCCCGGTCGCGGCGATGTTGCCCGCCGTCAGCGAGGCCAGCGAGGTGGTGTCCAGGTTCTCTGTCTGACCGGCGGCGGCAATCAGCTGCCCGTTCTTGTCAACCACGAAAACGACCTTGGCATTCGATTCGAGGCAAAGGCGATCACAGACGGCGCTGATCTGGCGATATTCCTCCTCGTACATCACGATCTGCGGACTGACCATTCAACCCTCCTGGCGCTCGGTGGTGCCCTTCATCACACTTCACAGAGAGCAAGCCGCGAGCCGCCCGGCGAATTACGGACTATATCACACCCCGGGCCGAGGAGAAACTTTCCGGCCACGGCATTCGGCTTGCCACCCCAGTTATCAACGCCGGCCGACTATAGCGTCGTAAAAGTTTGGGTGTCAAGCAGTTAATCGGCCATTTTCACGAGCAAACCGCGTGCTCCGGTCGATCCAGATTTATCCTTGACACGGCAATTGCACTGGACCGATATTGTGACCCGCTGTCCGGTTGGGACGGCGTTGGTTGTTCTGACGCAAGCCATCCGCGTGGAGGTTTCAGATGCATGAGGTTCGATTTCACGGGCGCGGCGGACAGGGGGCGGTCACCTCGGCCGAACTGCTGGCCCAAGCCGCCATCGCCGAGGGTAAGTACGCCCAGGCATTTCCCAGCTTCGGACCCGAGCGGCGCGGGGCGCCGGTTATAGCCTTCGCCCGGGTGTCCGACGATCCTATCAGGCTGCGCACGGCCATCCAGAAACCGACGCTGGTTCTGGTTCTCGATCCTTCGCTTTTGCGACTGGTCAAGGTCGACAGCGGCCTCGAAGCGGGTGGCACGCTGGTGATCAACTCGCGTCACGATCCCGAGACGCTGCGCCGTGAGTTCGGACTGACGGCGCGCCTGGCGGTTGTCGACGCCAATCACATCGCCCGTGAGGAGATCGGCCGCGTTATCACCAACACCACTATGCTGGGCGCGGCCATGGCCGCGGTTTCCATGGTGCCCACGGAAAGACTCGTAAAGGCGCTCGAGAATCGTTTCGGACGCATCGCCCAAAAGAACATCAACGCTTTCAGACGCGCGACCACGGAGTGCGTGGTCAGCGAAGCGGTCTGAGGGAGGCCATCCATGGCACAGAGCGCAACACCCGGCTGGACCGAGTTGGCCCCGGGAACCGCCATCATCGAGCCGGGCAGCGCCCGCCAAAACCGCACCGGCGACTGGCGCTCGCAGCGACCGGTATGGGATCACGATAAATGCCTGCGCTGCGGCGTGTGCGTGATCTTCTGCCCCGAGGGCTGCATTCATTTCGGACAAGTGAAAGATGGCTATCCCGATGCCGACCTCGAGTACTGCAAGGGTTGCGGCATCTGCGCGCACGAATGCCCCAGCGCCTGCATCGCCGTAGTGGACGAGGAGGAGTGATGGAAAAACGAGTCGGCATGGAAGCCTCCATCGCGGTCGCCGAGGCCGTGGGTTTGTGCGACCTGGACGCCATCTCGGCCTACCCGATCACGCCGCAGACGCACATCGTCGAGCACCTCAGCGAACTGGTCGCAGACGGCGTAGTAGACGCCGAGTTCGTCCCGGTCGAGAGCGAGCACTCGGCCATCTCGGTCTGCTGCGGCACATCGGCGGCCGGCGCCAGGACCTTCACCGCCACCAGTTCCCAGGGCCTGGCCTTGATGCACGAGATTCTCTTCATCGTCCCCGCCCTGCGTCTACCGATCGTCATGGTGGTGGCTAACCGGACGCTGTCCGGCCCGATCAGCATCTGGAACGACCACTCGGACATCATGGCCGAGCGCGACATCGGCTGGGTGCAGATCTTCGCCGAGAACGGCCAGGAGGCGCTGGATCTTTCCATCTGGGCCTTCCGGCTGGCCGAAGACAGGCGGGTGTCGCTGCCGGTGATCGTCAATTTCGACGGCTTCATACTGACCCACATGATCGAGCCGATGATGATGCCCGACCGGGAAATGGTGCAAAAGTTCCTGCCGCCTTTTGAGCCGCTACTGCGCCTGGACATCGATGCGCCTATCACCATGGGCCCGGTTGGCATCCCGTCGATTTTCACCGAGACCAAGAAGGCCCACCAGGAGGTGCTGACAAACTCCTACCAGCCAATCGTCGAGACTTTGGGGGAGTTCGCCAAGCACTTCAAGCGCAGCTACAAGCCGGTCGAGAGCTACCGGGCCGACGACGCGGATGTTCTGCTTCTTACCATGGGCTCCCTCGGAGAAACCGCCATGACCGCAGTCGACATGCGCCGCAAGAAAGGCGACAAGGTCGGCCTGGTGCGCCTGCGCCTGTGGCGGCCTTTTCCTTTCGAAGATCTGTTCCGGGCGATCGGCAAAGTCAAGGTGCTGGGGGTAGCCGACCGGGCGGTCAGCGTCGGCGGCCCGCCTGGACCCGTCTGCTCAGAGGTCAAGAGCGCTTTTTACGACCGGCAAGAACAGCCGCAAATTGCCTCGTTCATTGTGGGCCTGGGCGGCCGCGACGTGCCGATCGAGGATTTCGACGCCATCTTCGACGAGTTATTCGCCATTCACAAGGGCGCAGCCGTACGCGAGCCCGTCATCGTCGGACTGAGGGAGTGATCATGGAAGGACCGAACGTATTCGCGGCCAGGTTATATCCGACCGAAAACCGTTTCGTCTCGGGCCACCGGGCCTGCCAGGGCTGCGGCGAGGCGTTGGCCGTCAGGATGGTTCACCAGATCCTGGGACGCAACACCGTGGTCGGCTCGGCCACCGGCTGCATGGAGATCATCTCATCATCCTACCCGGACACCGCCTGGTCGATCCCCTGGCTGCACGTAGCCTTCGAGAACGCCGCGGCTGTGGCCTCGGGCATCGAGGTCGGCCTGAAGGTGCTAATGAAGAAGGGCAGGATTCCCAAGAGAAAAATCACAGTGGTCGGCATGGGCGGCGACGGAGCCACGGCCGACATCGGCCTGCAGGCGCTCAGCGGGGCGCTCGAACGCGGGCACGACATGATCTACGTCTGCTACGACAATGAAGCCTACATGAACACCGGCATCCAGCGATCGAGTTCCACGCCTTACGGAGCGGCAACCACGACTTCCCCGGCCGGCAAGCAAAGCATCGGGCAACAAACCTGGAAAAAGAACCTGCCGATGATCGCCGCGGCCCACAACATACCGTATCTGGCCACGGCCAACCCCAGCTATCCCTTCGACCTGGCCAAGAAAGTCGAGCGGGCCGCCAAGGTCAAGGGGCCGGCCTACCTGCACGTCTACTCCTGCTGCCCCACCGGCTGGCGCCTGGCGCCCGAGTTGGCCGTCTCGGCCGGCAGGCTGGCTGTGCAGACGGGCGTGTTTCCGCTATACGAGGTCGAGCGCGGCAAGTTGAAAATCACGGTACCGACGCCCGAGTTCCGCCCGCTTAAAGACTATCTCAAGCCCCAGGGACGCTTTCGCCATCTTGACGATAGCACCATCGCGGAGATCGAGAGCCGGGTACATGAAGAGTACCGTAAACTCGAGCGCCGCGAAGGGCTTGTGCTGTAAGGAGAGACAATGGACACTGTCAAGCTGGAATCAATCATCGACAGACATAAGCGGGATCCCGCGGCGCTTCTGGCCATCTTGCAGGACATCCAGGCCGAGGAGAACTACCTGCCCAAGGAAGACATCAAGACCGTGGCCAAGAAACTCGACCTGCCCTTGTCGCGGGTTTACTCACTGGCCACCTTCTTTTCTTCATTCTCTCTTCAACCGCGCGGCAAGCACATCTGCACCGTGTGCCTGGGAACAGCCTGCCACGTGCGCGGCGCGTCCTCGCTGGTCGATCACATAGGCCGGGAACTTGACGTGCGGGCCGGCTCCACCACCGCGGACATGCAAGTCACACTCGAGACGGTCAACTGCGTCGGCGCCTGCGCCATGGGCCCGCTGCTGATCATGGATGACGAGTATCACGGCAACATGACCGTCTCCAAGCTCGACCGGCTGCTGAAGCCGTTTACCAAGGAATAGGATCATGGGCATCTCGATTCGTACGGCCGAAGACCTGAAGACGTATCGCCAGCGCCTACTGTCCTCGCGCAGCGCTGACGAACAGTGGGTAACCGTCTGCACCTCGGGCTGCAGCGCTTACGGTGCAAACAAGTTGATACCCGCTTTCCGCGAGTCGATCGCCAATCGTGGGCTTGCGGAGAAAGTGCGGGTAAAGGCGACCGGCTGTCACGGCTTCTGCCAGCGCGGCCCGCTGGTAGTGATTCAGCCGCGCGGTTTGTTCTACCAGCAGATGCGCACAGAAGACGTCGACGAGGTGGTCGAGCAAACCCTGGCCAAGGGCGAGATTGTCGAACGGCTGCTCTTTACAGAAGGCGAAGAGCGGGCCTTCGAGCAGGAAGAGGAGGTTCCGTTCTACAAAAACCAGATGCGCCTGCTGCTCAAGCATAACAGCAACATCGATCCGACCAGTATCGATGATTACATCGGTGTCGGGGGCTATGCGGCGCTGGCCGACGTTCTCGGCAAGACCAAGCCCGAGGAGGTCTGCCGCACAATCAAGGCCTCGGGTCTGCGCGGAAGGGGCGGCGGCGGCTTCCCGACCGGCGTCAAGTGGGAGACATGCCGGGCGGCGCCCAGCCAAGACGGCGTGCGCTACATCATCTGCAACGCCGACGAGGGCGACCCGGGGGCGTTCATGGATCGCGCCCTGCTCGAGGGCAATCCGCACTCGGTGATCGAGGGCATGATCATCGGCGCCTGGGCGATCGGGCATCCGGGCCGGCCCGCAGGCTTCGTATACGTGCGTAACGAATACCCGCTGGCGGTCGAGAGACTGGGCATCGCGCTGGTGCAGGCTCGCGAGCGGGGCCTTTTAGGCAAGGACATCATGGGCTCCGGGATGGATTTCGACATCCGCATCAACAAGGGAGGCGGGGCGTTCGTCTGTGGGGAGTCGACCGCGCTGATGGCCTCGATCGAAGGCCACGTCGGCGAGCCGCGGGCCAAGCACATTCACACAGTCGAGTCCGGTCTGTATGACAAGCCCACCAACCTCAACAACGTCGAGACCTGGGCGAACGTGCCGCTGATAATCAACCAGGGCGTCGACTGGTACACCTCGATCGGCACCGGCGACGTAAGTAAGAACCCCTGGGGCGGCAGCAAGGGGACGAAGATCTTCGCGCTGGTGGGCAAGGTGAAGCATACCGGCCTGGTCGAAGTACCGATGGGCACGACGCTCAGGAAGATAGTCTTCGAGATCGGCAGCGGGATCATCGACGGCAAGAAATTCAAGGCGGTGCAGACGGGCGGGCCTTCCGGGGGCTGCCTGCCGGAATCCAAGCTCGACCTGGAGGTCGATTTCGACCAGCTTTCCGAGGCCGGGTCGATGATGGGCTCGGGCGGGATGATCGTTATGGACGAGACGACCTGCATGGTCGACGTCGCCCGTTATTTCATCCACTTCCTGGCGGATGAGTCGTGTGGCAAGTGCACTACTTGCCGCGAGGGCCTGAAGCAACTCGGATCGATCATGGACCGCATTTGCGAGGGCAAGGGGAAAGACGGCGACCTCGAGCTCTTGGCCGATCTCAGCCAGACGGTCTCGGAAGCCTCGTTGTGTGCGCTGGGCCAAACGGCGCCCAACCCGCTGCTGTCCACCTTGCGTTACTTCAAGGAAGAGTACCAGGAGCACATCCACGACAATAAATGCCGGGCCAAGGTTTGCAAGGCGCTGATCTCCTATTCGATAATTTCGGAAAACTGCACCGGGTGCCTGATATGCGCCAAGAAATGCCCCGAGCAGGCCATTACCGGCAAGAAGAAGGAAGTCCACGTCCTGGACCAAGCGAAGTGCATCCGCTGCGGTATCTGCCTGGATGTGTGCACCTACGATGCCGTCCGCGTGGACTGAAAAGGAGTGAGCCGTGGCTGAGACGAGCGAAAACAAGGTTAGCTTCAAGATAGACGGCCGCAGCTACGAGGGAGTAAAGGGCGAGAGCCTGTTGGCGGCGATCAGGCGATATGGTTATGAGGTTCCGTCTCTTTGCTACCACGAAGCAGTAAGCTCCTACGGCGCATGCCGCCTGTGTCTGGTGGAGGTGTCCGAGGGCCGGCGCCGCAAGCTGACGACATCCTGCAACTACCCGCTGCTCAACGGCATCGAGGTCTTCCTGGACACCGAAAAGGTCGTAAGCAACCGCAAGATGGTGCTCAAGTTGCTTCTGGCCATGGCCCCCGAGGCCCAAAGCGTTCGCGAGTTGGCCGCCGACTACGGCGTCATGGACACGCCCTTCGAGATCAACGAGGATAACAAGTGTATCGACTGCGGGTTGTGCGCGCGGGTCTGTAAGGAGATAGTCGAAGCCGACGCGATCGCCTTTTCCGGCCGCGGCCTGGCCAAGCAGATGGTCTCGCCTTACGACGAGGCCAACGAGGCCTGCATCGGCTGCGGCGCCTGCGTGGTTGTTTGCCCGACCGACTGCATCGGCATGAAAGAAGAAAACGGCATTCGCTCGATAGAGCGCTGGCACCGCGACCTGCCGATGAAGAAGTGCAAGGTCTGCGGCCGCCCCTTCGCCCCCACCTTCCAGCTCAACCACTTCGCCGCTCAGATCAAGGTCGAACGTTCATTCTTCGACACCTGCCAGGACTGCCGCTAGGGCATACATAGACCTTTCAGTCCCAGATGGCGATAGCCGCAGGTGTAATTTACGGGACAAGCGGGGGTCAGCAGCGAGCACTCCAGGCGGCAGGTGAAGGTGGGGCTGAAATTGGGGTCGAGCATCTGGCAGTAAAGACAAAACAGAGAGCTGTCGCACAATAGGCCCGCATCCAGGTCGCAGTCTGTATCTGAAAAGCAGATGCCGCCCTCGCCGATGCCGCCGCCCGATTCGCATGAGTCGGTGGTCGTGTTGCAGATCCAGCCGGCAGGACAGTCGTTGTCCGAAACACAGCTATCGCGCTCGCAGTCGCCCGTCTGGTCCGAACAGTTGGTATATTCGGGACAGGCTCCGGCCGTGCACCAGCACTTGCCGCTTTCTCGGCATTCGAATCCGGCCGGGCAGTCATCGACACTCTGGCAGCCGTTCACGCAACTGCACGAGACGCCGTCGCAGAACTGTCCCTCCGGGCAGCCGCCGCAACAATCCGTGTCGCTGCACTGGTGCTCCAGGAAGTTGCAGCTTTCCGGCGGGACGCAGTCGTCGTCAGAATCGCAACCGGGCTTGCAGGCGCCGTCGGAGTCGTCGCACCAGTATCCCTGCTGGCAGTCTGCCGGAGTGCAGCCCGGCATGACGCAGCGGTTGTCGATGCATTTCTGCAAAGCCACGGGGCAATCGATGTCGTTGATGCACTCGGGCACGCACTCGCCGTTTTCGCATTTCGAGTTGAAGGGGTCGATGCACTCTGCATCGCTGCCGCAAGAGACGCACAGGCCGTGGACACCCGCGCCGGGCAGGCAATATTTCTCGTCGGGACAGTCTCGGTTCGATTCGCAACCCAAAAGGCAATGGCCCGCAACGCACAGTTCGCCCACCGGGCAATCGTCCTTGGTGGCGCAGTCGATGCACTCGCGAGTCGATGGATCGCACTGGCCGGACAGGCAGTCTTCGTTCTTGCGGCAACCGGGACGGCAGTTTTGCTGCTCGCAGATCTCGCCCGCGGGACAATCGCCATCGTCGCGGCAACCGCTAAGGCAGGCGTGATCCTCGCAGATGAATCCCTTGGAGCAATGGAAATCGGTGACGCACTCGACGCAGGCGTGCAACTCGGTGTCGCAGTGGCCCAGGGGGCAGTCGAGATCCGCATCGCAGTGCGAGGCGCAGGAGTTGTCGATGCACTTCTCGCCCGCGGCGCAGTCTTCGTCCTTTGAGCATTGGGCGCACTCGCCGTGCTCGCCGGCCTCTTGCAGACAAATCAAGCCGGCGCTGCAATCACGATCGGCACGGCAACCGGACACACACAAGCCGCCCTCGCAGACATGGCCCAGCTCACACTGGCCATCGGTGGTACAGCCGTCGACAATGATGCAATGGTAATCATCGCACTCCTGTCCCTCGGCGCACTGCCCATCCGCCTTGCAATCGACCTCCTGGCAAGCGCCATCGATACAGGCCTCGTTCGATTCGCACTGCGTCTCAGAACTGCACGGCGCGGCGCGGTTCTTCGGAGAGCAGGCACCAACTAACACCAGCCAGGCGCCCAGAAGAAGCACGAATACTTTCCCTGTCTTCATCGCAACGCTCCCGGAAATTATCTCAATTACCGTATACCTTGGACCAACCGTGCAGGCCAAGTCAACCAACCTTGTAATAGCTTACGGAAATACTTTCATGCCTTTTACTTTGGATGGCAATCTGTGCATAATACCATTTCTGAAAGTGGAATCGATTACGCGCTTTTCATGCTAAGTGCGCAATTTCATTCGCAGCAGGAGCCGTTAGAGAGATTTTCTTGTGACGCAACGCGTTGTAGTTACGCCGTTTTTCAGCGGGCAGTTCTGGCGTTCTTATGGCATGAAGGTTGCTTGTCCCTTCCGGTTGGAGGAAAATAGTTGAAAAAGCGACCCGCACTTCTTTACGTCTTGCCCAACCTGTTCACTGTCTCCAGCATCTTTTGCGGCATATACGCCGTCATCCAGGCCACCGACGGAATGGCGGCCGATCGTTTTTACAAGGCGGCCGTGGCGATCATCTTCGCCATCCTGTTCGATTCGGCCGACGGTCGCGTGGCCCGCATGACCAAGACCCAGAGCGATATTGGCGTCCAGCTCGATTCGCTGGCCGACGTCATTTCGTTCGGGGTGGCCCCAGCCATCCTGATCTACAAGTGGTCCCTTTTCCAGTTCGGCATCCTGGGTCTCTTCGTGGCCGTGGCCTACGCCACCTGTGGCGCGATAAGGCTGGCCCGCTTCAATGTCCGGGCCACAACAGAGAACGGCTCTGCGAAACACTTTCTCGGCATGCCGATTCCCCTGGCAGCGGCCAATCTGGCCGCCCTGGTACTGGTTCACTTCCGCGCAGGGGGCGTCCAACTCGGCTATCAGCCGCTGATAATAGTGGTCATGCTGCTGCTATCGGCCCTGATGGTAAGCAACGTGCGCTACCGAACATTCAAGGCCATCAAGGCCAAGCAGACGGCCCTGGTGGTCGCAGGCCTGGCTGTCCTGGTTCTGGTAGCTTTGGTCAAGACTGGTTTTTCCTTCATGTTCCTGGCGCTGGTGGCCGCCATGTCGGCCTTCGGCCCGGCCGAGGAACTATTCCATTTCGTCCGCCGCAGACTGCCTTCCGGGCGCTCAGGGCAAGAAGAAGAAGTCAACGAGGAAGAATCGGTATAGCGCTCTTGCCCAGTTGTCACAGTTCCGCGTCCTTTGCGGCAAGTTTCATCTGCAGCTTGAAGGTGCATCCGACTCCGGGAAAGCTTTGTACTTCGATCGTTGCGCCCAACTCGCGGACCGCTTCGCGTGACAGCGCCAGGCCCAGCCCCAGGCCCTCCCAGCCTTCCGCGCTCTTGCCACTCGGGCCGGCCAGCGACTTTTTCAGGCGCGCCAGGTCGTCCGCGTCCAGCCCTGCGCCGCTGTCTTGCACCTTAAACTCCACTTTCACGAACCCCTCTTTGCCCGCCGCCTGGTGGTTGACCTCCAGCGAGACCACGCCCTGACCCGCGGCCTTTACCGCGTTGGCGAGGAGCTCATCGACTACTCGCAGAACCATGCGGTAGTCGGATCTGATTCTCTTCGGAGGGGCGCCCGGGGCGTGCCGCAGTTCTGTTTTTCTGGCCTTTGCCCGATCGGCATAAGAAGCGACCAGCTCGGAAAGGAGAGCCTGGGGTGAAAACCAGTCCATAGAGGCGCTGACCGTGCCAGCCTGGATTCGCTGGAACTCCACCAAGGCGTCCAGCCGGTGAAGCAGGCGCCTGGCGCTTTCCGCAATCAGCTCGATCTGATTGCGCTGCTCACGCTCCAGGCCCTCGTCGTCCTGGAGCAGTACGCTTGCGAAACCTACTATCGGGTTCAGGTAGGTCTTCAGATCATGGCCTATGTTGGCGATGAACTCGGCGCGCGATTTGTCGCGTCTGACTTGCGATTCTTTCGCCTCATCCTCGTTATCGTTTTCCATGGCTGTTCCCCCTTTTTTCACGTCTTGCCATTTCGCTCAGCCCGCGCTCCGCGCCGCCCGAAAAGATATATCATCAGGCTGCCCACGGCAAGCGCCCCCAGCAGACACCAGACCACAAGCGTATAGGATGCGAACAACGATTTCAGCCTTTCGAAGTTCGCCCCCACGGCGTAGCCCGCGCCCAGCAGTAGGGCATTCCAGACCACGGCCGAGATGGTCGCATACAGGAGCACTTTCGTAAACGACATGCGCGCCGCGCCGGCGGCGACGAAGAAAAAAGCGCGGATACCGGGAAGGAAACGGTTGATCAGGATATAGGCCGCCCCATGGCGTGAAAAGCGCGCAAGCAACAGATCGTACTTCTCACGCGTCAGGGGCGTAAATCCGTGCTTGTTTTTCTCAGATGGAAGCTTGGTAAGCCTGCGGCCCAGCCAGACCCCGATACCGTAGTCGATGGCCGCCCCGACGAGCGATCCCCCCGTCACGATCAGCATGGCATAGGCGAAGCTCCAGGTGCCGACCACCACCAGCCAGGCACCGAGCAAAGTAATCACGTCGCCCGGAAAGGGAGGAAAAACGTACTCCACCAGAGACGAGCCGAACAGGACCAAGGCGCCCAGCCCATGCGCATTCTGGATCACGTAATCCAGAACAGATTGAACAAGTCCCGGTTCCTGCATTCGGCCGCCCGGCTGGATTGCCGGTATTGAAAAAGTTTACCGCTCTACAGGTCGTCGGCGCGAACGGTCGAGCGCTTGTTGGCCTTGCATCGCTTCATGGCCCTGTCCAACATGACCTGCAACTCGACGCTCAGGGCGGCGGGAAGATCGCCGGCGGTCATCATCTTCTTGGATTTGATATAATCCTTAATCTTGCTCACCACTACCAGAATCTCTTGCTTCTTAGCCATTTCAATCCCCTTTCATTAGACCTTAACAGGTCGTGTGTTTCAGTTTCTGCGTCTCAGGAAAAAGCAAGCTAACATCTCCCCGGTGGCAATGCAACAGAATTTTCATAGTCCCGACAGGCAACCCGAAGAGTCGAGGATCTCGTCCCGAAGGTGTTCGAGCACTCCCAACTCGGCCGCCAGATCTAGAACAGTGAAGCGGCCGCGGATCTCGCGCGCCGAAAGAAATGCGAGCCGAAGGTGATCGTCGTTGAGGCCGAGCTGCGCGATCGTCGTGGGCGCCCCACCCGCTGCAAGAATTTCACGCACCCTCTTTGCCCGGCGCAGTGGTTCCCCGACAGACGACCATAAATCATCCCAGCTGTCGCGTATTCGCGAAAGCTCGCCGCGTAGCTCGTCGGGTTCAAGGTGCTTTTTCAGGTACTCTTCACGCACTTCATCCGTGCGCTTCCCGTGCCGCCGGCCGAGCTTGCCCGCAATCTCCGCGCTCGAGGGCCATGCGGCAGCGATGCGCTCTATGTCGATCCGCGCGGGATCGATCTTTTGCAGCGCCTCGTAGAGTGCGGCGCTGACAATCGTGGCCACGCCCACCTGGGCGCCGTGCAGGCCCTCGACTCGACCTTCGTCCTGTGCGCTCATGTCCCAGAAGTGGCTGATCAGGTGTTCGCCGCCCGAGGCCGGGCTTGAGGTTCCGGCCAGCTTCATCGAGATCCCGCTCAGCAGCAACGCCTCGGCAAGCAAAGCCAGCGCCTGCGGATCGCCGCGTCCGATATCCGCGGCAGCCTCGGCCACCCGGGCCTCGGCTCCCAGCACAACCCGTTCGGGCGCCGGGCAATAGTAGGCGCCGCGCAGTTTTCCGGCCAGGCGAAAGTCGGCCGTGGCGGTCGGCTTCGACTCGAGGTCTCCGAGCCCCGCGGCCGCAAGCTCATGAGGAGCGGCGCACAGGATGTCCAGATCTGCGACCACCGCCAGGGGCTGATGGCAGGCGACCGTGCGCTTGATTCCGCGCAGCATGATTGCGGCGATGGCCGAAGTGTAGCCGTTCATCGAGGGCGCGCTGGCGACGACCATGTACGGAATCCCACGGCGATAAGAAGCCAGCTTGACCAGATCGTTTACCGTGCCCGAGCCGACGGCCAGGCCGAGATCCGAGCCTTCCAGGGCGCGCTCGACCAGGGCCAGGTTTTCCTCGTCCGCATGCGGCCTGCCGCCCGCGCCGTCGGGCAGGATGCAGGCGCTGGTCGCATGCCCGTCGCTTGCCAGCAGCTTAGACACCCGTTCTCCGGCTACCTGCCAGGTAACGCGATCGGCCGCTACGCACACGACCAACCTGCGGCCGACATCCCGCGCGAAGGCAACAACCTGATCGACGGCACCCGGGCGAATCGCCACCTGCTTTAGCTCTACACTGTGAATCTTGCCGCAGCTACAGGGGCTCGAGTAGCCCAGCAACTCATCGAGCCCGGTGGGGATCTCAGCCAGCCGCGCACCGCCGTCGTTTGTCGTATCAGTTTCTTTCGCGGACACAGAACTTTTCCTCGACGCCACGCTCGCTGCCGGAAAAGATCGGCTTCAGCCGGCAGTAAGGCATGTCTTGCGTGCAGTCGGCGTCGTCGCTGCACAGCTTATGACAGCGCTTGTCGCCGGCGGCGCTGCACTGGTCGGCAAAGCCGCGCTTGCAGTAGTACGAATCCCAGCAGATGTAGCCGTGCTTGCAGCCGCCCTCCTGCCGGGTGCACTCGGCCACCGTCGTTTTCCGGGATCCCTGATCCGTGGATTCTTCATCGGCCGCCTTTCTCTCTGCGGCGACCTCACGGGCGGCCTTGAGCAACGCAGGATCGTAGGCGCTCGCCGGCGGTTGCTCCCGCGGGTGGCACCCGCCGTAGACTAAGAGCGGCACGGCGAACAACGCGGCCAGAATACAAACAATCTTCTTCATGGGACACCCCCAAAGGGTTCGAGAACGCTAACAGCGCTCTACAGCTTGACAGACCATGGTCTTTCTTTCAACCCGTTTGACGCTTGACAGCCCCGAGAGATTTGCCCTAGAGTGGGCCATCGATTTGTGAGTAGACCAATTAATCGGCAGAAAAGGAGAGGGAACATGAAAAAGGTATTGACATTGGCAGTGGTAATGCTGGCAGCTCTAGCGATCGGCATCGTCTTCATCCAGTGCGGGGGAGACGACAACGGCGAAACCTGTCCCGCCAAGTGCGGTGTGGGACTCGAGTGCTGTGCAGCCTGTGCCTGTGCAACGGGCACCTGTAGCGCCGAAGGAAAATGCGAGGTTTCCGACTGCTGCCCCAGCGCCCCGCAGGGCAAATACCACATCGATATCGCCGGCAAGGTGATTGACGCCTCCACCGGGCTGGGCACCGCCGTCGCCGTGGCTGCCATTTCGCCGACCGAGGCCTTGACCACCAGCACGCCGGAGCTGCTCGTGCAGACCGTCTCGGCCGCCGACGGCATCTTCGCCCTCGACTGCTTCGACGTCACCAACGTAGCCCTGGGCGCCGTCATCCTGACCGATGACGACCCGATGGACGCCGCCGGCGGCACCTACTTCCCCACCGGCACCGGCGTCATCGGCTGGAACACCAACGCAGAGAAGGTATGCGTGAGCTCAGCCGTGGCGATAGCCGTTCCCAACGCCATCGTCGCCAATTTCGACCAGCTTCCCGACATCGACTCGGCCACAGAGGGATTCGTGATGGGCACAGTGGTCTCGGCCGAAGGGGCTCCCGTCGAGGGCGCCGTGATCAAGAAGACCATGGACAACGGGGCAACCTGGGTGGATCTCGACAAGGTCTACTATCCTATCACAGGCTCCACAGACATGAGCGGCACGGCCACCTCGGCCAACGGCTCCTACGTCCTGCCGGCTTCGAACTTCGTCTCGATCACCACCATCCACGCCGAGAAGGACGGCATGACCTTCGACGACGCCATGGTGGCGGCAACCGGCGGGTTCTGCTTCTTCGCGATGCTCCCCGAGGCCGAATAGTACCGAAGGCTATTTTATGACATGACTGGCGTGGAGCCGTTCAGGCTCCACGCCGTTTTTTCAATCCCCGATGCCGCACCTTCTTCGAGGAGCCTTTTCATGAGACGACAGTGTCTTGCAGTGGCTTGTGTTTTCCTGCTGTGCGCACCGCTCGCCCGGGCCGGAGGTTTTTTGGTCTACGAGCACGGCGCCCGGGCCACGGGAATGGCCGACGCGCGCACCGCGCTGGCCGACGACGTCGACGCCCTGTTTTTCAACCCGGCCGCCATCACCGAGCTGCCAGGCATACAACTCGAACTGGGGCTTACCGGCATGATTCCTTTCACCAGTTACAAAGCAGCCAAGAACACGCCCGATCGAACCTACAATCGTTACTACGACCCGGATGGCGAGAACCCGGTTCCGATCAACGACGGGATGAACGACGCCGATGCCAAGATCAAGGCTTACACGCCGATCCATATTTACGCCTCGTACAAGATCCCGGACATCGGGCTCTCGGTGGGACTGGGGATTTTCAACCCCTTCGGCATGGGCACCTTCTGGCACGGAGACTTCGACGGGCGCTTCATCGGCACCGAGAGCGAGATGCAGACCTTCTTCACCCAGCCTGTTGTCGCGCTCGATCTGGCCGAGCTGATCGGCATCAAGGATATTCTGAAGCTGTCCGTCGCCGTCGGTTATAATTTCGTATACGGCACGGCCAGGCTCTCCAAACACATCGACCTGCGCCTGGCCGAGATACTGCCCACCGCCGATCCGATCCGCGACCCTTGGGGCGTGATGACGATGACCGGCTCGGCCACCGGCCACGGCTGGAACGTGGCCCTGCACGCGGAGTTGCCGGGCTGGTTCTCGGTCGGCGCCTCCATCCGCGGCCACGTCAATCTGCCCTTCAGCGGCACGGCCAAATTCTGGTTCAACGAGGCCGGGCGGGAGGCCGTGGATGCGCTGTCGATCATCCTGCCGGACGAGACGAACGGTCATGTTGATATTGACCTGCCCATGAACATGAACTTCGGAGTAGCCTTCCTGGGCATAGACCACCTGAAAATCGCCCTGGATTTCTACATCGCCTTCTTCTCGTCGTTCAAGGAAATCGACTTGCACTTCGACTGCGCCGATGACGATCCGCCCTGCAATGCCGTGTCGGACCCGATCAGGAAAGACTGGCACAGCTCGTGGGAGCTTTCACTGGGGGCCGAGTACGAGGTGTTCGACGGCTTCATGGTCCGGGCCGGATACGGCATGGTGTCGAACCCGGTTCCCCCGGAGACCTTCGATCCTTCCCTGCCCGACGGGCGCCGCGATCTGATCTGCTTCGGGGCCGGCTACGCCATGGACTGGTGGAAGATCGATTTCGGCTATATGCTGGCCATGTGGGGTGGGACCAAAGACAACGACATCGGCGACGGGGACGCCACCGGCGCCCCCAACGGCAAGGCCAACGGCGACTATAGGACTATCGCCCACCTGATTGCACTGTCACTCGGGGCGCAGTTCTAGTACCCTACTTACTCTCGCCGAAAACCAGGGCGCTGAAGCGCGAAATTTGCGCCTTTGGGGATTTCCAGCAACCCTTCTCGAAGACGTGGGCCTTGCGGCACAGGTTGTCAAGGTACTCCTCGACCGTGTCCCAGTGCTGTTCCACCGGCACCTGGGGCAGGAAAACACCGCGGTTGAAACCCAACTGCAGCCAGACACCGTCGCGCCCGATTTCAATCTCAGCCAGCGGGTCCTTCACCGGAACTCTTGGCGTCAAGACCGAAATCTCTATTTCTATGTCGGCAAGCTCTGCCAAGACAACCGGCCGGAAGCGCGTGTCGTGTACGGCGGCGTCTATAGCCCGATCGCGAACCATCTTCCAGAGGGGATCCACGGGCTCCATGTAGCCGATGCAGCCTCGAAGCTGGCCTTGTTTCTTCAGAGTGACGAAGGCGGCTCCGGGCTTTATTAGCCCCTCCAGCTTCGGCTCGAAGTCCTTCGTCTTTCCGTCGCGCACATAGGCATCGAGAGCCTCGCGGGCGATCTTCAAAAGCGCCTGCTTCTCCCGGTCGTTCAGGTAGTCGCCCGTCGAACCGCCGGGCTTCGCTGGCGGTTTGCGCGCTTGCGCCAAACTGACCGCCACGGCGCTGTAGCCCACGATGCGGCTGTTTTTGTCTCCGACCACGTCGCCGGAGTTGCGCCGATCTAAAACCGTCGCTTTGGCGTCGCCATAAAGTCGAGCAAGCTCCATTAAAGTCAACACCGGACCCATGCCGCAAAACTGGGCGCAGTCGGGCTGCGGGCGTTCGTCGGGCGACAGCTTGACGTTCATGTGCGCCCCTCGAAAGGCCTGGTAGGCCGCAAACAGCCCGGCCGTGTCCAGCACCGTAACGTAGCGCAGGGCGTTCTTGTCCATGGCCTGCGCGACGTCGTAGGAGAAATCGTGCGACATGTCGGTGCTGGCCACGAACAGGGTATCGTTACCGGGAAAAGTTTTCTTGAGCGCGGCCGCGAGCTTTTTCATCGGTTGCGGATCGGATTGCGAGATCATCAGCGGCACCAGTTTGAAGCCCGGCACAACCACCTGCAGGAAAGGAAGTTCCACCTCGAGGGCGTGTTCGCCGATGAACTTCTCTTCGTCCAGGCGGGCGATTCCGGTCGCGGCCAACTCTTTTACGGCCCGGCGATCGATTGGCACGTCGCCCAGCGGCGTCCGGTAAGCGTCCGCGTCAAGCAGCGCCGGAGTCGGGTACCAGCGATGGTGGGCCGGCCCGAGCACCACCACCCGCTTGTAGTCGCGGCCGCGAACCGCCTGGAAGGCAAAGGCGGCCACCGGACCGGAATACGGATATCCCGCGTGTGGAACTATAACTCCCAGGATATCGCCGTCGATTGTTTTTCCCTTTTGCGCCTTGCCCAGAAACTCGTCGATCATGGCACGCAGGCTCTTCGCGTCGGCGGGATAGAACGAGCCGGCCACCTGCGGTTCGAAGACCTTGCCCGGTTTATGATCTTCTACGGTCACCGCCTTACCGCCCGCGGCCGGTGCTGCCGTTGTTTTCTGCTCCTGGCAACTTGCCGCCATCAGCAGGCCGGTACAGGCCATGACTGCTCCGGCCAGAGCCAACCTTCCGGATAAATTGAATCGCATAGGTTTAATATTCATTTCGTGCACTCCTGCTCGCGCCGCTCAAGGCGCTTCACCCGGACCGTCCAGGGCCTGCCAGTCGACATCCGGTGACTCGGGCTCACCCGCGCCTTTTCGCTGATACTTGCCGCCGCGGAATTCTCCCTTGTAGCGCTTACCGTGGGGCAGGATCATCTCTCCTTGTCCATGCGCCAGCCCGTATTTCCACTCACCTTTGTATTTTGCGCCCTTTGGAAAACGGCAACTTCCCCGGCCGTGGCGCTTGCCTCGGCTGAAGCCGCCCTCGTAGCGGTAGCCGTCCCTGCGCGTTTCGATCCCTTGCCCTTCTTTCTGCCCGTTCTTGAACTGGCCAGAGTATTTCGCGCCGTTTTTCTTGTCTATCAACGTTCCCCGACCGTCGAACTTGCCCGCCTTCCAGCCGCCTGAGTATTTCATCTTGGAGTTCTCGAGCGTCCCCCGGCCATGGGCCTTGCCGGCCTTCCACTGCCCCGTGTAGCTGGTGCCATCGGTGACCTTCAAGCTTCCCTGACCGTCTCGCTGTCCGTTTTTCCAGCCTCCCTCATAGCCGAACTTGCCCTTGCGGACTTCCTTGCCGCGGCCATTACGCTGGCCGTTTTTCCAACCACCTGTGTAGATGGTGCCGTCAGCGAGCGTCTCGGTCCCGCGCCCGTCGCGCTTGCCGGCCTTGAAGCTGCCGATGTATTTTCCGCCGTCAGGCAGGATCAAGGTGCCCTTGCCGTTCGGCAGGCCGTTCTGGTATGAACCTTCGTAGCGGCTGCCGTCTGCGAATTTCGTTGTGCCCCAGCCGATTCGCCGACCGTCTTTCCAGATTCCCTCGAAGTTGCCGCCATCGGGCAGTTTCTCGACACCCTGCCCTGATCTTTTTCCGTTCTCCCACTGGCCACTGTAACTGCTGCCGTCCTTGAGCGTCTCGCTCCCCTGCCCTTGCCGCTTGCCCTGCTTCCACTCGCCCTCGTAACGGCTGCCGTTCGGGAGCGTCTCCGTGCCATGGCCGTCGCGCAGGTCGGCCTTCCAGTCACCCGTGTATGAAAGGCCGTAGGAGGTCTTCATCGTCCCCCGGCCGTTACGCAGGTCGGCCTTCCAGTCGCCCTGGTAACTGGTGCCCGTCGCGGAAACCGAGTTTCCCACACCTTCCCGAACGCCGTTTTTCCACTGGCCGGAATATTTCGACCCGTCCCCTCCGCTGATGCGTCCCTGTCCGTTGGGCAATCCGAATTTGAACTCGCCCTCGTAGACGGCCCCATCGGGCCCGGCCGCCTTTCCCTTGCCCTCGGCCAGCCCGCCCTTGCAGCCCCCCTCCAAAAAGCGCCAGGCGCTCATGGATTCATGAACTTTACAACCAGCGGCACTCCCGGCTCCTGCCGCCGATGCCGCGGCACACGAAAGGAAGGCTGCTAAAACAATTCGTACCGTGTGCATTAAATGCCCCTCCCGCATGTTCCTGCAGGCATGCGAAATTACCACCCGAGCGAAAATGTGTCCACGAAACATTTTGAACCGACATTCGTGTCCTGGTCCGCTGCAGCCGGCAGAGGCTGCACCGGCGTATCTCCCGGCAAAGTCCGGTGATACCCATGGGCTTCTGATTTTCTATCTCCTGCCGTCGGTCAGGGCGTGATGCACTCGGCGGTATAGCTCACCTCTATCACATCGCCCATCTCGGGCACGTAACCCGCGCCGAAGCAGATGCTGTTGGTGTCGGGATAGTATACCCAGCCGTCGGAACAGGCGTCGCAGTCGTTGCAGGATGCCTTGGGTACCGGGTTGCCGTTTACCGTCACGCCTATCGAGGTCGAATCGGCCGGGCGACTGAGGGGGAATTCGCGGATGGCGGCGAAGGCGTCGATGCCGAGACTTTGCAGCGCCTGGGCCCAGTTGCTGGTGCAAATGGAGACGAACAGGCCGCCGGTCTGATTGGCCACCTCGATATAGCGGCTGCCGTTATCGGCGGTGGCGCAGCCGTTGGGATCGTCACCGACGATGGCGCTGACGGCCATGCGCTCGGTGTTGCGGTAGCCCTTGATCGAGGAGAAGAAATCCACGTAGAAATCGGGGTCGCCGGCCGACTGGTCCTGCTCGTCGCTGAGGCAGATGATGTACAGCTTGGCGTCTTCGCGCAGGAAGCCGCCGTTTCTCGTCGGGTCGTCGATGTAGCCGGGGCTTAAAGCGGTCCAGGCCGCCTCCAGGCCCGACTCCTGCTCGTCGGAGCAACAGGTGCCAATCTTGACGTTGTCGCGGAAAGCATCGGTCAGGTTTGGCGTCGAGTTGGTGATGATCTTGGGCCGCCCGGGAGCCTGCACCAAAACGCCGGGGAGGATGTCCCGCGCCGGGCTGCCCTGGCCCGTCTCCGGGTCGTTGACCTCGGTGGATGTCACGCCGATGTGAAAATCGACGTTCAGGGTGATGGCATAGTTGATGAAAGAGTCGAAGTTGGTGGCCAGCGCGTTTTGCTCTTCGCTCATCGAACCCGAATTGTCGATCACGAACAACACGTCTGAGCGAACCTGGTCGGGCTGGTGAAATACGTCGGTCTGATCGGTGATGTTGGTGCCGCGGCCGTACAAGGGTATCGCCAGAAGCTGCGTGTTCGAGGCATCCGACTCGATGTACAGAGTGGAACGATCGGTGTTGTTGCCGGTGGGGATGTAACGCAGACGGATCTCAACCGAGGCGCCGGCGTTGAGCGTGTGAGGAGTACCGGGAGCCGAGCGGATCTGGAACGGCCCGCCGGGAGTCTCGAGGTAGATGTCGCCAATGATCAAGGCGATGCCGCCCAGGTTGTAGATCGTGATGTGCAGTTCGGGCGAGGCGCAGCCGATCGTAACCACCCCGAAATCGAGCTCGGCCGGGACCGCGGCGATGGTCCCCTCGTCGGCGCTGCCCTTGACCGGAATGCAGGCCTGTCCGAGGGCTATCGGCTGTCCGCCGTTGCTCATCACGCAATCCCAGCCGCCAAGTTGCAGATCGGGATCGTCGGCGTTCAGCCACAGGTAGCTCTTGTGCTGACCCGGGTGGCCGGGTGCGAAGGTTATTTCAACGTCTACCTGCGAGCCGGCCTGGCCCGCCCTGTTGACGGTGAAGGGAACCGGCGGGTTCGAGGTGATAGACAGGTCTCCGGGCGTTGTGAAGCTCTGCTTGAGTTCCAGGTGGTTGACGGTGCAGACCTCCTGGCCCCGGTTTTGCAGGACTATGTTGGCGGTCTGGGTGTTGTTCACCTTGACCATACCGTAGTTCTGGCTGGTGGGGGTGATGCTCAGGTCGCAAACGACGGCATCGACGCCCTGGCCGTTCAGGTCGACCGGGATCTCGTTAGCGTCCTTGTCGTTTCCGTAGAGGGTCAGGGTTCCGGTATCGGCGCCCATGTCTGTGGGCGAGTAGCTCAACTTGACAAGCAGCGTGTCGCCGGGATCGAAGTTTGTGTTGGCCGCTGGCTTTTGGTCGAGCGTGAACTCGTTGCCTGACGAGTTGCGGGTTATGGCGACGTCGTTGAGAGTGCAGGTGTCGGTGCCCTGGTTGGAAACGATCAGGTCGACTGTCTGGCTGCCGCCGACGACCACTCCGCCGAAGGAAACCGCGAATGGCGTGGCCTGAATGTCGCAGGCCCGGGGGATCGACCTTCCCTGCAAGGCCACCGTGCCGGTCAGGTGGTTGGTCGGGTTGGAGGCCGGATCGTCGGAGAAGATGTCGACTCCTCCGGCATCCGAGCCGTCCGCCGGGGGCGAGTACTTCACCTCGACGTCGATCGCCTGGCCGGGCGTGAGCGTCATGGGGTACCCGGCCGGATTGACCAGCGAAAAGTCCGCGCTCGAGTCGACGTTCATGGCCACGTTGATCAGGTTCAGATCGAGCAGCCCGCAGTTGGTGATCTTGAAGCTCTTGGTCAGGCTCTCGCCGGATGGCACGTTGCCAAAATCCAGAAAGAGGGGGTCGGGACACACCCGCGGCGCCAGCGCCTTGCCGGAGAGCAGCACCAGGATCTGCCGCTCGTTGACGTCGTTGGTGTCGATCTGCAGGCTGCTGTGGTGCTCTCCGCCCGTGCCGGGATCGTATTCCACGAAGATCTCCGCCTGGCTCCCCGCCTCCAGCACGCCTGGCAGGCCGCTGCCGTTCTCGTGCAGCACGAACTGGTTGAAATCGCCGGTGCCGAATTTCAGCCCGGAGATCTGCAACTGGCGATCACCCTGGTTGTAGATTGTCACCCGGCGCCGCAGCGATGTCTGCATGTCGACCTCGCCGAAAGGAATCTCGAAGTCGGCCGGCGCCACCTCGTCGTTGCAAATCACAGCGGCCGCGGCACAGTCGGCCCCGTCCTGGTCTCCCTGGCAGTCGGAGATACAAACCTTGATCTCTGGCGTCACGCCCTCGCCGGCGAGCGTCACGGTGAGTAGCTTGTAGTCGGAGGCGTTGGTCTCGATGGTGAAGCTGCCGGTGTCCTTGCCGACGTCGACCGGCGCGTAAGACACCTGCAGCACCAGGCTGTCTCCAGAGTCAATCGCCAGTGAGCCGCCCGAGGACGGGCACTCGACGAAGATCCCGCCCGAACGGCAGGCCACCGAGAGTTCCTGGCTGGAAGCGGGATCGAGGAGCACCTTGCTGACCTGCAGCAGCGACTTGCCGCCGTTGTGCACGAAGAGATATTGGTGCTTTACGATATCCACGTCGACCAGCCCGAAGTCGATCGGGATCTCGCCCGACTCCGGGGTCTGAGAGAACTGATCATCGGGGACGGGACCGTCACTGTCGCCTATGAATATCCGGTCGGCCAGGGGCGCCGCGGTGGTCAGCCCGCCGCCGCTGTCGCACTCGCAGTTGGCGGCCACGATGAAAACCGCCAGTGCCCCGAGAAATAGTATCGCCCGCTTCGTATTCATGGGATTGTCCTCCTTGCTTACGCCTCTTATTCTACAGGCAAGCGGCGGTATAGGAAACCTCGATCTTGTCCCCCTTGTCAGGCACGTAGTCCGCTCCGAAACAGACGCTGTTGGTGTCGGGGTAGTAGACCCAGCCGTCGGTACAGGCATCGCAGTCATTGCAGGAGGCCTTGGGAACCGGCTGGTCGTTCAGGGTCACAACGATCGTGCCCGGATCGGCCGGTCGCGATAGGGGGAACTCCCTGATGGCCGCAAAGGCGTCGATGCCCAGGTTGCCGAGCGCGGCAGCCCAATTCCCGGCGCACAGCGACTCGAAGATGCCGCCGGTCTGGTTGGCCACCTCGACATAGCGCGTGCCGGGCGTGGACGAGTCGGCACCGCAACCGGACGGAATGGGATCGGGCATGACGACGGCGCTGACCTTCATCATCTCGGTGTTGCGGTAGCCCTTGATGGCCGAGAAAAAATCGATATAGAAGTCAGGGTTGCCCTTGGACTGGTCCTGTTCGTCGCTGACACAGATAATGTAGAGCTTGGCGTCCTCGCGCATGAAGCCGAGGTTGGCGCCCGGATCGTCGACCAGCGGCGGGCTGAGCGCCATCCAGGCCGCCTGCAGCCCGGACTCCTGCTCGTCCGAACAGCAGGTGCCGATCTTGACGTTCTTATCGAAGGCGCCGCTCGTGTCTGGCGTGGTGTTGGTGATGATCTTGGGGCTCTGGTCGGTCTGGATCAGCACTCCGGGGATTATGTCGCGCGGGGGATTGCCCTGGCCCGTCTCGGGATCGTTCACCTCGGTGGCAATCACGCCGATATGAAAATCGACGTCCAGCGTCTCGGCCCAGTTTATGAAAGACGAGAAGTTCGTCGCCAGCGCGCTCTGCACCCAGCCCATCGAGCCGGAGTTGTCCACCACGAAAAGGACATCCGACTTGACCTGGTCCGGCTGGTGGAAAACGTCGGTCTGGTCGGAGATGTTGGTGCCCCGACCGAACAGGGGCACCGCCAACAGATCGACGTTGGAAGCGTCCGACTCTATGTACAGGGTTGCGCGATGAGGATTGGTGTCCTGGGGGTGGAAACGCAGCCGGATCTCGAAGCTGCCGCCGCCCGAGAGCGTATAGGGCAACCCCGGAGCGGACATGATCTCGAAGTTCAAATCGGCCGGATCCTCCAGGTAGATGGCGGTGATGTTCAGGCCGATGGTGCCCAGGTTGTAGACCCTGACGTGCAACTCGGGCGAGTTGCAGCCCACTGTCACCACGCCGAAATCCAACTCGGCCGGCACCACTTCTATATCCGACTCGGCCGACATGCCGCTCAGGTTGATACAGGCGTCGCCCGCGGCCGGGTATTGCGGCGGCAGGCCGGGCTTGAAGCAGGTGCCCTCCCCGACGATGAAATCGGGATCGTCGTCCGTGTGGAACCAGATCCGGCCTGCGTGCAGATCGAGCTTCGAGGGAGAGAAAGTCACCTCGATCTCCTGCCGGTCGCCGGGCTGACCTTTCTTGGCCAGCGTGAAGGGCGCCAGCGGCCCTTGGGTTATGGCGAAATCGCTGGGGAACAGCGAGCTGGGTATGAACTCCGGGGCGCCGATGTTGCAGGGGGCATTGCCATTATTGACGAGCGTGATGATCTGGCTGAGCGTATTGTTCAGCTTGACCGTCCCGAAACGCAGCGAGGTCGGCTGGACCGACAGGTCGCAAACGGCCGTCTCGACGCCCTCACCGAGCAAGTCGACGAACATCTCCGCGCCGTCCTTGTCGTTGCAGGTGATCTTCAACTTGCCGCTGTCCGCGCCCAAGCCATCGGGCGCGTACTGGATCTCGACCTCGGGCATGATCACGTCCCCCGGCTCGAAGGTAGTGCCCGCGGGCGGAGCCGAGACAATCGAGAACTCGTTGCCGGCCGAGTTCTGGCTGATCTCGACCGCATCGATACGGCAGGTGTCGTTGCCCTGGTTGCTGAGCGTCAGGATCATGCTCTCGGTCGTGTTCTGTACCACCCCGCCAAAAGAGAGCGCGAAAGGAATCGATTGAATATCGCACTCGCGCACGATTCCGTTGCCGGCCAGGGCCACCGTGCCGGTCAGGCCGGTGTTCGGGTCGGAGGACGGATCGTCCGAGAAGATGTCCACTCCACCGGCATCCGATCCGCGGTCGGACGGAGCGTACTGCACGTGGACCTCGATGCTTTCGTCGGGCGTAAGCGTCGCGGGCAGGGCCGGCAGGTTGACCAGCGAAAAATCTGCGCTCGAGTCTGGGTTGATGGCCAGGTTGGCGATATGCAGATCGAGCAGGCCGCAATTGGTTATGGTGAAGAATTTTTCTTCCGGTTCTCCCACGGCCACGCTGCCGAAATCGACGCTGAGCGGATCGGGACACACCCGGGGAGCCAGGCCGCGGCCCTGCAGGCGCACGCTCAGCTCTCCTTCGTTGACGTCATCGGAAAGGATCTGCAGATCGGTGGCGTGCTCTCCGCCGACGATCGGCTTGTAGCTGACCGCCAGTTTGGCCTGGGAACCCGCGGCAATCACCCCGGGTAGCGTCCCCTCGCTGACCTGGAACTGGAACTGCAAGGTGTCCCCGGTCTGTAACTGGATGCCGGAGACGGCCAGGTCTTGGCTGCCCAGGTTGTTGATGATCACTTGTCGGCTGATCACCTGGTCGGTGGTGGTATCCCCGAACAAGACCGTCAGCTTGCCCGGTGCAATATCATCGTTACAGATCAACTCGGCGGCCTGACAGGCGGGCAGGGATTGATCTCCCTCGCAGTCGCTGATGCACACCTGTATTTCCGGAGTGACGCCCTGGCCCGCGAGGTTGACCAGAATCGTCGGGAAGTCGCTGGCGTTGGATGTTATCGTGAAAGATCCCGTTTCAGATCCAACCACGGTGGGCGCGAATGATATCCGCATGATCAAGTCGTCGCCTGAGCCGACGACCAGGTATTTTCCGTCGGTGTAGACGCAGCCGGCCTTGAAGATGCCGGAGTCGAAACAGGCCAGGACGAAAGAGCCGTTCTCCTGCACCCAGTCGACCCCGGCGACGTTCAGCTGGGCCGTGCCGGTGTTGCGAATGAACAAGTAGCGATCGGCAACGGTGGACACATCGACCATCCCGAAATCGACGTTGATCTCGGCCTGTTCGGGATTGGCCCCCGGCTGTGAGGGGGCATACGAATCAAGCCCCGGTGAACTGTCGCTGTTCCCAACGTAGTAGTGGTCGACAAGAGCCTGGTCGGGGGTCACCGTCGGCCCTTGATCGCACTCGCAAGAAAGGGCCACGGGCAGCAACCCGAAAAGCATAACAAGGACAAAATTGTTCCTCATCCGACTCATCGATATCTCCTTGGATTCATGACAACCACTTTTTTGCCACAAGATGATGAGACAGTTTTGCACAGATGTTCGAGTTCATTTTTTTCTAGCACGCCCAACCTAGATTCTGCAAGTAAAAACAGGCGTGACAACCTGTCTCGGTGTTGTCGAGGGAGAGTAAACTTGTCGTTTAGACCCAAGTTCTTTACAATCGACCGTTGCGTCATGAAAATCAATAGCGCATATCACCTGTTTGCAGCAGCGCTTCTCCTTAGTGGCTGCAGGCCGGCTTTCAAGGTCGACAACGGGCCCGTGCCTCGGCTGCACCGCAGACCACCTGCAGTTGTCGCCCCGAAAGATGAAAAGGCTCCCGGAAAGCGACCCGGCGCCGGGACTGACGGCATAATCGGAGTTTTCAAAGCGCCCCGCCCCGCTGAAGTCGAGCAGGCCATCCGGATCTTCCAGCTCAATCGCGGCAGGCAGGGCCCGGCCCGAGATACCGCCTGGTATCCCTTCTTCGAAACCCTGTTCGCCTATCTCGACATGCCGGCCGGAAAAACAGCATTCTCTCCCTTGATCCGGGCGCGGGTGGCGGCCGAGTTCGAACTGGACGCGGAACAGCGTGCCGCCGGCGGGGCGGATCCCGAACTGAAAAAGACCGTCAAGCTCCTGCTGGCAGCGATCGATTCGAGAATGAGAGAAATCCACGCCTTGCAGCAGGTCCGGGAGTACGATCCCGCACCCGAGGAAGACGGTCCCTGCTGGCCGCTGGCTTACGGAATGATAACCTCGGAATTCGGAGAGCGAAAAGATCCCATCGATAGATCCAGAATCAGGTTTCACGCCGGGCTCGACCTGGCGGCCGCACCCAACGAGCCTGTTCACGCTACCCTGGGCGGAGTAGTCTCAGAGGCGCGCCGATCCGGCAACTGGGGACGGGTTGTGCGTATTCAACACGGCGAAGGTACAGAGACGCTCTACGCTCACCTGGCAACCATCCTGGTAAAGGAAGATCAACTGGTAACCCTGGGCGAGGTCATCGGCCTGCTCGGCCGCTCGGGGCGCACGACCGGCTACCACCTGCACTTCGGCCTCTACGTTACCGGCCAACCCGTCGATCCGCTCGAACGGCTGCCCGCCATTCCCTTGAGTTTCTCAGACCAAATGCCGGGCGCGACCTTCGGGCACACCGAATGAGTCGGGCCCGCCCGGTCTTCAGCCCGCGTGACCCAGTTTCTTTTCCCCGTCCTCGAAAAGCACCACGGCACGTTTTCCCTCGATTTTCCTAACAACGCCCTTACCGAACTTCGCGTGCCGGATGAGTGCACCTTCTGTCAGAGTCGCCTTGAACGAGTAACTGACGAACTCGTCTTCGGGCTGGCCGCTGACGGACTCATCCCAACTCTTGGGAGGTTCGACGGGCTCGGAAGCCGAAAGGGAAAAAGGCCTGGCTTCGGCGTCTCGGGATCTGGGACCACGGGAAACATGTTTGGAGCGTTTGATAGACATGCCGACATGATAACTCCACAAAACCGCCCATGCAAGATCGATTGACTTCCCAGCGCTCAGGGGCAATTATACTCCTCGCGTGTAACATCTCGTGGCCCACATCCTGCGGGGGAGCGGAGGATCGCCCGATGGCCATTTCGAGGAAAATCGAACACTTCATGACCAAGGCCTCCTGGATCCGCAAGATGTTCGAGGAAGGCGAGCGCTTGAAAAACGAGCTGGGTGCCGACAGGGTTTTCGACTTCAGCCTGGGCAACCCGGTCCTTGAGCCGCCCGAGGCTTATCTCGAAATCCTGCGTGCCCTGGTCAACAAACCGCCCCGGGGTCTGCACCGCTACATGCCAAACGCCGGCTATCCCGAGGTGCGTGCCAAGGTGGCCGCCTACCTGGCCGAGGACACCGGCGCCCCCGTCGATGCCGCCGACGTGATCATGACCTGCGGGGCGGGAGGGGCGCTGAACGTGGCGCTCAATGCTCTTCTGGATCCAGGGGACGAGGTCGTCGTCGTGGCGCCTTTCTTTCCCGAGTACCGCTTTTACGTGGACAACCACGGCGGCAGGCTTGCCGTCTCCGAGTCGGGCGCGGATTTCGATCTCGATCTCGACAGTCTCGATCGGACGATCGGCGAGCACACCAAGGCTGTCATCCTGAACTCGCCCAACAATCCAACCGGCAGGATGTACTCATCCGAGAGGCTCAGCGAACTTGGTGAATTGTTATTACGCAAGAGCAAACATACGGGCCGCGTAATTTCCATACTCAGCGACGAGCCTTACCGCAAGATAGTCTTCGACGGAAAAAAAGCGCCTTCCATCTTTGAGACCTACCCAAACACGATACTGATCGCCTCCCACTCCAAGGATCTCGGACTGGCCGGTGAGCGCATCGGCTTCGCGGCTATCTCTCCCGCGCATGCCGACCGCAACGCTCTCAGGGGCGCTTTGACTTTCGCCAATCGCACACTGGGGTTTGTCAACGCTCCGGCCCTGTTCCAACTCAGCGTGGCCGAGGCGCAGCGCATGTCGGTACCGATCGAGATATACCAGGAGTTAAGAGACATCTTCTGCGCCGGGCTTTCCGAGGCCGGCATACGCTACATACGCCCGCAGGGCGCCTTCTACCTGTTCCCCGAAACTCCCACCTCCGACGACCTGGCCTTCGTGCGTGCTTTGCAAAAACACAACCTGCTGGCCGTGCCCGGATCCGGGTTCGGCCGCTCGGGGCACATACGCCTGAGTTTCTGTGTCGCGCGGCAGGTGATAGAGCAGGCCCTGCCGATATTCAAGCAGGTGATGGACGAGTTCGGCGTTTAGTTTATTCCAGAATCAATGCCCCACCGCGGCCGTCGGCCACCTTGGTCTTGTCTTCTTTCCAGTCCAGCCCGCCGGGCCGGGTGATGATCAGGGTTTTCTGGATCGAAAACCTTGGGCCCTCGCGTGCCATAACGGTCAACACGTTCGGACCCGGCTTGAGCTTGACGTCCACCGAGAAAGCCAACGAGCGCAGACTGGACCCGGCCGCACCCGACTTGAGATAAACCTTGTCGTCGAGAGCCCAGACCGTCACGTCGCGCAGATCGGCATCGACGTCGCTGGCTACGCCCGAGATTGTGACCCGATCGTCATCCTTCGAGTAGACCGGCACTTTGTCGAGGCTTATTACGGGCGGCGTGTACTGGCAGTAAGGCAGCAGTGGATCTTTCTTTTTCACCTGCCCCGCAGACGATCTCTTTACTGAATCGGCAAAGACCCATCCCGGTGCGCCCTTGCGCCCGGCCAGACGATACCACTTACCGAGTCGGAGATCGGCCCTGAGAAGGCTGCCCTTGGGGACAAATGCGACAATGGGTGCTTTCTTGTCCGCCCCCGAGTAGACACTGGCGCGCCGGGCAGTGACTTGCAAACGTACTTTCGTTTTCGCGGGCCGCTTGCCTTTTTTTCGATAGACGGGCAACTCGAACATGGCGACCTGGGTAGATCCCAGATCCGAGTCCCAGATGGTCAATTCGACCGGCAACTTGTCCAGCCGCGTATCCTTACGCACATGGAACTGAAACGTCTTGTGCGCGCTTGCCCCGGGCGCCAGCTCGCCGAATACCAGGCGACCCTTGCCGGCCTTGAGAAACAAATCCTTGCCGGCCTTGTTTCCTAAAAGCGCCTTGGCACTGAAGGCTTTTCCGCTTCCCTTGTTGTAAAGGGTTATCCCGAGTTCGACATCCTCACCCGGCTGGATCAGGCCGTCCCCGTTACCGGCCGGATCCTCGACCTGCCAGCTGAACCCGAAGGCCGGGCGATCGAGTCCCTGGGTCGTAATAATTTTCTCCAAAGCCGGCGGCGGCTTGCAGCCCTCGCAGTGAAAAGAAAAGCGCACGTCATCCGCCCTGCCCAAGACACCCCGCGGCACCTTGACCGGCACGTCCCATGACTTGGTCTGTCCCGGATCCACCCGGCCCAGAAGAAACTCCCTGCGATCATACAGGCTGAACTTGCTCTCCGATTCAGCCCTCAAGCGGAAAAAGGGCAGGCTGCCTGTATTTTTCACCTGCAGATGCATGCTGATCTTCGAGTCGGCCCTGGCGTGACCCTGGCCGTCGGCGCCCTCGCCCGAGATCTCGAAAGAAGCCTGGCCGACGGTTTCTCCCGCCGATCCTGCCGACCAGTCAACGCCGAGTTTGTCCATTCTGCGCACCAACTTCTTCTGTTCACCCTCCCGAACCTGTTTCAAAAAGGCGCCGGCCTCGTCGAGCATGGCCGAGCCGCGGGGGCTGTGCACCTGTAGCAGGAAATCCCGCGCCAGGCGGATCTCGAAGTCTTCCTTGAAGACCGGCTCTTCGATCTGGATCTGGAAATCGTCATCGGCTCCGGCCTCGTCATTCTTGTCTTTCTTCTCCGTGTCGTAAACGTAACGAATGACCTCGGCGGGCTTGAGTGCCTGGGCAACGTGTTTCTTCAAATGAGCCGGAATGTCCTCTTCCCTGAAGGACAGGCGCTGGGCAAAGGCCTGCACGTTCTCCCGCTCGAGCACCATGGGCACCAGACGGACGTCCGGCGTGACACCTATCTCCTGGATCGAAACGTCCCCGGGGGTAAGGTACTCGGCCACTGTCAACTTGAGACAAGCGTCGCTGATGGATTCGGGCACCCGCGGGTTGAGGATCTGCACGGTTCCCTTCCCGAAGGTCTGATCCCCCATCAGCACCGCTCGATCGAGGTTCTTAAAAGCGCCTGCCAGGATCTCCGAGGCCGAGGCACTGCCGCTGTTGGTCAGCACGACAATCGGCAGATCCTTGTCTGTGCCTTCCTCCGTTGCGCGTTTCTCTTCGCGACTCTTTTGCTCCTTGTTGTCTGCGGTGCTGTCCTCGCTGTAGGAGACGGTGGCCACAATGACACCCTTGTCCAGGAACAGGTCGGCGATTTTCACCGCGGCGCTCATCAAGCCGCCGGCGTTGTTGCGCAGATCGAGGATCAACCCCTTGAGGCCCTTGGCCTCGCGCTTCAGGCGCGACAGGTGGCGCAAGAGATCTCCGTCGGTATGGCGTCCGAAATCCTGGATCTGTATGTAGCCGATGCGCTTTTCGAGCATGTGCGACTCGATCGAGTGCACACGTATTGTCTCCCGGGTGATCATGTACTTGTGCGGCTCGCTCCAGCCGTCACGCAAGACCCAGATGGCGACCCTGGACTTGGGTTTTCCCCGAAGCATACTGACTGCCTCGTCGAGCGGCATATTGACCGTTGACTGATCTCCGATGCGCACAATCTGATCCAGGGCTTTCAGGCCCAGGCGTGCGGCCGGCGTGTCGGGCAGGGGCGAGATAATGGTCAGCACTCCCTTGCGAATGGTGATCCGGATCCCCAGTCCGCCGAACTCCCCCGTGGTCTTGAGTCGCATCTCCCTGAAAAGCTCCGGCGGGAGCAGGTTGGAGTGGGGATCGAGTGTCGAGAGCACGCCGTCGATAGCGGCGAACTCGACCTTCTTGGGGTCCGAGCTGCTTTCGAGGTTCTGGCCGATGAATTCGAAAATCGGCTGCAGGTTGTAGTTCATTTCCCAGACGGTGGCCGGTGTGCCGACGGCGAATTTCTTCTCACGGGCGCCGACCTGAACCGTGGCCTCGCCGCCCGCCATCTTGATCTCCACCTCGGGCAGACGCCGCTCGACGTACTCCAAGGCGCGCTTCAACATAGCGGCCGGGTGAACCCGGGCGGGATCGACGTAGTCCTGCTTGACCTGGATCAGCACCCAGCTCAGGCCCTCCATCTTGCCCAGATCGTATGCCGGCGTCTCGGGCTGCATCTTGGCCAGCTCGCGCACCGGCTTCTCGGGCTGCATCTCGGCCCGAACCGCCGGAAAATAAACCAGCATCACCAGCGCACATAGCCCCACGATACGGTTGAAAAAACCGACATGTCTCATTCCGCTCTCCTGGCAATTACCCCAAAATGACTCCACGGGATGCTAGGTTGACCACACTCCGATGTCAAGCGGGGAACCCCATAAAGGCCCTTCTCTCCAGGTTGGCGGCCATGATGTTGCCGACCGCCCATTGCTTCGTTCGACCATAACGTCGCCTTCCTCGACCAAAGCGTAGGGACCTGCCGGCCGAGTCGACTCGGCTCTGACTGCATCTGTTTGTTTATAATACGTTTGTTTCTGAAGACGGAATGGCATGGACCTTGCTGCACAAAAGAGGTTGGTCTAAAACAACGCCTGAAAGGAGGCATGAATGCGAGTCTGTTCTATACGGCTATTGGTCCTGTTGCTAATGGGGTTATTGACAACGGGTTGCTCCGACGACTTAGCCAACGGCTCTAGCGACGGCGATTCTGACGGAAGTGCCAACAACGACGCGGGAGATTCCATCCAGCGTACCGACGGGGGCTCTTTTTCCGACGAGTTCGAAGAATGCACGGGTCTGTTTGAGACCGCCCGCAACACGCGGGGACCCGCCGACCTGATCATAGCCATAGACAACACGCCCAGTATGTACAACGAGATCGAGGAGGTGCGGGCCAACATGAACCGGCTTTCACAGATGGTCGCAGAGGAGGGCCTGGACCTGCACATCGTGCTCATCTCCTGCTATACCTTGGACTGCCTGCGCCAGGACAACTGGCACACCATCTGCATCGACCCGCCGGTAGGCGCAGCCGACGCCTGCCGGGAAAGCGGGGACCACCTGGATGACTCCCACCCGCCTGAGTACCTGCACGTCGACTCCAGCGTGGAGAGCACCAAGGGCCTCGAGAGCATCATTGATACCCACGGCGACTGGGGCCACATGATCCGCGACAACGCGGCCAAGCACGTAGTGATCGTCTCCGACGACAACGACGACTGGAGCGCCGAGCAGTTCAACACGGCGTTCTTGGCCCTAGACAACCGGTTCGAAGGCTACCAGTTCCACGGCATCTTCGCCTACCAGAACAAGGATGATGCCTGCGCTATCAGCGAAGAAGAGCCATGCTGCATTTATGCCGCTCCAGACGGCGAGGGCGTGGTGTACAAGGAACTGGTGCAGATGACCACGGGCGTCTCCGGCGATATGTGCCTGCAAGACTTCGACCCGGTGTTCAACGAGCTGGCTACGGCGGTGATCGAAAGCGCCCGACTCAGCTGCGAGTGGGCCATCCCCGATCCTCCAGAGGACCAGGAGCTGAATCCGGCGCTAGTCAACGTGAAGTACTCCGACGGGGCCGGCAACACCTTCTTGATCGGACGCATCACCTCGGCCGACAAATGCAATCAGGTGGAGCACGCCTGGTACTATGACGACCCGGACGATCCCAGCTTTATCCGCATCTGCCCGCAGACCTGCGATTGGATCCAGGGCAAGCCGGGGGCTACTATCGAGGTGCAGTTCGGTTGCGAGACGGTGTGGGTTCCTGAAACCTGAGAGAGGCAGAGGGGGACGTTCCCTGTCCACCGGTGGTCTCAAGACGTGCCGGGCGGTTTGACGCTCGCGGCGGGGACGCATATGCTGCAGGATAAAGTGAGCCCCACGGCATCGCATCTCGAGAAACGCCTGGTTAGCGCCTTGCAAAAGGGCGATTCCGGCGCCTTCGAGCGGATGGTGCGCCTGCATCAGGACCGCGTCTACGGATTGTGCCTGCGCATGCTGGGCAACCCGGCCGAAGCCGAAGACCTGGCCCAGGAGGTCTTCCTGACGGTCTTCAACGCCATCGGCCGTTTCCGGGGAGATAGCCTGTTGTCGACCTGGATCTACCGCATCACGCGCAACCACTGCCTGAACCGCATCAAGTTCCTCAAGCGCCGGGCCCACGACAAGAAACGGCCGATCGAGGATCTGCGTGAGGCCGATCTTTCGGGCGACAGCCTGCACTCGTCCCTGGGCAGCCGGATGTCTCGCCCCGATCATCTGGCCGAGGGCCGGCAGATGGAGACGATCATCCAGGAACAGATTGGCAAGCTGTCTGCCGATCACCGTGAACTTGTCGTGCTCAGGGACATCGAGCAACTCAGCTACGAAGAGATCCAGCAGATCACCGGCCTGGCTTCCGGGACTATAAAGAGCCGCCTGCACCGTGCCAGGATGGAACTGGCTTGCCTGATGGCTCCTTTTCTTTGTGAGAATGGTGGTTAGCGGCATGGAACACGAACAGGCACAAACCTTGCTTTCAGACTACATGGAAGGAGAACTCACGGCCGAGGCCGGGAACGAGTTCGAGGCTCACCTGTCCACCTGTTTGCAATGCAGGCGCGATCTCGATCTTCTCAGGAGTTCGCTTGCGCTGGTCAGGCAGCTTGCGCCGGTCGAGGCGCCGGCCGACTTTTCCGTCCGGGTCAGGCGGCGCGCCCGCAAGGCCGGCCTGTTCAACTCGCGCCGCGGCCGGCAGCTTCAGCGCACGATGGTTCCTTTTGAATCCACGCTGGTCGTGCTGCTGGCCACGATCGGCGCGCTGGTCTTCACCCTGCTTCTGCTTCATGACCGGCTGCAAACGCTAGTCGTCCAGCGTGAGCCCACCGTGCTGCTGGCCGAGAGCGTACTCGAAGTCAACCAGATGGCCCGCGCGGCCTGGGATGCCGGGGGCCGGGTACACTCACTGGGTCACGATGTGCCGGCCGGCAGTCCGCTGGGCGGATTTTCTGAACTGGATCTTTGCATCCCGCCCCGCTCCTGGAACGCCTTTCGCGCGAGCATCGGCCGCATCCGGGACAATAATGGCCTGCCCGAGAAACCTCCTCCATCCGACCGCGACGGATGCGTGCGTGTCATAGTCCAGGTTCGGTATCCAAAAACACAGCGCCCTCGTGGCGCAGGAGACGGCGCTTCAAATCAAGACCGCCTCCGAAGCCCCCCAGCCCCGATTTCGCCACCACACGGTGGCAGGGGATGACCAGCGGCAACGGGTTGGCTGCCATGATGTTCCCCACCGCCCGGCTTGCCCCGGGGCTTCCCGCCCGGCAGGCCAGTTCTCCGTAGGTGATTGTGTTCCCGCAGGGAACCTTGCGCAACTCCTCGATCACCGCTCGGCTGAATGGCGGCAGGCCGTCGATAGCCAGCCGGAGAGAAAAACTCCGCCGGGTGCCTTTCAGGTATTCATCGATCTGCCGCGCGGCGGGCAGGACCCAGGCGCTGTCATCTTTGGCAATCCGGATATCTCCGCCCAGTGAAGACAGAAACTCGCCCCGGCTCTTGTTCAACGCGACTCTAAAGAGTCCCATCTCGGACGCCGCCAGCCATACCCTGCGCAGCGGGCCTCCGGCGGAGCTTTTCACAGCAACTCTCACGCTCGGATTCATTTGAGAATAAGCCCCGTCTTCAAAGCCAGCTTGATATTTGTTTTCACCATTTGCCCCTTCGTCCCAGCCGTCAGGTCGCCGGATATTTCCATCTGCGATTGACTCGACAACAATAGGCCTGCTTCTATCGCCAGCAGGCTTTCGCCCCGACCCTCACCCGTCAGTTCGGCCCCGATCGGTACTCCGGCCCTCTCGGCCTTACCACGCAGCGAAAGCGAAACACGCACCTCGATCCGCGCGCAATTCATGCCGCGCACCTTTTGGGTGCCGGCGAATTTATAGGTGCTGCTAAGACGCATATTCAGGCCATGTGTTCCGGGTAAAATCGATGGTATCTCTTTCTCGACCTGCCAACTGTCTCCTGGGGAAACGGGTCGCTCGGGAAGCATCAGCGCCTGCCGGGACAATGACAGGCACATCGATTCCGCCACCCGGCGAGCCGCTCTGTCGATCTCGTCCGGGTTCAGCACATGGACCGCAGACAGTTCCCCCAGCGGCGACATGTTCAGGCCAATGCGAATCTTGCCCAACGCTTCGCCGCCATCGACGGGATAGGCCTTGCCGGCGACCAGTTGCCGGGCCGAAAAAGAATCGAAGCCGAATTCCATCGAGGCGCTGCCGGCGGAGACGGAGGCAACCTTCTCCCTCAAGACAGCGCTGGTGCTGATAGAAGTTTTTTGAATCGTTCCCGGAGAAAGGTCGCTGCTGACCTCTGTTTCCTGTTCTGCCCGCATGCGATAGGCATGCGTCTGCCCCGATTGAAACTTGAAACGCATCTCGACCGCCTCGGCAGCCGGAACCGCTGGCAGCGGCAAAATGCTGCTCAAGACAAACGCCAGAAAAAATCCCCGCCCGCTCCCCTGTTTCATTTGTCCTCCATGCAGCTTCCAGGCAAACCCTGACTCACTTATTCATCAGCACGCGGTCGAGCACTTCCTTCAGATCCAATATCTTCCGCAGATCGAACTCGACGTCGTAGCGCCGGTCGCCGGGAGTTATCATATAGCCCCGAAGTAACGTGGGGCCGCGCTGTTCCAAATAGAAGCGGTAGGTTCCCTGGATCACCTTCAGCGGAACCTCTATCCGCAGCTTGCCCCCGAAGGCCGATATGCTGGCCTCCGAACCCAGCTTGTCGATGATCTCCGCGGCACAAACAGGACCCAGCGACGGCTCCGGCTGCAGCGCGTGCGCTTCATCCACCGTTTCGGTCAACTCGAGAACATCCGACTTGCCGGCGGCGAACCCATCTGCCCCGTGACTGCCGGCTGCCGGCGCTTCCGGCGCCGCCGTCTCCGACGCGGGTTCTGGCGGGGCAGGTTCGTCCGTGACCTCTTGTGCCTCTTCGTTTGCTCCCATCTCGCCCAGGCTGCGCTCGACTGCCTCGACCGTTTCGCGCCGAATGCGCTCGTCGACACCCCTCGTCAGCCTGGCCAGTTCATCAAGGTCTGCAGGGGCGTTGCCGCTCAGTTCGATGGTCCTCTCGCCGCGCGGCAGCCAGCCGGTCAGGTCATGCTCGCCCAACCCGCAAACGACCAGCTTGCGCGGCTCCCAGGCGGACAGCCGGAGGCTGAGTCGATCGAGGTCGAGGCTGCCGCTCAACCTGAGGAAGTCGTGATCGAGATAGAGATGAATCCCGAGCGCGGCCACGGAATCACGTATCTCCCCCAGCACTATGAGTGCCGCGCTCAGTCTTTCGGCCACCCGGGCGCAAAACTGCGATGGATGCGTCAGCCCGGAAACTGTGATCCGCCCCAACGAGCGCAGGAAGAGCGGCTCGATAATTTTTACCCGGTCACTCCCGGCGCCGTAAACCCTGATGCCGGGCACAGCCTCCCGGCTGAGCGGGTGTACAAAAACGCCGCCGGAAACCTTTACCAGACCCACCACGCCCCTCCCGGGGTCGTCCAGTTCAAAATTATCGACCAGCGGGCCGAGAATGTGGCGCAAGAGGAGCAACTGCTCGCGGGGATCGGGCAGGCTCATTGGGAGGCCTCACGCCGCTTGCGCCTGGCTCTGGCCTCGGAAAGACTGATCGCGCAGCCGCAGTAGTCTTGCCTTCTGAGACCGAATTCCCGGGAAAGACCTGCCGAGATGTTGAAGCCGTCCTTTTTCTTCAGGTCCACTTCCAAGTAGGGCACGCCGGTCGACGCCGCAACTTCACGGCCGATCCTGAGAAGCACCTTCGAATTCTTGTGCCGGCTGACGGTCAAGGTAACGCCGAAGAAATCGCATTCCAGCGAGCGAGCCACCCGGGCGGTTTCCTGCATCCGCTGGCGAAAGCAAGACTCGCAGCGCAAGCCGCCCTCGGGTGAATCACGCTGGGCGAGAACGGCCCGGCCCCAGTCGGCCGGACGGTAGTCGCCCTCGATCAGCTCGAATCCGAGGCGCCGGCAAAGGCGGCGTTGGTCATCGAGGCGCAGCAGGAACTCGGCGCGGGGATGAATATTGGGGCCATAGAAGAAGACGGTCACGGAGTAGCGGTGCCGGCCGGCACCGTCGCCCAGGCGCTGCAGGGCGACGGTAGAGCAAGGCGCACAACAGGAGTGCAACAACACAGAAGGCCTGGAGACACCCGCGCTCATGGTTTGGCGGCCTGACCTCCATGCGTCAGGCTCCCGGGGAGTTGCGCCGCACTATCGCCGTGCGCAAAGCGTTCCCACACCTTGAGGTAGTTCAGAGCGGTACGCAGTTGGAAGTCCTCCATCCTGTCCAGCAACAGGCGGGCGGGATCCGGCATCCCCTCCTTGTGCAGGTGACCGGCCAGGTCGGCCTCGCGGGTGATCTGGATCTCGCCGGGATGCTCGGGCTCCTTGCGCGGGACTTCCACGTCGGGCACGATGCCCTTCTCCTGGATCGAGCGATGATTGGGGGTGTAGTAACGGGCGATCGTCATCTTGAGTCCCGAGCCGTCCTTGAGCCCGACCACCGTCTGAACCGAGCCCTTGCCGAACGAGCGGGTGCCCATGATCACCGCGCGGCCCTGATCCTGAAGGGCGCCTGCCACAATCTCGGAAGCCGAGGCGCTGCCGCCGTTCACCAGGCAGATCATCGGGTAGAATGGTTGGGTGCCGATCTTATGGGCGAACTCCTTGTCTACTTTCTTGCCGCGACCCTTGGTCTCGACAATGGTTCCCGAAGTGACGAAGCGGTCCACCACCCGCACCGCCTGCTCCAGCAGGCCCCCGGGGTTGTTGCGCAGGTCGAGTACCAGGCCCCGCAGCCGGCCGCCGCTGAGTTTCCGAAGCTCAGCGAGGGCCTGCATCATATTTCGTTCGGTGCGTTCCTGGAAGGCCCGGATCTTGATCACGCCATATCCCGGCAGGGGCATGCTCTTCTCGACCGGGTTGAGGCGGATTCGCAATCTTATCAGGATAAAGTCCCTGGGTTTCTCGAACTCATCACGATCAATGGTCAGGACGATCTTGGTCCCGGGCACGCCGCGGATCAGCCGCGAGGCCTGGTCTACGTCCATGTTCTCGGTTGACGACCCGTCGATCTTGACAATCCGGTCACCGGCCAGGATTCCGGCGCCGGCAGCCGGAGTGCCGTCGATGGGAGCCACAACAACCAGCCCGCCGTCACGCATGGCCAATTCGATACCCACGCCGCCGAAATGGCCGGAGGTATCCTCCTGCATCGCCTTGAACTCCCGGGGAGTCATGAAGGCCGTATGCGGGTCGAGGGTCTTGAGCATGCCGCGGATAGCCCCGTAAAGAAGCTTCTGCGCGTCCACCTTTTCCACGTAGCTTCCCTGGATGTAGTGCAGCACCTGGGCAAAGACATCAATCTTCTTGTAGGTCTCGTCGGAAGCGGCAGTCCGTGACGCGGCTCCCACCAGAAACAAGCCAAGCCCTACCGCAAGGATACATCTTGCGCGCAATGCATGCCTCATTTGCCGTTCTCCTTTCGGAATAGACAATAACATAGCCACCGCCGGCGGTCGAGGTAAAGGTCAGACAGAAGCGCTAGATGTCAATCTCCCGCTGACCGAGGATCAGGCTCACCTTATGGTTATCGTTACGCCGACGGAGGGCCTGCAGCAGGTCTTTCGGGTGGATTTTTTTCTTCAGCACCACCATATAGGCCGCCTCCTGCAATACGCCGGCCCGAACCGTTTCGAGCGAGAGCAGGCGATGCTGATCGAGAAACTCGGGAAAGACCTCCTCGACGACTTTTTCGTGATCTTTGTCCACGGGCAGCTGGATACGCAGGATGCGCTCGCGCACGATCTTCTTGAACATGTCGAAGCGGTGCAGCAAAAGGATCATGGCCGATATGACGACGGCCGAGAATATGGCCAGCAGGTAGAAGCGCGTCCCCACCGCCATGCCGATGGCCATGACCAGGAAGACGAAGCCCACGTCGCGGGTCTCCTTCATGGCGTTTCTGAAACGGATAATGGACAGCGCCCCCACCAGGGCAAAGGCCCGGGCGATGTTGGAGCCGATGATCAGCATGATTAAAGCTACCGTGGTACCCATGATCACCAGGGTATGCACATAGGCCTGGGAATACGAGGCGCCCTTGTGTGTGCCGCGGTAGACGGCGGCGATCAATAATGACAGTCCGAAGCCCAGGCACAAAACCAGTGCGATGTCCAACACGGAAAAGGCAGCGGACAGATCTCCGAGCCGTTCCCATTCTTTGATCAGGTTATCCATGTACATGCTCCTTGTCGTTGTGCAGCTAGTTCGATTTTTCTGTCTCCGGCGGCCACAACACCACTGGCCGCACAGCAATCCCGCGGCCACTGGCCAGCCCGGTGCAGTACTTACTTACCCGCTGCAAGAGGCAGCCGTGCCGGGACAGCAGCCCGGTGACCCAGCCGGGCACGCTCTCGTTCACTTTGACTTCCATGATACACCGGTCCGGGGGGGCAAAGAGGTGGTTGACGGCATCCACCCCTATCTTCAACAAGCGCACCCGGCAACGCAGATCCGTGTCAAATGTCATGCGCAGGCCGGCATCGTAGCGCCCGCCGATGAAGGCTCGCCTGAGATAGGACGTAATACAGCTCGGGCGCAGTCGCATCGCGCGCGCCATATACTCAACCTCCGCCGCCACCTGTTCGTCCAGAGTGTCGAGGCCTGCGGGCCGGCGCGGGCCGTCGCACAGGTCCTCGGCCTCCCGCACGGGCAGACGGACGCGCCGCTTGCAAACCATTCGATTTGTGCGCTGCTTGATCTCGACCATCGCCTCGTGCACGGCTTCTCCGGCTGCGGGATAGATGCGAATCCTGAGCTTGCGTCGCAGGCGAACCCCGTCGACCTTGTCCCAGAAACAGGTGAGATCCGGGCTGTCGTAGTAGAGGCTCACCACTCGGTAACCGCTATCCAAACAGTGTTCATCCGGTCGGGTGGCGTGATCCAGCTCGGAGATGATCCGCTCCGCTTTCTCCACCGGAATGACATACTTGAACTCGTAACGGTCGAAAGACCGCGTCATCTCGCCTCCTAAAACGAGGTCTTAGCCTTCACCTGAAGCGTACCCATTTTTCGGGGTCGACCGCCCGGCCGCCCTTGCGCACCTCGAAGTAGAGATAAGAGCCCTTCAACGAGCCCGTATCCCCAAGCGTCCCGATCGCGCCGCCTTGCCCAATACGCTCACCCTTCTTGACGGCCAGGCTTCCCAGGTGCGCATAGAGGCTGTAGTACCCGCCGCCGTGATCAACAATCGCCATCAGGCCGTATCCCCTGAACGATCGCGCAAAGACCACTTTTCCCGGGTAGATGCAGGCGACCCTTTTTCCCCGCGGCGCCCGCAGATCGACCCCCTGGTGCCGGGTCGCCGTCTTGAAGCGCGGATCGACCCGCTTGCCGAATGGCACGTCTATCCTGGCGCCGGCAACCGGCGGGGCGAGCCTTCCGCGCCAGCTTTCAAAACCACGGGCCACAGACTGCTTGCCCTCGATGCTGGAAATGACCAGGCTTAGTTGCCGGCGCGCGTTTTCCAGTTCGCGGATAGTGCGCCGGCGCAGGGTCTCTTTTCTTTGCAGCAGACCGAGCGCCCGGGATTTTTCTACCCGGGCCGCCTCCGCCATCATCCGTCTTTTTTCGACCTGCGCGATGAGCGCCTTCTCACGGGCCGTTTGTCTCTCTATCCGCCTGCGCGAAACATCCATCGTATCGCGCAGACGGGCAGCCTCGGACAGCAGTTCGCTGTCGACCCGCGCACGGCGCTGCGTCCAATATATACCCTGCAGGGCATCGGCGACGCCTGCGGATCCGAAGACCACGTTCATCCACCCGTAGTCGCCCAGTTTGTAGATCTCCCGCAGTCGCTTGCCTAAGCGAGCCCGGCATTCTCCGAGCGACTTCTCGGCCTGCGTGTGGATCCCCTGCTGCTCGGCCAGAGTCGCCCGCAACTTCTCGAGATGCCTGCCCGTCCGGCGATGTTGTTCCTCGGCCGCCTGTATCTTTCCGTCTATCTCCGCCACCGTTTGCAGCAACGAGGTCGATCGCCTTTGCAGCCTTTCGAGCAACTTCTTCTCGCGCTTCAGGTTGTGCCCGACGCCCTCGAGGTCTTTCAGTACCGGATGGGAGGAGTCGTCCCCGGCATGCAGGACGGTTTGTATCGCCAGGCAGGCAAGCACCGCTAATGCGAACTTGACGCCAGATCTTCTCATACCTTCAGGTGCCTCCATAGGCTGCTCATCGTCCCCAGCGTTCCGAGGAACCCGCCCGTCAGCACTATTGCGCCGACGACCGGGAGCGGCAGAAAAGAAACCCCCACCCGCGCCGTCGCCAAACCCGCCGGCATGATCACACCGGGAACCAGAAAGACAAAAGCGGCCCAGGCGATCAGCGTGCCAAGCGCCGCCCCCAGCAGTCCGAGCAAGATTCCCTCAATGTAAAAGGGAGTCTTGATGAATCCGTCGGTGGCGCCCACAAGCTTGAGAATCTGAATCTCCTCGCGCCGGGCATAAACCGAGAGCCGGATGGTGTTGGAGATGATCACTCCGGCTGCCAGAACGACGAGTATTCCGATCACCAGCCCCAGCATCCTGGACGTTCCGACGAATTGGAAAAACCTTTCCAGCCAGGCCTGCCCGTATTGAACGTCTTCGACGCCGGGAAGGTTCACGACTTTCTGAGCCAGTTCTCCGATTTCCGCAGGGTTACGCGCAGCGGGGACGAATGTCGCCTGCAGGGAGGCCGGAACCGGGTTTTGCACTCCATCGAGAACGGCGGCCCGGGCGCCAAGACGTCTTGTGAATATCTCGAGCGCCTCCGCGCGGCTCAGATATATCACCGAGCTTACCTTGTTCGATTCATCCAGCCGCTTACGAATTTCCTCGCGTTGGCCCAGGCTGCAGTCGTCTGCCAGGAAAACGTTCAGGCGCAAACCCTCACCCAGCCTGTCGGCAAGCAAGGACATGTTGTAACCGACCAGCGCGAAGACTCCCAGCAAAAGAAAGACCACGGCCACAGTGCCAATCGTCACGCCGGTCACGGACAGGCTGCGCGCCAAATGAAGCAACGCTCGTTTAGGAAAATATGCAATTCTGGACATCGTCCCCCGCCGTCAGTATTCCCGCAGACCGCCAGCGGCGATCCGGCCGTGCTCCAGTTGGATGACCCTTTTCTGGCTGCGTCCCACCATGTCGCTGTCGTGGGTAGCCACCAAGACCGTCACGCCCCGCGCGTTGACTTCACAGAGCAGGTCGAAGATATCGCGACTCAAGTCCGGATCCAGGTTCCCGGTAGGCTCGTCGGCCAGCAGGATTGGCGGATCGTTGACAATCGCCCTGGCGATGGCCACCCGCTGCTGTTCGCCTCCAGAGAGCTTCAAGGGGTAAGACGAAGCCTTGTGCTCCAGACCGACCAACCTGAGCGCGTCATTTGTCTTGTGAGTCGCTTCGCGGCGCGACTTGCCCATTACCTCGAAGACCATGCCGACGTTTTCCCTTACGGTGCGTGACGAAAGCAGCTTGAAGTCCTGGAAGACAATTCCGATACGCCGGCGCAGGTGCGGCACCTCGGACTCGCGGACGCGCGCCACGTTTTTCCCGAAAAGAAGAACCTGCCCGGAATCGCAGCGTTCGGCCAAAAAAAGCAGTCGCAGTAGGCTGGTCTTGCCGGCGCCCGAGGGGCCCATCACGAAAGCAAACTCGGCCTTGTCCACGCGCATGGTGACATCGGTAAGCGCCGGGCTGTCTTGCCCATAAGACATATGAACATGGTACATCTGAATCATCGGCGGACCCGGCGCTCAGACACCTTCGTCTCCTTCTCCCGAGAGGTAGCCGAGAATGACCTCGTCCAGGCTTTTCTCAGAAATGAGATCCTCTCCGAAGATTGTGGGCCCCGGGGCGTTCCTGGGAACCGGGTGTTCCGCCAGGCGCCGTGCCGCCAGCACTTCGGGAGGCAACGGGCGCCCCTTTGCCGCGGGCGGCATGACAGCTGGCCTGGCGCGCTCTCCAGCGGGTGCAGCGGCCCGATTGGTCGGCGGTCCGGCCGCGGGACGAATAGTCACGCGAGCCTGTGGCGCTTTCACACGGGGGACGATCTCATCCGGGGGAGGCTTGTGGATCTGGGTTCCAAGGACGCCGGCACCAGAATCGGCACCGGCGCTAAAACCGGCGCCGGCACCAGAATCGGCACCGGCGCTAAAACCGGCGCCGGCCGCCGGCATGACCGGCTGGGTCTGGGCCTCATGACGCGGTATGGCCGTCTGTGTTCGCGCCGGCCGGGCCGGAGACGGAAACTTACCAGCGCCGGGCGGTATCTGCTTCGCGACTTTCGCCGCTGCGGGCACCTGCATGGGCGCCCGTGCCGGCGCCGGTTTAGGATCCTGGACCGGTTCGCCGGCATCAGCCTCCGCGCTGTCGATCTCGTCGTAGACACCGTTGATCAGGTTGCGCAGCATGGCCTTGTGCTGCTCTTCCATCAACTCCTTGACTATTTCGCTCAGATTCTCGGCCTTGACGATATCGGCGTAGCTGGTCTTCTTGGTGGCCAGAATGTTGCCCCCGACGAAGAGGTGGGTGATGATGTGCGGGTTCTGGGTGCCGCTGTCCTCGGTCTGCACATGGAAAATGCGGTCCTTGTGCTTGATGTTGTGGTTGAATCCCACCATCATCTGGGATTTTTTTTGTCCGTTCAAAACCCTTCCCTCTTGTTCATCCCGCCGCCCGGCGAGAATATTCCGCGGGAAGGCAGTGTAACAAACCATCACGGCATTGGCAAGATAACCCCTGGCCTGTTTGACTTTCGAGCCGAGCTCCATTAGCTTGTGCCCAGTAGTACAGGAGGCTTGCATGGAAAAGCGCCGCTCGGTGGTTTGGGCCGTGCTGTTGAGTGTTTTCATGCCCGGGTTGGGTCAGCTCTACTGCGGGCGGCTGGTTCGGGCTCTTGTGTTTTGGCCGCTGGTCTTCCTGGGCTGGGCCGTCTTCCTGCTGGGCTGGGGTTCGGGCGGGCTTACGCTTGCTGTCGTCTACCCGGCTTTCACCATCACCTGCCTGCTGGTTTGGATCGTGGCCGCCGTCGACGCCGGTCGCCTGGCACTCCGGGCGCGCTCGGGCTATCACCTGCGCGCCTATAACATCTGGTACCTCTACCTGCTGCTGTGGATCGTAGGCATGTCGCTCCCCAACTGGGGCCTGATCCGCTACGTGCGCCACAACCTGCTGGCGACCTACGTGTTGGCCTCGGACAACATGCGCCCCAGCCTGCTGCCCGGAGACGGTGTGATGGTCGACAGGCGCGCTAAAGCGCTTGCCGACTTAGGACGCGGCGAGGTCGCGGCCGTCAGGGATCCCAGGGGAGAGGGCACGGTGCGTTTCCTGCGCCTGACCGGGCTGGGGGGAGAAGTCGTCGAGCTTACGGCCGACGGGCTGAAAATAAGCGGACGATCGATCGAGCGCAGTCTGTCCGGAGAAGACATCTACACGCACAAATCGCCAGCGGGCGAGTGGATCGAGCGCCACGCCGTGAAGGTCGAGCAAACTCTCGACGGCCACGAATTCACGGCTTTGGTCGACCCCGATCCGCAAAAGCGCCAGGCTGGCGCCTGGAAGTTGGGCCCGGACCAGATCCTGCTGCTGGGCGACAACCGCCTGGAGGAAGGGGCCGTCAAGACAAGTGTTTTCAGGCGCGCCGATCTCGTCGGGCGCGTGTTCCTTGTGCGCTGGTCGAAAGATCCCAAAACCGGGCGCTTACGTAAAGAGCGCCGCGGGCTGGCCGTGAAATAAGCGTCAGCCGGCCACGTAGTTGCGCAGGCCGCCGGCCAGCAGGATCGCGACCCGCCTGCGGCTTAGCCCGTGCTTGACCTTCAGTTCATAATCCTTGTCGTGACTGCGTACGGTAACCAGCGAAGAACGCTTCAACTCCGCGGCGACCCAGGGCAGTTCGAGATCGTCGCCCTGCTGGATGCGGTCGTAGTCGCGAGGATCGAGGAACACCAGCGGAACAATACCGTAATTTATCAGGTTGGAGACATGGATGCGCTCGAAGTTCCTGGCGATCACCACCCGCACACCGAGCACCATCGGACACATGGCCGCATGTTCGCGGCTCGACCCTTCCCCGTAATCGCTTCCGGCAATGATGACATTGGCCAGCCCTGCCTGCTGGTTGTCCTTGGCCCGGCGCACGAACTTCGGATCGACGCCCCTGAAGGTGCGCCAGGCGTACTCCTGAATGTTCGAGCGGTACTTGAGATGACGCCCGGCGGGCAGGATGTGATCGGTGGATACGTGATCGCCCAGCTTGAGCGTAACCACGCCGTTCAACGAGGCCGGCAGGTGCTTGTTGACCGGCGGGTCAACGATGTTCGGCCCGCGCACAACGGCAACCTTCTTGTTCTTTTGCGGTTTGATAATAAGGCTGTCGTCAATGGGCAACTTTGTTAGCGGCGCCGGGCGCACCACCTTGCGTCTGAGATCGCGAGGATCGCAGAGGGTCCCGCGCAGGGCAGTCGCCGCCGCAGTCTCGGGGCCGACGAGGTAGACGCGGGCGTCTTGCGTGCCGCAGCGTCCCTCGTAGTTGCGGTTATTGGTGCGTACGCTGACGCTTTGGCTTGCGGGCGCGTGTCCATGTCCGATACAGAAACCGCAGGCCGGCTCGGCCAGCCGGGCCCCGGCATCAAGCAGCATTTTCAGGTAACCCCGCTTCATTAAAGACCGCACGACCTGCCGGGTGGCCGGGGCAACCACCAGGCTCAGGCCGGAGGAAATCCTGCGCCCCTTGAGCATCAAGGCCACCTTGGAAATGTCTTCGAAGAAACCGTTGGTGCAGCTCCCGATTGCAACCTGGTCGACCGGCAGTCCGCTGATCTGGCGCACCGGCACTACTTTGTCAGGCCTGTGCGGCAGGGCCACCATGGGCACGATCTGACCCAGGTCGATCTCGATCTCGTCCGCGAACTCGGCCCGGGCGCCGGCCCCCAGGCTCTTGAAGCCCCCCGGGCGGCACTGGGCCGCAAGGTAGGCGCGGGTGATCGTATCCGCCGGGAACAACGAGGTCGTCACTCCCAGTTCGGCTCCCATGTTGGCAACCGTGGCACGCTGCGGCACGCTGAGCGTCTTGACGCCGGGCCCGTCATATTCGAGGGAGGTTTCGACGTTTCGCCGGTTCGACAGGCTGCGCATGATGTGCAGGGCGAGATCCTTGGCCGAGCACCATGGTTTGAGCTTGTCGGTCAGCCACACCCGGGTCACGGCCGGACAGATGAAGTAGTGGGGCGCGCCGGTCAGGGCGACGGCCAATTCGAGCCCGCCGGTTCCAATCGCCAGCATGCCGATCCCGCCCATGGTGGTGACATGGCTGTCCGCACCCAGCAGCAACCGGCCGGGTTGCGCGAAACGCTCCAGGTGAACCTGATGGCCGATGCCGCTTCCGGGCCGCGAGAACATGACGCTGCTGGCCATGCACGAGGTTTCGAGAAAGCGATGATCGTCGGCGTTCTCGGGGCCGCCGTCTCCAAGGGTGTTGTGATCTACGTAGCAAATGGCGGTCTTGCCCTTCAGCCGTGCCGGGCCCAGATTGCAAAGATGCAGAAATACCATTGTTCCCGTGCCGTCTTGAACCATAAGCTGATCGGCCCGGATACCTATCTCCTCCCCGGGTCGCACACTGCCGTGAACCAGGTTTCTTTGCAGGATCTGGTAGGTGGCGCAAAAGCTGCTGGACGCCATGGAATCCTCGTGCCCGAAATGTTAAGCTAGCAGGCGGATACTAGCCCCGCCCAAATGAAAGGGCAAGTAGTTTTCGCAGTTTCCGTGTTGCCGCCATCCACGGGTCGGAGTATGCTCACGGTATGGGAGAACAGGTCATCAATGCGGCCTCGAAACTGGTCCCCTTGCTGGTGTTGCTGGCTGCTATCTTCGGCACCCTGATCATCACCGTCCTGGTGCTGCGCTTTCGCCTCGGACGCGCCACACGGAACCCGGGCCGCGATCGCGGTCGGCGCGGCCCCGCGCGCATACAGGCCGATGATGTGATCACCGTCCTGGGCAAGACACTCGTCAGCGGGAGGGTTGCGGACGCATCTTCGGACTCTTCGCCCTTCCGCTTGTGCCGTCTCGAAGCCGAAGACGGCCCGGCTCTGCTGAGCATGCCCTCTTCGGCGCAGGAGGCCTTCTATTTTCCCGGCCACGGCGAATGGAACGAGTCAGAGACATTTCCCGAATCTGTCGAGCGCGAGCAGCGAATCTACCGGCGCACGGCAGCACCTGCCGAACTTTCCGCGGGCTGGAAAATAGCTTTCTACGAAGGACCCGACGGCCGCTGCTTGGCAATAGAGGAACTAAACGGCGTCTGCGGCCTGTGGCGCGGAAAGTCCATTCCGGTAGAAGGCATACAGGTACTTGAAGAGAAATAGACCTGCCTTGTCCGTCAGCTACTCTTGCCCGTCCTCTTCTTGATCAGAACGATATACAAAAGGACGAAGAGTTGGGGAAAGAAGCGCATGGCCCTGCGCAACGGGCCGTGGAGCCGTCTGTGCGCTCCGGCAATGGCACAGGTCGAGCCGCCTCCGCCGCTGCACGAACCGCCGCCGAGGTCGCCTTCGCAGCCTCCTGAACTTCCGCTGCAACTAGAACCGCCCGAGTCGCCCTCGCAGCCCGAACCGCCCGAATCGCCCTCGCAACCCGAACCGCCCGTGTCGCCTTCGCAGCCGCTCGTCTCTGGGTCATTTCCCCCGCAGTCGCACCCCTCGCCGCTGTTGTCGGCCAGATAGACATCGCCGTTGCAACCCGTGTCGACGTAGGTCGTGCCACCCGTGCTGCCTTCGGCAATTCCCATATTCCTGCGCAACGTGGAAGGCGAGGGCCTGGAGGCGAACGCGCCCCTGACCAGGGCGCGGCAACCGGGAAAACGTCCCGAGGGATCATCGAACACCAGGGCCAGGTCTCCCTCCAGGGCGCCGTCGTCATCCTGGTTGAAGAAGATGTCCACCAACCACACATCGCCGAAGGCGACCTGGCCTTGGAAGTAGATCTGGTCGCCCCATTTTTCAATGTACTCGGCCCGGACCGCCTCGTGCGGCAGCGGCGTCTCACCGTCCAGCGGGGCCTGACTCATATCGAGATCGACAAGCAGCATGCCGTATCGTCTCTGGTCGTCCTTCATGAACTCGAAACCCGCCCAGATGAAGACGCCGTCTTCCCCGAAGCTCGATGCGTCTGTCGAGAAGTAGGCCGTGGCGCTCAGTTGCACGGCGTCGCCTGGAAGCTCAGACCAGTCTTCGAAGACAGTGGAATCGTCTGCTGTGAAATCTAAAGTCATACCCCCGGGCGCGTCGACCCCGGCCCGGGCAACAGAGCAGGCCAGCGCGAGCGCCAGGATGACAAGCAATGTCTGTTGACCGGTTTTCATGTCCCACCGTCCCCCGACGCCTAGAAGTGGAATCCGACCGTGGCCACCAGTCGGCTCCAGCCAAGATTCGCTCCGTTGTCGGCCTCACCCAGGATGGTTGCGATCATGTCGCCGTGCTCGTTTTCGGCGACGAAGCTGTAGTCGTACATCAGGCCCAGGGACAACCAGCTGAACAGGCGCCAGTTCAGCCCGGCGCCAAGTTCCATGACGATCATGTCTTCGTCGTACTGCCGGCGAAAGCCGGTTTCGTAGTAGCTGTTGCGCGAGAAGAAACTGCCTCCGCCGATCTCGACGTTCAAACGCAAATCGGACCAGATCGGGATGACTACCCGCAGCCCGCCCAGCACGGCCGTGTACGAGCGCTGCACACATCCATTTGTTTCGTGCGATTCGACCCGGACATCGTCCTTGCCGAAATAGGTTTGCGATGCTCGGAAATACAGGTAGAAGCGAGGCGGAAAGCCCTTGAGTTTTCCGCCCACCGCCAGCACCGCGCCGGACTCGAGCCCCAGGGCGTTTTCGCGGTCGAGCCCCTGGTTGAAAACCACGCCGCTGTAAGGTTCCACCAAGAAATGCGAGCCACCGGCCCGCGCGGGGGCAGAAAGCAAGAATGCGCCCAAACACATGAGCGCCACCACCAAGAAGTTTCGTCCGCTACCAGACATGTCGCACCTCGCGAGTAATAATATCACCTTTTCAAAAAGCTTCGATGACTTTCATTTTCGCAAGAGGCGTGCCACTCGTTGCCCTAACGTACAACCTCCCGGATCAGCAAAAAAAACTATTCTGTAGGTCTTGCCGAATATCCCATTCAGGCAACCCGAAATGTTGAGTCTTCCAAAATGGAACCCGCCCCATGTGAACAAGCGTCACAGTCAAGACCTCTTGAGATGCCACCGGGGTTTACCAATGATCTCGATGCGTGATAGATTCACTCGGGGACAATAAGCAGGGAGTACGAGAATGCCACTTTCCGGAACGTTCGACACCATGCGGCTGTGTGATCTGATGCAATGGATCGATTCTTCGTCTGTCACCGCGACCCTCAACGTCTCCGTTGGCATGGAGGAGTACCAGCTCTTTTTCCACAAGGGAGACCTGGTGGCCATCGGTTCACAAGATCCCCTGCACCTGCATCTCGGAAGGTTACTGATGTCCCGCGAGTTGATATCCGCCGAACAGTTATCCAGGGCCGCTAAGAAGTCCAAGCAGGGCGCTTCGTTCGTGGAGGCGCTGCAAGAAGAAGGGTCGCTGGACGAGGCACAGATAGCCGATGTTCAGGCGGAACATGCCTTCGAGTTGGTGCTCGATCTGTTCTTTCATGAAGAGGGCAGCTTTTACCTGTCGACAAGCACGTCCCAGGGGCTCATGCCATCGGCGGACATCTCACAGGCCGATTTTTTAAAGAAACCCATCGACACCCATGCGCTTATATTCGAGAGCCTCAAGCGGCTGGACGAGTGGAACCGGATCAGAGCGGTGTTCCCCAACGGCTACGTTGTCGTCCAGGCCCTGGAAGGGGAAGTAGACAACCCGGTTTTTTGTGAGCTTCGCAAAATCGGTACGCCGGTTTCGGTGGGCGAGCTTTGCCTGCACATGGAAGGCAGCCGCTTCGAGGTGTATAAGCGACTTTTCGAAGCCTACAATCTCGGGTTGATAGGCCTCGACCTGATGCCGACCGGCCGGGCCGGTCAGGCCCACCTGGGGCCGCTGGAGATGCTCCTTCAAAACGCGCAGCTGCTCCTCGAAGAGCAGCAATTCGACGAGGCGCGGACGATTCTGAACACCGCGGCCAACCTCGATCCGGAAAACGGGCAGTTGCGCACCATGCTCAAGCAGGTTCGCGAAGCCCAGATCGCAGATCTCTACCGGCAGATCCCGCCTTACAAGGTACTGGAGCTGGCGATTACCCGCCAGCGGCTTTCGGATTACAAACTCGGGCCTCGCGAGACCTACCTGGCCTCGCGCCTGAACGGAAAGCTGGACGTGGCCGACCTGGTGGTCGTGACCCCCCTGGGGGAGTTGCAGACCCTGCGCATCCTGCACAAGCTGCTGCACGCGCAGATCGCAATATTCAGCGAGTAGACCATACCACTTACTCCTCCACCCGCATACCGGCGGCTCTCATTCTCAGCTCTATGTCGGCCAGGAAGAAGATGCAAAAGAGGGCGTCTGTCTTGGTCGGGTCGGTCTTGTATGTCACGTTGCGAAAACGGGCGTAGTGCCCGCCGTGGACGCCGAGCATCAGCAAGGCCTCGGCGTTGGTCCGCCCGTCTCCGATGGACTCGCCGACGTATTCGCGCAGCAGCCCTTCCGCGCGCTTGACCGCCGCCCGGTAATCGCCGTGCTCGATGTCGCCTTCCAGCGCCAGGATCTGATCGCGGCCGGCGCCCGGCTCCCAGAGCTCTGAGAAAGTCAGCCCGCGAGCCGGGACTGCGTGAGTTGGAGCGGGCAGCGTGTCACTGGCAACAGTTTCCTTCGTCTCCAGTCGGGATTCAAGCGTCCGTACCAGGCCCTCCTCCACGCGCAGGCTGACCACCACGTCCCGCTCGGCCTCGGCCGCCACCTTGGTGGCGGCCTTGCCGTGATAGATGCCCTTGCGTTTGAGATCGCTCAGCACCAGCTTGGTGATGGTCCGCAGGGTATCGAAGACGCCCTGCCCGCTAAGCGCGCAGGTTTCGAACCACTTCAGCCCGCGCTTGTTCAGCTCCCGGTCCATCTGCTGCACCGGCATGCAGCCGGACAGGTCGCGCTTGTTGAACTGTAAGACCTGCGGCACGGTATCGGGGTTCATGCCGTGCCCGCGCAGGTTGTCCTGCAGGTTGTTCATGCTCTCCACGTTGGCTTCCCGGCGGGCCAACTGCGAGTCGGCCACGAAAACCACGCCGTCGACCCCCTGAAGGACCAGCTTGCGGGTGGCATTGTAGTGCACCTGACCCGGCACGGTGTACATGGACATGCGGATAGTGAAGTCCTTGACCTTGGGCAGCTTGATCGGCAGGAAGTCGAAGAACAAAGTGCGATCGATCCCGGTGGCCAGCGAAACCAGCTGGCCGCGCAGGTCGGGTTGCAGGGCGCGGTGGATATACTGCAGAGTGGTCGTCTTGCCGCACAATCCCGGGCCGTAGAAGACGACCTTGATGTTGATCTCGCGGGTATGTAGATTAATGGATGACATCCATTAAAGGATACCACCCGGCTGCCGGGTGAACAATTTTTCTTCTGCCGCCTGTGATAGCCCAGGGATTATGTCCTACGCAACTGCCCTGCGAAAATGTCCTATATGGGACGACTAGCTATGACCGACAGGGAGCTACAAAGACTACATGTTCTTACAGTCGTGGTTT